>JAEEGF010014988.1_pt1 | contig 162784 bp, 135 predicted proteins | sample 9134171 | NCBI WGS metagenome assembly JAEEGF01 (sample SAMN16246542, study PRJNA631951) | gut metagenome | biome: gut microbiome; feature: rumen; material: AP-attached | host: Bos | place: Iran: Karaj | collected 2018-10 | reverse complement strand
CTTTTTCGTGTTTCACTCCCCCAAAGGGGGAGATGGAGGGGGCTTTCGTGGTAATTCTTTCTCCCTCGTGTGGGAATTTTTTCCGCCTCGTGTGGGAGTAATTTTTATCCCTTTCTTTTGACACTCTGCAAGGCTCGTGCAATCGAGAGGAGAGTCAAGATTTTTTTTCTTGCTATCCCGAGCGCAGCCGAGGCTCGCGTTGGATTTTCAAATCCGACGCAAAGGTACGACATTGTCATTGCGGTCTACGAATAAACGACATTTTTTTCCAGATTTTTTTTTAAAAGGGGTGGTCACGAGTGTCATGTGTCACGAGTGTCATTAAGAAATCAGAGTGCGAACACCCCTCATAATAATATATAAATATTATAATATTTATATTTATTATGGGCGGAAAAAGCACCCCCACAATCCAAAATCCTTAATGACATTCATGACACATGACATTCATGACACACGGATTAGACTTTTGCGGTGCTGACGCGCACTTTGGCTATTGGTTAAAAAATATCCAGAAAGGTGTTAAATAGAGTTTAATGTGTCCTGTACACGGACATAAATTCTTATGTCCAAAAACTTTGATTTACCTTTGCCTCTTTTGCTTAATCGGCAACTGAGAGTCAAGTGATGGTCCTTTGATTGCATTGGAGCCACTCTCAACTGTTTTTATCTGCCACAAAGGAGTTTGAAGTCGCAGTTGGCACAACTCTTCTGCTCGGGTGTCTGTGTAAAGCTATAGTCGGGCGAAAATATCTGTTCTATAATATGCGTCAAACCCTCGTAGAACTCGTCGGCCATTGGTGCAAAATCCTCTATCACATCCTTGCCAATGGTAAGGGTGGGGTCGTAGTCCTCCTTGTACGCCTTGCCAGGATAGAATAGGGCAGGGACAAGGGGGGAGGTTGGCTTGTCGTTCTGCAGCACTGCATAGGAATAGAGGAAGGCTTGTAGGAAGTAGCTTTCGTGCTTGCCGGCTGTGTTGGTAACATCGTCCATGCTCTTGATGCTTGGCACATGATAGCCTGTTTTGTAATCCACTACGCGTATGCGGCCGTTCATTTCGTCGAGACGGTCGATACGACCTCCGGTAAAAATATTGATCATTGAACATTGAACATTGAACATTCTATCCGTTTCGGTGGCGATGATGCGGAAGGGGGCGTGACGGAGGTCGTAGCGCAGTAGGTTGGCGAGGTACTGCATGAGTACACGGCGGATGATGATGAGTTCGCCTATATACTGATTGCCGGGGCGTGTGTCTCGGCAAATCTTTTTCCATGCCTCTTCGGTACGGTTCCAACGGTCGGCGGGATGGAAATAGATGGTGTCGAAGACTATATCCAGCGTGGGACCGACAAGGCTCTCCATATCAGAGAGCAGCTCTGAGAGGGTGTTGCGCTGGATGATGTTGCTGCCTGTGCGCTGGATAAGCTGCTTGTAGATCAGCTCGGCCGTATCGTGGAAGATATCTCCGATGAGCGGCGCATTGAGTCCGTCCTGCGGGTCGATATCGGCACGGAGACCTGAGACATGCGAAAGGAAGAACTTCAGGGGGCACGTCATGTATGTGTTGATGGCCGAAGGACTGAGGGGTATGGCATCCTTGCCACTGGTGTTATGGTCGTAACGCTCCAGCATACGCTGCAGTATCTCGGGTGTCTTGGGCACGGTGAGTTCCTGTGCATCCTGTACGCTGCTGTTGCTCCTGAGCCAGAGGGTGCGGATGGGGATGGCAGTCTCGGCCAGCATCTGACGCAGGAAGCGCGACATCTCGTGGCGGCTGTTTCCTACGCAGTTCTCGTTATATACACAGGTCAGATGCTCTGTGCGCTGGATGAGCCGATAGAAGTAATACGAGAAGACGGCTATGCGGTGGCGTGGCGTGGTAAGGCCGAATGCCTCGCGTATGTTGGCCGGTATCATAGTGTTAGTCTGTGTATTGCGCGGCAGCATGCCTTCCTCGACGGAGAGCATGAGCATGTGCGAGAAGTCCAGACAGCGTGTCTCTAACACTCCCATCACCTGCAGGCCCTGTGCCGGCTCGCCATGGAAGGGTATGTTGGTGCTGCAGAGGAGTGTGCGCAAGAGGCGGCGCAGCGTCACGTGCTGAACGACGAGGGGATTGTCCTCGCGGCTGGTGAGCTGCAGGAACTTGTTGAGTATGCGGTGTGTCTGGAAGATAGCCTCGATATAAAGCTGCTCGTAGACGTCGGGTTCCTGAATCCCGGAGAAATGCATGCCTACCTTTCCGACCATCTCTATGAGGTAGGCAAGCAACTGCCTGTTATCCTCTGCACGATAGATGAGCCATTCCTGTTCGGGTATGAAGGGGGCATAGACGTGATGTTGTACGACCTGCATAAAGGGATGGCGGAAGCGCTCCTGGGTATGGTCGAAGCCGTCTGTCTGCAATGATAGCAGTGCCATGACAAAGCTGTAGATGGGGGCATCGGTAAGGGGGAAACCCATGGTGATGTTGACCTTTCCGACCTGCTGGGGCAGGGAATGCAGTACGGGCTGCAGGAGGCTTTCGTTGCACAATATGACCCCCCTTCCGGTTCCCCCCGGGGGGGGTGTCTCTTTTTCCGCCAGGGATTTCAGCCACTGGTGGGCATAGCGGGCGGCGGCATTGTCGGTATTGCAGGAGATGAAGGTGACGTCCTGCAGTTGGCGCAGGTTGTCGAAGTGCTCCTTGCCAAGAGCGCAGGGGAAGTCCTTCAGGTTCTGACGCATGAAGACACCCGCCTCGTGCTCGAGGTTCTCGACATAGTAGCTGTCGTAGTCCCAATAGAAGACGGCCTTGCCCTGCTTCTGGATGGCCGACATAAGAGCGTGCTCCACATCATTGAGCACATTGAAGCCGGCAAAGACTATAGCCTGGCGCTTTTCTAATAATTCCTGCAGGGGGGAATCGTCCTGCTTGAGATTTTCTATAACGCTGCGGAAGATGGCACCCTCGTAGACGGCGCCCGCCTGCATCTGCTCCTCGCGCAGCTGTGTGTACATATTATGCATCTGCGACCAGATGTTCAGGAAGCGCTCCTTGAGCTGGGAATTACCTTCGGTAGAGAAGTTCTGGAAGAAATGCTGGAGGGTCTTCTTCTGCTCGTCGGTCAGATAATCCAGCGATTCCAGCTCCATCAGTTCGTAGACATTCAGGAAGATGGCCTCGGCATCGGCCAGGTGCTTGTCTACATCGTCGAAGTCTGACAGGATAATCTCTCCCCATCCCCAGAACTTGTCCAGCGTATATTCCTCCTGCATCTCCTCGCTGAGGATGGTCTTGGTGAAGATCTGATACAGGGTTGCAATGCTGTCTATGGGGTCGGCCTTCACGTAGGGCGAGAGGCTGTAGAAGAGGTCGCTCATGGTGATATAACGCGGTGCCCAGACGGGTGTATCGCTGGCCATGGCCAATTCCTGATTCAGGAAGAGGCTGGCGCGCTTGCCTGGGAATACCACTGTTACGTCGTGCATATTGTTGCCGAAACGCTGCAACATGTCTTTGGCTACTAAACTCAGAAATGTCCTCATGCCTTTACCTCCTCTGTCTTACCTGAATAAATATACCATAGATAACCCTCGACCTGCTTGTCGGGGTACATAGCGTGCATCAGCTGCTTGTATGCCTCGACCTGGGTGTGATGCTCTGTCTCGGGTCGGCCGAACTTGAAGTCGATAACCGTAATCCTGTCGCCACAGATGACAACTCGGTCGGGCCGCAGGGTACGTGGTTCGCCCGTCTCGGGGCTGATGCTGGTGATGCTGCACTCGTTGAACACCTGATTGTCAGGCGCAAACCATTGTGCTATCTTGGGGTTGGAGAATCCCTTCTGGAGCCTCTTTATGACTACATCCATGAGTTTCCTGTCTGTTATGATGCCCTCTGCCATGCAGCGGTAAAGTACCTTCTGGATCTGTCCCGTATGTTCTATCTGACTGAGCACATAGTGCATAATCTTTCCGACCTCCAGATAGGTCTGCTGCCCGGCTTCCGGCTGTTCTTCCGACCCTAAGCCGCTGATGAACTTACGCGACTGGTTGCTCTGCATGAAGTCGAGCGTAGGTGCATTCGAGGCCATGGTAACCTCGAGGGCATCCTCCTTGTCGTGCGAACTCTTCATGCGGTTCTTGTGCTTTGCTTCTGCCGATTTGTGCGAAGTGAAAACTTCGCCCAATTCGTAGTATAATTGAGAATTGAGAATTGAGAATTGAGAATTGACCTGCGGTCGAGCCTGCTCACGCTCGGAAGAGCTGATGCGAGCATCGCTCTTCTCTCGCTCAATCGTAGGCTTGAGAATTGAGATGGCGGCGCGGATGAGGTCGCCGGCGGAGGAGATGGTGCCTTCCTTCTCGGCAGTTAAGCCCCATACCAGCAGATTGTTCTCGGCACGGGTGAAGGCCACGTATATCATGTTCAGGGCATCCACACGGCGCTGAAGGTGCTCCTCGTTGTAATCGGGTGCGAAGTCCGACTGCTGCATGTTCTTGCCCGCATTGATGGGCAGCGATCCGAGGGCGTTGTAAGGATCCTTCTCTGTCTGGCACCAGATGGTATCGTCGTTGCGGTCCTTCTCGATGGTCCAATCCATATAGGGCAACAGGACGGTATGGAACTGCAGACCCTTACTCTTGTGGATGGTGAGGATGCGGATACCGTCGACCTCGCCGGCTGGGATAGAGCGGCTGTGGATGGTCTCGTCCCATGCCTGCAGGAAGGTGTGGATGTCCGATGGATTGCTGCGCAGGTGGTTCTGCAGCTCGTCCATAAAAGTAAAGATGTAGGTGTCCTGACCTGGAATCCTGTCTAACTGGAATATCTGATACAGGCGTTCGCAGAGCAGATAGAGCGGCAACTGTGCCAGTTCCTGCTTGTGCTGTGTGAAAGCCTCGGGTAACAACTCTCCTGACTTAGCGGTGGCTATCTGGAGCATACTGAGCGGCTGTCCGAGGACGTCGCTATGGTAATGCATCATCAGGTATCGTTCGGGCACAGGGTTCAGCTGCCTGTTGTCGTTCAAGACGAAAAGGGCGGCCACCAGCATTTGCACGGCAACGGAGGACTCCAGCAGAAAGGCTTCATCGCTAACCAGTTTGATGTCGGGCGCCAAAAGGTGGAACCACTGCAACAGGCTCTCGGCATTGTCCTTCTTGCGCACCAGTATGGCAAAATCATGCGTGGTGAGTCCCTTCTGTGTCATCTGGCGGATATGGGTTATCATATCCGTTATCATACGCTCTTCGTAGTCCTCGGGTGCCGAGTTGCCGCTCTTGGTATAGAGGGTGACAGAGGCATAGCCCTCATCCTTTGTCTGGAAGGTAAGCTGCTCGACATCGCTATAGATGTCTTTTATCCTGAAGCGTGCGTTGGATTCGAGGTCGTCGAGCGCCTGAGCTGCCAGGGGGAAGAAGGCATTATTGAAGTCAATTACATTCTTCTTGCTGCGGAAATTATAACGTAGTTCCTTGGGTTCGGGCGAGAGGTTGGCCAACTCTTGCTGAACATTCTTCAGTATGGCCCAGTCTCCGTTGCGCCAACGGTAGATGCTTTGTTTGATGTCGCCCACCAGGAGGTCGTTGCCACCCGTCGACTGGTTCTCGATGAGCAGCACCTTGAAGTTGTTCCACTGCAGGCGGCTGGTGTCCTGGAACTCGTCGATCATCACATTGTGGAACTGAGTACCTATCTTCTCGAAGACAAACGGTGCATCTGACTTTTCTACCAACTTGCTCAGCAGGGTAGGTGTCTTGCTCAGGTTGAACTGGTTGTTCTCGGCATTGATGCTGTTGGCCTCCTGCTCTATGACATTCAGCAGACGCAGCGGGTTGAGATAGCGCAGCGAGAGCTTGGCCGTATTGATGGCAATGCTGTTCTTTTCGTACAGAGATAGCAGTTTGGCCAATGCTGTCTGAATCTCCTGTGCATCAGCTATCAAGGCTGAGTCGTTCTTGTCCTTGGCCTTCAGCATAACCTCATAGTCGCCGGCAGCTTTGTAGATGGTGTTAGAGGCTGTGTCCGTCCTGTCGCTTCTGACCAGATTCAGGAAACTCTGATATATCCTGCCATTGCTGATTCTCTCGAAGTTGAGTGTCTTTTCATTAACTAAAGCTTCAAGTGAGTCGGCTGCCTCCTTTAGTTGGTTCCGACAGCTGGTGATGATGGCGTTCATCTCTTTCTTGAAGTCGTTCATCTTACGTGAATCGGACAACTTCTCACGTTCCTCTTCAGAGCGGTTCTGGAAGGCCTCCTCGAAGATGCATCGGGCAAACTGCTTTATCATGCCCGAGATGTTCCATCGTTCGCCCGTCTGCAACTGTTCCTCGACGTAATCCATTATCCACCCCTGCACATCCTTGCGGTTCTGCATGTTCTCGATGACACGGTCTACGGAACGCGAGATAACCTCGTCGTTGTTCAGCTCTACCTGCAGGTTGGCCGTCAGTCCCAGTTCGTGTGCCAGGTTGCGCAGTACGCTCTGGAAGAAGGAATCGATAGTCTCCACGCGGAAGTGGGTATAGTCGTGCAGGATGGCGCTCAGCGCCTCACCGGCCCGCTGCCGAATCATCTCTTCGCCCATCTCTTCGTCCAGTTCCTGCAGTCGCTTCTGGATGACCTTCAGATAGCCGTCGCACTCAGGAATCCTGTTGTGCAGGCCATACAGGGTCTCCAGGATGCGCTCCTTCATCTCAGCCGTTGCCTTGTTGGTAAAGGTCACAGCCAGAGTATGCTCGAACTCCTTGCGTCCCTTACGCAGCAGAAGCAGGATGTACTCTACGGTAAGCGTGAATGTCTTTCCTGCTCCGGCAGAGGCTTTATATATCGATAATGTGTTGCTCATGCAAAGGAAATGTTATTGAATTCTGCAAAGATATTGTTTTTTTTCATAACTTTGCACCGCAAAAGAAAAATAATAGCATAATGGCTGCATATATTGTTGAGGATACAAAGAAAATTACTACTCAGAAAATTATTCAGATGAAGAAGGATGGCAAGAAGGTTGCCATGCTGACTTGTTATGATTATACAATGGCACAGATTGTCGACAAAGCCGGTGTGGATATCGTACTGGTGGGTGACAGTGCCAGCAATGTGATGGCGGGCAATCTTACCACACTGCCCATCACCATAGATCAGATGATTTATCATGCCCGCAGTGTGGCACGTGGTGTCAAGCGGGCAATGGTGGTATGTGACATGCCTTTCGGTACCTATCAGGTAAGCCGTGAAGAGGGCATCCGCAATGCCATACGCATGATGGCCGAGACAGGCGTGGATGGCCTGAAACTGGAAGGCGGCGAGGAGATAATAGATACCGTAAGGGGTATCATCAATGCCGGCATTCCCGTTGTCGGTCACTTAGGGCTGACCCCTCAGAGCGTCTATAAATTCGGCGGATACAGTGTCAGGGCAAAGGAAGATGCTGAGGCAGAGAAATTGATGAAAGATGCCAAGTTGCTGGAAGAAGCCGGTTGCTTCTCGCTGGTACTGGAGAAGATTCCTGCCGCCCTTTGCCAGAAGGTATGTCAGAGCGTCTCTATCCCCGTTATCGGCATAGGTGCCGGTAGTGCCGACGGACAGGTGCTGGTGTTCCATGACATGTTGGGACTGAACGATGGCTTCAAGCCTAAGTTCCTGCGCCAATATGCCCAGTTAGGTGCTATTATAAACGAGGCCATCGGCCAGTATATCATCGACGTGAAAAGCGGTGATTTCCCTAACGAATCAGAAAGTTATTAATCAATATTCTAAACACAAAACAACATTATGAAGATTCCTTACAAAATTTACCTTGAGGAGAACGAGATTCCAAGACAATGGTATAATGTCCGTGCAGACATGAAGACTAAGCCCGCTCCCCTGATCAATCCGGGAAACGGCCAGCCCCTCACACTAGAAGACCTGAATCCCATCTTCTGCGAAGACTTGAACAAGCAGGAACTGGACAACGATACTCCATATTTCGATATCCCCGAGGAGATACAGAACTTCTATAAGATGTATCGTCCCTCGCCCTTGGTGCGTGCCTACTTCCTGGAGAAGGCATTGGGCACACCCGCCAAGATATACTATAAGTTCGAGGGTAATAATACCTCGGGCAGTCATAAGCTGAACTCTGCCATTGCCCAGGCTTACTATGCCAAGAAGCAGGGGCTGAAGGGCGTTACCACCGAGACAGGTGCCGGACAGTGGGGTACAGCCCTCAGCATGGCTTGTGCCTACTTTGGCCTGGATTGCCGCGTGTATATGGTAAAGTGCAGCTACGAGCAGAAGCCTTTCCGTCGTGAGGTGATGCGTACCTACGGTGCTACCGTTACTCCTTCGCCCAGCCTTACAACAGAGGTGGGTCGTAAGATCCTGGCCGACCATCCCGATACGACAGGTTCTTTGGGTTGCGCCATAAGCGAGGCAGTTGAGGCAGCTGTAACCAGCGATGGCTATCGTTATGTATTGGGCTCGGTGCTCAATCAGGTCCTTCTGCATCAGACCGTTATCGGCTTGGAGGCTAAGACTGCATTGGATAAATATGGTATCAAGCCCGATATCATCATCGGTTGTGCCGGTGGTGGCAGCAATCTGGGTGGTTTGGTTTCTCCCTTCATCGGTGAGATGCTGAGAGGTGAGGCAGATTACAGGGTGATAGCCGTAGAGCCTGCTTCATGTCCCAGCTTCACACGTGGTAAGTTCGCTTACGACTTCTGTGATACAGGTATGATCTGCCCGCTGGCCAAGATGTACACATTGGGTAGCCAGTTCATCCCCTCTGCCAACCATGCTGGCGGTCTCCGCTTCCATGGTATGAGTCCCATTCTGTCGCAGTTGTATCACGATGGCCTGTTCGAGGCACGTGCCGTAGAGCAGACACAGGTCTTTGATGCCGCCACTCAGTTTGCCCGCGTAGAAGGTGTCCTGCCAGCTCCCGAGAGCAGCCATGCCATCCGCGTAGCTATCGACGAGGCCATGAAGTGCAAGGAGACAGGCGAGGAGAAGACCATCCTCTTCGGTCTTACCGGTACGGGCTACTTCGACCTCTATGCATACGAGCAGTACAACAACGGTACGATGACCGACATCATTCCCAGCGACGAGGTTATCAAGGAATACCTCGATAAGCTGCCCAAGATGTAAATAACAAACATTAGATTAATATTAATCGCCGAGATCTCCAGAAAAAAGGACACTCGGCGATTTTCTTTTTCTTATTTTTTATCATATTGTTGTGCTATTTTTGCAAAGGTGCGATGTTTTCTCTAAATCCTTTTGCATTTCTCCGTTTTATCTCTATCTTTGCACGTAATATCTTAAATTAATAGCTAAAACGATCTGATCTAATATATATGAGACGAATTTTTTTATTTGCGCTCGTCGTTTCGCTCTTCTGGAGTTGTACGGAGGAAATCGACACCTCCTCAAGGTATGTCTATAAGGACAAGACAATCATGCAGTATTTACAGGGTAAAGACTACTACAGCGAATACGTGAATCTGCTGGGGCAGGTGCCTGTAAGCAGTGTGTCTAAGACTACCATGAAGCAGTTGCTATCGGCACGCGGACATTATACGGTGTTTGCTCCGACGAATGACGCTGTGCAGGAATACCTGGATACTTTGTGTGCCCAAGGTCTAATAACGGATCCGTCGTGGGACGGCTTTGTCAACGAGGAGGACAGGGACAGTATAGCCAAGGTGATTGTCTATAACAGTATCATTGACAGCGGCGACCAGCATGCATACGATGTCATGGATTTTCCCGATCATGAGCATGAATTCGGGCTGGGCAATATGAACGACCGTAAGTTGCGTGTGTTCTATGGAACCGAGGACCCAGACAGCATCAGTATTAACGGTAAGGTGACTGTGAACAAGAAGAATCGCGGCATAACACTGACGAACGGCTTTATCCATCAGGTGGATGACGTGATAGCCCCCAGCAACGACCGTCTGGGTGAGTTCATTGCCTATTGGTCGCAAAATCCCGAGAGCGGTTACAGCGTGATGTCGAAGCTGGTTATGGCCTGCGGTCTGATGGACACATTGAATGCCTTCCGCGATGAGACGTGGGAACACCTGTATCTGACTGGTGGCGTAGAGGATCTGCCCAAGCATACCTCGGTAGGACAGATAGGTACCATACCGCAGCATCGCTACTATGGCTTCACGCTGTTTGCCGAGACAGACCATTTCTGGGAGGAGACACTTGGCAAGGCCGCTGTGGATATTGGCGTGAAGGATGTGTGTGAATACCTGCGCCAGTTGGGGCTGTTCGACTATATACCGGGTACCTTGTACGATGATGATTATACGCAGGAGATGAACTACCTGAACCAGTTTGTGACCTACCATCTGCTGAACCAGCGTATAGGCAGGGAGAAACTGGTGATACACTATAACGAATTGGGTTACAACTACACGCAGAACAGCAGTCTTACGGTTCCCATCTGTGATTTCTATCAGACAATGGGCTTGCCACGTCTTATCAAGACCTACGAGAGCCGCGAGAGTAGGGGTATCTACCTGAATCGTTTCCCGATACTGAGAAACGGTGTGGGTCGGTTCAGCCCTGCGCGAGAAGATGCCAATGATTATCACGAGAGCGGTGATTTTTATAACGTGATCGGAACGGCCAGTGCACAGGACGAGAACCAAGGTGTTAAGGTGCTCACCGATACGGAGGCAGGAACGGATTTCAGTAGCATTGCCAATGGTATCGTCTATCCGCTGGACCATCTGCTTGTCTGCTCGGAGAATGTGGTAAACCAGATGGGTAACCAGCGCATCCGTATCGATGCCGGCTGTATGATGCCAGAGCTGATGAACAACGATGTTCGTTCGCATCGTGCCTACTATTCTTACGGAGCAACCAACTGCCGAGGCATTCCTACGAACTATCCGTATATCGAGAATATAGATATTCAGGACGGAACACTATTCTATTACCTGCCTGGCTATCTGAGCAGCTGGCATAACCTACAAGGCGATGAGTACAACATCATAGGCCGATACGACTTTACAATGAAGCTGCCTCCTGTGCCTCGAGCAGGACAATACGAGATTCGATTTGGCGTTGCCACGGGTTCCAGAGTACGTTCTATGGCTCAGGTATACTTCGGTTCCGACCCCAACATGATGCCTGCGGCAGGTATTCCTATGGACCTCCGTCTGGGTGGATTAGAGAAACGCAACGGCTCTGTCACTACAGATTCCGGTGTGGGTTGGGAAGAAGATTCCGAAGACCAGGAACATAACGAGGAAGTGAACAAGCGTATGAGGGCCAAGGGCTTTATGAAAGCTCCCAACTTGTGGACAAACTCGATGGGTAGCAGTACCTCTATCCGTACTTTCCACTATATGACGCGACGCATTATGGTTAACGCCTATTTGACTCCTTATCAGAATTATTACATCCGATTCAAATCGGTGCTTGACCTGGAAGACCGTGAATTTTATATGGATTACTTCGAGTATGTTTCAAAGGAAGTTTATGATAACCCTGAAGTTCCAGAAGATATCTGGTAGTATAGAATAACAAATGAAGAAGTTTTCTTTCCTTGCCGTTTTATTCGCCTGCGCCGCTTCTCTTTTCGCAGAGGATATTGTATATAATAAGACGGTAGATGAAATATGGGGCGCACGCGTGTTTATGGAGTTGAACGGTGATTATGCCGGTGTATCAAGAAAAGACGAGGGTATCACCTGGCCTGCGAATGACAAGACCGTTATGGTTTATTGTCTGCGTGTGCCCAGAGGTCATGTCAGAGCCGATGCTGTCTTTACGCCCCGTGTCGGTAAGACCGTCACTTTCTATCTTCGAGTAGTTATGGCCAGCACCGGTGAGGTGATAACAGAGGATACCTGCACGGTGGCATGCAAAACCGCAACGGAACAGGTAGCCGAGATTATGTCTGATGTTACGTTCCCCACAGATACGTGGTACAGGTTCGAGATAACCAGTCCCAAGGGTAGCACCACCATGACGCAGTTTACGAAATTACGTTTCCAACGCAGGTCGACATTGGCTGTGGGCGATTCGCCCATCTATATGGCACCCAGTGTTCACCTGTTTACATACGGCAGTTCGGCAGCCAATGCTCCTACAGGGGAATCTTACGACTGGATTTATCAGGAGGCTATGATTCCGCCTGAATACGAGCGTCCCAGTACGTACGCTATGGTAGTGGGAACAGATGGCGGATACTCCGGCTTCCAGTCGATATACGAAGGAAACGGCAAATATACACGTCCCATCCTGTTCTCTGTCTGGGATAATGGAGATTTGGACAAAGATCCCAAGATGCCCGAATACCTGAAGTCGGGCGTTATGGATAAGGGAGAGGGCGTTATAGGCGTACGTTTCGGCGGAGAGGGAACAGGCGCAAGTGCCCGCCTTGTCAACGGCAGCTATTGGACACCAGGTAAGTGGGTTCAGTTTATCTGGAATGCACGCCCAGAGCAGGTGAAGATGACACTGAAAGCCAAGGACGGCGGTGACTCTATTGTCAACTACCAGAATACCTTGATATCCTGCTGGTACAAAAACGAGTATGACAATCAGTGGCATTATATGGGTACCCTGCGCGAGAGCGGACGCAATCATTACTATAGCGGCTTCTATGCTTTCCTGGAGAACTTTTACGATGTGGCCGGTGAGCTGACTCGCAGGGCTTATTATAGGAATCCAGCCATGCGTTCATTGGCATCGGGGCAGTGGTACGCCAGAAACTCGGTGGACTTCGGACATACACAGAACGATGGTACACGCTTCTCGCGCAAAGACTACGGACATGGTGTGACAAAGCTCTACGATAACTGCTACTACCTGCAGACGGGTGGTTTCGGTAATATCCAAGACAGTGCCAAGGTGCTGCCTCTGCCCAAGAGTACACCATGGGTGGACACTATAGATATAAAGGCCTTGACGGCACGTGTGGACGAGGCTGTACGAAGAGATGAAGCAGCACAGTCAACTGCTCGTTTTAATTCATACAGAAGCCTTGAGATGAATAACCTGACACTGGTAAAGTGCTCGGATGAAGAGACTGTTGGAGAGGGCGATTATGGACGTGCTGCCCAAGCCTTGGACGGACTTAGCTCGACCTATTGGCATTCTCAATGGAAAAACTCGAAGGCTCCTTTCCCACATTATCTCATTCTGGATGCAGGTAGGGATACTACCATTACAGGAATCGCCCTCACTCAATCCAAAGAGTCGGCCTACAGGGCAAGGACTTACCGCATCATGACGTCAGCTGACGGCAAGTCTTGGAAAACACGCAAGAGCGGTGTTTTCGCAGATGATACGAATCCCGAGGTGGACTTTGGCATGGAGATTACGAGCCGATACTTTAAGCTGGATTTCCTGTCGAGTTACGGAGGCGACGTTTTGGCGATTAACGAGATTGTGTTCCGGTGCCCGTTCAATATGGATAAGATGCAGAATGCTGCCCGCGTTATTATACAGAATGCCGGCCGACTGGGTGGCTACCGTGTGGAGGATGTGCAGCCACTGGTAGAGGTTTATGATAATGGAAACTGCAAGGATGTGGAGGTGATGAAAGAGGCGCTGGCGAGGTTCAAAGAGCTGATGCCGCTGAAGTTCGGTGTTGTGAACAAACTACAGAATATCAACACCTCGCGCTGCTATCAGATACATAATGCTACAAAGGGTTCTGTGCTCTATGGCCAAAAGGAAGGCATGCAGACGATGTTTGTTACTGACGGTGAGGAGAACGCTATGGATTCGTGTGCCAACTGGTATATCCTACGCTCGGAGGTTTATAGTCAGTACTATATATGTAATGTGGGTACAGGGCTTTATCTGAGTACCCTAAATGGGCAGTTGAGTCTAACAGAAAAACCGGAAGCCATAAAGATTACTGCATCAGGTCAGGGATTCAAGTTGGGCAATATCGGAATAGTGTATAATTTCTTTGACAATTATTCTATGGCTCCTGATATGGATGAAATATATGAGCTTTTACTTCAAAGCGAGATAGCTTTACATCCAGAACGTGAAACCTTCATTGAAATGCCACTTTGGGATGATTCGTATGAGGCAATATATGATTTGCAGGGGAGAAGGCTTTCTGCGCCCAAAGGCCTGAATGTTATTCAATATGGTAATGGAACAGTAAGAAAGATTTTAACAAAATAAAGTTCTATGTATTAACTGTTTACTTTATAAAGGGTACCTGATTTCGGGTGCCCTTTATTGTATTGTTTTAGACTTTCGTTTTTTTATTGCTTAAGATATAGATGCAAAAATTATATTTATCAGGTTGGAATGGTTGTATCATATTTGCAAAATAACCCTTTCTGTTTATTTTTCTTGTATATGTTATGATTCTTGAACATGACATTTCGGAAATGTCTTGATTTTAATCAATAAATCTGTCATTTTTATCGTTTTTTAACGCTTTTATGGCCATTTGAACCCTTAAGGGTTCGATTTAATTGTCATTATATAAAAAAAGTGTGTCAATTTTTTTGCCAGTCGAAATAATATACATACATTTGTAATTGTTAAAAATTGCCGAACGGTATTCGTGCCGTGCGTAAACTAAACTAGAACAATTAATGAGTGACGTCTCGTTATTAAAATACTATTTTAACCTAATTATGGCATATTGCACATACTACTTCGAGTATGCCATAAATATGTTTGCCGATTATCCGGCAGAGGTTAAGGTAGCTGTGTCCGTGACAGTCGCTTGTGTGATATTGATGCTGATTATGAGTGGAGCCTTGCTTGTTCTTTCGCACAAAAGAAAGCGCTTTGCAAAGATTCAGCGTCGCGTCCTTAAAAGGTTTGGTGAAGGTATGGACTATATGTTGTCTGCAGAGGCAAAGGATAAAATGTCGAGGCAAGAGATAGCAGAGGTTTTTGGTATCCCCCCTGAGCAAATAGGCAAGGACATTCTGAAGAATAATCGTGAGAAGGAGGTTTTCGTTCACGAGTTCTATATGCGTTTTATCACTGAACGTTCGGATTATGCCAATAGAGACAACATCACCTCATTGCTGTATTTGTTTAACATCCCGGAATTCCTCGAGAAAGAGGTGAGCTTAAGGAGTATGAGCAAAAAGGTGGATGCAATCAGTAAAATCAGAACGTTTAAGCTTCCTGTCAGTCCCTGGGTCATTAACAAACTTCTCAACTCTAAGTACCTGCATGTTAAGCGTTTGGCCATGTACTCGAATATCATGCTCAGTTCGGATACTGACTTGGACTATTTCGAGACGGATTTCTTCGATAAGTACTCCTGTATAAAAGACGAAATAGAGTTAGCATATTCCTTGCAACGCCGACGCAGGGCTGGCCTGAAACTACCTAATCTGGCTAGGTGGGCTAATCTGCAGAAGAACGAACAGTCGCAATGTATGTTTGTGCGTCTGATGAGAAGATTTGACGAGTTGGAATACTGCGATCAGTTGACAGAGCTTTATAAGACGCAGATGAGGAAGAAGAAGCTGATAGAGGAGATCTCGCGTACATGGGGATATCTGCATTATACGGATGGAGAGGAATTGCTGAAAGATGCCCTGCTGACTCAACCCGATGATACCAAAGTGGCTATTATGCATGCCCTGACCCGTTTTGCAACAGGAAATGCTATCGATTCATTGCTGGAAGGTTATCACAACACCACTAATCCTCATGTCAGATTCGAGGCACTGAGATGTATGTATAACTATGGCGAGATGGGAAGAGCCAAGTTCTATGAACTGGAGGCTAATGCTCATGAGAGAGATAGGAAGTTCTTTGAGTTCTTCAAGAATCCTATCACACTGGATCGTATACGTCTGGATAAAGAGCAGGCCTATCATCCGTCGGTAGAAACAGTATATAACGCATAAACAGGAAAGAGTTGCCTATGTGGATTACAATATATTACATATTCTGTTATCTGGTATTCGGCTATACCATGTTGCTGATGCTCAGTTACCTTTATCTGGTAATTATGAGCCGTAAGGCCCAGGGGCATCTAAGTGTGAACATGCCGGATGACGAGACGATAAAATACTTCCTGGAGGGGTCTCCGCTAACACCTGCAGTATCCATCATTGCACCTGCGTTCAACGAGGAGGTTACCATATTGGATAACGTAGACTCGTTGATGAAGATAGACTATCCCAATTTCGAGATTATCATCGTAAACGATGCAAGTACTGATCGTACGATGGAACTCCTTATTAATGAATACAAACTGGTGGAGGTGCCCTACGATATTGCCATGAAGGTGCAGTCTAAACCCATCAAGCGTGTGTTGAAATCTACTGAGGAGAAATACAGCAAATTGGTGGTTGTTGATAAGGAACACGGAGGAAAGAAAGCTGATGGTTCCAATGCTGGTATCAATGTCTGCAGCAACAAGTATTTCGTCTGTACTGATGTGGATTGTATCATAGAACCTATGGCCTTGTATCGTATGATGTGGTTTGTCGTGAATAGTCACAGACCTGTAATCGGTGTTAGTGCTACCATGTTGATGAGTAACGGTTGTATTGTGGAAGACGGAAGAGTTGTGGAGGCTGCTGTTCCCAATACACTGGTTCCCATGTTCCAGCAATTGGAGTACCTGCGTTCGTTCCTGATTAGTAAACTGGGATGGTCCAGCATCAATGCTCTGCCTAACATCTCTGGTGGTTTTGGCCTTTTTGATACTGACGTTGCAGTGAAGTCCGGCGGTTATGATTCCACTAGTATGGCCGAGGACGTGGATATGTTGTTGCGTATGGTAACATACATGAAGAATACAGGTCAGGATTTCCGCCTGGGACAGGTTCCGAAGGTATGTTGCTGGACAGAAGGTCCTGGCACTGTAAAATCCCTTTACCGTCAGCGTGTAAGATGGGCCCGTGGACTTTTTGAGATTATATCCAATCACAGGAAGTTATTCTTTAATGCCCATTATGGTCCTATCGGTGCCTTTACGCTTCCGTACATTTTTATATTCGAGTTTATAGCTCCTATACTTGAGTTAACAGGTTTCCTTTTCATGATATGGCTGATTCTTACAGGTGGTGTGAATTGGGATTCTGCTATCATACTGTTCGGAATGATTTATCTCTTCTCGGTATTTATGTCGTTCTTTGTGCTATATTTCGATTATTCGGCAAAAGCTGTAGAATGGAAGAATACAAAGATAAGCTACCTGAAGTTGCTTCTTGTCACGCTATTGGAACCTTTTATATATCATCCTATTATCACCTATTGCTCGAATGTGGGATATTGGCGTTTTATCAGTAATCAAACTGCCGTATGGAAGCCCATCCAGCGTCGAGGCGTTAAAAAGAAAAAGTAATGAGTATAAAGCATCTTGTCACCATATTAACAATTCTGATTGTTTCGTCTTTCTCCTTGGTTCAGGCCCAGGAAATAATGCATACTCCACGTTATTATGTTCATCGTGCCGAAGGATATGTAAGTTCTAACGCATGGAATACTGCAAAACGTGAGATTGATGCGGGTCTGAAGGAGTATCCGGACGATCCGGATTTACGATACCTGAACGGAAGGTTTTATTTTGTTATTGGTGATATGAACCAGGCACGTTATAATCTGGTTAGGGCTACTCAATCTAACGATATGCATTTCAAGGCTAAACGTGTGCTGGTGGATGTGGAGGATACCTTGGGGCATTATTCCAGTGCTATCTGTTACGTAAACGAATTGCTCGAGTTCCAGCCTTATGACCGTGATTTGTGGCGACGCAAGATTGGATTATACAGAAAATTAAAGAACTATGTTGAGGCAGATGCTGCCCTGAAACGTCTTTCTCACATTTATCCCAACGACTCTATTGTTCTGGCTGACGTAAGAAGACGTAACCATGAGAATTGGGACAAGGTCGTGAAGAAAAGTTCTCTTAGCGAGGCAGCAGAAAGTCTGGAACAATGGATTGATCAGGATCCTATGATGCATGAGTATTACCTGGAACTAGTAGGAGTCTATATAAAGATGGGTGAGTATGAGAAGGCTATAGGTGCAGCCAATAGGGGACTTGTATATTTTCCTAACGATTCGGAACTCGTCAATAAGGTGGTCGGTATTATGACAGAACTGGGTCTGTATACACAAGCCTTAGCCTTTGTTAAGAGTAAGAATCTTGGTTCGAATATATATAATAATCTGCTTGCCGAAGTCGCTGCAGATGCCCGTATGCATGACCCTTATGAGGCTAACGGGCGATTATATCTTGCGACACACGATCGCGATGCACTGAACTATCTGATTAATACAGCTCTAACCAGGGGATATTATGATGATGCCCGCTTATATATCGAGGAAGCGATGAAGTTGGACGGACGTACGCCGGGCCTGCTGATGAAACTCTATACATTGGAAAAGAAAGCCGGTAACGAGAAACGTTGCCTGCGTATTCTTACGGAACTATACGAGAATAATCCTGAGGACGAGGAATTATCAGAATCATATTCAGAAATGATGCTGCAGCTTTCCAACTATGATTTCGCTTCCGAGCAGTGGGACGATGCCTATGTACATCTGAACAAATTGTTGGAGTTAATGCCCGATACTGCAGATACGTGGCCTGCAGTTGTATCCAGGCAAATTACGGTCATGGGACATCTTAACAAACAGGAAGAAGCACACCAACTGTTTGTTGAATCTTCGGAGAGAAGTCCCAAGAATCGTCGACGCTTTGCTGCTGCATACGAGGAATTTGCAGGTAACCGTTTGAAGTTCCTTGTCGATGAGGAGAGATACGAAGAGGCACTTAGCGAAGCTCAGTCCCTTCTTGATGTCGTCCCTGGCAGTGAAGTTGCTATGCGTTGTCTTATCAATATGAGTCAGACACTGAAACGAGACAGTTTGTTCTACGAATACGCTGCAATGGGGTATGAGGAATATCCAACGGTACCATATTTTGTGGTGAAACAGGCTGTGTCACTCCAGCAACAAGGCAAGAACAAAGAAGCACTGGCACTGCTTAGTCCAAGCAAACGGGCAGACGAGTATCTGAATCCGCAACTTGTAGCGGCCTACTCGGGTATCAGTCATGAGTGGGCAACCCAACTGCTGAAAAACAGGATAAGCGATGTAGCCATGCAGGTGATAGATTCTGCTTTGGTTTATGATGCCGAGAATAAGGACCTTCTATACGATAAAGGTATTGCCTATGAATATCTCAAGCAATTTGACAAGGCTTATGAATATCAGCAGCGTTACTACAACCCCAGTAATGCTGAGCAGGAGGAGTATATACATCATATGCGATATCTAGGTTTCAAAGGCTGTAAGAATAGGGTTGATGCCACGTATACCAGTGCATTCTTTGATGCTCATGATGAGACGCTCTCCACAATAGCACATCTTTATTCCATTGCTTCTGTATCTTATTCAAGACTTACCCCACGCAACACCTTTACCGGGCAGGTCAGCTATAAGGGTATTGATGGCTATCATGTGGACGGCGAGAAAGAATCGGGGGGATTCGGATTGGAGTTTATGGGTCAATGGGAACATACCTTTAATTCTAAATGGAGTGGAATGGCTAATCTTTCTGTTTCAACCCGTTACTTCAATAAGTTCGGTGTAAATGTGTCTGCCTCATATTCAGCTCCGAAGGGGTGGACGCCCTCTCTCCGATTGGGTTACCGTAGGACACCGCCGACGTATCTGTATCTAGGGGGTGTCGATGTAGGACAGATAACGCGCGACGAGTATAACCTGATACTTATTACGCCATCGGTCGAGAAATCATGGGAGCGCGTAAAGGTGTCGGGCAACACAGACTTTGCCCTGATGTCTAGCAGTTTCTATTATAATGTGGGTGTGAAGGGCAAACTCTTCGTTAATAATGACAACATATCATCCGTCTCACTTGTCACAGGTTTTGGTTCTTTCCCCGAACTTACATTCTTCGAGCAGACAGCCCTGCGTAATGTGTCACATACTAATGCTATGGTAGGATTCGATGTGCAGTATCTCTGCACACGACACCTCTGTCTGGGCCTTGCTGGTAGCTGGAATACCTGCTACAATCCTTATATCCAATCTGACGGGACACTTGGAGATTCTTACAGAAATATCTATTCCATAACACTTCAATTCCACCTCGCCTTTTGATCATGAAAAATTCTATTTGTATTCACAGCCAATTTAAAAGCAGCATCAAATACCTGATGCTCTTGCCGGCTCTGATGTTTTCCGCTTGCGAAAAGCCTGCTCAGTCTGTAGGCTCATCACCTTTCGAGTACCGTGAAATCTATCTTCCTCAATTGGATCCGGACGAGGAAAGGTCCCTCACTCTTAACACTATTGATAATGATTGGGGCATTTGGGGGCATAATTTGTCTGTTGTGTTACCAGAACGATCTTCCTCAAATGTATATGCCAAGGTTGGAAATACTGTTGATCAAACGCAGTTCTGTTTCTCATCGAACCATCTGTTTGAATACATTACAAAGTATATCAAGAATAACTATAGCAAGGGTGGCCCATTACGTTTCGCCATCTTGCCTAATGATAACTCTGTAGTTTGTCAGTGCAAGAAGTGTGTTGAGTTGGGTAATACCGAGCATGATGCATCAGGTGCTGTCTATTATATGTTGGAGCGTCTTACCGACTATTTCCCTGATCACTATTTCTTCACCTCCTTTTACAGGACAACATGCAGTCTTCCGAAGAAACCATTGCCAGAGAATGCCGGTGTTCTTATCAGTGCCATACAGTTCCCCCTGAGCACATGTTACACTCCCAAGGAGGATGATTTTAAGATGTTGTTGCATCAGTGGTCTGCTTTCACTAAGCGAATATACATATGGGATTATATCAATAATTTCGATGATTATTTCACGCCGTTCCCTATATTTGAGATATTCCAGCATCGCCTTCAACTTTATGCCAAGGCTGGCGTAAAGGGCGTCTTTCTGAATGGAAGTGGTCACGACTACTGTACATTCTACATGATTAAGTTACATGTCTTGTCCATGCTTCTCTCCAATCCTAATGCCGATTGGCGCCCATTGCTGAGAGATTATTGCCGAAAGACATATCCAATTACCGGTGATGTTCTTTGTGACTTTATTGTCAAGCAAGAGAATATGGTTGCCAAACAGGAGAAATCTCTGTCGTTGTACGAAGGAGTTCCTGTTGCGGTGAAGACCTACCTCCCTGCTGATGATTTTGTCAAATTTCATCACAAACTTCAGAACTTGTTGCCAAAGACAGAAGGTGACGAACGCAGGTATCTGCAGAGGATGGTGCGTGCAACTATGCTTACTCATCTCGAACTGAAGCGTATGGCTGCAGATACTATCGGTTGTAAATATATGCTCAACGAGATGCTGAAACTGAAAGATGAAAATATCATTGCATATAGCGAGTCAGGTGGCACTATCGAAAGTTATGTGAATGATTATCGTTATATGCTCAAGAGAGCAGATGAAACGTGGGGCAAAAACCTCCTGAAGGATGTAAAGTTGAAACCCCTCACAGAGCTCGACGAGGATTATAACGATATCTCCGTCCTTACAGACGGCCTTTTAGGTCTGCCTTCATGTTACCATTGTGGCCAGATGCTCTCATCTGCTGACCCTGCTCTTCGTTTATCCATCCCGCATGTTGATGGACTGAAGCATATCCGTGTTAATATGACAAGGAACCCCATCTATCATATCTCATTGCCGTTACGTATTGTGCTGACGGCAAACGGACATATCGTGGAAGAGATTGTCCCCAAGCCGTTACCTACAAATCTTCATTGTTCTATGGTTGATTTCTGCCTTACTCCTCTCTGTAGAGGACCGCTAGAGCTTATCATCTATCGAGATCTTGAAGATCGCACGATGGCTATAGACGAGATAGAAGGGTTTTAGGCTTAATACATAATTCTACATAAAGAGGTATTCTGGTGAAAAAAAGTAATTTTATAAGAGTTGTTATAGAAAGGGCTTTTCTGCTCTGTTTTATTGCCGGCTGTCTGATGGCTTGCGAGAAAGAGCTGAAGCCTGTATCGGTAATCCTTGTTGACCCGATTCGCCATTATTATCCTGTGATACAGGGAGAAATGATGAATCTCAGCTACGAGATAGAAAACACTTCGGACCATCCGCTATTCATTCAGGAGGTGCAGACTTCATGCGGATGTGTGGTGCCACGTGAGGAACTTCCCATTGTTGTCTTACCGCATAAGGTGGGGTTCATAAACCTTACTTTCAATACCATCAAGAATACGGGTTATGTAAAGCATTATGTATACTGCTATGGTAATTTCGAGGATTCTACCTGTGTGGAATTTGAGTTTGACACCAATGTGGTTCCCCGTGCCGACTATGTTCGTGACTACGAACAGCTGTGGCATGAACAGCATGACGAGATTAAATCGTTACGAGAATTTGTTGACGGTATGCCCGGACAGAAGGGGTACTATACAGAAACAGGCGTAGATCCGCGAACCAAGAGAAAGGAAGAAATCCAGGAGAAAATAGACGAGGCGGCACCATAATGAAAATCCCACGTAAAGCGATGATATGCTTTACGTGGGATTTATATTCAATAGAACTATATCTTACTTCCAAACTAGCATTCTGCCTATCTGGTCGTAGATGCTTGCCCAATGTGCACGACTCTCGGCGTCAGGTGCTGAAGTAGAGGAAGCCTTGCTCTTCTTCTGTAGCTGCGTCAGAGTGTAGAGTACGGCGGGATGAATCTTCTGATTTCCATTACCGAAGGCACGGCCCAGATTCATCAGCATGTTGTTCTGTAGGGCTATGCGATAGGGTGTAACCTTCTTGTTGTTATCCAACTCGGTAAAAACCAGTTTGCTCAGGTCAGAAAGGTACTGCTGAGGTGTATATAGGTTGTTCAGCGCATCCAGGCGGTTCATCAGCATGCTTACTGCGCTTTCGCCAATAGCATTGGTTAAATTCTGAGGATCTGAGGTAAGACGCTTGGCATAGGTAACCTCGCGCAGCCATAAAGGCTCGTGCAGGAATTGCTCGTCAATGAATTTAAGTGCAGTTTTCTGTTTCTTGAGAGGCTGAGGTTCGTATACATCACCGCCCATACCCTGTGTTTTGGTTTCTATCAGATAACCTCCAATGTTACATACTACATGTCCGCAATAACGAAGCAATTGAGTGCGGATCTGGTTATACATGGTTCTGATATTCTCATCGTAGATATCCTTCTCGTCGTCTAGTGTGTAACGGCGCAGGTTATCTGCCAGACGCTTCAGATTCTGGATGCCATAGTAGCTGGCTTTTACGGGATCGTCGCTTAGGTCTTCTGTCTGACGGCGTGGGTCTCTGTGTTCTCCTTCACCATCTCCCCACCATAGGCGTCTGTTTTTTAGCGACTCCAATACCATAGGCTCCAACATCTGGTGGTCCTGCAATTCATCCTGCGCATCCATCATGGGCTTGTATCCCCATGTTATAGCCCACATGTCATAGTCGCCGATGCGGGGGAAAATACCAGCACGAGAGATTCCGTCCTCTGGCTGTGCCACATAGTTGAAACGGGCATAGTCCATAATGCTGGGTGTGTGTCCGTGTGCCTCTACCCATTCCTTGTTTCGGAGGCTGTCAACAGGGACTGTACTTGAGCTGCCGAAGTTATGACGCAGACCCAATGTGTGACCTACCTCGTGAGAGCTGACGAAACGGATGAGCTGGCCCATCAGTTCTTCGTCGAAGTTCATCTTCTGCGCAGCCTCGTCAATTGAGCTGGCTTGAATCATATACCAGTCGTGAACCAATGACATGACATTGTGGTACCAGCAAATATGACTCTCAAGGATTTCGCCAGTACGAGGGTCATGAACATTGGGACCATACGCATTGGCAATAGGACTTGCCAGGTAGCGGATACAACTGTAGCGAGCATCCTCCATACTCATAGTGCTATCGTTCTCGGGCCATTCGCGAGCCTGGATGGCATTCTTGAAACCAGCCTTCTCGAATGCTTTCTGCCAGTCTTCCACACCCATAATCAGGTATTTTCTCCATTGCTTGGGTGTAGCAGGGTCGATATAATAAACGATAGGTTTCTGTGGCTCAACCAGTTCGCCGTTTCTCATCTTCTCGACATCTTCCGGACGAGGCTCCAGACGCCAGCGTGTGATGAAGGTCTTGCTTTCTACACGCTGCTGATCGTCGGTATAGCTGGTAAAGCGGTCTGTGAAGAAGCCGACACGTGGATCGTAATATCTGCGCATCATAGGCTTTTCGGGCAGGAGGACAAAGCTGATGTTCAGTCCCAATGTTACCTTACCCGTATATTTTCCAGAGGGCAGCACATTTCCCTGTGTGGCGTAAGTCTTCACGGTACGCACCTCAGTGTTCATGGGGAAGGACTTGATGTCCTCTATATAACTGGCATCTGGCAACATGCCCTGCAGCTCGTACTGCTTCTTTGCCATATGCGGAAGTGCAATGGCCGAGTTGTCCTGATTGAAGAACTGGGTTACCTTAATCTTGTATGTACCATTCTTATGACTCTCAATCTTGAAGGATCCGATGATGGGATTCTCGTTGCTTATAGTGATGGCACGGCTGATGTTATCTGTGCTGTCAGCAACATTAATAATAAGGTTCGCGCGCATGAGGAGCTGATCATCCACACCTTTCTGGAAGTAGACAGTCTGCTCGTTTACCTGCTCGCCTCCGAATTTGCCGCTGCCTGCAGGTGTGCTGGTAAAGCGTGTGGTGGTAAGGAACTGACGTCCTAGGAGGCTGTCTGGAATCTGGAAGAACCAATCGTTCTTCTCCTTCGTTACATGGAACAGACCATCGCGGTCCACTGATGGCTTCTCCACCTTAACAGAGTCCTTGGGTGGCAACTGGGGCTGTCCTTTCTTACTTTTCTTACTGGGTTTCTTCGGCTGAGCATTCTGCTCGGTTTTTGCTTTCTCCTTCTTTTCCTTAGCTACTGCCGGCATAGTTGTCAGCATAGCTGCAGCAAACAGGATGCTTAATACTTTAATGTTCATTTTTTTTATGTGTGTAAATAATTTTGGGTTTTTAAAATGTGACGCCAAAATTACTCAATTATTGCAAAAAACATGTTTGTTTTTGCAAGAAAATGTGTAATTTTGTATTCTATTAACATATGAAGGAGTTTCAGCTTATATCTAAATACAAGCCGACAGGTGATCAGCCCGAGGCTATCAGACAACTTTCCGAAGGTGTTCAGCAAGGTGTGCCTGCACAGACGCTTCTGGGTGTGACTGGTAGTGGAAAAACATTTACAATAGCAAATGTGATTGCCAATGCCGGTAAGCCAACACTTATCCTAAGTCATAACAAGACGCTCGCAGCCCAGCTGTATGGCGAAATGAAGCAGTTTTTCCCCAATAACGCCGTCGAGTATTATGTTAGCTATTACGACTACTATCAGCCTGAAGCCTACATCCCAAGTACTGATACATATATCGAGAAGGATCTTGCTATAAATGAGGAGATTGATAAACTCAGACTTGCTGCTACAAGTGCCCTTCTGTCTGGCCGTAAGGATGTGATTGTCGTCAGCAGCGTGTCTTGTATTTATGGTATGGGTAATCCTTCTGCTTTCTACGAGAATGTCATAGAGCTAAGGGTAGGGCAGCGGTTGGACAGAAATGACCTTTTGCGCAAGCTAATGGATAGTCTGTACATGAGAAATGATTTGACATTATCTCGTGGTCAGGTGCGTGTAAAAGGTGACACCGTAGACATCGCCCTTGCCTATAGCGATTTCCTGCTTCGGGTAACATTCTGGGATGATGAAATAGAGAGCCTCGAGGAAGTTGACCCTATCAGCATGGCACGCATTTCCGCCTATGACAGTTATAAGGTCTATCCTGCCAATCTTTTTATGACCAGTCACGATATGCAGGAACAGGCTATCCGTAAGATAGAAGATGACTTGCATGATCAGGTTGCATTTTTCGAGGAGGTAGGTAAGACTCTCGAAGCTAAACGACTTCATGAGAGAGTGACCTACGATGTCGAGATGATTCGCGAGTTAGGCCATTGCTCAGGTATCGAGAACTATAGTCGTTATTTTGACGGAAGAGAACCTGGTACACGGCCTTATTGCCTTCTTGACTTCTTTCCCGAGGATTATCTGATGGTGATTGACGAGAGTCATGTCTCTGTTCCACAAATCGGTGCCATGTATGGAGGCGACCAGGCTCGTAAACGTAATCTCGTTGAGTATGGCTTCCGACTGCCTGCAGCAAAAGATAACAGACCGCTTAAGTTCGAGGAATTCTGCGAACTGACGCATCAGGTTATTTATGTCAGTGCCACGCCTGCCGATTACGAGTTGGAGCAGAGCGAAGGTGTTGTCGTAGAACAGCTGATTCGTCCTACAGGTTTGCTCGACCCCGTCATCGAAGTCCGTCCGACGGAAAATCAGGTGGATGACTTGATGGAAGAGATACAGCAGCGTGTCGAACGCGACGAACGTACCCTTGTTACCACACTCACCAAGCGTATGGCCGAGGAACTGGCAGAGTACCTCCTTGGAAATGGCATCAGGACAGCCTATATCCACAGCGATGTCGATACCTTAGAGCGTGTTCAGATACTGAACGATTTGCGCGAAGGACAATATGATGTCTTGGTGGGTGTCAATCTTCTGCGTGAGGGACTGGACCTTCCAGAGGTCAGTCTTGTGGCCATCCTTGATGCCGACAAGGAAGGTTTCCTGCGTAGTCACAGAAGTCTTACGCAGACTGTTGGCCGTGCAGCCCGTAACCTGAATGGAAAGGCCATCATGTATGGCGATACCATTACGGAGAGTATGCAGAAGACCATCGACGAGACCAATCGCAGAAGGGAAATCCAGTTGCGTTATAACGAGGAGAATCATGTTACTCCTCAGCAGATCCAGAAGGACCGCACTATGGGCAATCTCATTCAGGTTCAGCAGCAGTCTGAATCCCGTGCATACGTCGAGCCGACGGTTGACTATCTGAAGGTGGCCGAACAGGATCTGACCAGGCTGACAAAGGAGCAGATGGAGTCTCAGATCAAGAAAATCGAGAAGAAGATGCAGGAGGCTGCCAAACGTTTGGATTTCGTCGAGGCAGCTCTTTTAAGGGACGAAATGTTGCGAATGAAAGCGAATTTGTGTTAAAAATATTGTAATATTCAATATTTATTCCGAGGACTTTCATGTTGTTTGCAGAAAATGTATTACCTTTGCACCCCGTAAAAGTATGTACATGCAAAGATATAGTCTCATATTGTTGTTCGTTTTACCGTTTCTGACGGGTTGTGGGGATTACAACTCTGTCATGAAAACGGCCGATTATGAGTATAAATACGAAGCAGCAAAAGGTTATTATACAGACGGAAGTTACAGAAAAGCAGCAGAGGCATTTATGCAGGTGTTGGCCATCCTGAAGGGTACCCAATATGGCGATGAGTGCCTGTTTATGCTGGGAATGAGTAACTATCGTATGGGCGATTTCGAGGCAGCATCGGATTATTTCAAGAAATATTATCAGAGTTACCCCAAGGGCCATTATGTCGAGTTATGCCGATATTATTGTGCCATGTCGTATTATAACTGCGTCAGGGATACCAGACTTGACCAGACCAGCACCATGGAGGCGCTCAACGAGTTCTCGACTTTCCTGGAGTATTACCCTGAAACACAGTTGAAGGCTCAGACACAGGACATGATCTTCAACCTGCAGGACAAGTTGGTTGAGAAGGAGTTCCTTTCTGCCAAGATGTATTACGACCTGGGTACTTATCTGGGTAACATGACATCATCCGGATGCAGTAACTACGAATCATGTGTTGTTACAGCTCAGAATGCCCTTAAGGATTATCCCTATGCTTCTCCTGAACGAAAGGAAGAACTTTCTATTCTGGTTCTCAGAGCAAAATATCATCTGGCTCGTCAGAGTGTTGTCGAAAAGCGTGTTGAACGTTTTCGCGACGCCATCGACGAGTATTATGCCTTCCTGAACGAATTCCCCGAGAGTCAGTATATGAAGGAGGCTAATAATATCTTCAACCACTCAGAGCGTGTTGTTGCCAAGAAAGGTAATCTGACACATGAAGAGTTGGATGAGGATATGACAAAGACGAAACGTTCGAACAAAAAGAAATAAAAACACAATAAATACAAATATGATGGATTACAAAAAATCAACTGCTCCAACAAATACCGTTAACCGCGACGTTATGGAATTGTGCGAGGAGACTGGTAATATTTACGAAAGTGTTGCAATCATTGCAAAGCGTTCTAATCAGATTGCTGCTGATATCAAGAACGAGCTGAGCAAGAAGTTGCAGGAGTTTGCAAGCTCACAGGATAATCTCGACGAGGTATTCGAGAATCGCGAGCAGATCGAGATCAGCCGTTTCTACGAGAAGCTTCCCAAGCCCACACTGATGGCTACTCAGGAGTTTGTCGAGGGTAAGGTTTATTTCCGCAACCCCAGTAAGGAAGCTGCTTCATTGCTCGATCAGTAATGATTCAGCGCATCCAATCCCTATACCTTTTGCTGGCAACTGCACTTACGGTTGTCTGCATGTCTAACTGTATAGGCTTCTTTATCTCAGAAGACGGAGAGGTGTTGGGCAAGTTGTATAACTTGTTCTTCACAGATGCCAGAGAGGGCGCTTCTGCCCAGTTCACCCCTTGGGCACTCTTTGTTATTCTGCTTATTTCGGCTACGCTGACATTCCTGAATATATTCCTGTATAAGCACAGAGCCTTGCAGATGCGTGTTTGCTCATTCTGCATGATCCTCTTGGCAGGCTGGTATGCTGCCTATGCTGCTTTCGCATGGTTTATTACCGGAATGTTCGAGGCTGATTCTTTCAGAGTAGGTTTATGGGCTTCATTGCCATGTGTTAGCCTGATACTGCTCTATTTGGCTTTCCGTAGTATTCTGAAAGACGAAAAGCTTGTCCGCTCTTTAGACCGTTTGCGTTAATTACGCGTCTTAAGAATATCGAATAAATAGGCTACCTTCACCGTAATGACATTATTGGCGCTACGGCTGAAGGTATCTTGTTTTGTGCTCTTGAAGATATTACTTAGGCTTAATCCGTATCTTCCTTCCAGTGTGAAGTGATGACCGTTCTTGGTGCTGACATCCATTCCTAAACCTAAGGTGATGCCATAATCAAATTTCTGTTCTATGGGCTTGTCGTGTATCTCCATCTGGCGTACCAGCAATCCGTCGTACACGCCGCTTCTCTTCTCGCTCTCGCCGACACAGAAACCTAAGTGCGGACCTGCCACGAGATAGCCTTTCACGCCGCCTCTTTCCTTTCCGAAGCCCAGATTCACCAGTATGGGCATCTGCAGGTAGTTGATGTCGCGCTGGTAAGTAGCGTCACAGGTTGTTATATCCTCCTTCCAACCCAGCTGCACGAAGTTCAGCTCACCCTGTATAGCGCATATCATACTGAAGTATTTCTCGCATGTGTATCTTACCGTCGCACCTATTGTCATGCCGCCATGCATCTTCTGGTTAATAGACGGACTGAAGCTGACCGTGTTTAGTGCATAGCCGCCATTGATTCCGACAGCCAGGTCGCGACGGAATTCTCCCACTTGAGCCGATGCACTGAATATTAATAAGGTATATAGAAGAGTTAGAAGAGTAAATCTTTTCATCTGATAAGTTCTATTTGTTTGGTCTTTTTGTAGTGTATCAACTGTACGAATCTGTTGCAGAATCCGCTGTTGTCGCCTTCCTGCACAAATCTGAAGGTGCTCTGGTATGGTATGTGTTGGGTAGCCATTGCAGAGCCGTCTGCCCAAATGTCATGCACAAAGTAATAGGCCAGGTCGAAGCCCATCATGGCATAACGTGGGTAGTTTACAGCCATACTCTTGTTGAAGTGGTTGGCAAATGCCTGTTCGAAAGCCTTTGTATTGGGTGCTAAAGCATTATAGTAATACGAGCTATAAATATAGGTGTCGAATGAGAAGAAGCTGTTCAGCAGCGTATTGGTATAGGTCTGCCACTCTGGATAACCCAGCAGGGAGATGTTGTAGTTGGTATGCTGCTGCCTGAAGGTGTCTAATTTTGATATCAGGATGTTCAGCGTTTTAATGCTGGTATTGTCAGGTACTATGATATTGTCCTTGAACTGGTTCATGGCCGATTCGTAGGTAAAGCCGTCAGCATCGATGTTCAGGCTTCTGACGCTGATACCCTGTTGAGCCATCATGTCGCTCAGTGTCTTTGTGAAGAGGCTTCCCTTCACATTCTCGCTGTTCGACTTCAGGACAACGATATTCTTGCCAGCAAACGCCCTTGTTGCCAGGGCAGCCGCTTCCATCGTTCCCACGGCATACGAAGGACTGGCCATGTACACGTGTGGATTGTCTATCAGGCTCTGTACGTTCGTAAACGGCAAGACCAGTTTTATGTTGTTGTGCTTGCAGAATCCTACGGTTGCCGGCAGTTGCTGATCGTCCACAGGGCCGAACAATACGTTCAGTGTGGCCACCTCGGGATTCATCAGGATGCTCATCATGTCGGCTTCTGTCGAACCGCTGTTGAAGGCATAGATATCCATGCTCAGGCCTTCTTTCCTGATACTGTCGGCTGCCATCAGGAAACCTTGGTAGAACTCCACCATCTTCTTGGCTCTTTCGCTCTTCTCCTCGAATGGCAGCACAACGCCAATCCGTAGGTTTTTCAGGGGCTCTTTCTTCACCTCGCTGACCACTGTCTCGCCCTGGTTGGCAGGCACGGGGATGGTCAGGAAGGCGCCTTTCTTCAGCTTACTCCTGTTCTTTATGTCAGGATTAGCCGTAAGGATATCCTGCTCTGTGACATTATACTGTCTTGCTATGCTAAAAAGGGTTTCACCTTTGCTTACCTGATGCAGGCGATTCAGCACCGACATGGTATTCTGTGCATCCATTATGGATGGTATGCACATTAGTATTATAAATATGAGCCTTTTCATAACCGCAAAGATAATGCTTTTTTTTCGCCATTTAAATCTTTTTGAGATTAAAAAATAGCTATCATCCAAAGAAATTCATTAATTTTGCAGAAATATTTATAAATATGAAGCTTTTTATAACATTACTGTTACTGATATTTCCCATTTATGCTTTGGCACAGTATGACCCCAGGGTCGAACCCAAGGGTTTTGTCATAGAGGAGGATTACGAGGCAGGCACTTCCGATACTACCGAGATCGAGGCCGGTAAGGCCTATGGTGCTCCCATGAAGGTCATCCTCAGGGCTAACCCCTCTGGTTTGGAGGACATGGGGGCTCCCCGCTACGAATGGAAGATATGGAGACAGGAGGACCCGACGGACATTCTTATCTATCGTACGGAAGAGAATATAGAGCACACTTTCACCTCCAGCGGTACCTTCATGGCGCAGTTGTTTGTGACGTTTTATGATGCTCAGGGACAGATCTACTATGAGTTCCCCGAGGAAGGCGACGACCCTCAGATTATCACCTTCAGCATTATGGAGAGTGTGCTGGATTTTCCCAATGGTATTTCACCGAATAGAGATGGATATAACGATACGCTGAAGCCCAAGTCGGGTTACCAGAGTATTGTCGAATTTCACGCCGTTGTCCTTAACAGATGGGGTAACAAGTTGTATTCCTGGGACGATGTCAATGGCTGTTGGGATGGCACATACAGGGGAAAGAGGGTTAAGGATGGCGTATACTTCCTGATGGTAAGTGCCAAGGGTGCTGATGGCAGGAATTATAGTATCAAGAAGACCATCAGTGTAATTTCCGGATATAACAAGGGCGAGGGAACCGCAGATACAGGCGATGAGTGACAGTAAGATTTCTGTTTGGGGCGCACGCGTTCATAATCTCAAGAACGTCGATGTAACAATTCCAAGAAACCGTCTTACTGTTATCACAGGTCTTAGCGGTAGCGGAAAGTCGTCTCTTGCATTCGATACCATCTTTGCAGAGGGGCAGCGTCGTTATATCGAGACGTTCAGTGCCTATGCCCGTAATTTTCTGGGAAATTTGCAACGACCCGATGTTGATAAGATCACAGGTCTCAGCCCTGTTATCAGCATCGAGCAGAAGACCACCAACAAGAATCCGCGCAGTACGGTAGGCACCACTACCGAGATATACGATTTCTTCCGCCTTCTCTATGCCCGCGCCTCAGAGGCGTTCTCTTACGAGACGGGCGAGAAGATGGTACGTTATACCGAGGAACAGATTATCGACCTTATCCTAAAGGATTATCTGGGTCGCAAGATCTGTATCCTTTCCCCCTTGGTTAAGAACCGCAAGGGACATTATCAGGATCTTTTCGAGAACATCCAGAAGAAAGGCTATCTCTATGTCCGTGTCGACGGACAGATTCAGGAGATTATACCTGGCATGAAGCTGGACCGTTACCGCAATCACGACATCGAGGTTGTCATAGACCGTCTGAAGGTACAGGACAAGGACGACAAGCGTCTCATCCAGAGCGTTGCTACGGCTATGAAACAGGGCGACGGGCTGATGCTGGTCTATGATATGGAGACAGAGAAGGTCCGCTACTACAGCAAGCAGTTGATGTGTCCTACCACAGGCATCTCCTATCGAGAGCCTGCTCCGCATGATTTTTCTTTTAACAGCCCCCAGGGTGCCTGTCCCAGGTGTAAGGGTCTGGGCTATGTCAGTGTTATAGACGAGAATAAGGTATTCCCTGATAAGTCTTTGTCTGTCAAGCAGGGCGGTATCGCCCCTTTGGGCAAGGCACGCTCTGCTATGATATTCTGGCAGATAGAGGCCGTATTGGACAAGTACGGCTGCACCCTCGAGACACCGCTCTCCGAAGTGCCGCATGAGGCCTTGCAGGAGATTATCGACGGCAGTTCCGAACGTTTGCGAATCTCAGCCGATGTGGCAAAGACCACCAACGATTACTTTGCTTCCTACGACGGCTTGGGCAAATACATCAGTCAGATGCAGGATGCCGAGATGTCTGCCAGCGCCCAGAAGTGGGCCGAGCAGTTCAGTTGTACCGCCGAATGCCCTGAATGTCATGGCCAGCGTCTCAATCGCGAATCCCTGCACTTCCTTATCGCAGGCAAGAATATTGCCGAGCTTTGCAAGATGGACCTGCGCGAGCTCTATGACTGGATTTCTAATCTCGACGACAAACTCTCTTCCCAACAGCAGAAGATAGCCGCAGAGATCCTGAAGGAGATTCGTACTCGTCTGCGTTTCCTCTTGGATGTGGGCTTGGAATATCTTTCTCTGGGACGTTCCTCTGTCAGCCTTTCTGGTGGCGAGAGCCAGCGTATTCGTCTGGCCACACAGATAGGCAGCCAGCTCGTGAATGTGCTGTATATCCTGGACGAGCCCAGCATCGGCTTGCACCAGAAGGATAATGTCAAGCTCATCGATTCGCTCAAGAAACTACGCGATACGGGCAATTCCGTCATTGTTGTCGAGCATGACCAGGAGATGATGGAGAATGCCGATTATATTGTCGATGTCGGTCCTAAGGCAGGTCGCAAGGGAGGCGAGATTGTCTTCCAGGGCCGGTACGAGGATATGATGAAGCAGCATACCCTTACCAGCCAGTACCTCAGTGGCGAACTCAGCATCGAGGTTCCCGGCCAGCGTAGGGCAGGCAGTGGCAAGAGCCTTGTCTTGCGAGGCGCCTGTGGCAATAACCTCAAGAATGTGGATGTTGCCTTCCCCCTAGGCAAGTTTATCTGTGTGACGGGTGTCAGCGGCAGTGGCAAGAGTACGCTTGTCAACGATACCTTACGGCCCATCCTTAGCAAGCATTTCTATCGATCCCTGCGCAATCCTCTTCCTTATCAGTCTATCGAGGGGATAGAGTATATAGACAAGGTGGTCGATGTAGACCAGAGCCCCTTGGGTCGCTCCCCACGTTCTAATCCAGCCACCTATACAGGTGTCTTCAACGATATCCGCAATCTCTTTGTCGAACTGCCCGAGGCACGTATCCGAGGCTATAAGCCAGGCCGTTTCTCGTTCAATGTCAGGGGTGGCCGATGCGAGGCCTGCAGTGGCAACGGCTATAAGACCATCGAGATGAATTTCCTGCCCGATGTCTATGTGCCTTGCGAGGAGTGCCGTGGCAAGCGTTACAATCGCGAAACGCTGGAGGTGCGCTATCGTGGCAAGAGCATTGCCGATGTGTTGGATATGACCATCAATCAGGCTGTAGAGTTCTTCGAGAATGTTCCTGGCATCCTGTCTAAGATCAAGGTCCTGCAGGATGTAGGTCTGGGATACATCAAGTTGGGTCAGCCCAGCACCACACTCTCAGGTGGCGAGAGTCAGCGAGTCAAACTGGCCACAGAGCTGAGCAAACGCGATACAGGCAAGACCTTCTATATTCTCGACGAACCTACTACGGGTCTTCACTTCGAGGATATCCGCGTTCTGCTCTCTGTGCTGAACCGTCTGGTCGAGAAGGGCAATACGGTGGTTGTCATCGAGCACAATCTGGATGTCATCAAGTGTGCCGACTGGCTGATTGATATGGGTCCCGAAGGTGGTAGGGGAGGTGGCCGGCTCATCTTCTCCGGCACCCCAGAGGACCTGGCCCGCGCAGGCATCGGCGCCACCGCCCCATTCGTAAAGAAACTACTGAAGTGAAGAGTTGTGACGGCCGCCCAACGACCCAACGACCAAACCCCAAAATAACGCCATGAAACCAAACAAATCTATCACCCCTCCGTTACGCGAGGGGATGGGAGTGGGACTTTTCTTCTCACTCATTCCCCTCGTTCATGCTCAGCAGCGACCTAATATCCTGTATATCATGACGGATGATCATACGGCACAGATGATGTCGTGCTACGATAAGACACATGTGCAGACACCCAATCTGGACCGTATAGCACAGGATGGCGTGCGCTTCGTCAATAGCTTTGTGGCCAACTCGCTGTCTGGACCCAGTCGTGCCTGCATGATTACGGGTAAGCACAGTCATAAGAATGGGTTCACCAACAACGAGCATGGCGTCTTCGATGGCTCCCAGCAGACTATGCCCAAGCTTCTGCAGCAGGCTGGCTACAGCACCTGCCTGATAGGCAAGTGGCATCTGGTGAGTACCCCTACAGGCTTCGACCACTTCGAGATTATACCAGGGCAGGGCGAATACTACAATCCCACCTTCATAACCATGGATGGTAAGACACATCGCGAGGATGGCTACCTTACCAACCTGCTGACGGATAAGGCCCTTGCATGGCTCGATACCCAGCGGAAGTCAGACAAGCCCTTTGCCCTCTTCCTGCACGAGAAGGCTTGCCATCGCGATTGGCTGCCTGAGTTGAAATACCTGCACGAGTATGAGGATGTTACTTTCTCTCTGCCAGAGAATTTCAATGACGATTGGGAGGGCCGTCAGGCAGCTCGGCATCAGGAGATGGACATTGCCTCCGACATTGATATGACGATGGATTACGACTGCAAGATTTTCGACCCCACGCATCCCACACGTCTTACGGGTGCCTATATGGGATATATCGGTCGGCTCAGCAGCAGGGAGCGTGCCCAGTATGATATGTTCTACGATTCTTTGGCTGTGGATTTTCGTCAACGTAAACTTTCAGGTAAAGCACTCAAAGAGTTTAAGTATCAGCGATTTATGCGTGACTATGCAAAGGTCTTGAAGACCTTCGACGATAACGTGGGCCGGCTGCTCGACTATCTGGATAAGACAGGACTATCGGAGAATACGCTGGTGGTTTATACCAGCGATCAGGGCTTCTATATGGGCGAGCACGGATGGTTCGACAAGCGCTTTATGTACGAAGAGAGTTTCTCCACTCCCTTGGTTATGCGTATGCCCACCCGGTATGGTCAGCCTGTTGCCAAGGGCGATATTACAGAGATGGTCCAGAATATCGACTATGCTCCTACGTTCCTCGAGCTGGCAGGTGTGCCCGTCCCTGATGACATACAGGGTGTCAGCCTATTGCCGCTGCTCCTGGGGCAGCATCCTAAGGACTGGCGTCAGAGCCTCTACTACCACTACTACGAATATCCTGCCGAGCATAGTGTCCGCCGCCATTATGGAGTCCGCACGGCCGATGGCTACAAGCTTATCCATTTCTATCCCTGTGCCGAGGAGCAAGGTGCCGATGCCATAGACCAGTGGGAGATGTACGACCTTAATACCGATCCCCACGAGATGCACAATATATATGGTCAGAAGGGCAGGGAGAAGCTGCAGAAACGCTTGCACAAAGAGTTGCAACGCCTGCAGCAGCAATACGATGTTAAGGAGACAGACCGTTAGCCCTTATTTCCCGTCGTAGCTGCGTACGAAGTAGCCGGGGCGCTTCTTCGTCTCGTTGAAGATGTGGCTCAGGTATTCGCCTATGATGCCCAGGGAGATCAGCTGAATGCCTCCCATAAACAGGATGGTCACCATCAGGGTGGGATAACCTTGTACGGGTTCGCCCACGAATATTGTCTTGAATATGATATATATAAGGTATAGGAATCCCAGCAGTGAGATGATGATGCCAAAGACCGAGGCAAAGCGCAGTGGTGCCGTTGTAAACGACGTGATACCCGTCATGGCCAGGTTGAACAGCGAGTGCAAGTTCCACTTTGTCTTGCCATGCAGGCGGTCTTTCTGCTGATAGTAGATGCCTTTCTTGCGGAATCCTATCCAGCTGAACATACCCTTCGTGTTACGATCCGTCTCGCGCATCTGCTTCATGGCTTCCAGGCACGAACGGTCCAGCAGTCGGAAGTCGCTGGTGTTGGGCTGTATGGGGATGTTAGTGGCATGCTGCAGTATCCTGTAGTATGCCTTCGAAGTCCTCTTCCTCAGCCACGTCTCGTTCGAGCTCTGCCTTTCTGCATACACATCGTCGTAGCCCTGATTCCAGTATTCTATCATCTGCGGAATGACGTCTATGGGGTGCTGCATATCGGCATCCATGATTATCAGCGCATCGCCCTTGGCATAGTCTATGCCTGCCATGATGGCTATCTCCTTGCCATAGTTGCGCGACAGGTCTATATAGTGGAAGTGTGCGGGGTCTTCCTCGTGCAACGCCTGCATCAGGCTCAGTGTCTGGTCGGTACTGCCGTCGTTAACCATCAGGAACTCCCAGTTATAGCCGGGGTTGTCTGCCAGCACCTGCATCATGCATTGCTTCAGTTCGCCGAAGGACTCCTCCTCGTTATAGGCAGGCAGCAGGATAGTGATACTTTTCATAATCATTCTTGGTTTTTATGGGTCGTCAGGGTATACAGGAAATAGGGCAGTGCCAGGTTCAGGTACGAGATGTCGAAGTCTGCATCCTCAAAGACAGGCACCTCTGCATTGTGCATATAGTGATGATAGCATATGGCCACCAGGAAGAACCCGAAGACGAATCGCCCAGTGTTCTCCGTATACTGCTCGAAGTTCTTGTTGTACAGGAAGGCCAGACCCAGGGCTATCACTACCATAATAAACAGTATCCACACATTGCCCGTAGAGGTCTGGGACATGAAGGGGTTACGGGTGAAGAACACCCATGTTGTGGTGTCCCAGAGGATGTATGGGAGGAAGAAGAACACCAGCACGCCCAGGGCTATTAGTGGTGACAGGATGATACTTATGCGTTCCGACTTAAAGTAATCATACACCACATAGATGGCCAGCGGAATGATGGCCGACAGACGCGTCGAGGCTGCCAATCCGCAGATGATGGCAGTCGCTATCCAGTGGCTGCGGAACGATATGCCGCGCTTCTCCATCCATAGTATCACACAGAAGATCAGTATGGCATTGCTCAGTCCGTCGCTGCGAACATAGACCTCCCACCAATAGCAGGGCGACAGCGCCAGCAGCACCAGCGCCAGCAGCGTTGTCCGCCACGATGCTGTGAACCACCTCAGGGTGAACGTCAGCAGGCACAGGAAGGCTATCAGTCCTATGCCCACATCACCCATCAGCCAGAAGGGCAGGTTCAGGTATTGCCACAGGGGGAAGGGCGAGGGGAAGTTAGACTGGCTGACATGCGTATGAACGCCGTAGGGATAGACACCGTTGAAGAGACCTTCCAGGAAGTAGGTCGTGGCCGACCATCTGTCTACCCGGATGCTCATCGGGTCTATCTTATACAGCAGGAAGGCTATGCCGGCCACCATCGCGCCTAACAGTGTCAGGCAGAGCTGCCGTGCCCGCTTCTCGCTCTTTATCCGTGGGAAGGCCAGGAAGTAACAGGCCGCGAAGAATATCAGGTAGATACCCATGCAAAGATACGGGTTCAGCGTCGTGCGACCCACATATTTCAGGATGAAAAACGCATTCGTAACCAGCAGCATTGCCAAGATACTCTTCTTTCCCATATCGCCTATCGTTTTATCAGCTTTTTACTTCGTTCTAATTTTCAGGCTCTTATCGCCCGACTTCATTATCACAGCTTCTCCCCGTCGAGCCTTGCCGAGGGCAGCCTTGCCGTTGCCCAGCAACTTGCCGTCCAGTGTGTAGACCGTTACCTCATCAGACGGCTGTTCACTCTCGGGAGCGGTGATGGCGTCAGGGTCTTCGTATGTCACCGTGATGCTGTTGATCATGTTGTTACTGCTCGACAGCGTTTTGCGGTCCGCCTTCGTCAGGGAGCCCAATCCCGTATTATTCTCTGTCTTGTACAGCCTGGCCGTAACGCCCGGCTTCAGGATCTTCACGGACTCCATATCGTTAGCTTTCAGGCCATAGACAGCCAGGTCCGCCTTTGTGAATGTCCCTACGGGCAACTTCACGCTATAGCCCTTGTAGTTCATGCCGCTGAACACCTCTATCATGGCATCCTCGTCGCTCACCTCCACAGCTTTGTACACGCGGTTCATGCCCGATGCCCAGGCGTTCAGGTCCCACTCCTCGCTGTTGTAGACCCATACAAAGCCGCCCGAGGCCACACCGTCGTCCTTCCATTTCTGGAACTGCTCCAGGTTCTTGTCCACGCTCCAGTCGTTCGAGTAGTACATCAGGCCTGCATGTCTTTCCGCCACGCCCGTAAAGGTCCATGACCCCACCTGGTTCACGTTTGCGGCACCGCCGTCATAGCACTGCACCATTATGCGGTCCACGGCCTTGGGCTTGCTGGCCCTGATCTTCGTGCAGAGGCTCTGCCAGTACGACTTATAGGTATACGGTGCCAGTGTCGTCTGGTAACCCAGGTTATACATCATGATGTGGAACTTGGCACCCGTCTCCACGTCATAGCAGTGCTCATCGTCGTTGTTCACCGCATCTATCTCGGGCACAGCCTCCTTCAGCGCCTTGAAGTTCTTGTACAGCATTGTCGTGCTGCCAGTACCCTTCGAGTTGATAAGGTTCTTTATATTGTCGTACGAGTCGTTGCCCCAGCCGCCTATCACAATCTCTATGCGCTGAATGCTGGTAGGCTTCGTCTTCAGGTCCTTTATGTCCTGCTGATAGTGGGGTTGCGTCTCATTGAACACATATTTTCCGTCTTTGCAGATTGTCTCGCCGTCCGTCTTCAGTGTTCCGTCCGGGTCCACATGCACATTAAAGAGTAGGGCGTAGGTAAAGCCCGAGCTCCTCAGGTTCGTAATTGTCTTTGGTCTCTCTCTGCGGATGTGTCCGCCCACATATACGCCAGAGACCGTTTTTATCTCCGTCTGTGCGTACGATGTCATTTGCCCGAGGGCAAAAATGGATAGTAAAATCAGGCTAATTCTTTTCATTATTATGTTAAATCTAATACCGAATCTTAATTATTTGATGCCAAAATTACGTTTAAGTCGAGAGCATAACAAAAGAAATCGTGTTCTTTTTTATGCCGAAACGGAGTATCTTCTCCATCTTTGATGGCAAAGGTACGAAAAACAAGAGGAATTCAAAAGAAAATCTTGTAAAATAGTTGAAAAAAAAATCCTCCCCGGTAAAAAGTCCGAAGAGGTGTTTCCGTACTAGTAAAAGATTAACATTCAAATTAACCTAATGAAAATTTATTAACCATATCCACAAAGCGCTTCACAGCGCGATAACAAAAGATGTGCAAATGTACGTCAAACATCCCATATCTCCAAGCATTCTTGTGTTGATTTTTTAATTTCCTCAAACTTTTTCCTATTCCTTTGCATTATTCAATTATTTTTTGTACAGGTTCTCGGGGGAGCGAGTATCTGTGCATCGGTAATCGTGATGGAAAGTGTTGTTTTGTGCTCTGATTTTACTCTCTTTATAGTAATCATATAAATATAGTATTAAATTGTGTTAAAGTTTCTAAAATATAAGGCATGTTATAAAATAAATACTAACTTTGCCAGCGCGTTGAGTTAATCAATGCCTAAACTAATAACCAACATTTATTTTTAACCTTATGCTAAAACATTATTACCTATTACTGGCTTTATTGCTGGTAACATCGAGTGTTTGCGCAGCGCCTATTACCAAAGAACAGGCACAGAAGAAGGCAGCAGCCTTCGCTGTTCAGAAAGGTCTGGCGCTCAGTTCTGAATCAAGTTCTGCTCACAGAGCTCCCAAGGTGAAGGGGCAGGACGACTCTCCCTACTACATCTTCGATATGGCGGCCGACGGCGGCTTCGTTATCGTATCAGGTGACGACCGCACCAGTAGTATTATCGGTTACACAGAGAATGGCAGCTACGACGAGGAAACACTGCCCCAGAACATGAAGTCGTGGCTCCGCATGGTTGCCGATCGCATCCGCACCCTCGCCGATGCTCCGGCTATGCCTGCACAGCATCGCGCACAAGGGGTCCCTACGGCCACGTCGGCTATCAGTCCGCTGATGTCCAGCACGTGGAACCAGGGCACGCCCTACTGGGACAACTGCCCCAAGCGTAACGGCCAGCGCTGCTACACGGGCTGTACGGCAACTGCTTTCGCCCAGGTGATGTACTTCTATCGTTGGCCACAGGACGCCACTACCAGCGTTCCCGGCTATACCGACGACGGCCTCACCTATAGCACGCTCTCCAGCACTACATTCAACTGGAGCGCCATGAAGAACAGCTATAGCGACAGCGACAGCGGCACCACCAGCGGCAATGCCGTGGCCAAACTGATGCACTACATGGGCAAGGGTGCCCTCATGCACTACACGCCCTCAGGTTCGGGTGCCGCCTTCTCTAATGCCATCTATGCGCTGAAGAACTACTTCGGCTATCCCGATGATATCTACGAGATTCATAAGGACGGCTACACCAGCAGCGACTGGGTGGATGCCCTTTATGCCGAACTTGCCAGCGGCCGACCCGTTCTTATCGAGGGCTACTCCGACGTAGACTGGGGTGGGGGACATGCCTTCGTGTGCGACGGCTATCGTACGGACGGATGCTTCCACATCAACTGGGGTTGGGGTGGATGGTGCGACGGTTACTTCAACCTCGACATCCTCAATCCCGACGATCATAGCGGCATGGGTGCTGCTCCTGGCGGCGATGGCTACTACTGGCACGAGGGTGCTGTGCTGAATGTCCGTCGTCCTGGCAGTCCCAGCGGTCTTACATCCACCGATCGCGGCGTGGCCACCCTCTATCAGGATTCCAACTATGGTGGCTATGGCTTTGCCCTGCCCGAGGGTACCTTCACCCTGGCTCAGCTCAGGTCCTATGGCATTCAGAACAACGATGTATCGTCGCTGAAGGTGCTGCCCGGTTACAAGGTCACACTCTACGATAACGACAACTTCAGCGGTGCCTCCGTTGTCTATACCTCGGATGTCAACTTCGTGGGCGGCGACTGGAACGACAAGGCTACCTCCGTCCGCATCGAGCCTAACGGCGTCAGCGGCATGGGTGGATTCTTCAAGGTCCAGAACCGCAACAGCAACAAGTTCCTCGACCTGGACGGCAACAACACCTCCGACAATACTGCCATCGTGCAGTGGGACGACGAGGGTGCCGAGACTTGCCAGAAGTGGCAGCTCATCGAGGTTCAGTCAGGCGTCTATTCCATCCGCTCAGCTGCCAGCAGCGGCAAGGGTCTGGATGTTGCCTATGGCTATGTCGAGAGCGGAACACAGGTGCTCCTCTTCACCTACAACGGCAACCCATGGCAGCAGTTCATCCTTGTGGACAAGGGTAACGACTACTATCAGTTCGTAGCCCGCCATTGCGGTAAGGTGGTAGAGATACCCGGCTCTTCCTACACCTCAGGCTCTTGGATCAAGACAGCCGACAACACAGGCGCCAACTGCCAGCAGTGGAAGCTCATCCCCGCCTCTGGTCAGGACGGCGAGTTGGCTGCTGCCACCTTCTACGAGGACATCTACTATGGCGGCTATGCCGTTCAGCTGCCCGAGGGCACCTATACCCAGTCTCAGCTCGAGGCCCGTGGCATCCGCAATGACGATATTTCATCCCTCCAGGTGCTGCCTGGCTTCAGGGTTACCGTTTACGACGGCTCATCCTTGAATGGCGACAGCAGAGTCTTTACGGCCGATTGCGACTGGATAGGCGTCGACTGGAACGACTGCATCAGCTCCATCAAGATCCAGCCTTATGGTCAGGCCACCGACCTTACGGACAATGGAGGAACCTACGAGGTATCCCATACGCCCGTCAACAGCAGCGAGTCAGGTGCCAAGCTCTTCGACAATACGTCCAGCACCAAGTACTGCACCTTCATCAGTGCTTCCGACCAGGTTACCATGACCTATCACTCCACCCAGAGTGCCCGCCTAACCAGCTATACCATCACCTCGGCCAACGACTACGAGGGTCGCGATCCCAAGAACTGGCGTCTCGAAGGCTCCAGCAACGGCACCACCTGGGAGACCATCGACCAGCGCACCGACCAGTCCTTCAGTGCCCGCTTCCAGAAGAAGACCTACGATGTCACCACCTCCAAGCTCTTCAGCCACTACCGCCTTGTGGTAACAGATCGCAGAACAGCCTCTTCTACCGTATTCCAGATTGCCGAGATAGAGCTCTTCGGATTCACGCCTCAGGCCACCACGTCCGCTCCGCTCGACAATAATGCCACAGCCATCGACAAGGTTGCGGCCGACGATGCCACTGCCTTCAACGTCTATAGCATCGATGGCAAGCTCGTCAAGCGTGCTGCCCGCAGCACCCAGGGCCTGCCCCGTGGCATCTATATCATCAATCAGAAGAAGGTCATAGTACGTTAGCGTCCGTCTTATAAAAAGCCAAGGGGGCACCTCATTCACCATGAAGTGCCCCTTTGCTTTTACGTCAGCGGATAAAGTTTAAAGGCCTTAGACTCTAGACTTTAGACTCTAGCAGTTCCCGTTCCCGTTATCTAAACTCCCCCAAGACTACCTCTATCTTTATGCTTAATCCATTAGCGCTGACCACGTATGTGCCGATGGGTAATTCATACACCATTTCGTCCCCATCCACTTTACCCACTATCACTGTTCCGTTGTTATCTGTCACGGTAATCTCCCCTGGCATATATAACCCATTCCAATGCTTATACCGGGCGTGTAATTCAGCTCGGTCTCCTTCATTCTCCACCTTTAAGTGTTTGCCGTTAACCTCCAGCGTCCCCTTTGTTTCGTCATCCGGGTCTAATGTCGTATAGTCGAAAATATCGTCTTTCTGGCACGACGTCATCATCGTTATGCCCGATACTGGCACCAGCATCAGCATCATCGCTGCGATGCAGGTTCTAATAATGGTTTTCAATTCCTTCATGTTGTTTCTGTTTTATTTTTTTCAGTTTTGATGCTGCAAAAGTATAAAATTTTGATAAGATTCCACCCATAATAATAGTCATTATATAAAAAATGCGTATATTTGGAGTGGAAAAATCTAAAGACCACGAATTATGACCAGGACAATGAATCTATTTCCGAGAATAGCTTATACGGCGAGTTTGGCAAGACCTACCGCTACGAGTTTACCAAGGATATCGACCTTACCCTGAGCGGTTTCCGCACCAAGTACTACTATCTATAAGGATGCCGCTGAGGTGGAGCTGTACAAGAATTCCACGCTGGTCGACTATATCCAGTGGGCTAAGCAGACGGCTCCTGCCCAGAACTACACCTGCAACGACTCTTCATGGGAACTCTTCTGGCTGGATGATCATGAAGAGTAGCAGTCTGCGGATGTGCCAATCTTCTGTAGTTTCTCGTTTCCTTTTACTTTCAGCATAATTGTTTAGATTTGAGACCCCTCTCCGTCTCCCCCGAGGTGGAGTGATAGTTGGAGTCAGGTTAATAAATTTTGTTAGGTTCTCTATTTTTGAATAGTCAGTATTCTTTTGTTTGGAATATAGTTCCCGTTATCGTTAACGTTAACGTTTAATTACGTCAAATATTTTCCTTTTTTATTTCCTTCCCCTCGGGGAAGGCTAGGTTAGGGGTTTCTTTTTCTTACGTGTGGGAATTTTTTCCGCCTCGTGTGGGAGTAATTTTTATCCCTTTCTTTTGACACTGCAAGGATCGTTCAAGCGAGAGGAGAGTCAAGATTTTTTTCTTACTATCCCGAGCGCAGCTGAGGCTCGCGTTGGATTTTCAAATCCGACGCAAAGGTACAACAATTTATTGGTGATGTGAAATTTATTCAAAAAATAAGCACGCAAAAAAGCACGGTGTTAGTTGAAGGTAAAAGTTGAAATGATTTAACATTTGTGCAATTGTGCAATTGTGCAAATGGAAAATTGCAAATTCGCCAAACATGTGGCAAATAGCTTATATTATAATAATATAAAATTATTATTCAATTATTCTCTCTAATGCACAAAATCGAAATGCACAATTGCACAATTATCCATACTGAAATGGTTGACATTCTTTACTGCTTTGGTTGCCGCTTTCCTGAGATAGTTGACTTTTCTTCTGTGTTTTGTTTGCTGCCATTTTTCTCTGTTTTTTATGCATAACATATAGAAATACACTATATTTGCACACAGAATTTGGATTTCGAAGACGATATGAGTAAAAATAGTAAGGCACAATACATTCAGGCAAATAGGGATTGGCTGGAGGCCAAGTCCAAGGAAGAGGGCGTTAAGGCTCTTCCAAAAGGTATCTTCTATAAGGTACTGAGCGAGGGGAATCAGACGAGTCTTAAGCCAACTATCAGAAGCATTGTTACAGCTCATTATACAGGTAAGACCATCGATGGTAAGCAGTTTGACAGCAGTCGTGGCGGTGTACCTATGGCTTGCCGCCTCTGCGACCTGATAGAAGGGTGGATAATTGCCATGCAGCAGATGCATATTGGTGATAAGTGGGAGATTTACATTCCTGCCGAGATGGGCTACGGCAAATTCTCGCAGCCAGGAATACCCGGTGGCTCGACTCTCATCTTTGAGGTTGAGCTAATGGGCATTGCATAGTCTTTGTCCTTCGACCATGAGGAAATCATGGATGATGCGTTTGAATTGTATCAGGACAGTAAGTAATATGGCACTACCGAAGTTCATAATCACAATGGACGGCTATCTGCGTCTAGGTATGGTAAATCAGCATAAGGATTTGCTGGTAGGGGACGACCAATGCATAGGTGGCGGGTACTACCAGTTTGACTGGTCAAGCAACCGCTTGCTGCTTGACCGTGCATCGTATGACTTCGGACGTCCTCGCTGGCACTTGCTCGATACGCTGAAAGTGCCTGCGTCTTATCGTGGACTCCGCATCGTCTATATATACGATGATAACTTCCATGAGGATTACATCGTAAGTGATGAGTTAAAGATTGAATACTACGAATAAGATTTTTAATACCATGTGGATAATAGTTGCAGTAATATTAGCATTTGTGTTTGCTGGAGCATTGAATAAAGCTTCCAGAGTAAACGATAACTGGAAAGAGGAGGAGGATTGGGCACAACTAGATGAGGACCTTGAATAAGTGACGAATCAAGTCATAGGCGAGGGCTTCGCAAGTTTTAGCCTGCTCCTAGGTAGCAACCACTCTGCTTCTAGGCTGCTTGCAGCCATACTTTTCGCTTGTTTTATGTAACAATTCTCTTTTTCTCATACTATATTAAATGGAAAAGTGCTAAATTTGCAATCGTATTGCATCGGAAAGACGTTATTAGAATATATGAGCAAGAAGTCGATACGATTTTTCAATGACCGAGAAGTGCGGGCGGTGTGGGACGAGGATCACAGTAAGTGGTGGTTCTCGGCAACTGACATCGTTCGGGCCATCAATGACGAAGAAGACTACAAGAAATGCCGTAACTACTGGAAGTATCTGAAAGGTAAGATGGCAAAGGACGGAATTGAACTGGTTAGTGTCACTAACCACTTCAAATTTCAAGCCCCTGATGGTAAGCAGCGTTTTGCTGATGCCCTTGATGCTGAATGTGTGCAGACAGTAGCAAAAAACTATCCTAACAACCGTGCCCGTAAGTTTCTAGAGTGGTTTACCTATAGCGACAACAGCATCGATGGACAGAGCAAGAAGAAGGCTTATACACTAATAGAGAGTGGTTTGCTTGACAGTATGAAGCCTGGGACGGTGAAGTGCTTGCAGCAGATTCATGCATATTTGTTTGGAGGACTATACGACTTTGCAGGGCAGATACGAACCAAAACAATCTGGAAAGACGGAACACTGTTCTGCCGTGCTGAATATCTGATGGAGAACCTAAAGCAGATAGAGGTGATGCCGGAAACAACGTTCGATGAGATTGTCAGCAAGTATGTAGAGATGAACGTGGCCCATCCCTTTATGGAAGGAAACGGTCGCAGCACACGCCTCTGGCTGGACTTACTCTTCAAAAAGCGCCTGAAACTGTGTGTGGATTGGAGCCAGATAGACAAGAAGGAGTATTTGGCAGCTATGCGCAGAAGTACTACGGATGCTACTGATATTAAGGCCTTGCTTCAAGGTGCGATGACTGACAAGATTGACGACCGCGAGATCTTTATGAAAGGCATCGACTACTCATATTATTATGAGCAAGAGGAATAATGGCATACACATATAAATATCCAAGACCTGCAGTTACTGCTGATTGTGTGGTGATGACCAGGGAAGCGGTGCCTCAGGTGCTGCTGATAGAGCGAGGCTTTGAACCGTTCAAAGGATGCTGGGCCTTTCCTGGTGGATTCATGAATATGGATGAGACTACGGAACAATGCGCTATCCGAGAACTGGAGGAGGAGACAGGCTTGAGGGTTACAGACGTCCATCAGATAGGTGCTTATTCTAAAGTTGATCGTGACCCACGTGGGCGTACCATCACAGTCGCTTATCTGGCCATCATTGATGCCCCTGCTGAAGTGTCCGGTCAGGATGATGCAGCCAAAGCCAAATGGTTCCCAATAGATGCGTTACCAACTTTGGCATTCGACCATGATGACATCATGCGTGATGCAATAACATTGTTTCAGAAATTAATTGGGTAAAGAATGCCCCAGAGCATCTGCAAACCGAAAGTGAAAAAGAAGATATTATCGCAAACGAATCTCGAGGCCATTAAGGCTATGAAACGAGGTAGTCGCGAGGCTGAGCAGGAATTGCTTGGCCCAGGATTCCATTCTCATCACGGAGTCCATAAATCCGAAAAGATATACACACGAAAGAAGAAATATAAAGGAGATTGGTAATAATTATGTTGATAATAATACCATGTGGATAATAGTTGCAGTTATATTAGCATTTGTGTTTGCTGGAGCATTGAATAAGGCTTCCAAAGACGGTTCGGAAATATCAGTTTACAATTCCAATGGTATAAACATAGGTTCAACATTATCAAATAATGGAAAAGCTAGAATTGTTGTTCCTCGTCAATTTGGAACCACGGCTATAGTGAAGATAGGAGAAAAGGCAATTAAAGTATTGCTGAGATGATATATTAAAAATAAAAGCCTACAACAATGAGTTGTTCACCGAGCGTGAACAATCATTTATCTTCTTACTCACGGGTTCTGCCCGTGAGTTTTTTTTGTGTTTGTTTCACAGTTTCAAAGTTTCTTTTTACCTTTGCAGCAGCATCAAGAGCAGAAGCCATTTGGCTTACTCACCAACCGAGCATTAGGATGCCACGGTGGTCCAGGTACGATGCGGAAGATAATTGTATAACTTCAAAAGAATCCTAAGTATGGAAACAAAGATTTCAAATCCTGATTTCACAGCCAGATTCCTGACTGCATCAATCCAAGAATTAGTTGATATTTTTAATCAGTCCGTGGGTAATCGCGGATGGACATCTATGCGTGCTGTACACGACAAAATGCTTATCGACGAGCTGATCCGACGTGGAATAGACGTATCGGCTATCCACAAAGGGAACACCACGAACTTTACGCACCGTGTTGTCTATGACGAGACACAGCAAAAGCTGTTGATTGCACAAGACAAGTAACACATCTCCTATTTAAAAAAGCCCCTCCTGTCGTCTGCTCTTGACGGGAGGGGCTTTTGTCTTATCTGGAGATTCTTTTTGCATTGGCTTTGTGAAATGTAACACACTAAAATCAAAAAATCATTTTTTATTCATAAAACTGTATTTTAAAGCGGATAGTCCGTGAGGGCTGTCGCTTTTTTTTATTTATCTCCCATATTCTTATTTGTTTTAAAATAAATGAAGCGATTATAGAATATATTTGTAACTTTGCACCCGAATTTAAAAACTATGGATAGTTTTAGGTATTGGTTAATAACAATGAAACAACGTTTTTTACTACTATTAATGCTCATGCTGACGACGATGACAACATGGGCAGTCGATTCTGTTAGTGGCAACTGTGGAGCAACGGGACCAAACGTCACTTGGACATTGTCTGATGAAGATGGTGACAATTCCTTAGAGACCCTCACCATCTGTTAACGACATGCTTGTAAATAGCAATCTGAGTACGTAACTCTTCACTCTCCTGATACTCCTTCCACTGAAAGGGGGCACATTTGTGAATGGTTACGTACTTGAAGGCTTTATTGCCAAGATAGATTCGAATCTCTACCTTGCCAAATCCTTTTGTTACCACTTCCTTTTTTCTGTCATAGAGTACAGATACAATCTCCTTTTCCATTTTTTTTTATTTTACTCTGCGCGTATGAGGCGAATTTCTTTCAAACGGAGAGGGATAGGAGAAGCTCCCAGTCCTTGGCTAGTTAGAACATGTTGGATATTTTTATGTTAAAATTCCTTAAAATGGTTTTGCCAATTCAGATTTCTCTCAAATTTCCCATTTTTTGAGTTTTGGTAAAACCTTTTTGCTCAAATTTGGTAAAACTTTTGGTAAAACCTTGTCCAATTATGTCCAATTTCGCCTTCATGTCATCTGTTCGCTCAGACGCAGGTTCAACATGTTAATTCTGCATTCTTGGGCAACACTCAAAGTAAAAAATACCTGATTTTCAACGATTTACGCTAAGATTCTATAAAAAGAAAAAGAGCGTCGCATCGTTGCTGATGTTACGCTCTTTTTCTCCTGTTTTTCAAATTTTGTAGCGCCTACGGGAATCGAACCCGTGTTCCATGCGTGAGAGGCATGTGTCCTAGCCGCTAGACGAAAGCGCCATTTGCAATTTGAGAGGTCTTCTGGCGGAAGCTGGGGGATTCGAACCCCCGGTACGGTAACCCGCACGTCAGTTTAGCAAACTGGTGGTTTCAGCCACTCACCCAAACTTCCTTCCGGCATCCCGTTTTAGAGCCTTTAACCAGCTCTTTTTCTCAAATGCGATGCAAAGGTATAGCTTTTTTCCGAATCTCGCAAGCACTTTCCATTTTTTTTTATAACTTTGCATAAAAAATAGATGCTTCTATGAATATCAATTCAGGGCTTAAGATGCCAAAGGGGTGCAGGTTGATAGAACTCCCCCTGATTTCGGACGAACGTGGTGCACTTGCTTTTGGCGAATGTTGCAGGCATATTCCCTTTAAGATAGAACGCGTTTTCTGGACATATAATATTAAAGATGGACACGCGCGAGGCGATCATGCCCACCGTACCTGCCAGATGGTCATATTCCCTCTGGGCGGCAGTTTTAAGATGGAGGTGGACGACGGAGAAGAGAAAATTGTGCTGGAGATGAATGACCCGCATGTGGGTATACTCATTCCGCCTATGGTATGGTGTAAGTTATTTGACTTTACGCCTGAGGCTGCCTGTGTGAGCCTTGCATCCGACCCTTACAGTGCCGAAGATTATATTCATGATTATAATGATTTTAGAAGACTGATTAAAAGCTCCCTCTAAATCTCCTCGAGGGGAGACTTGCAATCATAGCACTCCCTCCCTCGAGAGGGCTGAGTAGGGGCCCATTTTCAAAAAAGCATGACAATAATACCTTATTCTATAAATAGGAAAGATACATGGGATGCGTTTGTGGAAAGTTCCAAGAACGGTACCTTCCTGTTGCAACGCAACTTTATGGATTATCATAGCGACAGGTTTTTTGACTGCTCTCTGCTGATTTATGACGGCGTATCGCCTGATGATGAGTACAAAGAGAGTCATCTGACCACGAAGGACTTGGTGGCTGTTTTCCCTGCCAATTATGATGAGCATAATAAATGTGTGTATTCGCATCAGGGGCTTACGTACGGCGGCCTTGTCGTATTGCCAGAAGTTACTCAGATGGAGGTGATAGCCATTATGCAGGAGGTGCTGTGCTATTATCGCGATTACATGCAGGCTATTAAGGTATATTATAAGCCTATACCTTATATCTATAGTGCCATTCCCAGTGATGAGGACCTGTATGCCCTGTTCCGTGCAGGGGCGCAACTGACAAGACGACTTGTGAGCACTGCCATAAATCAGCGTAATACACTGAAGATGCGTACCTTGCGTATGCGTCAGGCCAAGAAGGCGGTGGATCACGGCTGTTACTTGGATCGTGTGTCTGAGACGGACGAGACAGGATTAAGGGAGTTCTGGACACTGCTGGAGGATGTGCTGATGACGCATCATAATAGCAAGCCTGTTCATTCTTATCAGGAGATTCTGAAACTGATGCGCCTCTTCCCCAAGAATATAAAGCTGTATGTGGTGAAGCATGAAGACCATATCGTGGCCGGTACCGTGATATTCGAGAGCCGACAGGTGGCGCACGTGCAATATATAGCCTCTGGCGACGAGGGTAGGGAGTTTGGTGCTGTGGACCTTCTGTTCAAGCATCTGATCAACGAACGATACAAACAGATGGAGTACCTGGATATGGGTACCAGCAACGAGAATGATGGAAAGTTCCTGAATGAAGGACTGATATTCCAGAAGGAAGGCTTTGGCGGTAGGGCTGTCTGCTATGATACCTATGAGGTGGACCTGCGCAACTCTCTGCTGGACAAGATGACAGGTAATGTGCGCAGTACACAAAGTCAGATGGTAAAATACCTGGACCTGAAACAGGTAAATGAAAAATTCGAGCCGGAACTGAGCAGCGAGATAACCAGAGTGGTTAGAAGCGGATGGTATCTGCTGGGTAAGGAGAATGAGCGCTTTGCCAAGCTCTTTGCCAAATACTGTGGCTGTGAATACTGCGTGCCTGTGGGTAATGGACTGGAAGCCTTATCCCTGATTCTTCTGGCTTACAAGGAGATGCTGGGATGGCAGAATGGTGATGAAGTGATAGTCCCATCGAATACATATATTGCTACAATTCTGTCTGTTACATATGCTGGATTAAAGCCAGTTCTATGTGAACCCCGACTAAAGGATTACCTGATAGACCCATCCCTGATAGCTCCGTTGATAACAGAGAAGACTCGTGCCATTATGCCTGTACACCTGTATGGCAGGGCGTGTGATATGAATGCAATTAATGCCATCGCCCAGGAACATGGACTGAAGGTGATTGAGGATGTGGCTCAGGCGCATGGCGTCCGTTATAAAGGCAAGATGGCAGGCAATCTGTGTGATGCGGCTGGTGTCAGCTTCTATCCGGGTAAGAACTTGGGTGCATTGGGTGATGCCGGTTGTGTGACAACCAATGACAAGGAGTTGGCACGAATTGTACGTACAATGGCCAATTACGGCAGTGCAGAGAAATATGTGAATGAGTACAAGGGTCGTAACAGTCGTATGGACGAGATACAGGCGGCTGTGCTCTGTGTTAAGCTGCCCCAGCTGGACAATGACAATGAGCGCAGGCGCGAGATAGCTCATATGTATGACACAGGAATTGTGAATCCGTTAATTACCAAACCTGTGGTGGCCAAACATCCTGAGGAAAATGTGTATCACATCTATCCGGTAAGGTGTCCTAGGCGTGATGAGCTGGCTGCTCACCTGAAGCATATGGACATCCAGACGGTGATACATTATCCTATTCCTCCGCATAAGCAAAAAGCCTATAAGGAATGGAACGACGAAAAATACCGCATCTCTGAACGCATACACAATGAGATCCTATCTCTGCCCATCTCGCCAGTGATGACTGATGAGCAGGTGCAGCGTGTGATAGATGCGGTGAATACTTTTACGGCTGAGGTTTAGGACAGTTCTACCACCGTTATGCCGGCTCCGCCAAACTGAACATGTTCGTCGTGAACGGAAGAAATACCTGAAACAGTCTGTAGGTACTGACGGATGAGTTGACGCAAGACGCCTGTGCCTGTTCCGTGCAGGATGCGTACCCTGCTGGCTCCTACCAGAATGGCATCGTCTATGAAGTAAGTGACGGCCTGCAGCGCCTCATCGCCACGCATACCTCGTACGTCTATCTCCTGATGGAAGTTTAGATGCTTCTCTCTGACTTGCTTCTGAGTCTCTTTGCTTACGAAGGTTACAATTTGGGTGGCGGTATTGGCCTTCTCTTTCTTAGTTGCCGGCTCAAGGCGTGAAAGCTCTACCTTGGTGCGTACCATGCCAAAGGTGACAAAGGCTTTCTTGCCGTCAATCTCTTCTATTACACCCACAGTGGTCTGCCCCTTCATCCTTACGGTATCACCCTTTTGAAACTCCTTCTTGGCCTTTACGGCTGTATTGGATACTGGTGTGCCGGAAGATGCTGTGGCTGGGGTCTTCTGCTGTTGTTCCTTACGTTCCTGCTTACGCTTGCGACGATCCTGAATCTGCTGCATCTTGCGCTCTATCATCAGGTCGTGTTCGTGTCGCTGTTCTTCCTCGAGGCGGGCACGGAAATCGTCTATCTCCTGGCGGGCCTTGCGTGTGCGTGTTTTCTCTGCCTGGGCCTCCTTAATCTCTCGAATGGTTTTCTCGACAATGGCGTTGCTTTCCTGCAGGATTTGTTCGGCCTGTTTCTTTGCTTCGCGTATGATCTCCTTGCGCTTCTCTTTTAGGTCGGTCATCTCGTTCTCGTAGCGTTGGATGGTACTCTCCATCTGCTTTTCCTGCGAATGGATGGTCTGACGTTTGCCTTCCCAGTAGCGCTTGTCTCGCGTTATGTCCAGCAGATACTTATCGGCATTCACATAGTCCTGGCCCACAATCTCTGTGGCATCGGCAATCACCTCCTCAGGAATTCCAATCTTGCGGGCAATCTCCACAGCAAAGCTACTGCCGGGGTTGCCTATCTGAAGTTGGAAAAGGGCCTCCATGCGGTGGCGGTCATAAAGCATGGCTCCGTTCACTACGCCTGGCGTATCCTCTGCAAAGTGCTTGAGGTTCTGATAATGTGTGGTGATAACACCATAGGCTCCTTGCTTGACGAATCGACGCAGTACGGCCTCTGCAATGGCACCTCCGATGGTAGGTTCTGTACCGCCTCCGAACTCGTCTATGAGCAATAGGCTGTGAGGGTTGCAACTGCGCATCATGTTCTTCATATTCAGTAGATGACTGCTGTAGGTACTGAGATCGTCTTCTATGCTCTGTTCGTCACCAATGTCTATGAAGATGTCCTTGAAGATGCCGCATTTGGAATTCTCGCCCATGGGAACGGCCAATCCGCACTGGAGCATATACTGCAGCAAGCCAACAGTCTTCAGGCAGACACTTTTACCACCTGCATTGGGACCGCTGATGACAAGGATGCGCTGCTTCTTGTTCAGTTCAATCTCCAGTGGAACAACCTTCTTGCCCTGTTTCTTTAAGGTGAGTGCCAAGAGGGGATGCTGGGCCAGTGTCCAGTCTATGTGTGGTGACTTCTCTATCTGTGGAGAGATACCGCTTATCTGCTGGGCCAAGAGTGCTTTGGCACGTACAAACTCTATATCGGCCAGGAACTCATATCCTCTTACCAGCTCGGGGATGTTAGGGCGCAGGAGTTCTGTGAAGTCCTTCAGGATGCGAATGACTTCCCGTTTTTCCTCGGCTTCCAGCTCGCGAATGTGATTGTTGACCTCTACGACCTCTGCCGGCTCTATGAAGACCGTCTTACCTGTGGAACTCTCATCGTGTATAATACCCTTGAGCTTACGCTTCATGGCAGGAGCTGCGGGGATAACAAGACGGCCGTCACGAAGTGTGGGTACGACGTCCTTTTCAACCCATCCTTCTGCCTGTGCCGCTTTCAGAATCTTATTAAGTGTTCGGCTTACACTGCCTTCATGACGACGCAGTTCCTGTCTGAGATTGGCCAGTTCGGGCGTTGCGTTATCACTGATACGTCCGTAGCGGTCCAGTATCTGCTCTGCCCGTTTCGTTACAGCATTGAAGGTGAAAACGCCCTCTGTCAGTTTATGCAGGGCAGGGTAGAGGGGGTTCTCTTCTTCCTCTTCATTGCGCAGAATCTTGATCCATGAATGCAGGGTGCGAAGGGAGAGATATAATGTGTTCAGTTCCTTCTCGTCAAGATGAACTCCCTCGATACGAATACGCTGAATGGTAGGACGTAGGTCGAAGAAGTCTTGCTCTGGCAATTCCGTCTCCTCTGCCATGATGCGACGGAACTCCTGAATCTGTTGATGTCGGAGGCGTATTTCGTCGGCATTCGTGAGGAACGTCATTTGTTCCACACGGCTCCTTCCTAAGCTGCTTAGGCAATGATTGTTAAGCAACTGACGTATCTCGGCGAATCCTATTTTCTGCTCGAAATGCTGTGGATATATCATGCGTCAATGAATTACAGATTCTTGGCAGGATAAAGCGTGTTCCACCACGTAGGGTCGTCTTGCAGCCAGCGGGCAAACCATGCCATGATACTGTCATGCCAGCGGATGCGCTTGTTGTAGTCCAGAATATGATGATTCTCGCCCTCTACAGTAATGAAGGCAGTTTCCCTGCCCAAAATCTTGAGTGCTGTGAACATCTGGATACTCTCGTTGATGGGTACATTGGTATCAGCGCTTCCGTGCATAAAGAGGATAGGGGTGTGCACCTTGTCGGCATTGAAAAGAGGAGCGTGTCCACTGAAAAGTTCCTGATTATTCCAGGGGTAAGAGTGGGCGGCTGATGTGGCACTGTATGAGTAACCCCAATAGCCATAGCCCCAATAGCTGGCAGGATTACTGATGCCGGCATGACTCATGGCAGCTGCAAAGATATCGGTCTGTGTCTGCAAATACATGGTCATGAATCCGCCGTAGCTGGCACCCATGCAGCCTATCTTGTTGGAGTTGACATAAGGATGCTCCTTGCAGAACAACTTTGTACCCTGGATGATATCTTCTGCTGTGTAATCACCGTAGGCATTAGAATGACGTGAGGCAAACTCTTGTCCGAATCCGCTGCAGCCGGAGGGTTGGATAACGTAAACTACATATCCCAAAGCGGCCCATTCCTGATAACAATAATAACTATCCAGGTAACGACCTACAGGAGAACATCCTCCATAATAATATACAATCATGGGATATTGTTTGGTCTCGTCGAAGTAGGGTGGCAGGTAGTAGCAGCCGTAAATGCTGTCGCCACGCTCGGCACGGAAATTCCAGGAACGACACTCGCCTAGTTGTATATCCGCTGTTCGCTCTGGGTTAACGTCAAAGGCCACACGTTCCTTGCCCGTCTTAAGGTCCATGATCCAGGAACGGTCACTGCTCTGAGCGGTCTCGCTGACATAGGCCATAACGGCTTTCTCGCGTGCCAGACTGAAGTTGTTATAGACAAAGTTGTCTGTTGTCTTAATGGGGCTGATCTTTCCATTATTAGGATTGATGCGGAATAGGCTCATCAAGTCTCTGTTTTCTGTAATGGCATAGATGCAGCCGTCAAACTTACTCCACTGATATCCGCTTATGGAAGGATTGAAATCGCGGGTAAGGCACTTCATCTCCTTGGATGCTATATCATAGAGGTATAGCTCATACTCGAAGAGACTTGGGATTTTGTCTGCCGGGAGCGTGTTTCCGATGCCTCCGAATGCTTCTGGGCTACCCATGAATGATATGTACTTGCCGTCTGGCGAGAATTGACCGCCATTAATGAAACCATCACGCTTTACGATGGTATCTGTCTGGAAAGTCTCAGTATCAACAAGTAATATGGTGGTGAAGTTGAAGGGACGTTCTGTTACATCATTCGTGAAAATGCTGAGCAGAACCTTTGTGCCGTCGTCAGAAGCCTGTGCGTATACATTGTGCTGGCCTGCTGTAAGCTGGCGTGTAATGCCTGTGGTGATGTCCTGAATATAGATATTGGAACGGTTGCGCCATCCCGGCTGCCTGTCGTCTGGCTCCAGAATCTGGTGTACATCGTTATTGGTTTCCTTGGGTCCGTCCACATTTTCTGTAATCAATAGTTTGTTGTTACCTATATAACTGGCACTTCCACGTCCCTTGTAAGTGGCTAGAACGATGCTGCTGCCCGTCTTTACATCAACGGATAGAGTCTGCCAAGCACCGTCTGTTGTCTTTTTGTAACGGATGTAGCGGTCTCCTGTCTTGTCCCAATGCGAGAAGTCTTGCACTGCAATGATGTTGCCAGTCGCAACTTCGAGAATCTGCTCAGAGCTTTCAGAGCTTCCTCCCTCGTAGGTGGTGCTGAATTTCTGCATTAAGTATTTGCCAGAGCTGGAGAGGGAGACGCTACGTAGACGTTTGCCATGCATAAGGTCTTTTAATGTCCAGTAACGTTTACCTTCAGGGTTTATATTGATGTATTTTTCCTGTTCACTGGACAGGCTGATTTTCAATGTGTCAGCCTCATCTTTCTTCTGTAACAGTTTAACAACAACCTGATGTGTTCCAGGCACAAGTTGAGTGTTGCCATTGACCTCGGCGTTATCTACATATAGCGTGTGACGGCTTTTGCATTCAACCTTGAAATCTGCTTTTACAAAGCCTGTGTTCTGCAGGGTGAATCCAGCCTGAAGAAGGCTTGTCTGTTGCAGAGCCGGCAGTTCGCCTGTAATATTCTCCGTGCCATTCATCCATAACTTGAGCGACTGAGGTGTAGAATAAAGTAGTTCCTCCAGTTCAATCTTCTTACCATTAACATCTGTGGTATCTGTAAGGATAGGCGCAGAAACAGGAATAGGGTTACTGATTTGTAGTTTCTGAATCTCGATAGCATGGCCAGACAGGCAACCTGCCAAAGCCAGAATAATACATATATTTCTCATACTTTTTTTATGAACGGGTGACATTTTTTACACCCTTTACTGTTTTTATTTTCTTTAGTAACTGTTGTAGTCTACTGGTATCGTCAAGCATGACAGTAAGTGTACCTGAGAACAGACCGTCGATACTGTCTATACTGATACTGCGCAACTGGATTCTCTCTTCTTTGCTTATGATGCTGGTAATGTTATTAACAATTCCCAGGTCATCATTCCCTACAATTCGTAAGGTGATAGGATACTGACTGCCGCGTTTGCCTGCCCAGCGTGCCTTGACAATACGATAACCGAAACGGGCACGTAATTGAGGGGCGTTAGGACAATCCTCGCGATGAATCTTTATGCCGCCGCCACTGGTTACGAATCCAAAGACTTCATCACCATAGACGGGCTGACAACATCTTGCCATCTGGAAATCAAGTCCTTTCAGCTCCTGATCTATTACAATCACATCCTCTCCGGCGCCAACTTTCTTCTTGTCATTCTCTTGCATCACAAACTCCTGGGCACTCTGCTGTGGTGCAGTACGTTCCTCCTCGCCCTTGCTGTGGCGTAGTTGTGTCGCATATGCCTCAAGCACCTGATCCATGGTTATGGTGCCGGATGCTAGTGCCGCATAGAACTCTGTGACAACTCTGTAGCCCAGTTTCGTGATAGTATGCATGAGAGTGGGCTCGTTGTATTCAAGTTTACGATTCTTGAGCTTGCGTTCCAACTCTTCTTTTGCCATCAGGGCCTGCTTACTCTCCATCTCCTTCAGGCTCTGACGTATTTTATTGCGGGCCTTGCTGGTCTGGACAATGTTAAGCCAATCTTGTTTGGGCGTCTGGTTGACGTTGGTAAGTATCTCCACCTGATCTCCACTCTGCAGTTTCTGTCGGATGGTGACGTTTTTATTTCCGATTCTGGCTCCTACGCATGAGTTGCCCACCTTGGTGTGTATGGTATAAGCAAAGTCCAGTACGGTAGCACCTGCTGGAAGCTTGAATAGGTCGCCCTTAGGAGTAAAGACAAAGACCTCGTCTTCTATAAGGTCCATACGGAACTGATCCATGAGTTGCATATCATCATTCGTCTCCAAAGCCCCGCGTACGTTGGCCAGCCATTCCTCTATGCCGCTTTGTCCGCTCTTGATGCCTTTGTAGCGCCAGTGAGCTGCCAGTCCGTGTTCTGCGATGTCATCCATACGTTCTGTGCGGATTTGTACCTCCACCCACTTTTTGTCTGGACCCAAAACAGTTATGTGAAGACTCTCATATCCATTGCTCTTGGGTACGGAAAGCCAGTCACGCATACGTTTTGGATTGCTCTGGTACATATCGGTTATGATGCTGAAAACTTGCCAGCAATCCTGTTTCTCCTTTTCGGGCTTGGAGTCGAGGATGATACGGATGGCAAACAGATCATATACGCCTTCAATGTCCACTTGTTGCTTTTTCATCTTCTGCCAGATGGAGTGTATGCTCTTGGTGCGGCCTTTCATATGGAATTTCAGTCCGGCAGCCTTTAGTTTCTCTTCAATAGGACCGATGAAATTGGCAATGTAGGCATCACGGCTACGTTTTGTCTCGTTGAGTTTCTCTTTAATATGATAATATGCATCGTGCTCAAGGTATTTGAGACTGAGATCTTCCAGTTCGCTCTTTAATTTGTAAAGGCCCAGTTTGTGTGCAAGGGGGGCATATAGATAGGCAGCCTCCATAGATACCTTGCGTTGTGCTTCGACATAAGGCGTGTCTTTAATTTTACGCATGATAAGTACGCGATTGGCTATCATGATAAGTATGACACGCAAATCCTCGGCAAAGGTAACCAGCAGGCTTCTGAAATTCTCGCTCTCGACGGTTGCACTCTTGGCATATAAATCCCTGATACGAAGCATGCCGTGAAGAATATTGGCAACGTCTTCTCCGAAGTCGGTTCTAATCTCCTCTACAGAAGCCGCACCGCTTAATACCACTCCACTGAGCATGACACCCAGAATTGAAGGACGGTTCATGCCAATCTCCTCTGCTACTATCAAGGCTGTTTCGCAATCATTTATAATAGGGTTGAGATTGAACGAATCGCGTTGAAGTAATCCCTTTTCGATAGCCTCGCGTATGTAGTAACGAACCTTCTGATCATCGTTGGGCAGAAGCACATCCTTTGAAACCGTGTATAGTTGCTTGTACAAATCTGTGATTTGTGTTTTCTCCTCTGCGGTGAAGAAATTGTCCTTTGTCATATACATTCTTGGTTTATTTCGTACAAAGGTATGAATTTTTCTGCGTTTCGTTACGATAATTGATATTTTTTGTTTACTTTTGTGCACTAAATAAAAACAAATATATACATAGAATATGTTGTATACAAATGAAGATAAGGAACTTCTTAATAAGAAGGGTATAAGCGAAAGTAAGATTGAGGCTCAATTAATGAATTTTGAGCAAGGCTTCCCTTTCCTGAAACTAAAAGCTGCTGCATCTGTGGGTAATGGTATAATTGCTCCGGTGATGGAGGAAGCAGAAAAATATGTAAAGGTGTGGAATGACTATAAGGCAGAAGGACATAGTATTACCAAGTTCGTTCCTGCCAGCGGAGCAGCAAGCAGAATGTTCAAGAATATGTTTGAGTTCCTGAATGCAGACTATGATGTTCCAACAACAGAATTTGAAAAGGCTTTCTTCGCCAATATTCATAAGTTTGCCTTCTTCGATGCGTTGAATGACGCTTGTTTCCTTAATGAAGAAGAGGGTGTGGATGCTTTGATAGAAGAAGGCGAATACAAAGCGGTGGTAGCCAATATGTTGGGCGAGGAAGGCCTTAATTATGGGCAGTTGCCAAAGGGCTTGCTTCAGTTCCATAGCTATGAGGACTGCGCACGCACCCCTGTAGAAGAACATCTGGTAGAAGCTGCATTGTATGCAAGCAGCCAAGGTGAGGCTGATGTACATTTTACCGTCAGTACAGAGCACAGGGAACTTTTCCAGGAGTTGATAGACCGTGTGCTACCAGAGGCAAGCAATAGGTATAGTATTAACTATAATGTAAGCATGAGCGAACAAAAGCCCAGTACTGATACTATAGCTGTCAATATGGATAATACTCCCTTCCGTACGGAGGATGGGAAATTACTTTTCCGCCCGGGTGGCCATGGAGCTCTTATAGAGAACCTTAATGATTTGCAGAGTGAAATTGTCTTCATAAAAAATATTGATAATGTTGTACCTGATAGGCTGAAAGATGATACAGTCTTTTGGAAACAGGTAATCGCTGGTGTGCTGGTAGATGTTCAGAAGCAGACTTTTGCATACTTGAAATTGTTGGACAGCGGTGAGTTTAATCACAGTGATCTGGAAGAGATGATTCGCTTTGTCCGTCACACCTTGAATACAGATGTTCCCGGATTGAAGGATCTGGATGATACGGAACTACATATTTTCCTGAAGAACAAACTGAATCGTCCCATCCGTGTATGCGGCGTTGTGAAGAATGTTGGTGAGCCTGGCGGCGGGCCGTTCCTGGCTTTCAACTCTGACGGTAGTGTTTCTCTGCAGATTCTGGAAAGCAGTCAGATAGATCAGAATAATCCTGAATATATGAAGATGTTTACACAAGGTACACACTTCAATCCAGTAGACCTGGTATGTGCTGTTCGCAACTACAAGGGTGAGAAATTCAATTTGCCCGACTATGTAGATCCTGCTACAGGCTTTATCTCATACAAGAGTAAAGGTGGTAAAGAACTGAAGGCTTTGGAGTTGCCAGGACTCTGGAATGGTGCTATGAGTAATTGGAGCACGCTGATGGTTGAGGTGCCCCTTACTACGTTTAACCCAGTTAAGACAGTTAACGATTTGCTTCGCTCTCAACATCAGGCGGAATAAATATTGAAATATTATAAGACACACATACAGATGAAATCTGATATAGAAATAGCGAGGGAAACTCCGCTGGCTCCAATAACTGCTATTGCCGAAAAAATGGGAGTGCCTGCGGATGCCCTTGAACCATATGGCCGGTATTGTGCCAAAATTCCTGAGAATCTAATCGACGAAGAGGCGGTAAAACAGCATAAATTGATTTTGGTAACATCTATCTCTTCGACAAAAGCGGGCATAGGTAAGACAACTGTAAGTGTTGGATTGGCTTTGGGGATGTCCAAGATAGGAAAGAAGGCTATTGTGGCATTACGCGAACCGTCATTGGGTCCATGCTTCGGCATAAAAGGTGGCGCCGCTGGTGGCGGATATGCTCAGGTCTTGCCCATGGATAAAATTAACCTACACTTTACGGGCGATTTCCATGCCATTACCTCGGCACATAATATGATAGCTGCGTTGTTGGACAACTACATATATCAGCATAGGAACGAAGGCTTTGCTATGCGCGAGGTTCTTTGGAAACGTGTACTTGATGTAAACGATCGTAATTTGCGATTTGTAGTGACAGGCTTGGGATCCAAGACAGATGGTGTAACTATGGAGAGTGGTTTCGATATAACTCCTGCCAGTGAGATTATGGCTATTCTTTGTCTTGCAAAAAACCAAGATGACCTGCGTCGCAGAATAGAAAACATATTGTTAGGAACAACAATAGATGGCAAGCCATTCCGCGTGAAGGATTTGGGTGTTGCCGGTGCTATCTGTGTACTGCTAAAAGATGCCCTGCATCCTAATCTGGTACAAACTACAGAGCAGACTCCGGCTATTGTTCATGGTGGTCCGTTTGCCAATATTGCCCATGGGTGTAATAGTATTCTGGCAACTAAATTGGCGCTAACCTATGGTGATTATGTTATAACAGAAGCTGGATTCGGAGCAGATTTGGGTGCAGAGAAGTTCTTTGATATTAAGTGTCGTAAGAGTGGACTTCAACCTTCACTTACAGTGCTTGTGGCAGGTTCTCATGGATTAAAGATGCATGGTGGTGTTCCAATTGACGAAATTAAACAGCCTAACATGGAAGGTCTGAAGCGTGGGGTAAAAAATATGGATCGCCATATCCGAAATATTCAGAGCTTTGGCCAGACAGTTATTGTTTGTTTTAACCGTTATGCTTCTGATACTGAAGAAGAGATAGATTTCCTTCGTCAGCATTGTGCTGGGTTGGGTGTTGGCTTTGTCGTTAATAATGCATATAATGAAGGTGGAAGCGGTGCAGTGGAATTAGCTCAATTAGTTGTTAACACCATAGAATCCAATCCAAGCAAGCCTCTTGTGTTGGCCTATAACGACAATGATAGTGTTGAGGACAAGGCAGATGCTGTCGCTAGAAAAATATATGGTGCTGACGGCGTAACATTTGCTCCTGCAGCCAAACGTATGTTAGATAAGATTAGTGAGTTAGGAATAGCTCATTATCCTATCTGTATTGCGAAGACACAATATAGTTTTTCTGCTGATCAGAAGGCTTATGGTGTTCCAACAGGTTTTAAAATTAATATTCGTGACATAGTTATTAACTGCGGCGCAGAGATGCTAGTTCTTGTAGCCGGTGATATCTTACGTATGCCAGGCTTGCCAAAAAGTCCGCAGGCTGAGCGTATTGATCTTGTAGATGGTGAAATTGAAGGTCTTTCATGAGTGAATTAGAGAATCTTCATAATGAAGAAACCAATGATACTTCATACGATCACGTATTGAAGTATACAGGGGTCTTTGGGGGAGTACAGGGCCTGAAGATGCTGATGTCGTTTGCCCGTAATAAACTGACTTCGGTATTTTTGGGCGAATTTGGCCTAGGATTGATATCTGTATATAATCGTATCTCGGATTTTCTGATTAGTGCTAGCAATTTGGGCATCCCCTTGAATGCTACACAGAAATCAGGTGAATTGTTCGAAGAGGGTACGGCTAATGAAATAGAGCACCTTGTGATGGTTATAAGGACATGGGTGTTGTGGACGGCTGTTCTCTCCACGCTACTATGTGTTTGCACTTCTCCTGTATTAAGTTATTTCTTTTTTGAGAAAGAATGGAATCATTACTGGCAAGTACTGATGGTAATTCCCATTTCGGCCAGTTTCTTGCTAGCTGAAGGTGAATGTGCCATCTTGAAAGGACTAAGACAAGTTAAAAAGATTGCCATTATTGAAACTTGCGTTGCCTTATTTACATTGGCTCTTACTATTCCTTTCTATTACTTTATGGGATTGAAGGGTGTTGTTCTTGGCCTCATCTTTAGTAGTTTGGCTTCGTTCATAACACATGGATTCTTTTCCTTTAAATTAGTATCGTATAGGGTAAAACCTTTTAGTAAAAAGGTCTTTATGGAAGGTTTACCTTTGATTAAAAGAGGTATTCCTTATGTTATTGCAGGTATTTCGACTACGGGTTTAGGTATGATAATTCCCGCCATGATGCTTCATGCTGAGAATGGTAATATGGGCGATGTCGGGTTTTATACAGCAGGCTGGCAGTTAACAGCTGGATATGCCGGTATGATGTTTGTTGCATTAGAGGCGGATTATTTTCCTCGTTTGTCATCCGTTAACCATGATGCTGATCGTATGAGTCAGGCCATAAACCAACAGGTTAATGTATGTTTGCTTGTCCTTACGCCATTGTTGATATTATTCTTGCTTCTCCTGCCATGGCTGATTCGCCTTTTGTTCACAGAATCGTTCTTAGTTGTGTTAGATATGTCCATATGTGCTTGTTTCTATACGTTCTTCAGGGCTTTGTCTCTTCCTTTGGGGTATAGTACTTTAGCAAAAGGGGATAGTATGGTTTACTTGGCAATGGATGTGTCTTATAATATTTTCTTTGGAATCCTTATTTGGTGCCTGTACAACATGTATGGACTGGTTGGCGCTGGTATCGCACTTTCCGTTGGTGCTTTGTATGATATTGTAATTGCATTGCTAGTGTGCGGATATCGATATAAAGTCAGGATATATCGCAACACATGGATGATATTCGCGTTTCAGTTAATTTGTCTTTCTGTTACATTTTTGTTTTGTATAACGCCTAGTCTCGAGCTAAAATATTTCTTTGGAGGTATTGCATTTGTGGTATCTCTTTCGTATAGCTTTTTTCATCTGAATAAACATAGCGATTTCTTGCGTAAAGCAATACATCATTTTACGCATTCTTCAGGTGATTGTTGTTAAGGGAGAAAAAAAAGAACTCAAGAATTCTTGAGTTCTTTAGAGGTGCCTGGCGGATTCGAACCGCCGTGCACGGTTTTGCAGACCGGTGACTAAGCCACTCATCCAAGGCACCATTTTTTTTTGCGATGCAAAGGTACGATGTTATTTGCAATCTACCAAATGTTGTAGCATCTTTTTTTACATCTCAATATATTTGTCGGGGTGACCCGACTCGAACGGGCGACCACCTGGTCCCAAACCAGGTGCGCTACCAACTGCGCTACACCCCGAATCTTTCCACGCTCTCGTGAAAAGCGATGCAAAGGTACTTCTTTAATTTCAATTATGCAAGAAACTCAACTCTTTTTTTTACTTTTTGCTCTCTGTAATTAATTTCTTTAAAATATAATTAGGTATATTGTGAATTATCTATATTTTTGCATGTAAAATGATTGTAAAATTAACAAAGGATTAACAAAAATCAACTTACAAATTACAAAATGAAAAAGTACAATTTTAATGCTGGCCCATCTATACTTCCTCGCGAGGTTATGGAGGCTACAGCAGCAGCTTGCCTTGAATTTGAAGGTAGTGGTTTATCTTTGATGGAAACGAGCCATCGTGCAAAGAATTTTCAACCAGTTGTAGATGAGGCTGTTGCTCTTTTTAAAGAACTTCTGGATATCCCTGAAGGTTACAGCGTTATTTTCCTTGGTGGTGGTGCCAGTCTTGAGTTTTGTATGATTCCTTACAATTTCCTTGAGAAGAAAGCTGCATATTTGAATACAGGCGTTTGGGCAACAAAGGCTATGAAAGAAGCCAAGTTGTTTGGTGAGGTTGTTGAGGTTGCTTCAAGCAAGGATAAGAATTTTACATATATTCCCAAAAATTTTGAAATTCCTGCTGATGCAGACTATTTGCATATCACCAGCAATAATACAATTTATGGAACGGAGTTGCGTAAGGATCTGGATTCTCCCATTCCTGTTATTGCAGATATGAGTAGTGATATATTCTCACGTCCAGTTGATGTTAGTAAATATGGAATGATATATGGTGGTGCTCAGAAGAACCTTTCAATGGCTGGTGTTACTTTTGTTGTTGTAAAGGAAGATCTTTTGGGTAAGGTTAGTCGTCCCATTCCTACTATGCTGGATTATCGCACGCATGTAAAGAAGGGTAGTATGTTCAATACTCCTCCAACAGTTCCCATTTATTGTGCTCTGCAGAATCTGAAGTGGATTAAGAAGCAGGGTGGTGTAGAGGCTATGGCTAAGTTGGCTCAGCAGCGTGCTGACATTGTTTACGGTGAAATTGATCGTAACAAGTTGTTTGTTGGTACGGCTGAGGAGGATAGTCGTTCATTGATGAATCTTACATTCGTCTTGAAACCTGAGTATGAGGATCTGCAGGACGAGTTCATGGCCTTCGCTACCGAGAAGGGTATGGTAGGTGTAAAGGGTCATCGTGATGTAGGTGGATTCCGCGCTAGTTGTTACAACGCTATGACAATTGAAGGTTGTCAGGCTTTGGTAGCTTGCATGAAGGAATTTGAGGCTAAACATTAAATTTATACTAGTATGGCAAAAGTACTTATAGCAACAGAGAAACCATTCAGTAAGGTTGCTGTTGATGGTATCAAGGCGGTTATAGATGCTGCTGGTTATGATTTAGCTTTATTAGAGAAGTATACAGAAAAGAAACAATTTTTGGATGCTGTTGCCGATGCCGATGCTTTGATTATTCGTTCGGATAAGGTTGATGCTGAAGTCTTGGACGCAGCAAAGAAACTGAAGATTGTAGTTCGTGCTGGTGCTGGTTATGATAATATTGACCTTGAGGCTGCTACTGCTCACAATGTTGTGGCTATGAATACTCCTGGTCAGAATGCCAATAGTGTGGCTGAATTAGTTTTTGGCCTTTTGGTATATGGTGTACGTAATTTCTTCAATGGTACCAGCGGTACTGAGTTAATGGGCAAGAAATTGGGTATTCTTGCATTTGGTAATGTTGGTCGCAACGTTGCTCGTGTGGCTAAAGGTTTTGGCATGGATGTAGTAGCATACGATGCATTCTGTCCTGCTGAAGCTATCGAGGCTGCAGGTGTTAAGGCTGCCAAGAGCCAGGATGAACTTTTTGAAACATGCGATATTGTCTCTCTTCACATTCCTGCAACTCCAGAGACAAAGCAGAGCATCAACTATGCTTTAGTGGGTAAACTCAAGAAGGGAGGTATCCTTGTCAATACTGCTCGTAAGGAAGTTATTGATGAGCCTGGACTTATTAAACTCATGGGAGAGCGTACAGATTTGAAGTATCTTACGGATATCAAGCCTGATGCAGATGTCGAATTTGCAGAGAAGTTTGCCGGCAGATATTTTGCTACCCCTAAAAAGATGGGCGCCCAGACTGCTGAGGCAAATGTGAATGCTGGTATTGCAGCCGCTAATCAGATTGTAGGATTTCTGCGTGACGGTATCACTAAATTTCAAGTTAACAAGTAATGGCAACAATTAAACCTTTTAAGGGATTACGCCCACCAAAGGAGCTTGTGGAGCAAGTTGAAAGCCGCCCTTATGATGTACTCGATTCTGAAGAAGCTCGTCAGGAGGCTGGTGATAACGAGAAATCACTTTATCATATTATAAAGCCCGAAATTGATTTTCCCGTTGGTACGAGCGAATACGATGAGCGTGTATATGCTCGTGCAGCAGAAAATTTTGCTAAATTCCAAAAAGAAGGATGGCTTGTTCAGGACAAGCAAGAGATGTATTACATCTATGCACAGACAATGAACGGCAAGACACAGTATGGATTGGTTGTTGCTGCTGCTGTAGAGGATTATATGAATGGAGTAATCAAGAAGCATGAGTTAACTCGTCGTGACAAGGAAGAAGACCGTATGCGTCATGTTCGTGTAAACGATGCCAATCTTGAACCTGTGTTCTTTGCGTACCCTGATAATGTAATCCTTGATGCTCTGATTGGTCGTATAACAAAAGATGAGCCTGAATATGATTTCATTGCCCCTATAGATGGATTTAGACATCAGTTCTGGTTGGTTGGCAATCCTGCTGATATTAATACTATCACAGAGACATTTGCTAAAATCCCATATCTGTACATTGCTGATGGTCATCATCGTAGTGCCGCTGCTGCCTTGGTAGGTGCAGAGAAGGCCAAGAATAATCCTAATCACCAGGGCAATGAAGAGTATAACTATTTCATGGCCGTATGTTTTCCTGCCAGTCAGCTCACTATTTTAGATTATAATCGAGTGGTAAAAGATCTCAATGGAATGACCGAGGAGGAATTCCTCTCTGCTCTTTCTGAGAATTTTACTGTTACCTGTCAAGGTACAGAATCTTATAGAGCAAAACATTTGCATGAGTTCAGTTTATATCTTGGTGGCAAATGGTATAGCTTAGACTTGAAAGAGGGTCTTTGCGATGAGTCTGATCCAATAGGAAGCTTGGATGTTAGCATCAGTAGTAACCTTATATTGGACAAACTGCTCGGAATTAAGGATTTGAGAAGCGATAAACGTATTGATTTTGTGGGTGGCCTGCGTGGTCTGGACGAGTTGAAACGTCGTGTTGATTCTGGTGAGATGAAGATGGCCTTAGCTCTTTTCCCTGTTTCAATGCAGCAAATCATGAACATAGCAGACAGTGGCAACATCATGCCTCCAAAGGCTACTTGGTTTGAGCCAAAGTTGCGTAGTGGCTTGGTTGTTCACAAACTTTCATGATTGACGAATTTAAGACTATAAAAGATAAAAGCGAAGGGACTTATTCTGAACTTAGGAGTAAGTTCCTCGCTTTTGCTCATCATGTTACTACTGTTGAAGAGGCTATGGCCTTGGTTGAACAATACCAAAAGAAGTACTATGATGCACGTCATGTCTGCTGGGCTTATATGTTAGGACCAGAACATGAGATATTCAGAAGTAACGATAACGGAGAACCCAGTGGTACAGCTGGCAAGCCGATACTTGGACAAATTAATAGTAACGAACTTACAGATATTATTATCCTTGTGGTTCGATATTTCGGCGGCGTTAAGCTGGGAACCAGTGGTTTGATTGTTGCATATAGAACGGCTGCAGCTGAAGCTTTAGCTAATGCTGAGGTTGAAACACGCACCGTTGATGAGGAGTACACCTTTAGTTTTGAGTATCCTCTAATGAATAACGTTCTAAAAGTTGCTCGAGATCTTGATGCTCGTATTGTAAGTCAGTCGTACGATATGGATTGCAAAATGACTCTTTCCATTAGAAGGGGCAAGATGCAAGAGTTGCAAGAGAAAATCAAGAAGGCTCTATCTCCTTTTTAGTTATAACCCAATAAATTTTTCTACGGCTACAGCAACTCCATCTTCCTCGTTACTTAATGTTATGTAGTCTGCTGCTTCTTTTACAATAGCTTGTGCATTAGACATGGCTACGCCAAGCCCTGCATATTCTATCATGCTAAGGTCGTTATATCCGTCTCCACAAACCATCAGTTCTTCTTTTCTCAATCCTATATGTTTTAGTAAGAAATCTAGACGTTTAGCTTTGTCTATTCCTAATGGTAGGACCTCCAGGAAGAAGGGCTCGCTGCGGTAAATGCTCATTATCCCTTTATAATAATTTGCAAGTTCCTCTTCTAAGATGGCAAGTTTTTCCTCATCTCCTACAATCAGACATTTGGGCTCAGGAAAGTTTATTTCTTCAAGAAAATTGTCCAGCTTCTTAAGCCGCATCTTGTTTAGCCTTGCTTCATAACGTACATACTCGTTTTCAATATCTTCACATGCTATGCAGTTATCTAAGTAGCTTAGAATTCTGAAGTCTTCTGTATTGCCGACCTTATATAGATGTTTGTATACGGTTGTATCTAGTAATTTCTGGTATATCGGTTGTCCTGTTGCACAATCAATGATTAAACCTCCGTTAAAGGCTAAAATATACCCTCCGTATTCTTTCAGATGTAACTGTTCAGCCAAAGGCAGGATTCCAGCGGTTGGTCGTCCGCTGGCGAGTACCAGTCGTATTCCTTTCTGCTGTGCCTGAATTAATACTTCTAAAGTTCGAGGAGTTATCTCTTTCTTGCTATTTGTAAGTGTGCCGTCTAAGTCGAGTGCAAGAATTTTATACATTATTTTAATAGGATATGATGTTATATTATTGTTATTCTTCTTCTTTGTTTGCTTTGCGTAGTATAAGTGTTGTGGCTCCAATTGTAATAATGGCAGCATCTTCAAGAAAGACGCGATCCTGATCGCGCAGGATTTCGTTCATATAAAAAGTTCCTGTGTTGCTGGGTGCATCACGTAATATATACTGCAGTTCTCCCTTTTTGCTTCGCTGAACCTTGATGATGCAATGCCTGGTGTCTATGCTCGGATCAACTGTCTCTATTGGTTTGTTGATATTTGAACCTTTAACGTATCTACCAAAGACATTGTCACCCATTTCCAGAGGAATAATCTGTTTGTAATGAAATACATTTTCTACCACAACAATACTTCCTAACTCCCGACTGTGTTCTTGCTCGTCAAGATTTTCGTTCTTGCGTGTTTCCCTTACCTTACTTGTACCTATGCGAATACCAAACTGTCGATTACATTCTGGGCATACAAATACTAATTGCTGACCGTCTTCGTATTGTTTTTCGTCAAAGGTAATGTAATTGTCGCACTTGGGGCAACGTACTCTTTTCATTCGTGAAGGATTCTTGTGTTTATTTCTTCTCCATTATCCATACGTTGGAGAATTCTTTACTCATGCTACGTAATGAATGAACCTCAGCCAATGCGTCTTCCTTTGATGTGAAATTGGGAATCAGAATTCTTAATACCTTGCCGGAATTGTCTACGATGGCACGAATTCCACGCTCGTTCAAATTATGGCAATAAGATTCAGCTTTCTGCATTGACACTCCACAGCATAGAACAACGGAGAACGTTGGAGTAGTCGTCTTGACTGTTTGGCTCATTGTTTCTCCTGTTGTTTCTTTTGAGACATCTTCTGGATCAATCTCCTTTTCAGATACGTTTGTGCCATCTTTTATAACAGTCTGCATGGTTGAAGCCTCCTGAGACGATGTTAAAATATTAGCTGGTATGAAAAGACTTGATTGAGTAGCTTGTTGCTTGGTAATGATGGTGTCTGAAACTGGTGTGCTGATTGCAAAGAAAAGAACTATGGATGCAGCTATAGCCATAGCATATCTAAGTATATGTTTGTTTATGCTGATGGTGACATTTCTTGCATCAGATTTAACAGACATCTTTTTCTTTTCCTGCTTGTTCTTGGGGGAAGCTTTTAGACTTGTGGGGTGAGCATGAATGACATCTAATCCATAAAGCCCTGGCGAGGCTACGCCTGCTTGGCAAGGTATGAAGTTCATTCGCTCAGTTGTTTCTCCCTGTACAAATTCGCCTATACTACCCAACTCAAAGTTGCCATATTCGGAAAGCTCTTGCTGTATATTTTCTGTAAACTCAAGCGTAAGTATGTAAGCCTCTTCTGTCGAAATCTGGTAGTTAGCAGATAACGTATCTACAAAACATGTATCTGTTTCGTCTATCTCATGTGAAAATGTCAAGGCTCTATAGGGAGGCAGAAAAATCTCTTCCTCCTCAATCCATTTGCTTGGCACATATAATGCTTTGAATGTACCCAAACGCGGTACCACAACTGAATCGTGATACAATAATAGGTATTCTATATGTCTTGACAGATTAATCACGTGGCAAAAGTACGGCTATTTTTCTTTATGCCCAAGAAAAAGCGAAAATACTTATTAACAATGGTGTTGATAACCTTACTCTTTGTTGGCCTCTTTGTCAACTTTAATCTGTGCGTCTACTTCTGCGCTGCGTTTGTAGCGCTTGTTCAGCCCCTTTATGATGTCTTGTGTAATGTCGTATTTGGGGTTTGCAATCAGCAAGTTGTCTCCAGCCTTTACCATTACATAATCATATTTCTTGGTCTTGTTATATCGTTTCAAAAATGACTGGATGCTGTCTCTTGCTTCGGTGTTGATGCGAGCCTGCTCCTCGTTGAATTCGTTGTTCAATCTGTCTGCCAATTGAGCCAACTCTTGCTGCTCTCGTTGAATTCCAGCCTGAGCACGTTCTAATTCGTCGCGAGTTGTAAAGCCATTACTTTCGTACTTTTTCTGTACGGCAGCAGCATGACTCTCTAATGCATGTTGTTTCTTAGCCAATGTGCTTTGTATGTTATTTCCCTTGCGTGTCAGCACTTCACTGTAATCTTTGTATAGCTGGTATTGGTTCATCAGCGTGTCTAACTCCACGTAAGCAATCTTAACGCCAGCAGACTGTACTTCTTCATTTCCTGTTGTTTCAGCATTCTCTTCAACTGCTTTGTTACAACTTGAAACCATCATTCCCAAAGACATCAGCCCGATGCCAAGCAAATACTTTTTCATATACATTATATTATAATTGTTTATATTCTTTCTTTTACTTTGTTTGGGTTTTCTCTTCTCATCATTTTGTCCATGCTTTGAACGCAGTGTATACCACGTTTCCGCATTTCCTTGTTATCGCTAATATGCGAACTTGCAAACTTTCCGTTAGGTAATACAATCAATTTTATACACAAAAGTGCAATTGATATTGCAACAATTCCTACGGTTAATAATGCTACTTTCAACATATTTTACTATTTTTGCAACTGCAAAGATATAGAAAATGATAAAATAAACCAAATATTATGACTGAAATTGAGTTAAAACCTAAGTGTGTATTTGATTGTTTTGCCAAAGTGAATACTGTCCCCCGCCCATCAAAGAAAGAGGAACAGATGATTTCTTTTCTTGTTGACTTTGGAAAACAGCTTGGGTTAGATACAGTATGTGACAAAGTTGGTAATGTTATTATCCGTAAGCCTGCTACTCCAGGTATGGAGAATCGTAAAATTTTGATTTTGCAGAGCCATATGGATATGGTATGTGAAAAAAATAATGATGTTCAGTTTAATTTCGAGAAAGATGCTATCCAGACATATGTGGATGGCGAATGGCTGAAGGCAAAGGGTACTACACTTGGCGCTGATGATGGTATTGGTGTTGCGATGGAGATGGCTCTTCTTCAGAGTACAGATATCGAGCATGGCCCTCTGGAGTGTGTATTCACTCGTGATGAGGAGACGGGCCTTACAGGTGCTGAAGGTATGGAAAGTGATTTTATGAAGGGTCGTATGATGGTCAACCTTGACAGTGAAGACGAGGGACAGATTTTTGTTTCTTGTGCAGGAGGCTGTCGTACTTTTATAAGGATGCCTTATACAGTTGAAGCTATCCCTGATAACTATTTCACTTTCTCTTTGTGTGTTAAAGGGTTAACTGGTGGTCATAGCGGTGATGATATTGTAAAGATGCGTGCAAATGCTAATAAGCTATTGGTTCGTTTTCTATATCTTAGCCAGAAGAAGTACGACCTTCGTTTGGTAGATATACAGGCTGGTGGTTTACATAATGCTATTCCTCGCGAGGCAGCTTGTGTTTGCGCTATTCCTATGAAGTATAAAGAACAGATTCGTGTTGATTGGAATCTCTTTGCTGCCGATGTAGAAGAGGAATATAGCGTTACAGAAAAGAATATGGAATTCCTTTTGTCTTCCGAAGATTGTGCATCAAAAGCAATTGACAAGGATACCAGTACCAAACTTATAACTGCACTGCAGGGCGTTGATAACGGTGTATATGCTATGTGCCAGGATATTGACCTTGTAGAGACAAGTAGCAATCTAGCCAGCATCCATATGAGACCAGAAACAATGACCATAGAGATAAACAGCTCTCAGCGAAGCAGCATCTATAGTGCCCGTGTTAATATGGCAAACACCATTGCCGCTGTTTTTGAACTGGCAGGTGCTCAAGTGGAGATAGGTGAGGGATATCCTGGCTGGAAGATGAACCCCAAAAGCGAGATTTTGCGGATTGCTGTTGAGCAGTATCGTAAGGTAATGAAGAAGGAACCTCAGGTTTTGGGTATTCATGCCGGACTGGAGTGTGGCCTTTTCAGCGAGAAGTTCCCTGGTATGGATATGATAAGTGTCGGTCCTACCTTGCGTGGAGTACATAGTCCCGATGAGAAGTTGCTTATCCCAACAGTTCAGATGGTATGGGATTGGTTGCTTGAAGTTCTGAAGAATATACCAGTAGAGAAATAAGTCCATATGAAGAAATCCCTTTTATACATTTTCATATTTGTATTATCAGGCATCTTTATTTCGTGCTCCAATTACGATTCGTTCTCAGATAATCCTTCTTTCCGTTTGTCTTTCTCTGATGATACGGTACGCTTTGACACTCTGATTTCTACTATTGCAAGTCCTACGAAGACGCTTTATGTGTTTAACAAGAACTCAGATGGATTACGTGTTTCCAACATCCGTTTACAGAAGGGTACAGAGAGTCTGTTTCGCGTGAATGTCGATGGTGAATATTTGGCTGGCGGCTCGGGTAATGATTATCTGATTAGAAAGAACGATAGTATCATTGTACGCATAGAAGTTACAATGCCTGAGAGTGGCACCACAGATACTGTTTCGTATTCAGACGAGTTGCTCTTCAGTTTAGAGAATGGTGTCCAGCAACGCGTTTTGCTTACTGCGGGATCCATTGACGCTTATATCATTCATGGTATGTTTATTCAGTCAGATTCGACACTGTATACTGATAAGCCATACTTGATATATGATTCATTGGTTATAGCAAAGGGGGCTATACTAAATCTGCTCCCTGGTACAACATTGCTGATGCACGACAGTACGGCTGTTGATATTTATGGTAGGATTAATGCAGAGGGTACTATAGAAAAGCCTGTTGTTTTCCGCGGTGCACGTACCGACCGTATGTTCGATTATCTCTTCTATGATAATACACCAAGCCGTTGGAAAGGAATTACCATTCATACAGGTAGTTATGACAACACTTTTGTTAATGCCGATCTTCATAGTGGGCGATGGGGTATTTGCGTTGATAGCACTTCGCTTGACCGTATAACCCTTTCGTTGAAAAACTGTATTATTCATAATGTTGGTGGAGACGGTTTGTACCTTAACAATTGCAGTGCAGAGATTTTTAATACGCAAATTAGTAATACGTTGGGAGATTGTGTTAGTGTCTTTGGTGGAGCAAATACTTTCTGCCATTGTACTATAGCTCAGTATTATCCTTTGAGCTATAATAGAGGGGATGCCTTATATGTTGCTAACATAGATGATAACGATGTGCACCACGAATTGCGTTATATTCAGGTTCTGAATAGCGTTGTTACAGGTTATGCCGAAGATGTTATTATGGGGAACATGTCTCCTGAGTACGAGGATTCTGAGTCCTACATCTTCCAGAACTGTTTCTTACGTACCAATGGAGAGAACGATGACAAGCATTACTTTAACTGTAAGTTTGATAACGAGAAGATGGAACTGCAAGGCGAAAAGAATTTCAAGTTGTTCGATTCTCATAACTTCATTTATGATTTTACGCCTGATTCTTTGAGCGAGATACGTAACATGGGCGACCCACTTCTTATGAATGGTTTGTTCTTCGATCGTCTGGGCCGTAGTCGTACTGGCGATGATGCTCCTGATGCAGGATGTTATGAATATATATTGCCCCGAAAAGAATGAAAATAGTACTTACTGTTGTAGGAAAGACCACTGATCAGCATTTCGTTGCTAGTATCCAGGAGTATGTTGGGCGCATAAGTCATTATGTGCCGTTTGCTCTTGAGGTAATTCCTGAACTAAAAGGTACCAAGAATCTCAGTGAAAAAGAACAAAAGGATAGGGAAGGTGAACTGATTCTAAAGTCATTCCAGCCAGGTGATTACATTGTTCTTCTTGACGAGCATGGACGTGAACGCCGCAGTATAGAGTTCGCTCAGTGGATTCAGAAGAAAATGTCAGCGGGACCTAAGCGTCTTGTGTTTGTAGTCGGCGGCCCGTATGGATTCTCAGAGGCAGTTTATGGTTCGGCTCAGGAGAAAGTATCCCTTTCGCAGATGACACTCAGTCATCAGATGATACGTCTTCTATTTGTAGAGCAGATATACCGAGCTATGACCATTCTAAACGGCGAACCCTATCATCATGAATAAGGTTAGTTCCAGTTCCACCTTGAAATTGTGCCTGATTATGAATTAAAAATTATGAATTATACAATATGTTAAGTGTAGAAGAATTAAACGATAGGCTTATTGACCTCTCTTTTGCAGAGGATATAGGCGATGGTGATCATACTACTCTTTGCTGTATTCCTGACACAGAGATGGGAGAGAGTAAGTTGCTTATTAAGCAAGAAGGTATCTTTGCCGGAGTAGAGATAGCTAAACAGGTATTCCATAGGTTTGATCCTACAATGCTTGTCGAGGTATACATTCAGGATGGTGCCCATGTAAAGCCAGGTGATATTGTCATGAGCGTAAAAGGAAAGGTTCAGAGCCTTTTGCAGACCGAACGTCTCATGCTCAACATTTTGCAGCGTATGAGCGGAATTGCCACAATGACGCACAAGTATCAGCAGGCTCTTATAGATGCTGGTACCAAGACGCGTGTCCTGGATACTCGCAAGACAACACCCGGTATGCGTATGCTTGAGAAAGAGGCTGTAAAGATTGGAGGAGGGCTGAACCACAGAATTGGTCTTTTTGATATGATTCTGCTTAAGGACAACCATATTGATTTCTGTGGTGGCGTTCATAATGCCATCTCTCGGGCTAAGCAGTATTGTAAGGATAAGGGCAAGAATCTGAAGATTGAATGTGAGGTTCGTAACTGGAAGGAGTTGGACGAGGCACTTGCCGAGGGTTGCGATCGTATTATGTTCGATAACTTCACGCCAGAAGACACCAAGAAGGCTGTAGAGATTGTCGCAGGCCGTTGCGAAACGGAATCCAGCGGTGGTATAACTTTCGATAATATGATTCCTTATGCCAAGGCTGGCGTGGATTTCATTTCCTTTGGTGCGCTTACCCATAGTGTTAAGGGCTTGGATATGAGTTTTAAGGCAGCAGGCTCTGATAAGTTGAAGATTTAGTTTTAAAGTTTTAGGTTTAGAGGATATGAAGAAATTTTTTATTCTATTGGCGTTATTAACTCTCAATTCTCAACTATCAACTCAGAACACTTTGTTGGCGTGTACCAACCTCATTGTAGGTAAGAAGGCCAGCAAAGACGGCAGTGTTATTGTATCCTATAGTTGTGACGATTATGGAGCTTATGGATATATGAATTTCCTTCCTGGAGGTAAACACAAGAAGGGTGAGATGCGTGCGCTTTATCATTACGAGAGTAATAACTATTTGGGTGAAATTCCAGAGGTTGAAGAGACATATACTGTTGTAGGACTGATGAATGAACATCAACTTACCATCCACGAGACTACTTATGGTGGACGCGAAGAGTTGTGTGATACAGTCACGGGCATGTTTGATTACGGAAGCCTGATGTACGTTACCTTACAAAGAGCTAAAACCGCACGCGAGGCAATCTCTGTTATGACTAAACTTGTCGAGGATTATGGTTATGGGAGTGAAGGCGAGAGTTTTTCTGTTGCTGATCCCAACGAGGCATGGATTCTTGAAATGATTGGCAAGGGACCAGGCCGTAAGGGTGCTGTATGGGTAGCTGTGCGTATTCCTGATGATTGTATCAGTGGTCATGCCAATCAGAGTCGCATCCGCCAGTTTCCCCTAAAGGATAAACAGAACTGTCTCTATAGCAAGGATGTTATTTCATTCGCTCGCGAAAAGGGATACTTCAGTGGTAAGGATGCTGACTTTTCCTTTGCTGATGCTTATGCTCCTGCTGATTTCGGTGCTCTCCGCTTCTGTGAGGCACGTATTTGGAGCTTCTTCAATAAATGGGCTGCTCAGGATATGAATACTTATCTGCCTTATGCTATGGGTGATGTAAAGGCTACTCCCATGCCTCTTTATGTTCAGCCCAAAGCACCTCTCACTGTTCAGGATGTCAAGGATATGATGCGAGATCATTACGAGGGAACTCCTCTTGCAATTCAGGACGACCTCGGTATGGGTCCATGGGAAATGCCCTATCGTCCAACACCTTTGCGTTTTAAGGTCGATGATAAGGATTACTTCAACGAACGTCCTATCAGTACTCAACAGACGGCCAATGTGTATGTTTCTCAGATGCGTTCTTGGTTGCCTGATCATATCGGTGGCGTAGTATGGTGGGGTAATGATGATGCTAATATGGTACCTTTGACCCCTGTATATTGTGGTGTCGGTATGGTTCCTGATTGTTATGCCCTCCGCACAGCAGACACTTTCCATTTCTCAACGCGTTCTGCTTTCTGGGTTCAGAACTGGGTTAGTAACATGACCTATCTGCGCTATTCTGAAATTTTTCCCGAAGTGAAGGCTGTTCGGGACCGTCTGGAGTCTGATTATAATTCTCTTCAGGATGAGACTGAGAAGAAAGCAGCATCGATGTCCGAAACAGAAGCACGCAAGTTCCTTACCGCTTATTCCCAACGTACAGCTCAGGCTATGATGGATGAATGGAATCAACTGGCTCAGACCATTATTGTTAAGTATAATGATATGGCCGTAAAGAAGCAGGACGAGAATGGTAATTATCTGAAGACTCCTGGTGGAAACCAGCGTCCTGTTAATCGTCCTGGTTATCCTGAGACTTATCGTCGTAAAATTGTTCACGAAACCGGAGACAGATATTTGGTAAAGTAAGATAAGGAAATCCTTATATACTTTTTCTGCTGCCTAGTTAGAGAGATTTTTTCCCTTAGTTAGAGATTATCTTTTCTAACTAGGCAGTTTGCATTTTATAAGTATAATATCTATTTTATGCAGCCTATAACTTCTACGTGTGCTTTGCTGGAGGCATTGATAGGGTTGTCTGCTTTATATCCTTGCATTCGACATGCGGTTAGCGTAACAGATGCTTCATCCCGAACGGTGATATAATCCCATGATGCGCCAAGAGTGGTTAAAGCTGCATTGGCGCCAGAGAAACTTTCAACATTTGTCAGCGAGGTGTGACCTTTTCCCTCAATGAGGATGGGATGTACATCTTCCAGCCTCTCACCAACATTTGCGATGATGGAACCTTGTGCTATCTGCCAATTGCGGTTCTTCCACTGGCTGCCTATCTTGTGAATGCCGATGTTTACACAGTCGAAATTAAAATTTGTCAACTGTCCATAGGTCTCTTTACCTAAATAGATACCGCCATAAACACCAAAGGTAAACAGATCCATAAGTTGAGCATTATCCGTATGGTCAATCCAATAAGTGTAAGTTTTGTTTCGAACCACGGTGTCTATAACATTGCGTGTGAATGAGCGATGGAATTCTCTCATATTGGCTGGGTTTACATGACAATGCAAGATGCGAGGTACATCATAACAGTGGTCAATGGCAATAAATTGCCCGCTAAGAGGGTAGCCATAACAATGTTCAAAAAGAATCTGTTCACATTTTTGTGGTGCTTTTGCTCTGAAATCCATACCCATATATTCGCCATAAAAGGTCAGGCAACTGAGAGTGACGCCTTGAACAACTTGGTTTGGTGACATTTGTATGGTAGGCGGATAAGCAATAATCTGACTACCATCCTGCCAAGTCTGTTCAGGATAATAGAATTGAATGCCTTTGACTTGCGTGGCAGATTCTACTGTGATGAACGGATGCTCGCGGTCGGTAATGACAAAAAGAGAACCCGTAGGACCTGAGTAGTCGGGTAGTGCGGTACCTCTTCCTGTGGGACCATGTGCTCCCTGTAGTGTTACGTTGCGTTTTAATACGATACCGCCTTGCATGGGGTAACCCCCCTTGGCCGGTTCTATATATAAGACACCGCCTATTGGACTCATCTTGTCTATAGCTTCCTGTAAGTGCTGTCGGTTTTCTTCAGCAGAATTACTTGGCAATACACCAATATCCTGTACTGATATCCATCCTTCAGCTTTTGATGTCCCTATAAATAAAAATAAGGATAGCAGTATGGTAAAGATTTTATGTATTTTCATTGATATTAAGGTAATCCAGACGATTCTCTTGTTTATGAGTCATGCTTAAAGAGATCCATCTGAACTATTCTGTTGTTATCCGTTTGGGAATTTTCTTCGTCTTTGTCATTATTATCCTCTTCTGGTAAATCCCAGAAAAGGTCGAGTTGTACGGCTACATCCGGTTTAATGGCGTATACGCCATACGTATTATGAACGAAAGGTGATTCCCTTTTTTGTGATTCTTTCCACAGGAATAAACCTACAATCTTATAGATGTCTTCATATTTAATCTGATTTTCAAACATATCGACATGCTTGTTGTAGATGTGTTTGACAATATGAGACAACTTTAGTCCTTCCTGACCAAAGGGAAGGAGTAGTTCTATTATATCCCTATAATAAATATTATTCATCGTGACAAAGATAATCAAATTTTGTTAAACACAAATATTTGTGATTAAATGTTTTTGCTCTTATATTGAAAAATAATAACTTTGCATGTCTTATAACATATATAACAATAGAAATGAAGAAAAAAGTTTATTCTTTGAGTGCTCTTGCTGCAGCTCTTTTAATTTTTGCATCTTGTAATAAAGATCCCGAAAATCACACTTTATATTTGGTTCATCCTAGCAATACCAATTATTATCTCTTTGCCGACCAGGAGGAAGATTCAGTTGTTTTCGAGACCTTTGATAGTTATATTATTTATTCTATGAGTGATTGGATTACCGTAACGGCCGGTGATTATTATGATGTAAAATATGACTACAGGAATCTGTATGCCTTTACATCATTGCTTTCCTTCGAACCTAACACAACAGGAAAGACACGTACGGGCTTTGTTCAAATCAATAGTTATGATTATTCAAGTGCAGCTTTCTTTACCCAGCTTGGATTTATGAACATTAATCATCCTACATATAAGGCCACTGAAACTGCAGACTCAGTTTCATTCGACTTGAATGTCAGTGCTGTTGCTACAGAAGACAGTATCTGCTTTAATGTGTCTAAGTCTTGGAAGTTGGATTATGCCGATAATGCTGACCGTACATGGGCAACTGTCAACAAGACTCAGGGAGAAGCTGGTGATAGTAAGGTTACCATTACTTTAACGCCCAACACAGATACAGAGAATGCTCGTACCACAGTCTTTGCTCTTAAGTGTGGCGAGGTAACCAATTATATTAATGTGAAGCAGTTCCCGGCTTCTACGCCTACGGAATAAAAAAAGGAACCTCTTGGGATGTCTATTTCTTAACTACAAGAATAGACATCTCATATAAGAGGAAAAGCGGTACGAATACAAGCATTAATGTAAACGGATCACCGCTTGGGGTGATAATAGCAGCGGCTACAAGCAATATTACAATGGCATGTCTACGGTATTCGCGTAGGAAGTTTTTATGCAGAATGCCAAGTTGTGACAACAGCCATGCTAACAATGGCATTTCAAATACCAGCCCCATCACCATTATCAGCATGGTAAAGTTACCGATGTATGATGATAAGTTTATCTGATTCTGGATGCTTGGACTCAATTCATATTCCATCAGGAATCGGAAAGTGAAAGGGAATACCAGGAAATAACCTATAGCACATCCAACATAGAACATCAGTGTACCGCCCAAAAAGGCTGGTCTGATATGTCTTATCTCGTTATCGTAAAGAGCTGGTTCTATAAATCTCCAGATTTCCCAGATGAAATAGGGAAATGCGATAACTGCAGCTAACGAGATTGCCGTTGATATGTGTGTCATAAACTGACTTGCCACGTTTATGTTGATAATCTGGACGTTGAAGTCAGGGCTGAAAGATATAAATCCATGACTTATATCGCTTAGCCATCGGTAAACAAAAAAATCATTTGAGGTTGCTGCAAGGATAAAGTCGTCAAAGATATAAGGCAATGCCCAGAAGGTGCCGATTAAACATATTATTAAGACACATGCCGAACGGAACAGAGCCCAACGGAGAACTTCCAGGTGATCCCAAAACGACATGCCCTCATTATTATCTTCTTCTACGTTAACGTTTTCTTTCTCTTTAACTTCTTTGTTGTCTTGCATAATACTTATATCAGAAAATTATGGGTTATGAGTTTGTGCTCATAACCCATAATTATATAATGTTTATAAATTACTTAGCATAAGAAGGCTTTACAAATTTGGCAGCCTTTACGTAGTCGGCACAAACCTTCATGCCATCCATGATGTTGGGTCTGTTGCTTCCTTCCAACTCAACAATCCAGCCTTTTAATCCAGCCTTGTCAGCATTATTGAAGATAGCATCAAAACCTACCATGCCACTTTCACCGAATTCTCTGTGGTCTTTAATGTGTAAAAGGGTAAAACGACCAGGGTACTTTTTGAAGTACTCTACGGGACTTACCTGTCCGCGAACAGCCCAGTATACATCCATCTCGAAGAATACCTTGTCTGCATCTGTATGCTCCAGCATGTAATCGTACCATACCTTACCTTCTACCTTACCGAACTCATGTGAATGGTTGTGATAGCCGAACTTCATGCCGGCTGCATTTGCCATCTCACCGATCTTGTTCAGGTATTTACAGATAACGTCAGCTTCGGCCAAGGTCTTGGGATAGTTTACGCCAGGATTCACAATATACTTCATTCCTGCACGCTTATGTGCTTCGATGCACTGAGCCCACCATTGCAAAGCACCGTCGAAGTTACCTGACTTCAGCTCTTCGTCATTCAGGTTGTGACCAACATGACTTGAAAGCACCTTCATGCCTGCAGCTTCTATGTCAGCCTTAAACTGCTCGGGAGTAACACCATACAGTTTACCGTCACCGTAATTGGCTGCCTCGATTGCTGTGTAACCCATCTTGGCCAACTCCTTCAGTGTTTTCTCGTGGTTCTGAGCATACTTGCCGGGGTCGCCAATCAGTTCGCGAACAGAATACATTTGGAAGGCGATTTCCTTCTTTTTTGCCTCAACATTCAGGCTCATGGATAGAGCCACTAGCGCTAAAAGTGCTATTGAAAATATTTTTTTCATTTTTTACCTTTTATTACTTTAATACCTTAACACGAACATTACGATACCATACTTCGTCTCCGTGATCCTGGAAGCCAAAGTAACCGGGCTCCTTACCACAGTTCTTCATTATCTCGAATGCCAGAGGCCAGTTCTTCTCACTGAACTTAGAGGTCTGCAACAGGTCGACCCATGATTTGTCAGCCAATGTGTAGCTGAGTACCTTTACACCATTCTGGAAGTGGGTAACTTTGCCATTCTTAACAACAATCTTTACCTTGTTCCACTGTCCTGCAGGATTTGCATTCTGAGGCTTTGCAACAATCATGTCATACAGAGATGTAGACTGACGAATACCCAGGGTGGCTCCTAATTTGGCATCGGGATGACGCTCGTTATCCAGAACCTGACACTCAGGACAAGAGATATAGATTGGTTGGTAGTTCAACTTTGCATCCTTCTGGATAGTAATGGTTGCCTTGATGGGACCATCGCTCAGTTCCTTTGTTTCCTGACGTGGGTTCTCGATTGTGGCTGTTTCCTTGCCAAGATAGAAGATACCAGAGTTACCGCCCTCTGCAATCTTCCATTCTACTTCGAACTCAAAGTTTTGGAAACGACGTGTGAAGATAATGTCACCACCTTCTCCCTGACCGCGACCATTGAAGTGCAGCGCTCCGTCCTGTATATTCCACTTGCTGGGGATATGATCCTTGCCATAACCTCTCCAACCATCCAGGCTGGTACCATCAAACAAGACATAGTAGCCGTCTTTGTCAATCTTCAGTGAACTCAGATCTACCTCAGGGTTCTGGACAACTACATACTGCAAGCCCTGAGCGGTTGCGGTGAGTGCAGCCATCATGGTAGCAGCTGCCAATATGTTTCTTATTTTCATGTGTTTGAATGTTTATTATTAATGATGTATTAAAGACAATTAGAGACACTCGATGATGCCTCTAATTGTCGTATGTTCAGAAATATCAGTTCTTTTTAATCCTGTGGCAGTTCGGGCAGAACATAGCCATTCTGATACTTAGGTTTAATCAACTCGGCAGCGAATTCGCGTGCATTAACGGGATCAGTCCACTTCTTGTCGAATGTGGGGTGTCCATCGTGAATTGAGAAGCCGTCCTTCAGCATTGACTGAACAGTAGCCTTTTCGGGAATGTTGGTGAACTTCATGTTCTCGCCATCCCAATCCAGTACCTGATTCAGGCCCTGCAGACGTGTAGCAACTACACCCATTGCAACCATCTCGTTGAATGGACCTGCTTCGCTGAAGTCTGATGCTGTCTTTGTCCAATCCTGCTTACCTGCACGGATTTCCTTGATAGCACGGATCCAGTCACGCTGGTGGCTCTCTGTTACACGGCGGCATACCTTGGGAGCATTGGGAACACGGCCACTTACCAGGTAAGGCTTCTCGCCGTAGCAGCCAACAACCAGGATATCCTTTGTGCCATAGAAGATAGCACCACCACCGCTAACATTCAGGTTCTTACCAATAGCCAGACCTTCAGGACGGAAAGGTACGATACCACCGTCGCTCCATGTTACAACAACCTCGGGCATTGCCACCTTTGGACGGTTTGGACGAGCAGGATAGGTCAACTTAACAACCTGAGCGCTGGGGCAGCAGTCAGACATAAGTGGGGTAGAGCTACCCTCTGCGTGGATGGGATAACCCAGATCCAAAGCCTTGAATACGGGGTGCAGAATATGACAAGCCATATCACCCAGTGCACCTGTACCGAAGTCCCACCATCCGCGGAAGTTCCAGGGGTGATAGATAGAGTTGTAAGGACGCTTGGGAGCGGGGCCGATAAAGGCATCCCAGTTCAGTGTGCTGGGAATTTCGTGTACTTCTGTAGGACGCTCCAAGCCCTGAGGCCAGATAGGACGGTCTGTGAAGGCGTCAACGCGTGTTACTTCACCGATTTCACCGTTCCAAATCCACTCGCAAGTCAGGTTTACACCTTCGCCGCTTGCACCCTGGTTACCCATCTGGGTGGCAACACCAGCCTTAGCAGCTAATTTGGTGAGCAGACGAGATTCATATACTGTACGTGTCAAAGGCTTCTCGCAGTATACGTGCTTGCCAGCTGCCAGTGCCTCTGCACAGATGATAGCGTGAGTATGGTCTGCAGTACCGCAGATTACAGCGTCAGCCTGATCCAGGAGCTCTGCATACATCTTCTTATAGTCGTTGTAAACCTTCATGTTGGGGAAGAGCTTCTGATACTCCTCCAGAACGCCCTTAGCATACTTGAAGTCTACGTCGCACATACCGATGAACTCGATATCATCGTAGATTTCACCCTTACCCTTATAGGTAACACCGTTGATGTCAGCATGTCCACGACCACCAACTCCTACGCCTAAGAGCTTAATCTTACCGGTGGGACCATTTTTCTTACTTGCTTTAGCCTTTGCCAGCAAATCGCTGGGAGTCAATGCGAGTGCTGCTGTAGCAGCTGTACCAGCCTTTAAGAAAGACCTTCTTGACATTTCTTTCATAATAGTTGTCTGTTTTAGTTGTTTATAAATGATTATTTCTCTTCTTTCTTTTCAACTTCTTTCTTCTCAACTTCTTTGTTGATTTCTTCTTCAATCTCGTTCATTCCTTTCTTGAAACTTCTTACGCCTTTGCCAAGGCCGCCCATCAGTTCAGGAATTTTCTTGCCTCCGAAGAGCAGTAATACTACCAGAGCAAGTATAATAAGTTCAGGTGCTCCGATGTTTCCTAAGAATAATAGTTGTGCCATAATATATAATGTTATTAGTTTTATTTCTGATTAAGCAGGCCGTATCCATTTTTCATGTGAGCCCTGCGGTAGTGGATCTGTTCCAGTTCTTCGGGTGTTCCCTTCGAAGGCATGTCATGTGTCCATGCATCCTGCAGCATCTTCCATGCATATTCCGAAGCTATGGCAGCATCCTCGAACTTCGGCAGGTTGTCGGGTCTGACACCTGTAAGGATTGCTTCTCCCATCAGGTAGCACAGACGGTCGATGTTCTTGTCGCCGTAGGGTTTTTCTACCACCTCTGTGATATGTTCGCCGTGCTTTTCCACAACGGCATTCTTGAAGTCGTGGTGCATGCGGACGAATCCCTTACTGCCTATAATCTCCGTATAAGAGTTGTGAGTCTGATCCTTAGCCAACTGACCGTATACAAATCCCTGAGTGATATCGTAAACTATTCCGTTCTCGAATGTTCCATGGCACTGCAGCCACCAGGGGTCTTTATAGTCCCACATACGAATGGCCTGTGCGTGTCCTGTCTTAAACTCAGAGTCGGCATAGTATCGTGCGATATCTACATAATGCATGCCGCAATCGTGGAACGAAGGTCCTTCGAATTCGTGTCCTTCGCCCGGAGACAGGCCGGGTGTCATATGGCAGATTCTTATAATGGCCACATCACCGATTTCTCCACTCTTTATAAAGTTTTTCATCTCCTTGGTGTACCATGCATTTCTGAGATACAGGTTAACTGTGCAGATCTTATCTGTGGTCTTTGACAGTTTTACCAATTCGAATTCATCCTCCATCTTATAGGCTAAAGGCTTTTCGCACATTACATGCTTGCCGTGGGCTATTGCTTTCTTAATGCGTCCCGGTCTGCTATCTGCAAGGGCATATAATCCTATGCATTCCACTTCGGGGTCGTCAAAGATGTCGTCCTCGTTTGTAGTGAAAATTGCGTTAGGAGCTATTTCTTTTGAATATGTAATCTTTTCAGGATCAATATCGCAGACATACTTAACATCCCAGAAGTCGCAAGCGACAAGTTCTCGCAGATGTTTTCTGCCCATTCGTCCTAATCCGATAATTCCGATTTTTACTTGATTCATTAGTTCTTTGTCAGCCTGAAAATGGCTCTTTTTCTCACTTTTGGTCGTAAAGTTACATTTTTTTTTAAAACAATTCGGTATCTGCAAAATATATTTCATCAATTTTAACAATTTGCTTTGTCTACCTTGTCTTGTTTTCTGGGCAAAATTATTACGAAATCACATATTGTAGCATTAATGTTTGATATTTTGTCTTTGAGAAATGATATTAATTATCAAAGAAAAGAGGTGTAGCAACACTTTGCGAACACCTCTTTCCGAACATATCGATTGTTTTGTTATTTCTTGGCTCCTTTGCTCCAGAATTCCTCTTCGGCCTTCTTTCTTGCCATGAATTCTTCGTAAGCCTTGCGTGCCTTGTCGTTAGCAGCCTGGTTGGCCTGAGCCTTCTGTATGTTGGCTTTCAGACGGTCGGCAGCACCGCTTACGGCAATGTCGGCTTCAGCAGCCTTTGTACAGTATTCGATGGCATTGGGATACTGACCCAACATGGTGTAAATGTTGGCTTCCTTCAGGTATGCCTTACCGGCCAGATCAGGATTGTATTCGATAGCTTTCTGAGCATATGTAAGGGCACCCGTGTACTGCTTGCTCTTTGTCAGGGCATTTGCAATGTTCAGGCAGATAGCACCACGCATAGCATCGCTCTTGGCCAGTTCCAGTGCTTTGTTGTAATAGTCAAGCATCTTTGCCATATCGCCGTCCTTCTGAGCCTTCTGTGCCAAACCAATGGCACTGGTGAAGGTGGGCTCGATGGCATAAGCTGCCTCTGCATACTGATAGTAGATATCTGCATCGTCACAGTCGTTCTGCGCCATCAGGTTCAGGGCACTGTTCAGCTTGTCTATGTCGTCCTTATAGCTATCGAACTTTTTTGTGTATATTGCGATAATCTGCTCGCGGTCAGCTGCACCACTCTCTGAGAAGGTTTTTTCAATCTGTGCCAAAGGACCATCGTACTTGGCTACCAGCTTATTGGCCTTCTCCTCGTCGCCTTCAGCCTTAGCCTCCTTGGCCAGCTGCAGCATCTTCTCGCATGCATCCTTGCTGTCCAGATAGTCCTGCAGATACTGCTCACGCAGTGCATTGGGAGCGCTCTTGTACATGGCATCGCTGACCAAGAAGAAGTTCTGCAGTACAGAACCTTCAATTTCACGGCCACCCTTCTCGTTAATCATCTTAATAGCCTTGCTGTAGTTTTCGTATGATTTGTTTAGGGTATAACCTGATCCTGGTGTGCCGGGAGCTGTCCAGTTATAGTAATCGGCTTTTAATGCCAATACGTCACCCAGTGTAGACTTTATCTTTGCAAAGGTGTTCAGTACCTCAAGGTTCTTCTCTCTGGCGGCAAATACCTCCATCATCTCATTGAAATACTCCAGTTTCTTTGCCTGATCTGTTTCCTTTGAGATAAGATTGTAATATACGAACGGACCCTGAGTGTAGATGCCGTTAATGGCGAAGGGGGCATTCTTCAGCAACCACTGAAGATTAATGCGAGCTTCACCATAGTCTTGGTTCTGAAGAGACTGCTGGAACAGTGAGATGTTCTGACGTCCTATCTTGATGCTGTCCTCGTTGCCATTGTTGGTGGCGCCGATGCGGTCATCGGGCGTTGTGCCTTCAAAGTTCTGCGCCATCAGAGGGGCAGCGCTTATTGCAAGTGCAGTTGCTACTGCTAATTTTTTTAGTTTCATGTTATTCTGTATTTACTTGTTATTTTACTACTTATAATTATCACTTTGCTTAAATTTCGTTTGCAAAAGTACAAAAATATTTTCAATTTGCAAGGTCTCTAAAAGAGAAAAATCCCTACGTGCGAAGAAAAAATCCCTATTTCATCTGTCAAACATTTAAAAAATGTTATTACTTCTCTTATATGCCTAAAAAAGGTTATAAGTAAGGGCGGGGGTAGATAAAAATAAAACATATTTATTTTGTATTCCGCTCGTTTATTCGTAATTTTGCACTCCGTTATGATATTGAATTGTTCACTTCTTATTGTCGGTATAGCCCTTGTGCTTTGGGGAGCCGACAGATTTACCGACGGAGCTTGTGCAATAGCCCGTCGTTGGAATGTCAGCGAGATGGTCATTGGCCTTACAATTGTGGCTTTGGGAACCAGCTTGCCTGAGTTTATGGTTAGTTTTCTTAGTGTGCTGAAGGGAAGTGCTGATATGAGTGTCGGCAATATCGTTGGCAGTAATATCTTTAATACCTTGGTTATCGTGGGTGCTTCTGCCCTGATGATGAAGATGCCTGTCGAGCGTACGCTTCTGGTTTATGATATACCATTCAGCATGTTTGCCGCCCTTTGTCTCTACTTTGTTGCATCCTCTGATGGCAATATTCGTCGCATCGAAGGTTTGGCATTGTTGCTGTTCTTCGCAGGATTTCTATATTATACATTCTGGCGTTCGCATAAGAAGAATCCCGAGGCTGTATCTGAGACGTCTAAGGCAGAGCATACGCCCATTATGAATATAATTGTGCTGTTAGTTCTAGGATGTGCCAGCTTGGTGTTCGGAGGCCATCTGATGGTAAACAACGCAGCCGATTTGGCACGTGAATGGGGTATTAGCGAGCGTATCATAGGCCTTACCATTCTTGCTGCAGGAACCAGTCTTCCCGAGTTGGCGACCAGTATGATGGCTGCACGTAAGGGTAGTGACGGACTGGCTTTAGGTAATGCCATTGGCAGTAACGTCTTTAATATTGCCTTCGTGATAGGTATCTGCAGTATTGTCAAGCCTATGGCTGTTTCGGACATTTCCATTGCCGACTGGTTTACGCTCATTTTCAGTAATGTGCTATTGTGGGTTTTGGCTTATGCCAGACACCGGCTTGCCAGTTGGAAGGGTGCCATTCTGGTTGCTGCATACATAGCTTATCTTCTTTATATATTAATAATGTAAGTCATCATGAAACACGTTCTTCTTTTCCTTCTCTCACTATATGGTTCTTTACTCCAGGCACAAGGCCCCTGGAAGATGAATCTTCTTTGCCCAGAGGAGAATGTCCGCCTGCATATCGACCTTTATGAGGAGTCTGTGAATGTACCAGGTATGGAGATGTTTGGTCCCCAGAACGGTTATCTGGGTGGAAATATCTATGGTGTTTGGACGGTTACCAGCTTTAAGATTCAGGACGATAAGACTGCAACGATTAAGTTGAGTAACGACCTTGGCAGCGAGACACAGAAGGCAACCCTTACCCAAAAGTCCGACAGCACATATGTGTTGCGTTTCGACGGAACCAATGTGGTTAAACGTGCCGTTGGCCGTAAATTGGTAAAGATACCTTCCGAGTTTACGATGAAGTTACAATCAAATAATTGAAACAGTCCTTTTCCCTAATAATAGTTCTCCGTGAATAGCTCTGCCATTAGATATGCCATTGTTACTGGTGCCGCCTCAGGAATGGGGCGCTGTTATGCCCTGCAGCTGGCACAGATGGGGTATGGAGTTCTTTTGGTGGATATCAATGGTGATGCCGCCCAGTTGTTGTCACAGCAGATCATTTCGGAATACGATGTTCCTGCCCCTGTTGTTAGCATCGACCTTACACTGCCAGATGCCGCAGAGCAGATTTTCTCTAAATGCCAGCACGAGGGACTTCAGGTAGAGGTACTGATTAATAATGCAGGAATGCTTATCACCTCGGCTATCGAGGATACTGAACCCCAGCGTCTGCAGCGCATCATAGCCCTGCATTGCACCACGCCATTGTTGCTATGCCGCCTGTTTATGCCGCTGATGAAGGAGCAGGGCAGGGGGTATATCCTTAATATTTCTTCTATCTCGGCTTGGATGGATTGGCCCGTTATTGGTATGTACGGCTGTACCAAGCGGTTTGTGAAGGGCTATTCGCGTGAACTGCGTATCGAGTGCAAGGGTTCTCCCGTCAGTGTTACCACGGCCGTATTCGGAGCCGTTGATACGCCACTTCTGGGTACGCTGCCTTTCATGCGCAGTCGTAAGATGCTGATGCGCCTGGGCTTTATGCTTTCGCCCGAGAAGGCCACCCGTCTGGCTCTCAGGGCTATGTTCCGTCGTAAGGCAACGCTTATTCCATGCCTTTCCGACAGGTTAGTCATACTGCTTTGTCCGCTTATGCCCAATTGGCTGCTCAAATTCATGCAGAATAAGATTAAGTTGTAAATCGCGTTATAATTCATAATGGAAAAGAATAGTAAGATATATGTTGCCGGACATCGTGGAATGGTGGGTAGTGCCATCGTTCGCGAGTTGCAGCGGCAAGGCTATAACAACCTGGTGCTGCGCACGCATGCCCAGCTGGATCTGACACGTCAGGATCAGGTGGAGAAGTTTTTTGCCGAGGAGAAGCCTGAATATGTTTTTCTGGCTGCTGCCAAGGTGGGAGGTATCGTTGCCAATCAGAGCGCGCTGGCCGACTTCATGTATCAGAATATGATTCTCGAGATGAACGTTATCCATGCTGCCTGGCAGAATGGTTGCCGTAAGTTGGAGTTTCTGGGCAGTAGCTGCATCTATCCGCGTCTGGCTCCTCAGCCTATGCCCGAGAGTTGCCTGCTTACCTCTTCTTTGGAACAGACCAACGAGGCTTATGCGCTTGCCAAGATATCAGGGCTTAAGTACTGCGAGTATCTGAATCGCCAATACGGAATGGATTACATATCCGTTATGCCTACAAATCTGTATGGCCCCAACGACAATTATCACCCAGAGCATAGCCACGTTCTTCCGGCGCTTATCCGCCGTTTTCACGAGGCTAAGTTGTCTGGTGCCGAGAGTGTTACCTGTTGGGGTGATGGCTCTCCGCTGCGCGAGTTCCTTTATGTCGACGACCTTGCTAACCTCTGTGTCTTCCTGATGAATCATTACAGCGGAAACGAGACGGTGAATGCAGGCACAGGCAAGGAACTTACCATTAAGGCGTTGACTGAACTGGTGGCCAAGGTTGTCGGTTACAAGGGCGCCATCCTGTGGGATACCACTCGCCCCAACGGAACGCCTCGCAAGCTACTGGATGTCTCTAAGGCTACCAAACTCGGTTGGACCTATAAGACGGAGCTGGAGGATGGCATACGTCTGTCATACGAAGATTTTTTGAATAACCCCATGAGGGCTGAACGATAGATATTATGAATGATAAAAGAGTAGCACTAATTACCGGTGTAACGGGCCAGGATGGTAGTTACCTGAGTGAGTTCTTATTAGAGAAGGGGTACGAGGTACACGGTATCATCCGACGTTCCTCTGTCGATTTCCGCGAGCGTATAGCTCACCTCGAGGGTACGCCTCATTTCCACCTTCATTATGCCGATATGGGCGACTCCATGTCTTTGGTCAAGTTGGTTGGCGAGGTGCAACCCACCGAAATCTATAATCTGGCCGCGCAGAGTCATGTGCAGGTATCTTTCGATGCGCCCGAGTTTACTGCCGACGTCGATGCTGTGGGTGTGCTTCGTGTCTTGGAGGCTGTCCGCACCAACCATCTCGAGAAAACCTGTAAGATCTATCAGGCCAGCACATCCGAGTTGTACGGAAAGGTCGAAGAGGTGCCTCAGAACGAGCAGACACCCTTCCATCCTTACAGTCCCTATGCCGTGGCAAAGCTGTATGGCTATTGGATTATCAAGGAATATCGCGAGGCATATAACATGTTCTGCTGCTCAGGTATCTTGTTTAATCACGAATCCGAGAGGCGAGGTGAGACCTTCGTAACGCGTAAGATAACCCTTGCTGCAGCCCGTATCGCACAAGGACATCAGGATTGCCTTTATTTGGGTAATCTGGATTCCAGACGCGACTGGGGCTATGCCAAAGATTACGTAGAATGTATGTGGCTTATCCTTCAGCATCCTAAGCCCGAAGACTTTGTTATTGCTACTGGTGTGCAGCATACCGTACGCGAGTTTGCCACCCTTGCTTTCCATTATGCAGGTATCGAACTCCGTTGGGAAGGTCAGGGCGTAAACGAGAAAGGCATTGATGTCAAGACAGGAAAGACCGTCGTTGCCGTCTCCGAGGATTTCTATCGCCCCACCGATGTTGTCAACCTCTGGGGTGATCCCGGCAAGGCTAAGGCAGAACTGGGTTGGAATCCTGCGAAAACCAGTTTCGAGGAGTTGGTTCGCCTGATGACCAAGCACGATATGGCTAAGGTAGCTGGCGAAGGTGCCGCTGCCAAGGTTCGTATGAATCTGGCCGAGTACCTCGAGAAAGGTATTGTCAAGTAATGGCACGATGTCCAATATTTTCCATTTGCCATTTTTCAGGCTTTTTTATTAACGCGTGGGGTAAAACTCTTTAGTGCACGTGAGAATTTTTTCCGCCTCGTGTGGAAGTATTTTTTCATCCCTTTCAAATCCGACGCAAAGGTACGACAATAAATGGGCGATGTCCAAATAATTTGCACCATTCGCCTGATAAAACGTGTTTTTCGTGCTCAGTTTTTCACATTTCGATTTTGGGTACATGGAGAAGATTCCTCAGTTTCTTCAGTTGACAGTTGACAGTTTCCGAAAAGAGGGTGAAAAAGATTTACTACTATATATTATATAATATATTATATAATATATAGTAGTAACCTAAATCTGCATCTCTCAAAAAAAACTGTCAACTGTCAACTGTCAACGATGCAGCATCTTTTTACCTGTCTTTTCCTGATAAAGTTGACTCCTGCACCTTCGTTGTTACTTCAGCTTAATGATGTCACTCCATCGGGTGAAATATATCTTTATTTGCTTAAAATGATAGAAAATGCTAGAATTAAGCGCTTATCGTTCTTAAATTGTCGTTTTTAGGTATCGAATATTTTGCTATTCCATAAATTCTTTGTAATTTCGCGTTGCATTTGAATGTGACACACAATTAAAAATATATGAAGAGATTTGGTTTATTGCTTTGTTTGGCACTCGGCGCTACAGCGGCGTCTGCTCAGGACATTTTGACCTATAAGGATGGTCATGTAGAAAACGTTAAAGTGTTAAGGATTACTCCCAAAGAGGTGACGTACAGGGATTATAATGATCCGAACGGCCCTGAATGTTATGAAAAACGTGATAATCTGTTTTCCGTTAAGTTGGAGAACGGGAAATTCATAAAAATGAAAGATTCGCCGGGGAAGTGTTATGTTGCTAAGGAGCCAAGGAAGGATAATAGAAATTCCGCTGGTATGATTACCTTTCAGCCCAAAGTTGGTTTAAATATTGCCAGAATTACAGATATGGAGGACACAGCCCCACGTTTTGGCGTCTCGGCTGGAGCGGAACTTGAATACCAGATAAGAGATAAATTCAGTATGGCTGCAGGCGTACTTTACTCGATGCAAGGCATTAGGGCATCGGGCAATACACCTTATGGATACGCAACAATGACGGTTAAGGTGGATTATATAAACATTCCTCTTGTTGCTAATGTCTATGTCTATAAGGGGCTGGCTTTAAAATTCGGTGTTCAGCCTGGTTTTAACATCAGTTCTAAGTATTCTGTCAGTGTATCTGGTCGTTCGGGTTCGGCGAGTCTCTCTGATCTTGGTTTGGAGGTAAAAACCTTTGATCTGGCTATCCCCGTAGGTATATCGTACGAGACGAAGTCGGGAATTGTCTTTGATGCACGCTATAACATTGGTGTAACAAAGACATTTGATTATCTTGACTCACGCAACTGCGTTGCCCAGTTAACAGTAGGTTATAAGTTCAGTTTATAACCCCGCCAAAGTATTTCAGACAGGTGTCGCGCCATAGGCGGGCATCCTGTTGCTGAAAGCGGAGGAGGCTGTCCACCTCCTGCCATCGCTGGGAGTCGATATAGGGCTTGGCCTGTTGCCAGATGTCCACGAAGTCGTCGACTTCGGCTACACCATGATTATAATGTTTTTGCAACTCTTCCCATAGGGTGAGACCGCTTCTCATACGATAGGTCCATGGTAAGCGGTGGAACCACAGAAGATACTCATCGGGGCATGTCTCTGGCTTGTCGTAAATCGAACGATATGGCTGGCGATACTGCCCCGTTGCATTGGTGCCAGTGCTGCTGCGGTCAACGCCTATGCTGTCCTTGTTGGCACGATGGTAATAGACGGGACACCACTCGATGGGATAATCTGCTTTGAATCCATCAGGTTCGGGACCCATGTGATGGTCGAACTTGAAGATGTGATGCAAACCCAGCGGCATCATGTAATCGACGCAAGCCTCCCTTGAGCGTAACATTACGCTTAATAGTTGAGAGTTTAGAGTTGAGAGTTTAGAGTCAGTTGAGGGTGTAAAGCTAAAAGTCTGGGAGAGCCATTCCTGTGCTATCTGTTCGCTGGTGAGGGTGGGGTTCCAGGCAAGGCGTCCGAAGGCGTACCAGTTGGCTTGCGAGAAGTGATGACCGCACCAGTTGGTGTTGAGGCCTATGTTGGCAACACCGGCTATGCCTACTAGTCTTTCGGGCTTGACAAAAGAGAAGAATTCCTGCCACATGGGAGCCAGATAGACAAGGTGCTTGCTCTGTCCCAGATACTCTTGGGTTATCTGCAGCTCGGCCATCTGTGGTGTTTGCTTCATGTGGTCGAAGATGGGTGCATAGGGCTCGCGTGGCTGGAAGTCGAGTGGCCCGTTCTTGGACTGAAGGATGACGTTGGGACGGAACTGTCCGTCCAACTCGGCAAACTCGGAAACGGCTTGCTTCACACGGTCTTCGCCCTGATGCTTGGCACCATAGACAAAGGAACGCCACATGACGATGCCGCCATAGGGAGCTAACGCGTCGGCCAGCATATTGGCACCGTCTGCATGGCTGCGGCCATAGTCGAACGGACCAGGTTGTCCCTCGCTATTTGCCTTAACGAGGAAACCTCCGAAGTTAGGCATCAGCTTGTATATCTGCTTTGCCTTTTTCTTCCACCAACGCTGAACAAGCGGATTCTGCGGATCGGCCGTTTCCACCTCTTCCAAAGCTTTGGGCGAACCGAAGTTGACAGACAGGTAAACCCTAATGCCCCAAGGACGCAGTATGTCGGCAATCTCCTTTACCTTCTGCAGGTAGTCCTTAGTGAGGATCTTGGGCGAGGCGTTGACGTTATTCAGTACCGTTCCATTAATACCTATGGATGCACAAGCTTCGGCGTAACGCTGAAGGAGTGAAGAGTGAAGAGTGTAGAGTGAAGATTTTTTTTCCAGTTGAATGTTTTCATTCCAAAAGATGCTGTTGCCGGCATAGCCGCGTTCTATGCTGCCGTCCAGATTGTCCCAATGATTAAGGATGCGGAGCTTGAAGAAAGGGTGTGACTCACCCTGTTCGCCACGCAGCATGGCATACTTGCCATATAGGAGGCCCATCTCTGTGCGGGCTGTGACGGTGTCTCCGCTAATGCGATAGCCATCATCATCGGGCATGGTCTTGTCTATCCTTGCTATAATACCCTTAGGCATCTGGCTGCGCAGCCACAAACGACTGCCGTCCTCTGCCTTAGCCATCATGGAAAGACAGAGGAGGAGTAGGGCGGAAAGGGTATTCTGCTTACTCATTGATAACGGTCTGAATGGTGCCATCGGGATTGTAGAACAGTCGTTGCACCTTCAGGGAACGCAGATGGGTAATATCGTTAGAGGGCACACAATCGTGATACAAGAGATACCACTGCCCCTTAAATTCTACAATGCTGTGGTGCGTTGTCCAACCCACTACGGGCTCGAGGATTACGCCCTGATAGGTGAAAGGACCGTAAGGATTATCGCCTATGGCATAGCACAACAGGTGGCTGTCGCCAGTAGAATATGAGAAATAGTACTTACCCTTATATTTATGCATCCACGAAGCTTCGAAGAAACGGTGCGGGTCGCCTGCCTTCAAGGGCTGGCCCTCTTTGTCGAGGATGACTACTGGGCGCGGAGCCTCGGTAAACTGCAGCACATCATCAGTCATTCGGGCCACATAGCTGTTGAGTGCAGGTACATCGGCAGGTGCCCAGAGCTCTGTCTTCTTGTCTGATGCATGGCCTATATCTACATAGCCGACAGGAGCGGGCTTGGTGTCGGGCTGCTGAATGGGTCTTACACTCAGGGGTACATGCCACTGCAGCTGTCCGCCCCATAGTCCGCCGTAATAGCAGAAGATGCTGCCGTCGTCGTCCTTGAAGACGCAAGGATCGATGCTGTAGGCGCCACGGATGGGATGTTCCTGAGGGATGAAGGGACCTTCGGGTCTGTCGGCAATGGCTACGCCCAGATGGAACTCACCATTGTAGTCCTTGGCCGAGAAGATGAGATAGTACTTACCGTCCTTCTCTACGACATCGCTGTCCCACATCTGTTTCTCTACCCAAGGCACCTGGTCCTGATCGAGGATGACACCATGGTCGGTAACAGGTCCGTTCTCGATATCCTCGAACGAGAGGACGTGGTAATCGCGCATCTGGAAGTGTCCGCCATCATCGTCGAAGACATTGTCGCACTGACGGTCGTGACTGGGATAGATGAACAACTTGTCGTTAAACACATGGGCCGCTGGGTCGGCCATATAATCACTGGGAAAAAGATATCGTGGTTTCATTTTGAGAATTGAAAGTTGAGAATTGAAAGTTGAGAATTGAAAATTAGTTTTTGAGTTGACAAGTTATGTTGTAACTTATAATTTTAATTTTTCATTCTTCATTTATATACTTCTTGCTTCGATTTCTTTATTGATTTCATCGAGTCTTTCGTCCGTAAGGGGATATTTGTAAATCAGGCATCCTACGACGACAAGAAGGAAGGCTGGAATGATACACGTGAACCACAGGATTGCATTCTGTGCCGTTGCCGAATATTCGTTGAGCTTGGTATAATATGCATTTACGGGTGCGCTGATGAATGACGCAAGGAATACCACTACGAATATTCCAAGCACCAGTTGCAGACATTTGTTGGCCTTGAATTCGGCAAACATCTCGCCATAGGTTACGGGCTTCTCGGGTGTTGTGGCGATTCGTTCCTTACAGCCCATGAAGCAAAGCAATAGCAGCACAAAACCTACGATGGCAAAGACACAGGTAACGGTAAACCATGCTGTCGGGTTGGTGGGTAAGGCCGACTCCTCGCTTGCCAGGTCGAAGCCTATCATTCCCATAACCAATGGTGTAATCCATCCGGCTATGGAGAATCCAGCCTTGAATGCTACTCCGGCCAGGGCGTTTACTGTGGCGGCAGGTCTGTTGCCTGTGCGATATTCTGCCTCGGTAATAACCTCTGGTACGAGCGCCCACATCAGCGAGCCGACAAGAAGTCCTACTCCTGTCATAACCTTGGCAGCCTGAACGAGTGTGTTGCAACCCTCGACATCAAAGAACTTTCCGATGGTGAACAGCGTGGCAAATCCTATAAAGCCAATGCTGAGAAGCATATAATATAGACCTTTCTTGCCCAACCACCTCTTAAGTATTGGTAAAGACGGCAGGATGACAAATGCAGGAATAGTACCAATGGCCATGAAAGTTGCCTGATTCCAATCGATAACGGTATGGGCCACAATGGCCAATCCAATGGGGAAGCCTGCCTGAACAACTATCTGTCCGATATTGGCGCATACCATTCGTGTGGATGTAAGCTTAAGTACCTCGTCGTTATCGCGCGTCATGCTGGCCATGATAGATCCGTACGGTATATTAACGACGGAATAAATCATGCTGAGCACGGTATAACTGATGGTGGCATATATAATCTTCATGCCCGATGTCCATGTGGCTGCCTGAGGAAGCATTAGCAGGCAGGCAGCAACAGTCAGAGGGATACCGCCATATAGGAGATAGGCACGATACTTGCCTAATCGGGAATTGCGATTGTCGATATAACGACCAACGACAGGACTCCAGAAGCAATCGATGAGTCGGACGGAGAGTATCAGTCCGCTTACAAAGGCTGGGTTGATTTTTAACACGGTGGTCAGGTAGAGCATCAAGTAGCATGCTACCGTTTGGAAAATAAGATTTTGCGCCAAATCGCCCGATCCATATCCGATGCGTTGGGGCCAAGATAACTTGTAGAATCCTTTCGAATCTTGCAACATAGTATCAGTTTGTATTATAATTGATGATATTTTTGCGCAAAGTTAATCTTTTTTTGACAACTCTTTGCCTATTTCTTCGCAAAATATTTCACCATTTGCAAAAAAACATCTGTTTCTTGTGTCATGAGACAATATTTTTATATTTTTGCAATGATATGAAAAAGACAACAGTGATACTTCTGTTATTTGCTTTGTATGGTTCTCTATGCAATGCTGAGGTGAGGATGCCGCAGATCTTTCAATCAGGTATGGTGCTCCAGCGGGGTACCAGTATCCCTGTATGGGGACAGGCTGATGCGTTCGAGACGGTAACCGTTACACTTCATAAGAAGTCTTGTGTCACCCAGGCTGATGCCAACGGCCGATGGCGTGTAGACTTACCTGCCATGAAAGCCGGTGGTCCGTATACGCTGGAGGTAAGAAGTGAGAGGGAAGATGGAAGAAATAATACCTCTAAACTCTACACTCTAAACTCTCAACTAACCATCACTGATGTGATGGTAGGCGATGTGTGGCTGTGCAGCGGACAATCCAATATGGAGACGACACTGGAGCGTGTATCGCCTCAGTATCCAGAGGAGCTGGATGATTCTAACAGTATGGTGCGATTATTTCATGTGCCTTATCAGACGGATGTTCACAACCCATCGGCAGACCTTAGGCCGACACAATGGAAGACTCTGAACAGACAGAATGCATGGAAGTTCTCTGCCATAGGCTATTTCCTAGGCAAACAGTTGCAGCGCGAGAAGGGTGTTGCACAGGGTATCATAGAGAGTGCTTGGGGCGGTACACCCATAGAGGCATGGATTGCAGCCGACACCCTTGCCAAGTATTATCCTGTTCTACATCGTCAGACACAACTCTATCAGCAGAACGAATTCGTAAAGACCCAGCAGCATGCAGCATCGTTGGCCAACCAATGCTGGCAGGCTTTGCTTGATAAGAACGACCCTGGTGTAGGAAGGTATACGAAAGTTGATTACGACGACTCTCAGTGGACCATAGCAGACCAATATAACCTTATGCCAGGCACCCAGGAATGGATAGGTTCGCTGTGGCTGCGTCAACACATCAATATCGACGAGGAGCATGCCGGCAAACCTGCCCAATTGCTCTTGGGTACACTTTATGACAGCGACATTACCTATATAAATAATGTCATGGTGGGCAGCACGGGATATCAGTATCCGCCACGTCGTTATCAGGTACCCGAAGGCTTGTTGCGCGAGGGCGATAATGTCCTCACCATCCGTTTCGTAAACAAGAGCGGCGTGCCATATTTCTATAAGGAGAAGCCTTATAAGTTGGTTTTCTCGCAGGATGATATCCTGCCTCTGGGTAATCAGTGGAAGGTACAAAAGGGAGTGGAGATGCCACCTAATCCCAGCAATGGCATAAACCTGCAATATCAGCCCTCGACACTTTTCAACGGCATGATAAGTCCTTTGGCACCCTTTGCCCTGGCTGGTGTTGTCTGGTATCAGGGCGAGTCGAATGCCGATAGCGGAACGGCCAATGAATATGCTTCGTTACTCCGCCTGATGATGGCTAATTGGCGTCATGTATTCTCCCGTCCGGAGCTTCCGTTCGTGATTATTCAACTGGCCAACTATATGCAGCCTTCCGATCAACCGCAGGAATCCGGATGGTCTATAGTGCGTGAGGCGCAACGACTTGTGACCAAGCAGGATGCGTATGCCGAGTTGGCCGTAACCATAGACAAGGGAGAGACGGTGGATATCCATCCGCTGCGCAAGAAGGATGTTGCCGAGCGTGTTGCTTTAGCCTTCGAGCGTCTGTTGTGGAACCCACGTGTTACGCTGTCGCCCGAGGTGGTAAAGGCTACTGCAGAGAACAATCGGGTGGTATGCATACTCTCCGAGCCGTTGCTCTCTGATGGCCCTCTCTACGAATTCGAGGTGGCTGGCAAGGATGGCAGATTTGCCAATGCCCAGGCAGAAGGAAAGGGCAACAGCATTGTCATCCGATCATCGGTAGACAATCCTGTCAGTATCCGCTATGCATGGAAGAATAATCCCATCCGAGCAAATGCCTTTGGCAGGAACGGACTGCCAATGAGCCCCTTTGAGTTATCCATTGAGCATTGAACATTGACTACAGTAAACCGTAAACTGTAAACCGTAAACTAAATATGTTAGTAACCTTAAGCGAAATTCTGAAAGATGCCAACCAACGACACTACGCCGTTGGAGCTTTTAATTGTCTGAGTTTGGAAAATGTGATGGGAGCCTTGGAGGCTGCAGAGGAGCTTCGTTCGCCCATAATCCTGCAGTTGGCCGAGGTGCAGTTTCCTGAAGCACCTATGGAGATGATGGCACCGCTCTATCTGGAAGCTGCCAAGCGTTCGTCTGTCCCTGTTTGTGTACATTTGGATCATGGGCAGAGCCTCGAGACCTGTGTGCGAGCCATCCGGTTAGGATTCACCTCTGTGATGTTCGACGGTGCTGCTCTTCCCTTCGAAGAGAATGTTGCCGCTACGCATCAGGTGACGCGTATTGCCAAAGCGGCGGGCGTGGATGTGGAAGCCGAACTGGGTAAGGTAGGCAACTCGGGTGTCGACACAGCCGATGTCTTTACGGATGTGGACGAGTCCATACGTTTTGTAGGGGCAACGGGCATCGATGCGCTGGCTGTTGCCATTGGCAACCTGCACGGCCATTATGTGCATACTCCCCAACTGAACATTACTCGGCTCATAGAGATTCACGAAGCCAATCAGCTCCCCCTTGTCCTGCATGGCGGCAGCGGTACCAGCGTAGAGGATTTCAAGTCTTGCATCCATAACGGAATATGCAAGATTAATGTGGCCACAGCCATCCAGCGTGGTATCATGAAACGTATCAATGAACGCATGGCCCGGCAACCTGATGTGGATTATATTTCCCTCAAGCAGGTGATGATAGATGCCTCACGAGAAGTGGTAACAGAACATATCCGTTTGTTCGAAAGCGATAATAGAATATGAACGCTAAACTTATCATAGCGCTTAGCGCTTGTCTGGCTGTCCTTCCATGCAGAAGCAGTAATAAGAAGTCCCTTTCCGACTATGCCGATCCTACCATTGGCGGCGTGAGCGTATTGCTGGAGACAACGCGTCAGACTATGCACTTGCCCAACGAGATGCTGCGCTTTGTCCCCCTGCGTAACAGTATGCTGGACGACTGGATAGACGACTTTGCCTTACAGATGCCCAATCACCGTCGGCATTGGGTCTTCGGATTCATGCCTTTCTCTACCGCTTCCTCTCAGAGTGCATGGGCTATGCATGGTGTCTGCAATAACGAAGAGACACATCCTTACTATTATCGTGCCCAGTTGGATGGTGTGATGTTCGAGTTCGCCCCCACCAAGAAGAGCGGCATCATCCGTATGAAGTTCGATGGCACGGGACAACGGATCATGCGTTTCCGCAGTATCACCTCTGCCGGATGCTATGAAAATATAGGGAATCGTGTTGTTACGGGTACAGCAGCCTTCGGTAAGCCTGAATGTCAGGAGAATATGACGGCTTATCTTTATGCCGAGTTCGATAGCGATATGCACGATATACAGCATCAAATAAATCATATCCTACTTACGGCTGATGACAAGGCTCAGGCCGTAACCATGCGATATGGTATCTCCTATGTCAGCATCGAACAGGCACGCGAGAATATGGAGCGTGAGATTCCGCATTTCGACTTCGACCGTGTCAAGGCCGATGCCCGTAAGACGTGGGAGAAACGTCTGGGGCAGATAGAGGTGAGCGGCGCTTCGGAGTCATACAAGCGTACTTTCTATACGGCTCTCTATCGTTGCTCCGAACGTATGGTGGATATCAACGAATACGGACGTTTCTACAGCGCTTGGGACCGCAAGGTACACGAGAGCGAGGAACCCTTCTACGTAGATAACTGGTTATGGGACACCCATATAGCCCTGGAGCCGCTGCATACCATCCTGAACCCAGAGATGGAGGTGCAGAAGATCAATTCCGTTATCGAGATGTATAAGGAGAGTGGCATCATGCCGCGCTTTGCCCTTACCTCGGGCGAATGGGCCGGTATGACGGGCAACTTTGCTGCCGTCTGGATGTGGGATGCCTGGCAGAAAGGTCTTCGCTTTGATATAGCAACGGCCTACGATGGGTTCCGCAAGAACTCCCTGGAACGTACGCTCCTGCCTTGGCGCTCTGGTCCCGCCACTCCTTTAGATTCCTTCTATAACGACCACGGCTACTATCCCGCTCTGCGTCCTGGCGAGCCAGAGACGGTGCCCGAGGTAGATACCAACTGGGAACGCCGCCAGAGTGTCTCGCTGACTACCGTTAACAGTTATTCCGACTGGTGCATCGCACAGATGGCCAAGATGTTGGGTAAGGTGATGGACGAGCAGTTGTTCACCATTCGCTCTCAGTTCTACCGTAATGTCTTCCGCACCGATCGTGGTATGATGTGGCCTAAGGATGCCGACGGCCAGTGGGTAGAGCCTTTCAATCCGAAGCACGACGGCCGTGCCTATTTCACAGAGAATAATGCTTATATCTTCAACTGGGATGTGAAGCACGACCTGGAAGGACTTTTCACGCTGATGGGCGGACATAAGAAGGCCGAACAGAAACTGGATGAACTCTTCCATATGGACATCGGAACGGCCAAGTTCCGTTTCTATAACGTCTTGCCTGATGCTACCGGTCTTATGGGTATGTTCCAGATGGGCAACGAGCCCAGTTTCCATATACCATATCTTTATGATTATGTGGGAGCGCCCTGGAAGGCACAGAAATATCTGCGCAGCCTCATAGATACCTATTTCATCGACAGCTATCTGGGTATGCCAGGCGACGAGGACGGTGGCGGCATGTCGGCCTTTGTGGTCTTCACCATGATGGGATTCTTCCCTGTGACGCCAGGCACCACCACCTATGCCATCGGCACGCCTTTTTTCGAGAAGGCAACCATGCACCTGCCTAATGGCAAGACCTTCACCGTCAGGGCCAAGCATCTCTCGGCCGAGAATAAATTCATTCAGCGTGCCAGCCTTAACGGCCAGCCCCTGACGACACCTTTCTTCACTCATGACCAACTAATGTCTGGTGGAGTATTGGATTTGGAAATGGGATGTAACCCTTTGAAGAACTGAATATTATAAATAACCTTTTACATATTATGAAACGTAGTGAGATTAATCAGATTCTGCGCGAGGCAAAGGCATTTCTTGCCTCCCGTCAGTTTATCTTGCCCGAGTGGGCAGAGTGGAGTCTTCAGGATTGGAAGGCCAACCGTCAGCAGGTGGACTATATCGTAGATCGTATGCTCGGATGGGACATCACAGACTTCGGTTCGGGCGACTTCCTTCGTCGCGGCCTATTCCTTTTTACTATCCGCAATGGCAAGTATGGCGTGGATAAGAAACCCTATGCCGAGAAGATAATGATTGTCGAGGAGAATCAGGAGACCCCCATGCATTTCCATTGGTCCAAGATGGAGGATATCATCAATCGCGGTGGTGGCAATCTGGTCATCGAGCTCTATAATGCCGGTAAGGACGAGCAGTTTGCAGACACCCCCGTGCATTATCGCATAGATGGCATAGAGCATGTGATGGAGCCAGGTGGAAAGGTCATCCTGCGCCCAGGTCAGAGCATCTGCATGGAGCAGTATCTCTATCATCGCTTCTATGGCGAACCGGGTAAGGGTAAGGTCATGGTGGGCGAGGTCAGCCAGTGCAACGATGATACCACAGATAATCGTTTCTACGAAACTATCGGTCGTTTCCCAGAGATAGAGGAAGACGAAGCACCTCTGCACCTCCTCTGCTCAGACTATGATAAGTTCCTTTGATAACGGTTAACGGTTAAAGAGCATTGTTCAATGAAAAAAATAAGAATCAGCGGTGTAGGCTGTTGCCTCTTGGACCGCATTTACGATAATGTTGATTTTAAGTCGGATTCTTTCCGCAAGTATATAAGTAAGAAGGCTGGTGATGGCGGATTGGAGCCAGGCAAGCTGACCTTCGAGGAAGAGCTGGAACGCTTCTCGGGCGACAGCTTCGAATCCGGGATCCTGCCGCTGCTGACCCAGGGACGCAAGGCCGACAAGGAGAATATCGGCGGTCCTTGCATCGTGGCCCTTATCAATGCTGCACAGGTGGCTTGGCAGGAGAGCGAGGTTTGCTTCTATGGTTGTCGCGGTGACCAGCAAGTGGGAAGGGACCTGATGAAAAAACTATGCCAGACACCTGTTAATCTGGATCATTACCGTATGGAGGAGGGTAGCGAGACAGCCTCTACCAGTGTGTTGTCCGACCCCAACTACGACAATGGTCATGGCGAACGCACCTTTGTGAACACCATAGGTGCCTCGTGGCATTATCTGCCCCATGAGGTGGATGACAGCTTCTACCAGAGCGAGATTTGTGTCTTTGGCGGAACGGCTCTCGTGCCCAGGATTCATCAGGGCTTAAGCTCTATGCTCAAGCGAGCCAAGCAGGGCGGCAGCATCACCATTGTCAATACTGTCTATGACTTTATCAACGAGAAGGAACACCCCGACCAGCGATGGCCTATGGGCGATGGCGACGAGAGTTATCGTTTTATAGACCTGCTGATTGTGGATCACGAGGAAGCGCTTCGTCTGAGCGGATGTGCAGATATCCCTGCTGCCATAGCATTCTTCCGCCAGAAAGGAACGGGTGCCGTCCTTGTTACCAATGGCGCGCGGAATGTCTACCTGTGGGCCGACTCTCCTCTCTTCGGCTCTGTTCCACAGCAGACGATGCCCGTTTCTGCTGCCGTCGGTCAGGCCCTGCGCGAAGGCAAGAAGGGCGACAGCACCGGTTGTGGCGACAACTTTGCCGGTGGCGTCATAGCCTCCCTTGCCCGCCAACTGTACAACTCCCAACTGTCAACTCCCAACTCTCAACTGTCAACTGTCAACTCTCAACTGTCAACTCTCAACTCCCAACTCCCCCTCGATCTAATCGAGGCCACCCGTTGGGCTGTCGTCTCTGGCGGCTTTGCCTGCTTCTACTATGGCGGTACCTATATAGAAAAGCAAAAGGGCGAGAAACTCGCCCTCCTGCAGGATTTATACAATCAGTATCTTCGTCAGTCTTAGTCCTCCAGGTAGTATACCACGGTGGTCACTACGCGGATGTTTTTCAGCCACGGCGTGTTCTGGTCGCGGTCCTCGATGCTGAACTGGCCCTGATCGGCAGTCTTTATCTTGCCCAACTTACTTTCCGAGTCTGTTGCAAACTGCTCGGCAGTTTTGCGTGCGTTCTTGGTGGCTTCGGCTATCATCTCAGGCTTAATCTCGTTCAGGCCTGTGAACTCGTAGCTCACCGATGAGTTCTCTTCGTACTCGTTACCTACGATGGTAACGCCCTGACGCATCAGTTCGGCCTGCTTGGTGACCAGTTTACGAACCAGGTCAACGTTCTTGCTCACCACGGTAACTACGCAGTTGGCCTTGTAGCGGTAGCGCACCTGTTCGCTGCTATAGCTCATGTTGGCCTGTTGGTCTACCAGGGTGGGAGGGGCAACAGATATTTCCTCGTCACTCAGATTGTTCTGTTTCAGGAAAGCAACCACAGTCTTGGTGTCTGCTTCTATTCGCTCATAGAGCTCGGCAGGGTCATTGCCCAGCTCCTTGAACTTCAGCGGCCACGTTACCTTGTCGGCCTTCATCTCCTTCTCGCAGAGACCTTTGGCCGTAACGGTGCGGTCCATCTCCTTGAACTTGACAATACCACTCTTGATGGCTCCTCCTGCCAGGAAGAGACCGATGGCCAGGATCAATGCCTCGCCAATGTACTTAAACTGAATATCCTTCATAACATTATCTATATAGAATGTTAATATGTCTCGTGATTCATCTCATTGTACTCATCGAATAGGCGCAGACACTCCTCGCGATTTGTCTCAGTGAGGAAATCGCCCAGCTTATCCCTGCCGCCAAAGATGGTGTTGAACTTGTCGTCGCGGAATCCTATCTTGCCATTGTCGGCAATGGTGCATCCGTAGTAGACCTTCCTGATGTTGGCCCACATGATGGCGCACAGGCACATGTGGCAGGGTTCGCCGGTGGTGTACAGGGTGCAGTCGCTCAGGTCGTGTGTGCCCAGCACCTCTCCGGCCTTGCGTATCGCTGTTACCTCGCCGTGGGCAGTGGCATCGTGATTGGCCAGCACCATGTTGTGCCCCTTGGCAACGACTTTCCCGTCCTTTACGATAACTGTTCCGAACGGACCTCCGTGGCCTTTACGGATGCCTTCGCGGGCTTCCTCTATGGCCATCCTCATGTAATCTTTTTCTGTATTCATTGCTTTCCGATATTAAATTCTCCCTTCTCTGCGTCGGGCTCATATCGCAAAGGTACAGATTATTTCTTTATGCTGGTTTTATTTTTTATTCTTTTTAACCAGATTCTTGTCATATTTCTCCCAGAGTTTCTTCTTTTCCGCTAATTCCTTCTGTCGGGCGGTACTCTCGCGTGCTGCTTTCTCTGTGACGGCTTCTTCCTCTGGCGATGCATAAGCATGCTTGTAGCCCTTCTGCACGTTCCACTCTCCGCGTGTAAAGTCGGGGAAGGCTACGGCAGCACAGCCATTGTCCATACTGATGGCACCCAGCTCGGCCAGGGCACACCATTCTGCCAAGTCATAGACATCGATATCCAGTGGCAGTCCGTTCTGCAGGCAATATACCAGGCGGGCATCCATCGTATAGTCCATTCCGCCGTGTCCGAACTCACGTCCCAGCTCGCCGAACTTCTTCAGGATGGGATGGTAGTATTTCTTCATCAGGGCATCATACTCGGCCTTTGGCAGGAAGTTATGGCCTGATATCTTGCCAGCCATCTCGGCCAGTCCCATATCGCTGGCACCCTTCTTGCTGAGATAAATCTTAGGATCGGGATACTTGGTGCAGAAACCCGTCATACCCGTCAGCTTGTACATACGGTTGTAGGGCTGAGGACTCATAACGTTGTGCTGAATCTCCATCACTTTACCCTTCTCTGTACGCATCAGGGTGGTGGTGTGGTCGCCATTGCGGAAGCTGTCGCATTCCTTGCCTGTCACCTCCTTGTAGCCCTCACGTCCGCAGAAGGGCTCGGTATCCATGGCTATAAGGGTCTTGATGCGGTCGCCGCGATGGATGTTCAGGGCCTGAGCAATGGGACCAAGTCCGTGAGTGGCATAGACATCGCCACGGTTCTCCTTGTTATATTTCAGTCGCCAATGCAGTTGCTCGGTATCATCGCCGTTGGGATTATGCCAGTAGCCCTTCCAGATGTTGGCCTCGTTCAGCGTATGGATGTAGGCACCCTCGGCACGGATAATCTCGCCGAAAAGGCCCTGCTGCGCCATGTTCAGGGCACACATCTCGTAGTAGTCATAGCAGCAGTTCTCCAGCATCATACAGTGCAGGCGGGTCTTCTCGCTCAGGTCTATCAGTTCCCAGCACTGTTCCAGATTCATTGCGCTGGGCACCTCTATGGCCGTATGCTTACCATTCTCCAGTGCACACTTGGCTATGGGGAAGTGATGGTCCCAATCCGTTGCCACGTATATCAGGTCTATGTCATTACGCTTGCACATCTCAACGTACCCATATTCTCCGCTATAGATTTCAGCAGGAGGCAGGCCCACTTCACGCAGGTATTTCTGGGCATCACGGGCACGTGACTCCTCATAGTCGCAAAGTGCCACAATCTGCACGCCGGGGATGTGGCAATACCTCTTTACCGCCCACGGGCCACGGCTTCCCAGTCCTGCAAATCCTATTCTTACGGTCTCCAGTTTAGGGGTTGTCAGTCCTAGGGCCGACTGCTGTCCGGCCGGACGGGTAGGGGTGTCCACCACTATGGTTCCTTTCTCCCAATGCCATTTTGTACTGGGGCTGATACTCTGTGCATAGATCAATGTACAGATGCCAAGCAAAGCAATGCTTAAAATACTTCTGATTTTCATGTCGTTTTATGTTTTTATAGTATGAATAATATTAGTTCTCGCCGCAAAGATACGATATATAATTGATAATTGAGAATTGAGAATTGAGATTTTTTTCTTTTATGCTTCCGAAACATTTTTTTTTACCAAAGTGTTGCGGTTTCAGAAGTAAATCGTATCTTTGCAATACCTTATTCAATAATAACATGAGAAGATTACTGTCTAACTTATTAAAAGTATAACCATGAAAAGAATAATCCGACCATTTTTGTCCGTCATCCTATTCTGCGGCTATGGCATGCTACTGACATCCTGTAGCGAGAGTGACAATCCCATACCTTCTAAGCCAGATACGCCTACCGCCGAGGTAGATTATACGGTGATGCTGTATAGCACAGGTGGCGAAGACCTTGACATACCCACAGAGGAGGACTTCATCGAGGCATGCAAGGGCCTTTTGGGCAACGAGTCGCGTGTCAGGTTCTTTGTGCAGTATAAATGTTCGCCCCAGAAGGATCTGGATAAACAGGCCGAGGAATACAAGAATGAAAATTCCGGTAAGGATTATGAGTGGATTACAGGCAAGAGTGGGGCCTTATACCGTGTGGAACTGACCTCGAGTATGTGTAAGGGCGACCGGATAAAGCCGTTCACTGACTCTGATCTCTGGGGAACGCAGCAGCAGAAGGCACAGATGTATCAGCCCGACAGCATAGCAAATTTCATCAAGTACTGCAGCAAGGTGGCCCCTGCCAAGAACTATGTTTTCATCGTAAGCGACCACGGCTCCGGCTACAATGTCTTGTACGACTTCAAGAAGAACTATATGTCTCAGGCCAGACCTCCTATTCACCGTGCCGTTTGCGCCGACCCCTTCAACAACGATTATTGCATTACCATCAAGGAACTTCGTGAAGGAATAGAGAAGAGCGGCGTACACCTGAGCCTGTTAGACTTTGACGACTGTCTGATGAACTGTGCCGAGGTGGTGAGCGAGTTTACCGATGTCTGTGACTATATGCTGGCCGCCAACCATACCACCATCGGCGGTGGATACATAAAATTCATTAACCATCTGGCCAAGGCCGCTGCCACAGGTGACTTTGTGGGCGAGATGAAGGTATATCAGGATGAGTTTGCAGATAAATACCGCGACATTAAGGAGGACTCGACGGTGCAGAAGAAATACCCTGGTGCCCTAAAGCATTGTGCCTATGCGCTGACCGACATGACGAAGTTTAAGGCCGTACTGCCTGCTGTGAAAGCTTTCACAGACAAACTCATCAGCGAGGCCCAAGCCGGCACCCTGACCGCTCTGCAGCAGAGGACGGCAGCCTCTAAGTGCTATCAGCCTCAGGCAGGCTATCCCTATTACGACCTTATAGGCTATGCCTACCACCTGCAGACGCTGGATGCTAACCTGACACCTGAATACGAGGCCATGAAACAGGCTGTATCGGATGCCTTGCTGAAACAGGCCTATACACCCGTGCTGGCCCAATACCTAAGTACTGCCGACTTTAAACAGCTGACCTATAACGTCAACCTGGGTGCGACCGTCACCGACGAGGAAAACGCCGCACGGAAAGGCACCATCCTGCGTGTGCTGCCTGCAAACGGATTCAAACTTGTGACCTGCCTCGACGAAAACGGCTATTTTTGGACTTTCGACGCAGACGACTACACTTTTCTCTTTGGAGAGGATGATGCGCTCCCGCAGTCGGCATGGCCCAACAGCTATGGGTTGAGCACCTTCGTACAGCAGACGGGATGGGACAAATGGATAAGACAGAACGTTGGATTCCCCACAAAGAATCCTCCTTACTATTTTGAATAAGGTTACTGAAGTTTCGGAAGATAAATAAGAAAAACAATAATATATAATCACTATAACTTTACCCCATTTATGAAAAAGAAATATGAGAAACCTAGGGCGATAGTCGTTAAACTGGAACATAAGAGCCATATCCTCGTGGAGAGCATAGGTACGTACAATGCCGGAGTACAGGATTACGAAATAGGTGATGAGCAAAATTGGTAATAACCCCGCATAAACGATGAACATAATGAAAATAACAATGAAATACCTTAGCATGGCATCCCTCTTCATAGCAGGTGCCTTGTTGATTAGCTGTTCAAACGAGAACGACATCCCCGACATTCCCCAGCAGCCAGAGAAACCCGCAGGTAACATGGTTACACTTACGACTACCATCAGTTGGGATGAAGACACCACACAGACCCGTGCCCTCACCGAGGGTGGCGTAAAGACCTTTGCTCCGAACGAAAAGATAGCGGTGGTGTTTGAGACTCTAGGTGGCTATAGTAGATTTGATGTGATACTCTCTGAAGGTGATATCACGAATGGCGGCAAGACGGCCACCATCTCGTTGCAGCTGGACAATTCTAATGTCAAGGAGAATGGCTACGTGAAGTATATCTATCCTGCCGCTATGGCCAAGGATAATGGTGACGGGGATTTCGATAAGCTGTACAACGAGCAGGACGGAACGCTCAGCACACTTGCCAGCACCTTCGATTATGCAAGGTTCGATGGTAATTTCGAGGGTACGCAGCTGCCTAAGGGTACGCTGACAAACCAGTTGGCGCTCTGCAAGTTCACCATCAAAGACGGCGATGGTACCGACATCACCAGCCAGCTCACCAAGCTGACCATCAAGAACGGCTCTGACGTGTATCACGTCAACACCTCGTCGCTCAGCAACATCTGGGTGGCCCTGAAGCCCATCACCTCGGGCAAAATCGACATCTATGCCGCCAAGAATACATACCTCTACAGAAAAACGGTCTCTGATAAAGAGCTTAATCGCAACACACTGACGCCCATTAAGGTAACTGCACCACTGGTGCCAGGAGCCCTCTCAGGCCTCTTCAGCGTCAATGACAACCACGACCTGGTCTATTTCTCGCAGGGTAACTTGCAGGCCAGATGGCACAACTCCACCTGGGCTAACTGGTATTTTGCCGCTTACCAGCACGAGTTCATTAAGAATTACCAAGGCAATGTCAGCGTAGGTAACCCCCAAGACGGAGATGTCATTGACCTCTTTGGCTGGAGCACCAACTACGGCAACAACTATTATGGTATCAACGCCAGCACGGATAACGATCCTGGAAAAGCGAACTATGTTTACCAAGGCAACTTCTACGATTGGGGTAATACCATTATCCAGAATGGTGGTACCAACAGCGGTTGCCTTTGGCGCACGCTGAGCTATGACGAATTGAAATACATTCTTAAAACCCGTTCGGCCTCTACCATTAGTGGCAAGGCGAATGCCCGATTCTTAATGGTGCATTTCCCAGGAGATAGTGGGAATAATGGTAAGATCCACGTAGCTGGTGTTGTCCTCTTCCCCGATAATTTTGTACTTCCCTCACTTGCGAAAACTACCATTACCAACACCGCCGTTAATATGTCATCGACACATGGGGCTGAATTTAGTTGGGAACCTGTAGCAACGCTTGACTGGGACGATTGGGCCAAAATGGAAGCAGCAGGTGCCGTGTTCCTGCCTAATGCTGGCAGCCGTGTGGGAACGGAAGTTAAGCTCTTTGATTATAAAGATAAATATCCTTGGGGCGGCTATTGGACTTCTACAAAAGGAATCAATGATAATACTGGTAATTATGAAAGTTGGTGTGCTCGAACTCTTCAGTGTGAATGGTATGAGGATAAATATCAGGTAGTATTCGTTGATGCTACTTCCAGACATATTGGTCTTTCCGTCCGCCTGGTAGGTCCTGGTGCTTACAACCAGTAAATTATCATCGTTTTAGAATAAAAAAATGCCTGCACTTCAATAGTACAGGCATTTTTCTATAGTCTAAAGTCTGATAATCGGTTAGCGTTAACTAAAGTCTAGCGTCTAAAGTCTAAAGTCTAATAATCGGTTATCGGTTATCGCCGAAAAACTGTAAACTGTAAACCGTAAACCAATTTTTAACTTTCCCTTTTAACTCCTATAACTTCATAAACTCCTTATTTATTTATCAACATCTTTTTGCCATTCTTGATGTAGAGACCCTTCTTGAGTTGAGAATTAACTTTGCGTCCGCTCAAATCGTAAACGGCATCATCAGATGCTACACCCTTCGCTCTTAGTTCTCCACTCAACGAAGTGGCATCATCCTCTTCTCCGAAGAACATCTTAACGCCATTGGCTGGCAAGTCTCCTGCTGTGATACCATTCAGCTGGAAGTAAGCGCGGCAGGAACCAAGGGAAGCTCCGCTAAGAGGATAATACAACGAATTTCCTGCACCGACCAACAGGATGCTCTTGTTCTCTTCGGCGAAGGCTCGATAGCCATATGTGCCGACGAAGGAAACGTTTGTAGTCTCTACATTATGGGCTGTATTATCGATGGTCACGTTAGTGAAGATAGGGTTCTTGATGTTGTGTTCGTTGTCGTCCACATAATCGATGGCTTTCTCCCATTTAATAATATAAGGTGTACCGGCAGTGAGTGACTCTACAGGATCGCTAAAGTTGAGCGTCAGCGTACCGTTAGCATACGAAGCACTGCTGAGGGTGCGGGCCTCTGCGCCAGCCAACGGGCTGGCAGCCATCTGCTCAGCTGTCAGCGAGAACGGCAAGCACAGCGTGTTCCAGTCGCCGTCCTTATAGAGGGTGCGGACGTAAAGCTGCACTGCTGCGATAGTCTCGCCATTGTGTTCGGCGATAGTTGTGATATTATTTTTAAAATCGTCTTTGTCGTACAATCGTAGCGCAGGCTGCATCGTCTTACCGGCGATGGCGTCTTTTGACAGATTGGTGCCTTGAATAATGTTCGTGCCGTCGGTATACCAACAATTGTAGGTGCAGACTATACCATTGTATCTGTTTGCCCATACCGTACCACCAGCAAGGGTGATACGGTAATCATTACTGGAGGGGACGTGTGGGATGTATATTCCAAAACTACCGCCAGTGGCTGTCACGTTTCCGCCGTTGATGGTAATCTTGCCGCCGTTGATGCCAATGTGGCCGCCAGTGGCTGTTACATTACCGCCGTTGATGGTAATCTTGCTGCCGCTGATGCCATCGTGGGATCCGCTGGTGGCTGTAATGTTACCGCCGTTGATGGTGATGGGCTTGCCGTTGGAATAGATGCCATCAAGGGATCCGCTAGTGGCTGTAATGTTACCGCCGTTGATTGTGATACTATAGCCACCAGTGCCGATGGCCCAGTCATTTTCGCTGCTGGCAATAAGCTGGCCTGTGCCATTACTCTGGCCGTAGATAGTGAGATTTCTGGCTCGGACGGCAATTACATTGTTGCTGTTTGTGGTAAGCCTTGCACCGTCCTCTAAGATAAGGTGGGCATAATCGTCTTCTATATGCAACCAACTGAGATTGACCTCACCGCTAACAACATACCAGTGGGTTGCTTCTCCTGCTGTTCCGTTACCATAGAAACCATAATCCGTTTGCGAACTGGTGATAAGTATGGCATTCTCATGCTTCTCTGTGCCGTCGGCGTCTATGTAAGAAACTTCACGCCCTACCATCCACTGTGCATAGAGAATGACAACGTCGCCCTGATGGGTAGGTAAGTTCGTGTAATAGTTTAAGGGGATGTACCATGTGCCAGTGCCGTCAGCCGCCGTGTTCCATCCAACAAAGACATTACCCTCACATGTAAAGGCGTTGGCGCTAAGTTGTTGCCCTTGGTCGTAAGTAAAGCTTTGGTCATCCATCGTACCCTTGCCGCCGTTAGCATCAAAGTGTACGCTGTAGGTAGTAGCTTTCCATGTGGCGGTATAGCTGCGCTCTCCAATAGAACCTGTGGGGATAGTAACGGTCTCGGTAGCTGCGTCAAGCCCTGTACCCGTCCATCCGGCAAACGTGTAACCCTCGCGTGTGGGATTCACAAGGGTAATGGCCGCACTCTCTACGTTGTAGCTGGTAGGATTAGCTGTTGCCACACTACCACCACCAAGGTCGAAGGTAATATTATAGGTGATGGGCGTAACACTGGCACTGACACTGACATCCTCAGCCGGCATAGTGAAACTGTTGCCCTCAATGGGCGTGCCGTTCACCGTATAGACCACAGGATGATAGCCCTCGGGCACCTGACCGCTATAACTGAGCGTAACAGTGGTTCCGGCAACGCCGTATGTGTCGGTGCCGTGAACCACGGTCTCGCCGCTTGCGGTAATACCGTTGCCCAAGGTCAGACGGTACATATCGCTGGCGGGAGTGTCATTGACGGTGCAGTTGGCATAATGACAGCCGGAAACCTTCATATTTGATGATAAGTTTCCATATATAACTCCGCCATCTTTATCGCAAGTAATGCTACTGTTGAAAACCAAACAATTAGTAAAAGTGCCAGAATAAGAGGACCCCACAATTATTCCAACCCATCGATAACCTTTAACAACGGCATTATCAACAATGAGATTCTTTACAGTGCCCCCCGTACAATTACCGAAGATTCCGACTTTAGACACACCCGGTTTGTTGATTACAAAATTGCTGATTGTCTTGCCGTTGCCGTCGAAAGTTCCATTGAAATAATAGACATCCGAGAATCCAATTCCATCGAAACCGTTTCCGCCCAGATCAAGGTTGCTGTCGAGTCTATAGAAAACTCCATTCGAGGAAGTGGCAGTGAATCCATCAGTGCCGTTGGTAACTTTGGCCAGCATGTTCAGGCCGTCGATAGATGAGATGATGTAGGGATGAGCCTGAGAGCCGTCAGCGTTGTCATCCTGTCCCCAAAGGGGAACCCAGTTGGCGGTATAGGTCCTGTTTCCATGAGAGTGGTTGGCGATGGTCACAGTTTTTTGAGGCGTGTTGCCGTTGCTGCCCGTCCAGCCGTCAAAGGAGTAGCCTGGTTTGATTGGATTATTCAGCGTAAAGGCAGCTGTCTCGTAGGTATAATTAGCGTAGTTCTCCGTAGCAACGCTGCCGCCGTCAAGGTCATAGGTGATGGTGTAAACATAGTTGGCGTCCAGCGAACAGAGATTGTTGGAGCTGACAGACGACGGGGCTTTCCCGCCCAAATCCGTGATGCCACTGAAGCCTGTGATGCTGAGGGCGCCGGATGCGCTTGCCGGAATGGTACGACTGAATGTGAGTACGTTGGTGCCGCTACCCGCCACATACGAAAGATCCCCCCAGCTACTCGTCAGCTTGGCGGAGCTGGTGGTGACGATCTCGCTGAAGGCCACGCTCACATAAACCGTATTGCCTTTGGCGTGGTAGCCTGGAGCCACGGAAACCGCCAGCACGGTGGGGGCGGTGACGTCCACAGCCTGGATCTTGGCCTTGACATTATAGGCGTACCAAGTGTCCTCATTTTTGCCTGAAGCATCAAAGCGGATGCCGAGGGTCGAGAATGAACTGAGAGCGCTCTTGCCGGCAATGATAAGCCGGCCGTCGGCAGCGCGACAGTCGGTATTGAAATACTGCTGGCGCAGCTCACCGACGTTGTTGGTACTGTTGATGCTGCTCCAGACGAGGCCGACATTACCGCAGTTGCTGTTGTGACTGACGTCGGGGAAGACGTAGTTGGAATAGGTGGTGTTGGTACTGCCGCCCTTATGGCAGAAGGTCGCCATATAGCTGGAGTAGTTCATCGTTCCGGGGTTGTTGTCACCGGAGCCCTCGTCATACTTGCTGCCCTGGTTCACCAGAATCTGGACGTGCTGGTAGCCGTCGTCCTTTTCCTTGGCCTGGAAACTGAGCGTCATTCTCAGCTCGGCACCTGCGGCAACAAGATAGTTCTTTGGGGCGGCGTTATTGAAATACGTTGCAACCGGAACAGCGTGATAGGCCTGCGAGTAGTTGTCGTCGGTGACGGTGATGGTGCCGGTGTTGACATCGACTTCCTTCGCGCCGAGAGCATTTGTGCTGTTAATGCTGGTACCAGTGGTGAAACTGCGTTGGTTTTTGGTCAGATAAAAGCCACCGGCGTCGGTAAGTTCCAGCTTGTACGAGCGTTGGGTGTCGTCCTTGTAGTAGGAGTAGGCTCCGCTTCCGGCACTTTCCGTTACCTGGATGGTCCTGCTGCCGGTTTCGCCCGCGGCGAAGGTGAATTCGCCGGTAAGTGCGCTGGAGTTTGCTCCGTTCACCTTGGTCACATTGTAGTGCTGCCCTGCATAGGCACTCAGGTTAACAAAGCGGTACTTTACCGTCTCGGCCACCGCCGTGTTGGTGCGGGAAATGGTAAACGTGGTAACAGTGCCGCTGGTGATGGAGGAGATTTCCCATCCATTCTCTGCCGCAAAGGCACTTCTCTGCCCCGTCGCCAGTGCAGCAATTGTTAGCACGAGGGCGAGGACTTTTGTTGTAAAGTTCGTTGAGTGTTTCATTAACTAATGCCTAATTGTTTGATAGTTCTACGCATGTGTTGGTAACAATTATTGTTGTTTTTTGTAATGTAAGCAATTTAAAATCCATATTTCGGCGCCCAAAATTACGAATAAGCGAGCGGAATACAAAATAATTAATTATTTTTATTCCCGAGCGAGATTATTTTCGAGACAAAGTCTCATCAGGAAACCGGGTTTTCGGGGTTTTCTTTCAGCAACCAACGGGAACGGGAACCAGTATCGGTTATCGGTTATCGGCGAAAAACAGTAAACCGTAAACGGGACTCGCCTGCGCCTGAGCACCTACGGAGCGCAAGAAACCGTAAACCGTAAACGGGACTCCGCCTGCGCTGAGAATCTTTTATTTTATGTCGCAAGGTGTAAAAAAACTGCACTTTTTTTACACCTAATTTCAGTCCATGTACAATATGCAATGTTTTTGTGCCAATTTAATTGTAGCGTTTTGTGGATTTTTTTTATTTTTGCATCGACTTTTAGGTAAATTAGTTAAATGTAAAACATACACAAATGAAAAGAAAAAAGAAAACTTTTCCTATGAGGACGACTTTGTTGTTGCTCCTTATGATGCTCACGAGCTTGAGTGTGTGGGCAAATGAGACATTCACAGTTGGCGACTTGACGTATATGGTTGTAAGCGAGAGCTCAAAAACGGTTAATGTACATAATTATTCTGGAACAATGCCGGAGGATTACAATATGGTGATTCCCGCCAGCGTGACGAACCCTAACAACAGCACGTTGTATACCGTGATTGGTATCGAGAGTTACGCATTCATGACCAATCCCAACTTGACGTCTGTCAGCATTCCTGCCAGCATGACGCGGATTAACCAGCAGGCTTTCGAAGGATGCACGAATCTGGAAACGGTCAGCATCCCAGAGGCCAATGGCGTGACCGATGTCGGTGGTGATGCCTTCAGTGGAACGAAGTGGCTCAATGATCAGCCCAACGGTGTGGTTTACGTAGGCAAAGTGGCCTATTTGGGCAAGAACGTAAGCGGTGATGTAAGCATCAACGACGGCGCGGTGTCTATTTCGGACGAAGCTTTCCTCAACTGCACTGGCCTGACATCGGTCACCATCCCCAACAGTGTGACCTACATCGGCAGTTCTGCCTTCTTTGGTTGTACCAACCTGACTTCCATCACAATTCCCAACAGTGTGACCTACATCGGCGGTTCTGCCTTCTCAGGTTCTGGTTTAACTTCTATCACAATTCCCAACGGTGTGACAGACATCCGCTATGAGGCCTTCAAAGGCTGCACCAGCCTGACTTCCGTTACCATCCCCAACAGTGTGACATATATCGATGACGGTGCCTTCTACGGATGCACCAGCCTGACTTCCATCACTATCCCTGCCAGCGTCCAAACTATCATGAGCGGGGCATTCTATGAATGCTATAATCTGAAGACAGTCACGATCTATGCCCCGTCTTGTTTTTTAGGCAACGATGATGCATTTTCTGGTTGCAACGACGATCTCCAGATTTACGTGTTCAGCGACTTAGTGGACGACTATAAGGGCGCTGAAGACTGGAGTAAATACGCACGCATAATCAAGGGTTTGACTGGTGGCTATTGCGGCGTGGATGACCCTACTACTGATGGTGTGGACGAGAGCACAAACGTGGTATGGGTGTTGAGTGGTGCATCTCCCAATTACACCCTCACCATTGGCGGTACAGGTAAAATGGCGAGTTACTCGTCAGTAGATCAATATCCTTGGAATGATTATCGTTCTTCCATTACAAGTCTCGTCTTCGAGAGCGGTATAACATCTGTTTGCAATGGTGCGTTCTCGGGATATAGCAACCTAACTTCAGTCACATTCCAGCAAGGGGTTGAGACAATCGGGTATTCAGCCTTTAGTAGTTGCAGCGGTCTGAAATCTATCTCTATTCCTAATAGTGTAACAACGATTTACAGTGGAGCCTTCTCCGGATGTACCAATGTTGAAACACTTGAACTGGGTAGCGGCTTGACAACTATTGAAGCTGGCGTATTCAGTGGTCTTACCAGTCTGACCTCACTCACCATCGGCGATGGTGTGAAAACCATTGAAGCTGGAGCCTTCAGTGGCTGCACTGGTCTGAAAAATCTAACCATTGGTGATGGCGTGACATCTATCGCAAACGTTTTCAATAACTGTACCAATCTGGAAACGATAGTTCTTGGTGCTGGTCTGACATTTCTTAATGACGGCAGTTTCGATGGTTACACTAAGTTGAAAAGCGTCACATTCAAAAACGGCACCAGTCCTTTGTTCATCTACGATGCCGTTTTCCGCGGTTGTACGAGTCTGGAGACCGCTACCCTTCCAAATAATGTGACGCAAATACGTACCAATGCTTTCTCTGGCTGTACCAGCCTGACATCGATGAACATCCCCGCCAGCGTGACAAGCATCGGCGAGAGTGTCTTCTATAATTGTACCAACCTGACATCCGTTGCTCTTAATGGTCCAACAACCATCGGAAGCGGTGCATTCCCTTCGAATACAACTGTGACAATTGCCAGCGGCCTGTACCTGCACAACGGATCAGAAGTACTCTGCGGTGATGTAACAGACATGAGCAAACTGAATGACCATAATTTGTATGTAGCCATCCCGTACATCGACGAGGACGGCACTATGGACTATTGCACGGACTTTTTCGTGATTGATGGTAGCAAGACATATTTTGGCTATGGTAACGGCTGGTACGTGGTGAACAGCAACGTCACCCTCGATGAGCTGAGGTTCACAAAAAAAGCAAACATCATCCTTTGCGATGGTGCCAAGCTCACTGTTAAGAATAATAACGTAAGAGGGGATATCACCGCTCAAGATATATACTCAGCAAGTATCACTGTCTACGCACAGTCTGCCGGTACAGGTGCCATTGAGGCAGGAGCTATCGAGAGCAATACATCTGATATTACTGATGCATTTATTACTATCTATGGTGGTAACGTCGATATCAACAGGCTAGAAGCTGGTTCCGTTAACATTTACGGTGGTAACATTACGGTCAATACTGCAGAGAATCAGACCAAGGCTGCCATTTTAGGCAATGCAGAAACTTGTATCTATGGCGGCAGCGTAACAGTCACCGCAAATGGCTGCAACGGAATCCAAAGCAATCAGGGCTACATCCATATCTATGGCGGACAGGTGACAGCCACCGCTACGGGCACAGGCTGTTACGGCATCAGTTCCGGAGATTACATCCGACTGCGATGGACCAAAGCCACCGACTTCATTCAGGCCAGCAGCTACAACGTTGGTCAGAACTGCGACGTCAATATTTGTGACGGTCAGATGATGAGCGACGGTACGACAATCTACAGTGGCTATCTCGATGCCCAGAAGGATGCCATTGCCGGTCAGAAGCTGGTGCCCTACGGATTCAAGACAAAAGCCAATCCGCATGATGGCGACTACTGGACATCGTTCTACTATGGTACGGCTAACTATAGCGCCCCAGATGGTGTCACCATCTACAAGGCAGCCATCGATGGCGATCATGTACAACTGACCGAAGTCAGTGGCGGCATCATCCGTGCCGGAGAGGCCGTTATCCTGAAAACAACGGCAAGTAACGTAACGACTGACGGTTATCTCATACTGCCACTAACCACCACAGACGCTACAGGCGACTACAGCGGCAACGAACTCAAGGGTGTGGATAATGACACGTGGCAGGAGGACGGCTATACCTACTATGTGCTGAGCAAGAAGGGCGACGACTTCGGATTCTTCAAGTTGGCAAAAAAGAATAGTCAAAACTCGAATATACATCTCGGTGCCCACAAGGCATACTTGGAGGTTGCGCCAGGTAACAATGCTCCTGCATTCTATGGATTTGACGATTCTGATTCCGAAGACGGAATCGAGAACGTCAACGTCAACGATAACGTCAACGATAATGCGATATACAACCTGTCCGGTCAGAAGCTGAGCAAGCCGCAGAAGGGCATTAACATTGTTAATGGCCGTAAGGTACTGTTTTGAAAGTTGATAGTTGAGAGTGTAGAGTTTAGAGACAGTTGAAATAGTTTAAAGAAGCGAGTATGAAGTAATAAACTGATTAAACTCTGAACTAACCACTGACTCTAAACTCTAAACACTAAACTCTAAACTAAAATAATGTTCAATGAAATAAATTTTCAATTTATGAAGAAGAATTATATAAAGCCCGAAGTAATGATAGTAGAGGTGAAGCAGACACAAATGCTTGCTGCATCAACCCCAAACGAAGCACCAGTGTACTACGACGACACAACTGACGATCAGTGGTGATGGTGGTTGTAACAATGAGTTTCCCATCGAACTGCAACTTGAAAAGAAATCTCGTAGGTGACAAGGGACTCATGGGTGGAATAACCACCCATTTTGCAATCATATCCATAAAATTCGACAAATATTTGGAGAATGTTCATTAATTGGTTAACTTTGCGACGTCAAAGTAATGAAAGATGGATAAAATTCGCACAATAAAACTCTTTAAGAACTATTATAAGGAATTCTATGTCGCACAAACAAAGACGGTACGTGACAAAATAAACGCCGTGTTGAAGCTAATAGAGACACAGCGGATGATTCCCAAAAAGTTCTTTAGAATTATTGAAGGGTCGGATGGAATTTATGAAATAAGAGTGGAGATCGAAAGTAATATATATCGTATTTTCTGCTGTTTGGATAGTGGCGCCGTGGTAGTATTGTTCCACGGATTCCAGAAAAAGACACAGAAAACGCCTTTAAGAGAAATCAAACGGGCAGAAGCAATTAAGAAAGAATACATTAAAAGTAAGGAGGCACAATAATGGACGCAAAGAAGAAAGAAGCAATTATGGAGTGTACAAGTTTCGATGAACTGCTCGATGCAGAGTATGGCAAACGCGGAACAGAGACTCGTGAGAATTTCGAAACAGAAGCCGAGGCATTCTGTTTGGCAGAATGCTTAAAGGAACAGCGTCGTCTGGCAGGCTTGACCCAAGAGCAGCTGGCTGCTAAGATCGGTACCAAGAAGAGCTATATCTCAAAGATAGAGAATGGGCATGCTGATGTGCAACTTTCTACGCTCTTCCGTATCTTTTCTGGACTGGGAAGGCGTATTTCGCTTACGGTGTTATGATGACATAATATCCATATCACGCTCTGTAAACTACGCGCTTACGATAACGATAATAACTGAGCTGACCTGGTACAATGGGCCAGCTCATTTTTTTATCAACAGGAATTTAATAGCTTTGTTGAAAAAAAGTGTCCAATAAAAGTGCCCGTTCAGAGAAATGATGTACATTTGTACCTGGTTTTTCTGGAGCAGGACTTTTTGTTTGTTGACCAGTATCCCAATAATTAAGAACTAACATTATTCTATGTTTTCATGGATAGCAACATTTTAACTATAAAGGATTGTAGCCCTCAGGAATTAACTGAGATGCTGAAAAGTGGATTCCAAACCCTTTTAGACAAGTTTGAACAGCAGACTGCCTTGCTGGCAGAGCGTGAAGCACGTATCAGAGAGCTTGAGAAAGAGGTGGAGGTGCTCAGGAACGACCCTTGGGCAACCCGTGTGACTTATGACAATGTGGTGGAGCAGATAGCCTCTTACGAAGACCCTTCGCAACGTGACGAAGCCCGCAAACTGATAGAGCCGCTTCTGAAAAGAGATCAGGTAAGACAACTGCGCAAGGACGTTAAGCGCAAGATTAAGGAGCTGGAAGAGGAAGAAACGATGACGACGGAGGTGGCGGAACCCTTTGCGGAGAATTTTACCATGCCAGCCTGTCTGCTTACTCCCGAGGCGGAGAGGTTGTGGAAGAAGGCTCGTGAGGCGGGCTTTATCGAGCCTGATGGATATATGCTTGCCGAAGGCGTTTCGGCTAATCAAGCGGCTTATCTGGCCGATCATATAGCAAACATTCTGGGCATAATACGCGAGAAATGGAAAATCTTCCAGCACTTGTGGGGTATCAAGAATATGGCTCAGTTGGCCGGTACATGGCAACAGACAGGTAAACTTCCGCCTAGGGCAAAGGAAATTAGCTCCTTGATTTAATACGCTGAAAATCAATCACTAAGGGTCTTATATAAGTCTTATAGTAAGTCTTATATAAGACCTTTTTTTTGTGCCTTTACCGTACCTTTGCGGCGTGATTCAATTGAAAGTTGAAAATTGAAGGCTGCGATTGAGCGAGAGAAGAGCGATGCTCGCATCAGCTTTTCCGAGCGTGAGCAGGCTCGACCGCAGGTCAAAGTTGGAAATTTGTAAAGTTTATTGATTATAGGTTATTGGTTAGCGGCCCTCTCTCCTAAGAGAGAAAGTTGAGAGTTGATAGTTTAAAGTTGAGAGACAGTTTAAAAAGTAAATAGTGCCGCCACTGGCGGAGTAAAATAGTACTTCAAACCTGCTACTCTAAACTTCAAACACTGACTCTAAACTCTAAACTCTAAACTCTAAACTGAAAAGGTAAACCGTAAACCGTAAACAGTAAATGGTAAACTAATCGTAATTGAGCGCTCAAACTGAGAATAATAACATTATTAATTTAAAAAAGAAACATTATGAAATTTGAAGCAACCGTAAAATTACTACACGAAGCAAAGAAAGGCGTAAGCAAAAGCAGTGGTAACGAGTACATGTTCCAGCAGATGATACTGGAGGCTAAGGACGGCGAAGAGGGCGTGGCACGCTTCCTTGTTTCGCTGGGAACCAAGCAAGTAGAGGATGTTAAGAGCCAAGGCATTGAGGTGGGAAACCGCGTAGTGGCTGACCTCGTCTTCTGCACATACATCACCCGCTCTAACTATGTGGAAAACCGCGTCTACGTGAATGAAATCAGAAAAATTCAGTAAATGAAGAGTGAAGAATGAAGAGTGAAGAATTAAAGTAACAAAAATAAAAAGTAAAGAACATGATTACATTAGAATTTGAAAACATTGATCTGAGAGTGATGCAGCAGAGTAACGTTATCTCTGGTAGTGTAAAACAGATGCGCGGCACAATGCGCCTGAACAGCATAAGGGGCAAGGCCGATTTTGTAGAGGAAGATCGCCAGCCTTATTGCAAGAAGAACCCCATCGTTTGGCAGGGCGAATACCTGACCGTCCGTTCCGACAAGGAGCATCATCTGCGCGGCACATTCCGTCTGTCTCAGCCCAAAAGCCGCAGAGAGGCTAACCAACTTATCTGCTGCCTGTATGCCGACTTTTCCCAGAGCATCGAAGTTATAGGGCAGATGCTCCTTAACAGCCTTCCAAACACCGGAATCCGTAAAGCAGGGAGGAGCGTAGCATGAGTGTACACGTTGTCTATAAAAAGGAGATTAACGGGGATAGGGTGAAGTTTCTTCGCCCTGTCCTCTCCCGCGAGGAGTATATGGCCATCCGTAACAGCGAGGACCAGATAAACAAGATGAAGCGTATACGTGCCGGTGAGGAGAATCTGAAGTTCTTTCTGGAGGAGATGAACTATAGCTGCCTGCCCAACGAGGACGGCTCGCTCAGAGGCAGTAAGCGAATGAGTAATTCCGTAGGCATGGACATTGACCATATTCCAGCCGATAAGATGCAGGAGACCAAGGAACATATCCTAAGCCTGAAGGACGAACTGGGACTGTTGATGATGGAGGAGAGTGCACGGGGTGAAGGTTATCACCTGGTGTTCAAGCGCCGTGCAGAACTTACTCAGGAAGAGAACCTAAAGTGGGCTGCCAATCTGCTTGGTGTGGAGTTCGATAAGAAAGCAAAGGACTTCACCCGCGTTTTCTTCACTACTACAGAGGCGGAACTGATTTTTCTCTCTCCTCAGCTCTTTGAGCTGAAAGAAGAGAAAAGTGAAGAGTTAAGAGTCAAGAGTGAAGAAGGTTTAGCTCGGCGGCCCGAAGGGGAAAGCCAATCTAAGTTACCAACTGACAACTCTCAACTCACCACTGACTCTAAACTCTCAACTCTAAACTCTGAACTCCAAAAGAAAGTACTCCCTGCCATTTTTATGCTCTGTAACGACAGGTTCCCTCATGTTCCCGAAGGCTTCCGCAACGATACACTGTATGCCGCTTCCCGAATGCTGCGCTACATCTGCGATTTCAATGAGGAGAAGATGAAGGCGTTGCTTTTCCCCGAGTATTCGCTGGGGTTGGACGAAGCCGAGGTGGATAAGACCATTCGCAGTGCCCTGATGAGCGAACGCGGCATGATGCCCAAGGCCTTGAAACAGATTCTGAGTCGTGAGGGCATGGGAGGCGACAAGGCAGAGGAACAGTGTGGCAATCTGGCAGGTAACCCCTACAGCATCTACCCCTCGCTGAGCAGCTGTGTGCTGGACGACCTGAGCATGCCGCGCCTCCCTCGTTGGGTGGAACTGTTGCTGAAGGTGGTTCAGCCAGGGTATAGGTTCATCACCATAGCTGGATGCTCTACGGCCATGATGACGCTGCTTTCCGACGTAACCAAGAAGTGGGGTACCAAGAAGGAGGCACGACTGAACGGATGGACACATTGGGATGGCCTTTCGGGTAGCGGTAAGCGTCAGCTTAAGATGGTTATCGACCTTCTGCACCGCCACATCGAGGCGGAAGATGAACGTCGCCGCGCTATGGTGAACGAGATTATCACCTACAACAAGACCGCTGCTGACGGAGAGAAAAAGCAGGTTCCACCCTTGTTGCAACGCCTTCTGGAGTGCGACACTACACGTAAGGCACATATTCAGCAGATGGACGAGCTGAAAGGCAAAAAGACCTACACCTTTGCCGAGGAGCTCTCGAGCCTGAATCTGAACAAGGGCGGTTACTACTACCGAGGCGATTTCTGTCGTCTGCTCTTCGACAACGGTGGAGTGGGCAGCATGAATGCAACGGGCGAGTCGCTCAGTCTGAAAACACCCTGCAACTGGGATGTAACAACAACCAGCACACATGACCAGACTATCAGACAATGGGGGAAGGAGGTTCAGAACGGAGCAGCACAGCGCGTATTCTTTTGTTTAGTCCCCGACAATACCTGGCAGCGTAAGCCTGATGAAGTACAGTGGACAGCCGAGGAGGAGGCCTATCTGGATCGCGCCACAGCCTTGATGCAGAAGTTGAAAGGACTGGCTCGTACGCCCAAGTTGGACAAGGCCATAGATGAGTGGGTAGAGAATATCCGTCAGACCCTTATGGTAGGGCCCGAGGAGGAACGTAACATAGAGAGGGCTCGCTTCCGTTTCCGCAGCTCGGAGATAGCTCACACGCTGGGTGTAATCATGCACTGTTGCATCATAGTTCAGAAAATGTTGGACCGCGAAGATGAACTCAGAGAGGCTATCACGGAAGCAAAGTCTGGCTTAGATGTGCTAAAGAACGATGCTACCACTCCTTGCGAACTGATTGCCGAGGCAGAACGCCGTGTAATAGCCGCGCAGAGTGACTTGGAGCAATGGAAGGTGAACGCCCTCAACCTCAGTCAGTATCCCGAGGAGAAAGCCTCTACAGAACTGGCTGTCTATGCTGCCGATTACTGCCTTGATACGCAGGATATGCTGTGGAGCAAGCGACTCCGCGCGCAGATCATGGCTACGTGTGGTAGTGGAGAAACAGTTAAGACACGTAGTAGAAGTGATGAGGACTATCAGCGTCTCCCTGTTCGTTTCACCATAGAAGAGCTGTTACAGATGAACTGGAAGTCACCTTCGGCCATCAAGCAAATGGTAGCCCGCTTCCAGCATACCAATCTGATTCGCAAGGTGGGAACGCAAGACCGCAAAGCCATCTACGAGAAAACGGCAGCATGAAAAATGACAAATGACAATTTACAATTACAAAAGAGAGCATCAGTGAAAATTGAAAGTTGAAAATTGAAAGTTGAAAATTGGTTTACGGTTTACAGTTTACGGTTTACCGTTTAGAGTTTAATAGTTTAAGAAGTTTAATAGTTTAAGAGTTTAAAAATATGAGTAATGAAGTAAAATTGCCTAGAGGAATTAGGAATAACAATCCGTTGAATATTAGATTAAGTAAAGACAGATGGCAAGGACAAAGACCCCCCTCTACCTCCCCCGAGGGGGAGAAGTCCTTCTGTGTGTTTGAAAGTATGGCGTATGGTTGGCGAGCAGCATTCAGGCTGCTCTGCCATACCTACTATGGGAAGTACAAGCTAAAGACTATTCGCGCACTTATCACCCGCTGGGCACCACCTAAGGAAAATAATACGGAGGCATATATCCGCCGTGTGACGGACCGCATTGGCATTGGGCCTGACAGGGAGCTGGGCTCGCCCCAAGAGCATCCTGCCCAATGGATGATGATAGCCATGGCGATGGCTATCGTGGAATGCGGCACCGCCCAGCTGGATTACCTGAGTATGCTCAAGGGCTTCGCCTTAGCCATTCATTAGACTTTAGTCAACGTGAACGTCAACGTGAACGTCAACCCCCCAAAGTTATCGTTAACGTTAACGTTATCGTTTTTTTGGCTTGCCAAAAACTACCAGTCTTCCCAGGCATCGTACTCGCGGGTGCGGGCATCACTGTAACTGCCTGTGATTACGGGGTCGAAGTCAGCGTTGCCGCCAACACTTGTTACTGAACTTGTCTGCATCAGATGGCTCTGCATCTGAGGTTTCACTACCACGATAGTAGGCTTATTATATGTTTTTTTCATTTCACAAACAATTTTTTGCCATTGATAATATTTATTCCTTTCTGTGGCTTGCTCAGCTTCTGACCAGAGAGGTTGTACACTGCGCCAGCCTCATTGTTAATTATTAATTGTTCATTGTTCATTGAGCCGATTCCATCGGCTTCCTCATCTCCAAAGTTTATCATGATCTCCTTGACTTGGCTACTGCCATCGATGTGGAAATAGGCACGGCAGGATTTTATGTAGTACTTGCCGTCGGTGTTGTTAGCCCCGTTGGGATAGAAGAGCTTATTTTCCGCACCAAGGAACAGATTGCTCTTATCGTTCACTGTAACACCCACTGGGCTGTAAGTTCCCATGAACGAGCCACCATAGAAATCAACAGAGGTTGAAGCAGAAGCGTCAATCCAGACAGCGTCAAATAGTAAGCCATTGACAATTGGAGTGGTGCTTTCCATTTTAGGTACTACACAGTCTGTACCTGCTTCCCAATCCGTGCCAAGTGAGGTAAGCAAATCGCTCATACTCATATTGGTGGCATCGGTTCCATCCTTGTTTAGTACTGACTCTTTAGCTATATCGTTGTAATAGCAATTGGTCAGGGCTATATTGTTATTGTAGATGCCAACAACAGAAATAAACACATAATCCTTACTGCTTGCATTAACTATAGTGAGTTTAGATGGCCAGAACAGACAGTTTGTTAAGGATATTGAATTATTAATTATATTTGCCCTTCCTACCATTCCACCTCCTGAGGTGGCAGTAGCTTCATAGGATATGGTACCTGTAAACAGGCAATCACTCATCTTTATTGTTCCACTTGTTGTTGTGGCTTCTCCGACAAATGCACCGGCACATACACTTATATTGAGGCTTGAATTTGATTCGTAAGAAGAACTGATGTCTGCATTGCTCCAGCAGTTCTTGATGGTGCTGTTTCCGTTAACATATGCCGCAAAAGTGGCTGGACGGGTACCAGTGGTCTTGACGGTTCCTTCAACTTTCACGTTTTGGATAGTTGCCTCCTCAATAGTATGAAAGAGGGCTGTTCCATTACCTGTGCCGTCCAAATTAACGTTTATGGTATGGCCAGCACCGTCAAATGTACCCTTAAAGGTGCCTCCCACCATGGTTGATACACTGATATCGGCATCCAACACTATTTTCTTATTCTGGTATGTTGTTCCGTCCGCTACATTCTGGGCGAATGTGTTCCATTCATCTGTCGTTGTGATAGTGAGGTTGGATACATTATTGTTTGATTCCTCAGTCACATTCCATTTTACAATATAAGGTTTGCCGGCTTCAATGCTTGTGGCATCCTTGAACTGGAGCGTAAGCATTCCGTCTGTCAGGTTGGAATTGTTTATGTCCAGCTCTTTGATGATGGCATCGGCCAGCGGCGAGGAGGTTAAGCGTTCAGAACTGATTGAAAATGGCAAGCAGAGTGTGTTCCAACTGTTGTCCTTGTAGAACTTGCGTCCAGCAAGTGTTACCCAGCAGATGTTTCCGTCATTATCAAGGATAGTAGTACTGTTGTCGTTTGATTCGGCTAAATCAACATACACATATTGGGTAATTGTTCGGGTTGAGCCATTCACACCTCTCTCACCTGTGTCATAAAGGTTGGAGGCAATGCTGATAGTGCCTACGGAACTTGAGAGGACGTTACCTTTACCAATACATTGTTTGCCCCCACCGGTGGCAATGACTTTTGTCACATCTTGAGTGATGGTGATATTGCCACAGGATGAATTGTTGCCACTACCTATGCCAGGACTACTACTTCCTCCTGTGGCTGTAATAGTGCCGCCGGCAATGATGATATTGCCGCAGTTTAAATTCCTACCGCCACCTATACCGGCAGCCTGGGCACCTCCATCGGCAATCAGTGAGCCATTGCCTTTTATGGTTAGAGTCTTACCTTCTGGTATATGGATAGCGGGATAATATGGTGCACCTGTTATTGTGTTTGAACCTTCAAGGATGATTGTGGCATCGCCATTGCACATAATACCGGCTAGGTTATCGTGATTACCATTGATGGCAACATCTTTAAGTCTTACTTTAGCACCATCGGCAATATAAACACATAATCTGCAATTGCCCGTCAGCATGTCATTGTTTGTCAGCAACACGCTGGTCGTATTATAACTAACAGTAATAATTGTATGGGCATACGTCCATTGTGCATATAGTGTCATATCGCCACTGATAGGAATACTTTGTCCGTCTTGGTATGCAGTTCCACTACCGTCAGCTGCGGTGTTCCATTCCTTAAAGAGATAATCTTCACGTTCAAAAGTGCAAAGATCAAGGCATGATTCACCTTCTTTGTACAATTGTCTTTCCATTGTGCCTACACCTTGGTTGGGATTAAAGGTGATATATGCTAAAATTGGGTCACGCCATTGTGCATAAAGTGTCAGGTCGTTATCCACGGTAATATCCTGAGTGTCAGAATATGAGTCACCGCTACCATCGGCTTGTGTATTCCATTTCGCAAAAAAGTGACCATTGTAAGAATAAGAACAGGCATTCAGCCTTTGTGGTATGCCTTCAATGCAAGTCTGGTTGTCCATGGATCCCTCACCACCGTTGGAAAGGAATGTTATGGTGCATATCTTTCTCCATTGAGCGTAGAGTGTAATGTCGCCGTCAAGAGTTGAAATCTGGCCGTCGCTGTAACTTGTGCCTGTACCGTCGGGCTCGGTGTTCCATCCATTAAAACCGTAGTCGTCACGGGAGAAGGTATTTGCGGTAAGTGCTTGCGGTATGTTGGATATGCGGTGTTGCTGTTCCATAGAGCCTTGACCACCATTGGCATCGAAAGTTACGGTGCAGTTGACTGACTCTGAAGGCTTGTATGTGAATGGGGTGAAAGATATGTTTCCAGTTTCAATGCCGCCTATCGTCACCGTGCCACTACCTGAACCTATGCTATAAGGAGCCTCTTCGCCAGCTATGGCGGTAACGCTGGTCACTCCGTCAGTAATCGTGATATTGCCGCTATATGATCCATAAATTCCACCAATGCCAGGATACTTCATGCTGCCCGTAGCGATGATGGTGCCTCCCTTTATGATGATATTGCCGTAGCCGCCACCATAATCATTTGTTCCTATTCCTGGGCCATAGCCGCTGCTGCTCAAATAGAGTGTACCGCTGCCTTGGATGGTGATCGTCTTGTTCTCGGGAACTAAGATGCCAGGATAACTACTACATCCGCCCTTTAGGTTGTTCGTAGTTCCGTCGGCCAGGATGATGGTGGCATCACCTTCACAAGTAATACCGGACCACATGTGATACCCGTCGTTGGTAATGTCGTTGATGATTACGTTGCTTAGCGTCACCGTGGCACCATCTTTGATGACGACATGCGTATTGGTGCCACCCGTGCCAGTAAGCGTATGGCCGTCATAGAGCATGGTATAGCCCGTCTCGGGGGTAATTTTTGCTTCTTGGGTGAACGACCAGTGTGCCGTGTAGGTTATGTTGCCGTAAGAACCATGTTGAATAGTCACCTTCTTGGTCGGCTCGTTCTGACCATCCCATGTCCAACCTTCAAAAACAAAACCTAATCGTGTCGGCTCAGCTAGCGTGATAGCATCGCTCTCAATAGTATAGGTGGAGGGGTTGCTGCTGTTGTTTGTGCCGCCGTCCAGATTGTAATTGATGGTGTATGTATGGAGTTGCCACTGCGCATAAAGCGTCATGTTGCTGGCAATGGCGATGGCATCTCTATCTCTGTAACTTGTTCCATTGCCGTCAGCTTGTGTGTTCCAGCCTGCAAAGTCATAGCCCGCGCGGGTAAATGTGTTGGCGGCCAGGTTTTGAGAGATGTTTTCGGTATAGCTCTGGGCTGCCATGGTGCCTGAGCCTTTGTTGGCATTGAAGGTAACGGTGTATGCTATCCCCCACTGTGCAAAGAGTGTCATGTTTTTGGTGACGTTGATGGTCTGTCCGCAATCGTAGCTTGTGCCGCTGCCGTCGGCCTCGGTATTCCATCCTTTACAGCCATATCCAGTAAGACTGTAGGTACAAGTGTTCAGCGGCTGCGCTGTAGTAGAGAAGAAGAGTTCATCTTCCATCGTGCCAGTTGCGTTGTTGGCGTTCTTGTTGAAACTAACGTAGCAGACGGTAGTTTCAGAATTATAGACGAATCTTTTAGCTGTGATACCTTCTACTATAGTACCGCCAATGGTTATCGTGCCGCAGGAGCATTCTGTGGAACCTGGGCCTATCGTGTAGACGGCGTTACCTTGGGCAGTGATGTTACCACCTGTAATGGTGATGTTACCACAAGTACCTTTTTGTCCACTGCCAATGGCAGGTCCTTTGCTACTGGTGGCATTTACGGTACCACCGGTGATGGTGATGTTGCCGCAAGTGGTCCAATAAGCGCCAAGACATGGTGAATTTCCATTATTCTGAACGTTAACTACGCCTCCTGTAATGGTAATATTGCCGAATGGCGAACTGCAAGAACCACCAATGGCCGGAGCGTTTCCGCCATAGGCGGTGATGTTGCCGTCTTCTATGACGATGTTGCCACATGGGGCATACTGTTTGTTGTTATTAAACATACTGCCTATGCCCGCAGCAAAGTGGGTTTCACTACTGTTGGTAGCAGTAAGTGAACCGCTGCCTTTTATAGTGAGTGTAGTACCAGGAGGGCCAACCATTATGCCGGGATAGTTATCTTCGCCACCCTTCACGTAATTATTGGTTCCTTCAGCCAGAACTATGGTCGCATTGCCCAGACAAGTGATACCCGCCCACAAATGGTAGTCATCGTCTGGTATGGCCGATATGTTCACACCGCTCAATGTTACAGTCGCATTGGATGCAATCGTTACGCGGGTGTTTTTGCCGCCTGTACCGGTAAGTGTGGCGCCGTCACCTAATGTAATCATTTCACTTTGAGAGGTAAGTGTTACCGTGCCTGTCAGTGGTGCCGGCACATTTATTGCGTCTGTTACAAAAGACGTTTTTGAACCAGTAATTCTGGAATAGACGTTAAATTCAATCCGGTGATCACCCATATTCATGGGAATATAGCCATCAAAACCATGGTTGCCCGGGATGCCTTGTAAATCAGCGACATCATTTCTCTCAATGTCAGTTCTGAGAACATAAAACCTAGTTGAGGGGGATTCAAGATCATAAACTCCTACGTTGGGAGAGAACTCCGGTTCATTAGGATCATACGTCCATCCTTTTACATGAATATAGCCTGGGCCTGGCTCGCATAATTCAATACCCATTATTGGCTTTGTCTCTGCCCACGCGGTCGCAGCGGTTAGCAACATTACGCTCAGCATCACGGCTGTGCGCTTGATAAAATCTCCGAAGATGTTGTTGTGTTTCATAGGTCTAATACCTTTTTCCGTTTTCAGCTTGCAAATTTATATATATAATGTATAATATGAAATGCTTGAGGTGAAAAAAACATCAGTTAGGTGTAAAAAAAGTGGGGTTTTTTACAATTTTCGCTAAAAAAAGTTACTGTCTTATCTTTTCTTTTTTTGTGAAAGAAACAAAAGGTTTTTTCATTTCTTCTTCGGTGGAAAGAAAAAAATATCCGCCGAGATTCTGAAAAAGAGTCTCGGCGGTTTCCGTTAACTAAAGTCTAAAGCCTAAAGTCTAAAGCCTAAAGTCTAAAGCCTAAAGTCTAAAGCCTTCTTTTCAGTTTAGAGTTTAGTGTTTAGAGTTTAGAGTCAGTTTATTCTGTTTAGAGTTCGTTAGTTTCCTGTTGACTAAGTCCTAACGTCTGAAATCTAATTTTCAATTTCAACTTTCAATTTGATAATATTTCCTTTCTAAGTTTCAGGATGCGGCGCACGCTCTGGTTGATGCGCTCCTCGCTGATGGTGCCTGCCTCGACAGCGGCAACGACGGCATCGAATGCTTCGGTGAAGTAGCGAGGGCCAAGCACGATGTCTACACCTGCCTGTATGCTGCCCACGGCAGCCTCGGCGCTGGTATACTGCTGGGTGATGGCACCCATCTCCATACCGTCGGTGATGATGATGTTACGATAGCCTAACTCGCCACGCAGCTTGTCTTGCAGAATGATGGACGACATGGTGCTGGGAATATCAGACCCCGTGACGTTGGGTGCACCGATATGAGCCGTCATGATCATCTGACAGCCCCATTGGATGCCTGCACGGAAGGTTACCATCTCGCAATCCCGCATCTCGTTCCACGTTTTCTGGGTAGAGGCATAGCCATAGTGCGTGTCGGCCTTCGTGTCGCCGTGGCCAGGGAAATGCTTGATGCAGCCCGTGACGCCTGCATCCTTTAGACCTTGCAGGTAGCTGGTAACCATGGGTGCAGCTACGGCAGGGTCGTCGCTGAAGGCGCGGGGCCCGATGATGACATTATCGGGATTGGTGTTAACGTCGGCCACGGGGGCGAAGTCGATGTCGAAGCCATAGCGGTGCAGGTAGGTGCCGATGGTATTGCCGCATTCGTAGGCGTTCTGTGGGTCGCCGGTGGCACCGATGGCCGCCATCGACTCGTACTTCTTGACATTGAAGTTCGGATTATTGGCAATGCGCGACACACGGCCTCCCTCCTCGTCGATGCAGAGTAGGGGATTGCCGTTCATTGACCGTATTTGCGAGATGATGTGTGAGAGCTGTGTCTCGTTGTCGATGTTCCATGCATACAAGATGATACCACCCACGGGATAGTTGGTGTTTGTACTTCTCATCTTCGTGGTCACCTCCATAATCTTGATATTCGCGAGGTCGTCGTAGGTGGTCCATTTTATCGAGGGGTCGAGTGACTCCAGGCGGACAAAGAACATCTGTCCCACTTTTTCGCGCAGTGTCATCTTCTGCAGTTGCTCCTCCACCTCGTCGGTTGGAGGAACGTCTGGATTATCTTCATTACTACAAGCTGTAAACATGGCAGCCATCATGAGGGCGGCCAACAGGGAGAAAAATTTGTTTGTCTTCATATTGGTATTATAAAGTTTAAAGTTTAAAGACGGTTTATAGTTTAGAGTCAGTTTACTGTTTACCGTTTACTATATTCTATAACCCATAACCTTTTCAAAACTGCCTCTCAACTCTACACTCTCAACTTTAAAAGTAAATGTTCATTTTCTTTTTGCAAAAATACAGAAAAAAATGTCTGCACCACATCGGAACAGACACTTTTTTCAGATTTCAGACAAGATTTTTGGGGTTTTCAGACAAGATTTAAGGTTTTCGGACAGGATTTGTAGGTTTTTTCTTGGGATTTGACTTTTTTTATTTATTTTTGCCATGTGATCAATGAATTGTATAACCTAAAAACAAAAAAATCATGAAGAAGTACGTTTGTGATGTCTGTGGTTATGAATATGACCCAGAAGTAGGAGATCCCGAAAACGACATTCCAGCAGGAACAGCATTCGAAGACCTTCCAGAAGATTGGGTTTGCCCACTCTGTGGTGTAGGTAAGGATGAATTCAGTGAAGCATAAAATGATTAACAATGGAGGCCCCGGAGCCTCCATTTTTTTTGTCTGGAAGAAATGGATGCAATTAACCTCTGGTATGCTGGATGACGTGTTTGTCTGGCATGGTTTTGATGCTGTGCTTTTTTTTCATAATAAAATAAACACAGGATTTTGCGGATGACCTTTTTTTTTGTACCTTTGCCAACTGAAAATATTGTATAAGGTAGAAAGGTTCAAATTTTTTAAAGAAAATGTTAAGAATAGCAGTACAGTCGAAAGGCAGACTTTTTGAAGATACTATGGCCTTGCTGGCAGAGGCAGGCATTAAGGTAAGCAGCAGTAAACGTACTCTGTTGGTGCAGAGCAGCAACTTCCCTGTGGAGATTCTTTATTTGCGCGACGATGACATTCCACAAAGTGTAGCAACCGGCGTTGCCGATCTGGGTATCGTAGGTCAGAACGAGTTTGAGGAACGTCAGGAAGATGCCGAGGTGATTCGTCCCTTGGGTTTTAGCAAGTGTCGTCTTTCGTTGGCTATCCCTAAAGCAGTAAACTATCCGGGCCTTAAATGGTTCGAGGGTAAGAAGATTGCTACTTCTTATCCTGGCATTCTGCGCCGTTTTATGCAGAAGAATAACATAGCTGCCGATATCCATGTTATTACCGGTTCGGTTGAGATCAGCCCGGGTATAGGTCTTGCAGACGCTATCTTTGACATTGTAAGCAGCGGCAGTACCTTGGTCAGCAACAATCTGGCAGAAGTAGAGGTTGTGATGAAGAGCGAGGCGCTGCTTATCGGCAACAAGAATATGAGCGACGAGAAGAAGGCTGTCCTTGACGAACTGCTTTTCCGCATTGAGGCTGTAAAGAATGCCGAGGATAAGAAATATGTGCTGATGAACGTACCTACCGATAAAGTGAAAGAGGTGGTGGATATCCTGCCCGGTGCCAAGAGTCCTACAGTGATGCCTTTGGCTACGGAGGGATGGAGCAGCGTACATACGGTTATTGATGAGAAGCGCTTCTGGGAGATTATCCGTCAGTTGAAGGAATTGGGCGCTCAGGGTATCCTGGTTGTACCCATTGAGAAGATGATACTCTAGAGTGAAGAGTGAAGAGTGAAGAATTAATCAACGATAACGATAATGTGAACTTCCCCAATGACTAATTTTCAATTCTCAACTTTCAATTTTCAATTCTCAACTTTCAATTTTCAATTTAATAACAGTGAAAATCTATAAATATCCTTCTCAGGAGGAACTGAAGGAATTGCTGAAGCGTCCTGTGCGTGATGCCAGTCAGTTGAATGCTACTGTTGCTGCCGTCTTAGCCGATATAAAGGCAAAGGGTGATGCTGCGGTAAGGGAATATGAGGAGAAATTCGATCATGTTCGGCTGGATGATTTAGCTGTGACGACGGCTGAAATGCTGGAGGCCGAACAACTGGTAAGCAACGACTTGAAGAATGCTCTGGAGCAGGCTCATAAGAATATTGAGAAATTCCATGCTTCACAGAAATTCCATGCAGAGCACGTGCAGGTTACGGATGGCGTAGAATGCTGGCAGCAGTCTGTTCCCATTCAGAAGGTGGGCCTCTATATCCCTGGCGGCACAGCACCCTTGTTCAGTACAGTTCTGATGTTGGCTACTCCTGCCAAGATAGCAGGATGTGAAGAAATAGTGCTTTGTACACCTCCTGCAAAGGACGGAAAAGTAAACCCTGCCATTCTGGTAGCTGCCCGCATTGCTGGCGTAAGCAAGATTTTTAAGATTGGTGGTGTTCAGGCTATTGGCGCTATGGCTTATGGAACAGAATCGGTGCCTAAGGTGTACAAAATCTTTGGCCCGGGTAATCAGTTCGTTATGTGTGCCAAGCAGCAGGTAAGCCTGCACGATGTGGCTATAGATATGCCAGCAGGACCCAGCGAGGTTGAGGTGTTGGCAGATGAGACATCGAACCCCGTATTTGTTGCAGCTGACCTGTTGAGTCAGGCTGAGCATGGTGTTGACAGTCAGGTGCTGCTGGTAACCAAAGATGAGCAGATAATCGATAAGGTACAGCAGGAGGTAGACCGTCAACTGGCTCTCTTGCCCCGTAATGAGATTGCAGCACAGGCTCTACAGTACAGTAAGATACTGCTTGTTCGTGATGACGAGGAGATGATGTCCGTTACTAATCAGTATGCACCGGAGCACCTTATCATAGAAACCAGAAACTATATGGAATTGGCTCAGAAGGTGGTAAATGCAGGAAGTGTTTTCCTGGGTAGCCTTACTCCTGAGAGCGCGGGTGACTATGCCAGTGGTACCAACCACACACTGCCCACGAACGGCTATGCCGTGGCTTACAATGGTGTGAACCTGGATAGCTATAATCGCAAGATCACCTTCCAGCATATAACAAAGGAAGGAATCGAGAGCATCGGACGTACCGTAGAGTTGATGGCAGAGGCAGAAGGCCTGGATGCACATAAGAATGCGATGACGGTGAGAATGAAAAGTGAAGATTAAACGTTGGTTTTAGACTTTTTGGGAATTATGGATTTTGAATTAGAAAAACTGGTCAGACCAAATATTTGGGCATTGGAACCCTACAGTTGTGCACGCGATGAGTTCAAGGGAAAGGAGGCGCATGTATTCCTGGATGCGAATGAGAGTCCGTATAACGAATCCTACAACAGATATCCTGATCCTTTACAGGAGGTTGTCAAGCAACGTCTTTCGCCCCTCAAGCAGGTTCGTCCCTCACAGATATTCCTAGGTAATGGCAGCGACGAGGCAATAGACCTTGTTTACAGAATTTTCTGCGAGCCAGGTAGGGATAATGTGGTGGCTATTGCTCCCACATATGGTATGTATAAGGTATGTGCCGACATAAACAATGTGGAATACCGCCCAGTCCTCTTGGATGAGCATTACCAGTTGCAGGCTCAGAAGTTATTGGACGCTACGGATGCCAATACCAAGGTTATCTGGCTATGTTCGCCCAACAACCCTACGGGTAATGAGTTGGACAAGAAGGAGATGCAACGTATATTGCTGGAGTTCCCCGGTATTGTCGTAATTGATGAAGCCTACTCTGATTTCTCTGGCCTTCAGCCTTTCCGTCATTTCGTTGACCGTTTCCCCAATATGATTGTTCTGAACACCTTTAGTAAGGCATGGGGATGTGCCAGCATTCGCCTGGGTATGGCTTTCGCCAGCGAGGAGATAATAGGTCTGTTTAATAAGGTTAAGTATCCTTACAATGTTAACAAACTGACACAAGATAAGGCCTTGCAGATGATGGACGAATGGATGAAGGTGGATCAGTGGGTAAGACAGATTAAACGCGAGCGCGAACATATGGTACCGGCTCTCGGTGAATTGAACATCTGTAAGACGATTCATCCCAGTGAAGCTAACTTCTTGCTTGTTGAAGTAACGGATGCAAATTCGATATATAATTATCTGATTAATAGAGGAATAGTTGTTCGTAACAGGAACAAAGTTCAGTTGTGTGGTAACTGCCTTCGCATTACCATTGGTACGCAGCAGGAGAACAATGAACTGCTAAGTGCCTTGCGTCAGTTCAAATAGTGAAGAGTTAAGAATGAAGAGTGAAGAATTTGCTACTGCTAAGATAATATGAAAAGAGCTTTATTCATCGATCGTGATGGTACCATATTGGTAGAGCCTACAGATGAGCAGATAGACAGCTACGAGAAGTTCCAATTCGTGCCTGGCGTGATAGGAGCATTGAAGTTCCTTCGCGAGCATACTGACTATGAATTCGTTATGGTAAGTAACCAAGACGGATTAGGAACCGACAGCTATCCAGAAGACGACTTCTGGCCTACGCAGAACCTGATGTTGGATATCCTGAAAGGAGAGAGCGTTCTCTTCGACGCTATTCACATCGATAGGAGTTTTCCTGAAGACAATCTGCCTACCCGTAAGCCTGGTACAGGTATGCTCAGGCAGTATATGACGGGCGAGTACGACCTTTCTGCCTCGTGGGTGATTGGCGATCGCCAGACAGATGCTAAGTTGGCAGAGAATCTTGGCTGTAAGAGCCTTATCCTGGGCGAGAATATGAACTGGCAGAAGATAACAGAACTGCTCTTTGCCGGAGAGCGTACGGCGGAGATTGTTCGCACCACCAAGGAAACCGATATTACGGTTCGTCTGAATCTGGACGGAAACGGAAAAAGCGATATACAGACAGGCTTGGGATTCTTTGACCATATGCTGGAACAGATAGCCAAGCATGGTATGATAGACCTATTCATCCGTTGTAATGGCGATCTGCAAGTGGATGAGCATCATACCATTGAAGATACGGCATTGGCTCTGGGTGAGTGCATCCTGAAGGCCTTGGGTGATAAGCGCGGTATAGAGCGCTATGGCTATTGCCTGCCTATGGATGACTGTCTGTGTCAGGTAGCTTTGGACTTTGGCGGTCGTCCCTGGTTGGTATGGGATGCTGAGTTCAAGCGCGAGAAGGTTGGCGAGATGCCTACAGAGATGTTTCTGCATTTCTTCAAGAGTCTGTCGGATAGTGCTCGTATGAATCTGAACATAAAAGCCGAGGGTGAGAATGAACACCACAAGATAGAAGGTATCTTTAAGGCTTTGGCACGTAGCCTGCGTATGGCTGTAAGAAGAGATGTGAGTCATTTCTATTTACCCTCCAGCAAAGGGGTGCTGTAGTTTAGTTTAGAGTTTAGAGTTTAGAGTTGCATGAACCAAAGTCAGTATCCCTCCATACTATTACAGAAGGCGGTAACGGAGATTAGCCGTCTTCCCGGCATAGGCTCCAAGACAGCCTTACGTCTGGCATTGCATATGCTCAGACAGGACGTAATGGAGGTTGATGCATTGGCAGACAGCATAAAGGAGTTGCGTCATAACGTAGGCTATTGCAAGGTTTGTCATAACATCAGTGATACCGAGGTATGCGAGATCTGTGCGAATGCTGCCCGTGACAAGGCTACGATCTGCGTTGTGGAGAATATCCGCGATGTGATGGCCATCGAGGGCACGCTACAATACAAGGGTGTGTATCATGTATTGGGCGGTATTATCAGCCCGATGGACGGCATCGGTCCGTCTGATCTGCAAATCGACTCATTAGTGGATCGTGTAAAACAAGGCGGAGTAGACGAGGTAATATTGGCCTTAAGCCCCACTATGGAAGGTGATACCACCAATTTCTTTATCTATCGGAGACTGCAAGATACTGGCGTAAAGATAACTGTCATAGCCCGAGGTGTAGCTCAGAATGATGAGTTGCAATATACCGACGAGGTAACGTTGGGTAGAGCGCTGGCCGGCAGAGTACCATTTAGTATGTGATTGAGCAATGATCATTCAAAATTGAACAATATGAACAGAAGAAAGATTATCTATTTTTTATTCATAGTTTTTGAACTGCTTGTAGCCTTTTTCCTGGATTTTCTGACAGACGCCAAAGGTCCATTATTGGGAGGAATTAAAGATATTGATCAGTTCCAGTATGCCTTTGGACTGGTATGTGCCTTCTCGGCTATACTGACTGCTTTCCTTGTCATAAAGAAGAAGCAGCTGAATCCTTTTGTCAGAATGGCACTCGTGATGAGTGGTATCAATATGATATTGATGGATTACTATTTCTTCTTTGATACGAACCTGTTGTATTTTATTCCTGTTTTGGCAATAGCATATATGTTTATCTGGCCGGCAACAGAAGATTAAGGACGGAAAAAGAGAAATATGAAGTTAAGCGTTATCATCGTAAGCTATAATGTGAAATACCATCTGGAGCAGTGCATCAGAAGTGTACAGAAAGCTTCTGAGGGTATTGATGCTGACATATGGGTGGTTGATAACGCATCGTCGGATGGCAGTGTGGATTATTTACAGTCCATCTTCCCTGATGTTCATTTTATCAGCAATAAAGAGAATGTAGGTTTCTCCAGAGCCAACAATCAGGCTATCCGTGAGAGTCAGGGAGAATATGTGCTGATACTGAACCCCGATACCATTGTGGCAGAAGATACGCTGAAGGGTTGCATTGACTTTCTGGATTCTCACCCCAAGGTTGGTGCAACAGGCGTAAGGATGTTGAATGCCGATGGTACTTTTGCTCCTGAGAGCCGACGTGGATTGCCCACTCCTTTCACCAGTTTCTGTAAGATGATAGGTCTTTCCACTCTTTTCCCTCAGAGTCGTATTTTTGGCAGATACTATATGAAGTATTTGAATGCCGACGAGGCAAATCCCATAGATGTGATATCCGGAGCCTTTAATATGCTCAGGCGCAAGGTGCTGGACGAGGTGGGATTGTTAGACGAAGACTTTTTTATGTATGGCGAGGATATAGATCTTAGCTACCGTGTTCTTTTAGGGGGGTGGCAGAACTACTATCTACCTTATTATATATTGCATTACAAGGGCGAAAGTACTCAGAAGAGCAGTTTCCGTTATGTACATGTGTTCTATAATGCCATGCTGATTTTCTTCAATAAGCATTTTGGTAAGAAATATGTGCTGGTTGGATACATTATCCGTTTGGCTGTAGTATTCCGTGCCATGTTGGATATGATTATAAGGCTGCTGGACAGAATCTTGCCGGAAAGGAAACAACCGGATATCCCATATTTGCGTTTCGACCTTCGTAAGACCTCCGTTTCGGAGATGCTCTCCGTTTTGCGTAATCAGGATGTTCCAAAGAAATGTATTCGCTCGTTAGTCGAAACCATATCGTATGACGGCAGTATGCTGATAAGACACAACGAGGTAGTTCCCATAGACAACCTTAAAGACTGAAATACTATGTTAAAGGGCAAGAACATAATGCTACGTGCAACAGAACCAGAGGATCTGGACCTGATGTATCTGATAGAGAACGATATAGCCTTGTGGGCTATGGGCAGTTCCAATGTCCCTTATTCGATGTATACCCTGCGTCAGTTTATCGAGCAGACCAGTAACGACATTAATTCCGATGGGCAGGTACGATTGGTAATAGCTCTCAGTGAGAACCGTAATGCCATTGGTTTCGTTGATCTCCAGAACTTCGACCCAAGGCACAGGCGTGCAGAAGTGGGTATTGTCTTGCTTCCTGAGTGGCAACATAAGGGGATGGCGGCCGAGGCGTTGAATGTCTTGGAACTCTATGCCTCGAAGCATTTGTTCATCCATCAGCTTTATGCAATCGTCTCTACGGGTAATATTGCTGCTCAGAATCTGTTCTCCAATATAGGGTATAAAAGAACTGCCACCCTTCCTCATTGGCTTAGCAACGGAGAAGAGTGGCAGGATGCTATGGTTTATCAGAAAATCCTTTAGTTTGCGCTGGTAAATTCGTCAAGGAATCTGATATCATTCTCACTGAACATACGCAAATCCTTTACCTGATACTTTAGGTTGGTGATTCTTTCTATACCCATACCGAAGGCATAGCCGGTGTATATGCTGCTGTCAATGCCATTTGCTTCAAGGACAGCTGGGTCAACCATTCCGCAACCCAAAATCTCAACCCATCCAGTATGCTTACAGAATGAGCAGCCCTTACCGCCGCAAAGGTGGCAGCTGATATCCATCTCGGCACTGGGTTCTGTAAAGGGGAAGTAGCTGGGACGCAGACGAATCTTGGTATCTGGGCCGAACATTTCCTGAGCAAAGAGCAGCAATACCTGCTTCAGGTCGGTGAAGCTTACATTCTTGTCTATATATAGACCCTCTACCTGGTGGAAGAAGCAGTGTGCACGTGCACTGATGGCCTCGTTACGATAAACACGTCCAGGACAGATGACACGGATAGGTGGTTGTGTCTTTTCCATGACACGTGCCTGCACGCTACTGGTATGACTGCGCAGGATGATATCGGGGTGAGACTCTACGAAGAAAGTATCCTGCATATCTCTGGCAGGATGATCATCGGCAAAGTTCATGCTGCTGTATACGTGCCAGTCGTCCTCAACCTCAGGTCCCTCTGCCAGAGTGAATCCCAAACGGCTGAAGATATCCACAATCTCGTTCTTTACGATGGTAAGCGGATGGCGTGTACCAAGTGAAACGGGGTAGGGTGTTCTGGTAAGGTCTACAGACGAGCCGGCATTCTGCTGTACTTCGGCAGCTTCCTTCAGTTCATTTATCTTATCCTGAATGGCGGTCTTCAGTACATTCAGCTTCTGGCCGATTTCGCGCTTCTGATCAGCGGCTACATTACGGAAGTCGTTCATGAGCGCTGTCAACTCTCCCTTCTTACCAAGATATTTAATACGCAGGGCTTCTGCTTCATCAGCATTCTTAGCTGCTAATGATGCAACCTCCGACATCAATTTTTCTATCTTTTCTGTCATAATTTCTTTCCTTTTCTGAAAATTCCTTGCAAAGGTACATATTTATTATTGAAAAGTGAAGGTAATATAAAAAAATAAGTGTACTTTTGTGCAATTTTTAGACATGTGTCTTTGAGATGGACAGAATAGCTAAGGTATTATTACCTCTGTTGGTGGTAGTTACACTCTTTTCATGTAATAACGGAAGGAATTCAGAGTCTGCTATGGATGCCGATTCAACGGCAGTGGAGGAGTCTGTTGTATCTGATACTTTGAGTGAGGTTGAGGAGGAAATTGAGGAAGCAGATGAATCCGACAGGTTGGATACATCGTTTGACGACTTTATGTTTGCCTTTACTCATAGTGACCGTTTACAGAGTAAGCGCATTATATGGCCGCTTGCCTATACTGATTCCGAGGGAAATACCAGAAATGTCAGTTCGCTAAATGTTAATTCTGAATTCCGTTTCCTTGAAGGTGATTTCTTTACCGTCATGTATGGCGACAGGAAACAGGTCGAGAAACAGAAGCTCGAGACGGATGATTCTCTGGTTATTGTAGAGCGTATCGACCTTATGGAAGAGAAGCTTCGGAACTATGAGTTCAAATTGCTCTCCGGCAAGTGGAAACTGACATCTATGCGTGATATCGAATTCCATGAAAGTGACATTTATGATTTCCTGACCTTCTATGCCCGATTCTGTTCAGACACATTATATCAGCAGGAACATGTAGATCAGCCGCTTAGAGTTATGGTTCTTGACCCTGAGATGGATGATGCTTATATTGAAGGTACCATAAATGCAGAGCAGTGGAGGTCTTTCTGCCCGGATGTCCCCCAGGGGGTAATCTCGAATATCCGTTATGGGGTACAGAAGTATCGTCCCAAGCAGATGATATTGCAGAAGTCTGGCTCTTCGAACGGTCTGCAGGAGTTGTTTATCTTTCATAAAGAAAATAACGAGTGGTATCTGACTGCATACGAAAACTGATAAATAAGCGAGAAGATGGAGTTCTTGAGTAATTGTTCATTAAAGGAATATAACACATTTGGTATAAATGCTTCTGCTACTCTTCTGGTTAAGTACAGAAGTGTAGAAGAGTTGTTGTCTTTCCTGGAACAGTATAACAAGGAAATGAGTCATCTTCCTCTTTTGCATATTGGCGGGGGTAGTAATCTTCTTTTCCTGTCAGATTTCGATGGGGTTATCCTTTATTCCGGGATAAAGGACATTACCGTTCTTTCCGAGGATGAAGAGAATATCCTGGTACGTGTCGGAGCCGGTATCACTCATGATGATTTTGTCCTATATGCCATTCAGCATGGATGGTACGGTTTAGAGAATCTGTCTCTTATTCCTGGTCAGGTGGGTTCATCTGCTGTTCAGAATATCGGAGCCTATGGTGTTGAAGTGGGTGATTTGATTCAATCTGTTCATACCGTCTCCCTCGAGGATGGAACATGCAGAATATGGAATCACGACGAGCTTTCCTATTCCTATCGTCATAGTATTTTCAAGGACCAGCCTGTCAGGGGTAAGTATGCCGTCTGTTATGTAGACTTTCAGTTAAGGAAGCATTTTGCTCCATGTCTTAACTATGGCGGATTAAGGTCATCTTTGCAGCTGAAGCAGATTTCCGAAGATACCCTTACCGCTTCGATATTACGCGATGTTATCATTGAAACCCGCGAGAATAAACTGCCAGATCCCAAGGTGACTGGTAATGCAGGGAGCTTCTTTATGAATCCCATTGTGGGCGTTGATGTCCTGCACCACATACAGTCACATTATCCGGATGCACCTTTTTACGAGGTAGATGCCGAGCATGTAAAGGTTCCTGCCGGATGGCTCATAGAACAATGTGGCTGGAAGGGTAAGGCATTAGGTCCTGCTGCTGTTCATGACAAGCAGGCATTGGTTCTCGTCAACAAGGGCGGAGCTACAGGGCGAGACATACTTTCCTTGTGTCAGGCTGTGCAGCAATCTGTTCTCGAGCGTTTCGGTATTCTTTTGTCTCCAGAGGTAAATTTTATCGGCGAGGTATGAAGATAACATTCTTAGGAACAGGAACCAGTTGTGGCATACCTCAGATGGGATGTCATTGCACCGTTTGTTCCAGCTCAGACCCTAAGGATAAAAGACTGCGTTGTTCTGCCTTGGTGCAGGAGGGAGATACCAACCTGCTGGTAGATTGCGGCCCTGATTTTCGCGAGCAGATGTTACGTATGGATTTCTGCGAGAGCCTGGATGCCGTTCTTATTACTCACGAACATTACGACCATGTCGGCGGGATAGACGACCTGCGTCCTTATAGCTACATGCATGACCTGCCCATCTATGCCGATGCCTATTCCTGTCGGCATCTGCGCGAACGTTTGCCCTATTGTTTTGTAGAGAATAAATATCCTGGTGTTCCCCAACTTCATCTTTGCGAGCTGCAGGAGGGTGATAAGGTTGTGTTTGGCGATTTGCCTGTTACGGCCTTACAGGTGATTCATGGTAAGTTGCCTATTCTCGGTTTCAGGATAGGCGACCTGGGTTATATTACCGATATGACCGATATTACCCCTAAGAGCCGCGAGTTATTAAAAGGCATAAAGTTGTTGGTTGTGAATGGTTTGCGGCACGAACCTCATGCTACACACCAAACCGTAGAGGCTGCAGTTGAGTTCTCGCGTAGTCTGTCTCCCAATCTCCCCACATACATTATTCATATGAGCCATCATCTGGGTCTTCATGCTGTGGAAGATGCCTTGTTGCCAGAGAATGTTCATCTGGCGTATGATGGTTTGGTGTTAGAGCTCTAATCACCACTTCTTAATCATGAAGCTGGGGTTGACTCTAAGGTATAATCCGAAATCGAAACTCATATTGCTGCTGTTGGGAAGCCACGTCTGAAAGGCTTCTGCCTGTGCTCCCAACACATAATGCTTGGCTATTACATAGTGATAGCTGACCTTTGCCGTAATGGTATTGTTTCCATCGAAGTTCGTCTGGTCAATTTGGCTTATCGTATTATACAAAGGGTTTCCGTATAAGCTTACGAAATGCTTGGGTGCATACAGGTATCCGGCGTTTATGCCCAGGTGGTCCCACAGGTTAAGGTTCACGCCAGTATGAACGGCAAGTCCTGATTTGAAGGGCCATAGCTGACCGCTCTGCTGATAGGCTGCCAGCATATTGATTTCAGCTCCCAGATGCTTCAAGGCCTTGAGGTTGGCATTCCATTTCATTCCCACTCCCAGTCCGGCGTTGCTAACGGTCTGTACTTCCCTTACTCCCACTACATTCTGCTCTCCGCCTCTATGTTGTATTACTAACTGAACGGGCGAGAACCAGTTCACTCTGCTCTCTGGCTTATTGTAATATACCATCCAGTTCATACCTACGGTAAAGGCTTCCTGATGGGTATCCATCTTGAAGATGTAGCTTTGCCAGTTCAACCAGATGTCTGCATGTAGGTGAGGTCTGTCCCATAGCAGTTGGAAACCCATCTCAGGGTCTTGCGAGAGGTTGAGTTCAGGGTTGAAGAGCGGTTCTATCAACTGGTGATTCTGACCGCCGTAGATATTTCCCAGAACGATGGTCAGGTATTTGAATTGTGCTTTTGCTCTGACCCACGGCAGGAGATGCGCACCAGATTGGTACTGGTTTCCTTTCCATGTTCCGATATCATGATAGGCATAGCAGGGGTATTTGTTGGCACCGTTAAAGATGAGGGCATGTAGTCCTACCTCCAGGCCGATCTGCCTGATAGGGTTATAGGTGAGCTTGGGTTGAATCCACAGGCCCGGCAGCGTGTAGCCTTTTGTCAGGTCCCCGCTATATTCGTTGTCATGGAAGAAACTCAGATTGTCAATCTCTACACGTAATGCCTTCACATCCGTGCTGTCGAAGCGGTATTCCGATGTTGCCAGATTATTCCACATCTCTTGCGCCATCATGTTATGGCACGCAAGTATTAATGTTATTATGACAAGAATGATTCTCACTTCTTAACTCCCTTGTATACCAGGTATAATACTACGAATGCTCCTAATGCAATCATCGCAATCTTAACCTCGTGGCTGTATTCTGCAACTTTGGCATCCAACTGATCGTACGGAACTACACTGGCCATATAGTAACCTATTGCTGCCAGTATGCTGTTCCATGCTGCAGCACCCAGTGATGTGTATAGGATAAACTTGCTCAACTTCATCTTGGCCAATCCGGCAGGTATGCTGATAAGCTGTCTAACGGCGGGTACCAGTCGGCCCACCAATGTTCCTACTGCGCCATGATCGTTGAAATATTTCTCGGCTTTCTCCACCTTGGCCTGATCTATGAGGCACATATTACCCAGCCTGCTGTTCGCAAACTTATAGATAAGCGGACGTCCCAGCGTGTATGCCAGTCCGTAATTGATCAGTGCTCCGATCAGTGCTCCTACGGTTGCACAGATAACCACCAGAAACACATTCATCTCCTTGTTTGTGGCAGCCAGATAGGCAGCTGGTGGCACTACCACTTCGCTGGGGAAGGGGATAAAACTGCTCTCGATGGCCATCAGTAGTGTGATAACCCAGTAATTGAGGTGTTCCAGACACCATGCTATGAAAGGTATACTCTCCATGCTGTTTGTTTATACAAATTTTTTCCGAAATTCTCTTTTGTTTGTAAAACGCCACTTTATCCATGCCATCATATCCCATAAGGGGAGGACGGTGCAGAGGTAGGGTAGCGTCAGGTGGTAGCTCTTGACATCGAACTGTTTAGCTGTCTTGTTAAAAGCTTTATCTCTGACGTAATAGGGATACATCCACATTATCGCCAGGGCAAGTATTATGATATATTGATGTTGCAAAGCCAGGAGAATAACGGATGCTATACAGGATACTGAGAACAATATGGGCACGAAGACTTTTGCTGCATACCAGGCTCTGTATAGATGCTTGTATGTTGTATGTCTGCGCGTTTCCATAAAGAAGACCTCTTCCTGGTGCCATGTATGTGGCAGCGGCTTATCTTGCAGGAGTCTTGCTTTCCGTCCGATGGAGATACCGCATTGCTGGCAAGAGATGTTCTTGTTGACCAGCAGGGTGGCAGCTCCGACCATCAGTTTCGAGTCGGATGCGAATCCGTTATGGCTGAAGAAATATTCCTTTCGGTATGCCAATATCGTATCGTCGGCTCTGTATGGGTAATGGTTCTCTGCAAACGGGATCCATACCATCTGTTGCCATAGACGGAAGAACTGACGTTTCTGCATCAGCCAGTTATCGCATGCTGCATACTTGGTAAAGCCTATGATGGCATTCTTCTCGGGTGTGACAGCATTCATAAAGCTGGCCAGCCATTCCTCGCTCTCAGGATAGCAGTCGGCTTGTGTAAAGACCACCCAGTCCGTACATGCTGTCCTCACGCCCAGTGTCATCGCCAGACGTTGCATGCTGATGTCCCTGGCCGAGGCTGGTACAGAAGTGTGGCTGAGATGTGGGTACGTCTCCTCCATCTTCTCCAGTAGTTTCTTGGTTCCATCAGTGCTATGGATGTCTATTACGATAACCTGGTATTCCGTCGGGTAATGCTGGTTCAGGTATATGGGGAGGTGCTTCTCCAGTTTGTCAGCCTCCTCCTGTGCCAGGATAACAACAGCTACACTGGGCAGTGTTGTCTGTCTGATCTCGTCAGCGCTCTGTCTGCAGCCTATTTTACCCAGACGATCGTACTGACGCATCAGCATTATGGTTAGTGTCCATAATGCCACATTCAGACAGATTACTATAACTGTTGCTCCTAACATTATTTATAATATATCCTCTTTTGAGTATCCTATGGGCAGAGTTCTGCAGTTATACTGGCTGGCCATAATCTCGCCATAGGCACCTGCAGAGCGCAGTGCCAGCAAGTCTCCACGTTTTGTTGCGTTCATGCTGTAGTCCTTCGCAAAGACATCGCTGCTCTCGCAGATAGGGCCTACCACATCATAAACCTCTTCCTGAGCATTGCTCGTCAGATTCTCTATCTTGTGGTATGCATCGTACAGGGCAGGACGGATAAGGTCGGTCATACCCGCATCAACGATGGCAAACTGCTTGGTGGCAGCCTTCTTTACGTATAGGCACTTAGTGATAAGCGAACCGCACTGTGCCACGACGGCACGTCCTAACTCGAAGTGCAGGTGCTGACCGGGACGCAGTTTCAGATGCTTGGCATAGGTGTCGAAGTATGACTTGAAGTCAGGAATTGGCTGGCCGTCAGGATCATCATACGAGATGCCTAATCCGCCACCCACATTAATATTTTTAACATTATGGATACCATTCTGTTCCAGTCGGTCCTGAAGCTCGTTGATTCTGTTCGAGAGCGCCACAAAGTTGTCCATCTCCATGATTTGACTTCCGATGTGGAAGTGCAAGCCCACAAACTCCACGTTCTTCATCTCGCCTGCCAGCCTTATCACCTTCTCCATATCCTCCATCGCAATGCCGAATTTATTCTCGGCAAGTCCTGTTGTGATATTGGCATGGGTGTCAGCACCCACGTTGGGATTGATGCGGAAGCTCACCTGAGCAACCTTCTGCATACCAGCGGCAATCTCGTTAATTACCTCCAGTTCAGGAATACTCTCTACGTTGAAGTACTGAATACCAGCCTTCAGTCCCAGCTCTATTTCCCAGTCGCTTTTTCCGACTCCGGCGAAGACAATCTCCGAGGCAGGGAATCCTGCATTCAGGCAAGCCTGAATCTCACCTCCGCTCACACAGTCGGCTCCGAATCCGGCCTTAGTGATGTGGCTCAGCACTTTTGGGTTTGTGCACGCCTTTACGGCATAGTGCAGGTGATAGCCCTCGTGCTTGTCGGTTTCCTCTTTAATTGCTTGCAATGTTTTGTCAAGCAGTTCCGTGTCGTAGTAGTAGAATGGTGTTCTGATCGAGCGGAACTTCTCGATCAGAGCGGTGTTATCCTTTAATAAATTGTTCATTATAATAATTTGTGTGGTTTATTATTTGCTAAAGAGTGTATTGCTTAATGCCTGCAGTGTACGCTTCTTGTCCTCAGTCTTCACCAGGAAAGAGATGTTGTGGTTCGAACCGCCGTAGCTTATCATGCGAACGGGGATATCCTTCACTGCCTCGCAGGCTTTGCTCTCGAATCCCACATTGTCAGAATCCAGGTCGCCCACAACGCATACGATGGTCATGTCGTAATCCACGTTAACCGTACCGTATTTCTTCAGGTCGTCCAGGATGTCTGTCAGATGACTCGAGTTGTCGATGGTAACCGATACGCCCACCTCGCTGGTACAGATCATATCCACACTGGTCTTGTATGTCTCGAATATCTCGAATACCTTACGCAGGAAGCCGTATGCCAGCAACATTCTACTGCTCGTTATCTGGATGCAGATATTGTTGTCGCGTGCGGCCACAGCCTTAATCTTACCCTTCTGGAACTCATTGTTGATGATTGTGCCGGGAGCCTCAGGAGCCATCGTGTTCAGCAGGCGAACAGGGACGCCGGCAAACTTGGCAGGCTGGATACAGGTGGGGTGCAGGATCTTGGCACCGAAGTAAGCCAGCTCGGCAGCCTCCTCGAAGTGCAGCTGACGAACGGGTTCTGTATTCTCCACAATACGGGGGTCGTTGTTGTGCATACCGTCGATGTCTGTCCAGATCTGAATCTCCTCAGCCTGGATGGCAGCGCCCAAGAGACAGGCAGTATAGTCAGAACCGCCTCTGAGCAGATTGTCTATCTCGCCATAGGCATTGCGGCAGATAAAGCCCTGAGTGATGTATATCTCATAACCCTCGTTCTCCTTCAGGGCGGCATTGCTCTTTTCCTTTATATATAAGAAGTCAGGCTCTGCATTCTTGTCTGTCCTGACCATATCCAGCGCATTCAGCAGGATAGCCTTCACACCGCATTCCTTCAGGTAGTTTGTTACCATATTGGTGCTGAGGATCTCGCCTTGAGCCAGAATCACCTTCTCCTCGAACGAGGTGAAGTGCACCTTTGTGAACGAGCGCAGATAGTTGAACTCATCGCGCAGGAAGATTTCTGTCTGCTGCTTGTATTCGTCTGTCTTATAGAGTTCCTGAATATGCTGAAGGTACTTCTGTTCCAGCCTGTTGATAAGTGTGTTGGCACCTTCGGGGTTTTTCTTGTAAAGATAGTCTGATATCTCAACCAATGTGTTTGTCGTGCCAGACATAGCCGACAACACTACCAGTTTAGCCTCTTTGTCAGCCGTTATCAGCTGAGACACTTCTTGCATTCTCTGTGGGGTACCTACGGATGTACCACCAAATTTCAGTACTTTCATTTTTGTGTATGGTCTTTTATTTAACAAGTTCATTATTCTGGCATTTATAGATTGTTCCGGGGAAGTAGTCTATCCATTGCATATTATGTGTGCTGGTAATGACGGCTGTGTTGTTCTGTCTGCGAATCTCGTCCAGCAGTGCCATCACCAATTCTCCGTTCTCAGCATCCAGGTTTCCTGTTGGCTCATCGGCCAGGATAACCTTGGGGTTGTTCAGCAGTGCACGGGCTATGCAGATACGCTGCTGTTCTCCACCGCTCAACTCAAAGATAAAGTTGTCTATCTTCTCCTCCATCCTTACTTGCTTCAGCACCTCGTGTATTCTTTCCTGGCGTTCGTCCTTCTTGTTCCATCCGGTAGCTTTCAGTGCAAAGTTCAGGTTCTCGAATACCGTACGGTCTGTCAGCAGTTGGAAGTCCTGAAAGACGATGCCCATCTCCCTGCGTAGTGCAGGTTGCTGCTTAGTCTTGAACTTCAGCATGTTATAACCCAATACATTTGCTTCTTCTCCTTCGCATGGCACTTCGGCATAGAAGGTTTTCAGGAGCGATGACTTACCGCTTCCCACTTGTCCCACCAGGTACACCATCTCACCTTCCTCCACGGTGATGTTCACATTCCTGAGGACCTGATGGTCGCCCTGGTAGATATTGATGTTCTTATAATCTATTATCATGCTTGTTGTTCTTAACTGTCAACTCTCAACTATCAACTGTCAACTATCTTAGTGTTTCTTCCACCCTGGATTATGACGTTCCATCAGTTCGGCTGCCATATCCTCTATGCGCATGCCTTTGCTGGTCAGCAGTACTATCAGGTGGTACAGCATATCCGATCCCTCGTAGATCAGGCGGTCGTTCGTACCGTTGGTAGCTTCGATAACCAGCTCCAGTGCTTCCTCGCCGACTTTCTGTGCCATGCGGTTCAGGCCGTCCTTAAAGAGGCTGGTGGTATAGCTGCCCTCAGGCATTTCCTTGTAACGTTTCTCTATGAAATCACTCAGTTCCGAGAGGAAGAGTAGGGGATTCTGCTCGTTCTTCTCGCCCCAGCAGGTATCTGTTCCTGTGTGGCAGGTAGGACCGTCAGGATGAACGGTTATCAGCAGGGTGTCCTCATCGCAGTCGTTCTTGATATCTACCACATGCAGGTAGTTGCCGCTGGTCTCACCCTTTGTCCACAGGCATTGTCTCGAGCGACTGTAGAAAGTCACCAGTCCTGTATCCTTAGTCTTGTCGAAGGCCTCTTGGTTCATGTATCCAAGCATCAGCACATTCTTTGTGGTTGCATCCTGAATGATGGCAGGTACCAATCCGCCACATTTCTGAAAGTCAATTTTCATAATCTTACGTTTATCTTTTCTGCTCTTAAATATTCTTTTAATGCTGGAATCCCTATCTCGCCGAAGTGGAATACGCTGGCTGCCAGTGCGGCATCGGCATGTCCTATGGCAAAGGCGTCGCGGAAGTGTTCCATGCAGCCTGCACCGCCGCTGGCAATGATGGGTATTGTCAGTTCCTCCGACAGACGTGCCAGTGCCTCGTTGGCAAAGCCGGCCTTAACGCCGTCGTGGTTCATGCTGGTAAACAGGATCTCTCCTGCACCTCTTTCGTTAGCTTCGCGCGCCCATTCGAACAGGCCGCGTTCCGTAGGGATTCGTCCGCCGTTCAGGTAGCAGGTCCATCCGTTCTCGTCCAGCCGTGCATCTATGGCCACTACGCAGACCTGGCTGCCGAAGTTATAGGCTATCTCGTCTATGAGGCCAGGGTTGCGCAGGGCAGCACTGTTGATGCTCACCTTGTCAGCTCCTGCCGACAGCATTTTCTCCACGTCTTTCAGCTCGCTGATGCCGCCTCCCACCGTGAATGGTATGCTCACCTCGGCTGCCACGCGCTGTACCATATCGGTAAAGGTCTTTCTGCCCTCGTGGCTGGCTGTAATGTCCAGGAATACCAGTTCGTCTGCTCCCTGCTCGCTATAGGCACGTCCCAGTTCCACAGGGTCGCCGGCCTGCCTCAGGTTCACAAAGTTTGTTCCTTTTACGGTCTGCCCGTCCTTAACGTCCAGGCAAGGTATGATTCGTTTTGCTAACATGTCTGAGGATACTTTTTAATCAGTTCTTTCAAGTCTATACGACCCTCGTAGATGGCTTTGCCGAATACTACGGCAGGGATGCCCGCCTCGTCCAGCACCTCGATATCTTCTATACAGCTCACGCCTCCGCTGGCTATCAGATGACAGGTGGGGTGGGCCTTCATAACCTGCTTATACAGGTCTACTGCCGTTCCCTGCAGCATGCCGTCACGACTGATCTCTGTGCAGAGCACGTTGCGTGTACCCGCCTTCATATATGTGGTCAGGAAGTCGGTCAGTTCCACGTTGCTGTCCTCCAGCCATCCGTTTATGCTCACCTTCCCGTTCCTGACGTCGGCCCCCAGGATCAGGTGGTCGGCTCCGTATTTCTGTAACCATTCCAGATACAGTTCAGGGTTTGTGATGGCTATGCTGCCGGCTGTCACCAGTGTGGCGCCAGCCTCGTAGGCTTTCTTCAGGTCGTCTTCCGTCTTCACGCCGCCGCCGAAGTCCACTGTCAGCTTCGTAGCCGCTGTGATGGCTCTCAGGGTGGCATCATTCACCACATGCTTGCTCTTGGCACCGTCCAGATCCACCACATGCAGCCGCTTAAAGCCCAGCTGCTCAAACTCTTTGGCCATGCTCACAGGGTCGCCATACTCCTTCTTCGTGGCGTAGTCGCCCTTGGTCAGGCGTACACATTTGCCGCCTATAATATCTATGGCAGGAATCAGTTCTATCATAGCTCCAGGAAATTCTTTATGATGCGTTCGCCTACGCTTCCGCTCTTTTCCGGATGGAACTGCGTTGCATAGAAATTATCCTTGTGCAGGGCTGCACTGAAGGGGTTGATGTATTGGGTCGTTGCAATGGTGTTTTCGCATACGGGAACATAGAAGCTGTGTACGAAGTAAACGAACTCACCCTCCGCAAATCCCTTAAATAGTCCACTCTTCACCGCACCATCTAATTCTTCATTCTTCATTCTTAACTCTTCATTTGCGAAGCATAGCTGGTTCCATCCCATGTGAGGCACTTTGTCTTCGTGCTTCTTGGGTTCGAATCGCAGGACGTCCGCATCAAAGATGCCCAGACATTCCGTGTTGCCCTCTTCGCTATGGCGGCACATCAACTGCTGTCCTATGCAGATTCCCAGTATGGGATTCCTTAGGTCTCTGATCACGTTGTCCAGCCCGTGCTCCCTCAGGTAGCGCATAGCATTGCTGGCTTCTCCCTGTCCGGGGAATAGCACTTTGTCTGCTTTCTGCAACTGTTCAGGGTCGTCTGTAAGAATGGGGTTTACGCCAAGCCTCTGGAGGGCGTGGATCACTGAATATATGTTTCCTGCGTTGTATTTAACTACTGCAACATTCATCTTTTTACACTTTTCGGCCTGCAAAGGTACGAATAAACGAGCGGAATACAAAGAAAAATAAGTTTTTTCTTTTATTCCCGAGTGGAAGTACCTTCGAGACGCAGTCTCAAAGTACGAATAATTGAGCGGAATACAAAGAAAAACAAGTTTTTTCTTTTATCATTGAGAATTGAACATTGGGGCCGCTTCGAAATATCGACATATCGTTATGACGTTATGACGAAATACTTTTGCGGCCCAACGAAGTTTCAATTTTTAACCGTCCCCGTTCCCGTTATAATTCTCTCTTAAGAAAAATGCTGTGGGTGATGCATTGGGGGAACTCCTCCTTGTAGTGCGTCACCATAACCAGTGTCTTATGCTTGCGGCTGCAGAAAGTGTTGATGATTTCCTTCACCAGGTATCGTTGCTGCAGGTCCAGGCCATGCAGCGGTTCGTCCAGGATCAGCAGCTCGGGGTCTTTCACAAAGGCACGTGCCAACAGGCACAGACGCTGCTCTCCGCTACTCAGTTTCAGGAAGGTGCGGTCAGCCAGCTCCTTGATGCCGAAGATGTTCATCCACTCCAGGCATATCTGTTTCTGCTCAGGACGCGGCCGTGTATACAGGCCCACGGAATCCGTCAGTCCGCTTGCCACAATGTCTATGGCGGGCAGGTCTTTCAGGTAGGCCCGGTGCATCTCGGGGCTCACGTAGCCAATGTGGCGTTTTATTTCCCAGATGCTCTCGCCCGTTCCTCTGCGGTGGCCGAACAGTTCTATATTGCAGGCATAGGCCTGAGGGTTGTCTGCGCATACCAGGCTCAGCAGCGTGCTCTTTCCTGCTCCGTTTTCGCCGCTCAATGCCCATTTCTCTCCCTCGTTCACCGTCCAGTTCAGCTCCTTCAGGATGGTGCGCGAGCCGTATCGGATGGTTACATCGTTGAATTTCAGGATCTCCTGTCCCTCCTGGGGGTAGAAGGATTCCCGGCTCAGGTCCTTCTGTGGCAGGTCCATAATCCATTGGCGCTTATCTGCTGGCAGTGGCTGCAGGCTTTTCTGCTGCAACTGCTTTTGATACTCGCTGCGCGTCATCTTGGGCCTTATATGCAGGCCCTCTATGGGTATGACGTGGGTGATAAAGTCGGGTATGTCGTCCACCTTGCTCAGCACCAGTATGATTAGCAGGTGAGTCTCGCGGGTCAGCTCCTCCAGCAGGTTGCGCAGCAGGTCGCGTGTCTGGGCATCCAGTCCTATGAAGGGGTTGTCCATGATAATCACACGAGGGCCTGCACCCAGCGTCTTGGCCAGTTGGAACTTGCGCAATTCACCACTGCTCAGCGAGATGATGTACTTGTCCGCCAGCTCCCTCAGGTGGAATATATCTGTCAGGATATTTCTCAGCTTCTCACGTTGCTGCCGGGCTGTCTCGCGCTCCTCGTCCGCCAGGCCACGCCCTATGCTTTCGTCAGCCTGTCTGTAGGCCTCCCTCAGCAGCTCACCGGCTGTGGGCGTGTTCTCGTCTATGTCGTGCTGGTTCCATCGCTGCTGATAGTAATAGGTACCGTCCTTGTCGCCATACGAATCGCGGAAGGTGATGTACTTCAGGTTCTCGCTTACCATCTTCAGGGGGCTTGGGCTGAAGTCGTATTTCACCTCGTTCATTAATAGGGGGAAGTGGCTGGTCAGGATCTCCACCAGTCGGCTCTTTCCTGCAGCGTTATCACCGGCAATGGCTATTTGCTCGCCTTGCAGTATCTCTATGTTTACGGGTTCTGCCATCCTCCAGTCAGGATGGCGTGTTATCCCATTTTCTACTTTAATTATCATGTATCTTCTCCTGATTCTTACTCACAAAGTCTTTCCACGAGCGGTACTTCGTGTCTGTCTGCGGTCTGTTCATCTGCAGGTAGTGGCAGTAGGCAGCGGCCAGGGCATCTGTTGCGTCAAGAAATTTTCCCATCTCATCGGGGTCTATCTTCAGCATGCGGCGCAGCATGTCGGCCACCTGTTCCTTGCTGGCATTGCCATTGCCTGTTATGGCCATCTTAATCTTTGTGGGCGCATATTCTGTGATGGGCACCTGCTTGCTGATGGCGGCAGCCATAGCTGTTCCCTGTGCGCGTCCCAACTTCAGCATACTCTGCACATTCTTGCCAAAGAAGGGGGCCTCTATGGCCAGCTCGTCTGGCAGATAAGATGTGATGATGCCGCTTACCCGTTCGAAGATGTGTCCCAACTTCAGGTAATGGTCGCCGAACTTACGCAGGTCTATCACCCCCAGGGCCAGCATTTCGGCCTTGCGGTCAACCACTTTCAGCACGCCATACCCCATGATATTGGTGCCGGGGTCTATGCCCAGAATTATCTTTTCCAACTTTTGTTTATCCTCCTTGTTTAGTATGCAAAAGTACAAAAATATCTTAAATTATTTGGTTTTAATGTCACTTTTCTTGTCTCAGTCCATCCTAATTAGGAAAAAACGCATTATATTTGCAGCAAATTAATTCAAAAGAAAGATGAAAAAACTCCTGATAATGGCCTTTTGCCTCCTCACAGTATCGATGGCTCAGGCCCAGACACAGAAACAGAAAGTATCCACCAGCGAGGTCAAGGTAACAGGTGTTACCAAGGCCGAGAATTATGCCGAGATCAAGTTCGACACCCTTCGTCATAACTTTGGTAAGTTCAGCAAGAACGATCCTATCGTCAAGTGCAGTTTCAAGTTCAAGAATACCGGCACGGCCCCCCTGGTTATCCATCAGGCCTTTGCCAGTTGCGGCTGCACCGTTCCCACTTTCACCAAGGAGCCCATTAAGCCGGGCGAGAGCGGTGTCATCGATGTCACCTATAACGGAACTGACAAGTTCCCCGGTCATTTCCAGAAGACTGTCACCGTGCGTTCTAACGCCGTTTCAGAGGTCACCCGCCTGATTATCGAGGGTGATATGCAATAATCTGTTTTTTCTGAAGTTCAGGAAGTTAACCAGGCTTCGATTATGGGAGTTAAAATTGCATTTAACTCCCTATTTTTATGCGGTTTAATGAGCACCGTATATTTCTATGTCGCCTATGCGCACGATGCCGTCCCTGCCGCTTTTGCTCACTTTTACGCGCACGAATCGGGCCTCTATGGCAGTGATGCTCTGATCCGTCACAGGGGCCAGGTTGTCCGAGTGAGAGCCTGCGGTGGTCCATGTCTCGCCGTCCAGGCTTGTCTCTACGGTGAAGTCGCGGTTGTTCAGCTCAGGCTCCAATCCGCCAGCCTCGGCATGGCGCACCACATAGCGGCTGATCTTGTATGTTTCCTTGAAGTCCATCTGCACCCATCCTGTTCCGTCCGTTGTGCCTGATACCCACATGTATCCGTCCGATGGCGATCCGTTGGCAGCGTAGCCGACATCAGTCTTGGCGGGCGATGATGTGATCTCCATATCCTCCATCATGGTCAGGTTAAAGGGCAGGTGTCGCGACTCGTTATAGTAGCTGAACCAGTGATCGGCACGTACTATCTTAACGTTGCCGGGCGACAGGGCGTCCAGCCTTCCGGGCAATGCCGTAAGCTTGTCCGGACCCAGGTTCCATACGTCGGCCTGTCCTGTCACGAACATGGGAGCCGTACCCTTGAAGTTCTTGATGTCGCGGTTGAAGAAATCCGTTATTCCGTCTATGTCGCCGCGATAGCAGGGGTACTGAGGGGCTATGGGCAGCCATCCCGACTGCACGGAGTAGGGCAGCCTGCCGCTCTGCCGCTCATAGTCGTTGATGGTAAGACCGTACAGGTAGGGGCAGTTGTCGGCAAAGGCCTTGCGCTGCAGGGTGCTGATATTGTCCCAGATGGTTATCACGCGCAGTCCTGCCTTCTCTATGTATCGCTGGGTCAGTTGGATATATGGCGTCAGTGTGGGGCCCGACGAGGTGTAGTACGTGCCGCTGCCTTCGCCCAGCCCGTTGAAGGGCATCGAATAGCCCAGGCCCGAGGGACCACTCACGAAGCAGTCGTTCTTCGTAGCCTTGCGATAGTAGTAGTTCAGCATCATAGGTGCAAAGTCCACCAGTGCGGGGCTGATGGTCCAGTTCAGGGCCAACTTGCCGCGACCGCTCTGCTCGAAGATCTTGGCCATGGCATGCTGGCAATACTGGATGTTGTCGCCGTCGCTGATATACATGGCAGCATAGACTTTGTTCTCCAGCTTAGGGCGCTTGGGCACGGGCGAGATCTTCACAGGCTTGTTAACTGCCGAATAGACCGTGGCATTCTCGAAGAAGTCGCCGGGCACTGTCGAGAGGCCGTATCTGGTAGCTTCTCCCACGCCCGATCGCTCCTCGGGGTACCATCCCAGCACGATGTCCCTGCCGGGTTTCATATCCTTCAGCATCTTGTCCAGCACCGCCTTCTCTGTCGCTGTCCTTGGGTCCAGCCATACACAGGCCGATCCGCATGCAGCACCTATGTCGTGCACATAGGGGATGTTAGGTCGCTCGTTGATCAGCAGGCGGTGGTTACAGCGGCTCCAGTAGTTCGTGTAGAGGTAGTTATAGATAGATACGGCCGTAGTCATGGTCAGTCCCGTAATGTCTTCTATTACAGGAAACTGCATGCCGTTCTTCTCAAGTTTTGCTTTAACATCAGCCGTTACGGGCAGCAGTCTCTCCAGGCCTGCTATTGTCACAGCCAGATTGGCGTAATGCCCGCTCTTCTCGGTGCTGTAGAGCACCAGTCCCCTTATCTCATCCTTGTACTGCTTCACCAGTGTGTATGGTGCAGCGGCCGAGACGGCAGAGGTCCTCAGGCTATTGGCCGATGGCCACGTGCTCTGCGGCTCCTCGTTGTGGTTGTATAGCAGGATGCGGGGGCGTGTGCGGTTGACGATGCCCTGCAGGGTGCAGAACATCACGCGTTCGGCATCGCTCAGTTTAGCGGCGGGCATATCCAGCGTCTTCAGTGCCGTTGCCGGGGGCAGGAAGTAGGGTAGCAGCCTGTCATCCGGCCAGCAGAGGTCGCTCGTCTCCATGATGCGCAGGCCGGCGCTGTTCAGGTTATATGTCGTGTCGGCAAACGAGATGTCTCCCACCTTGTCCATGGCGGTACGCAGGGCAGCGCCGTTCGTCAGCCTTGTAATCATCTCAGCGCTCTGATCGTCCTTTTCTACGCCCAGGAAGCTAATCTCGTTCAGTTCAGCCACACGGGTGCGTGTGGTCGTACCGTCCGTCTTCTGTATTTTCATGACCATCTCCTGTGCCTGCATCATCATGCCGCCCAGAAAAAGTGTTGTAGCTATAAAGATTTTCCTCATCTTTTTGATACGGTTAATTCATTTGCGCTGGCAAAGATAGTGCAAAGCGAGAGAAAAACCAAATTATTTGAGTTTAGTTTTGTAATGGTCGTTGGGAATTGAAAATTGAGAATTGAAAATTGAAAATTATTTTTATATAAGAAATATCAGATAAACCGCTGTTGCGGAATTTGGCCGTTAGACCCTGTAAGGGTCAAATATCATAGCGTAGGGGCTCGCCCCTACGTAAATGACACGACCCCCCCCACCACCAATGCCCCTGTAAGGGGCTAATAATGTTATGCGCCCCCTACAGGGGCAATGGGGTGGGGATGGAATCCCCATAGGTAGGGTCAAGACCCTACCCTAATATATATGACCCCTTCAGGGTCTATAAAGTTGGCAGGAAAAAAAGCCAAAAGCCAATGGCCAATAGCCAATAGCTAAACAACAAAGCAGGCTTTGTTGTTTACAAATTCTTTCTTACCAACTCTATGGTGCCGAGGTCAAGGACGTTGCCGCCCGCCAGCGTTACGTTAGCGACGATGCAGGTGTAGACGCATTCGTTGTTATGCGGGTCGTAGGTGATTCTGAGTGGCTTGTTGTTGAAGGTGTGCATGGCGACGTAGAACTGGAAGTTTGTGTCGAAGCCGAGTGTGCCGCCGTAGCCGTCGTCCCTCGTGTCGGTGACGGTGTACGTGCGGCCGCCACCGACGTTGATGGTGACGGTTCTTATTGGATCTAATGATATTCCCACGCCAGGCGAGTAGCTAAGTGTGTATTTGAACTTCAGCAGGCTGTATCCGTTTTGCTGGCTCCACGTTGATTCGTTCAATTCGAATGTCTTCAGGATATAATCCAGCGAGCCTGCCTGTTTGTTTATCTTTGATGCTTCAATCCCGAGATATTCAGATGACGTAGCCGTTGCTTTCGTCACGTTATACACTTTTGCACTGAGGTCTTTTGTCCCGAGCGAGTAGCTGTAACGATATGCGACTCCAGTGAGATTGACCGTCCAATCATCGCTGCCTCCCTCGTTGCTAACAGCGAACGTAACCTTGCCGTCGGCATCGGCAATGTACTTCGTGGAATACGTGGTTTCATCTCCCCCAAAAGAAAGATCTACTTTATAATTGACACCCGGTGCCAGCCCACCGAGGTTGAAGTTGAGTATGGGGTCCACCTTACCAAGCGTAAAGCTCTGCGTTGTGGTATTGAGGGGGCCCGTGACTTGCAGAGCGGTCTTCATCAGCGTGTTCACATCGGCGGCGATGCTCTTTTCATAACAGTGAACATATCCGAGGTAGTTCTCGATTTCGTAGAGGCCGGAGGGAGCGCCCTTCGGAATGAGGTATGCCGTGCCGCTGCTGCATTCGGCAATCGGGTTGGAAGCATCGGTGAACGACCACGACGAGGCCGTCACCACAGCAGCATTATAATATACTGAGAGGTCGCCCGTGAACTTGGCGCTCTTGCCGTCGGCGCTGATGCTCGATTCGTCGATGCTAAGTTTGCCAGCGAGGACGTATGTCGTGATGGCGGCAATCTCCGCATAGACGAAGAGTGAGTCACCTTTTGTGAAATAGAGCGTGTGCTGCTTCCTACCATCCACTTCAGTCTCGGTCACACCGGCGCGTGTCGTGCCATCGGCGTCATCGAAGCCCGCGCCCACGGTGACATGGACGGTGGATACAGCTTGGGGCGCAGTGGTTGTCGACGGATCGTCTGTGATATTATCGTCGTTCGAACATGAGGCCATTCCCATAGTGAGGGCTGCGACCACAATCAGCCAGCCCTGTTTCAGCGTCTGTTTATTCATTGATCCAATTCTCCTCCTCATAAGTTACATTCACATTTGCACTAGCCGGCACCAGTATCGAGCGCCTGCTTTGAAGCTCTATCGTCACGAAGGCGGGCTTCACATACTTTGCCTGCATCAGCTGCTGCTGCGTCTCCAGCTTTACGGCCTGTGTGTAGGGCCTTTCATACACTCTTTTTTTCATAAAACTAATACCATTTTTGGCCTATGTGTGCGCAAAATTACAAAAATAATCCAATAAGTTGCAAATTTATTTTTAGTAAATGGTTATTGGTCGTTGAGAATTGAAAATTGAAAATTGAGAATTGAAAATTATTTTATAAGGTCACGCAGAAATCGCAGAAATCGCAGAAATTTTTTGTGAGTGGTTGGAATAACAGATAGGGTTCTATCCGATAAAAGCGGATTTAAAAACAAGCTTTTAATCCACTTTTCCCGTATATAACCGCATGTCTCGTATTTCATACGATTCATACCGTACTCCGTACTATCTATCTATTATCCCCGTCATTAAAGGTTCTACGGATTTTGTGACTTAATTTTGAAATTGATCTCCATTCTTTTCATATGAGAAATATCAGATAAACCGCAGAGCGGAAACTGGCTTTTGGCTTTTGGCTAGAACCATGAATCCTTAACCATGAACCATGAACCATTAATTAATCGCGGATGCGGAATTTGGCCGTCAGACCCCAACGGGGTCAAATAACATAGCGTAGGGGCTCGCCCCTACGTAAATGACACGACACCGCCCCCACCACCAATGCCCCTGTAAGGGGCTAATAACCTGGACCAGAGTCCGCCCCTGGAAAATCAGAGGTTTAAAAGCCAATAGCCAACGGCCAAATTCCGCTCCGCGGTTTATCTAAATTAAATTTAATGATTAGGGACTTAAACTTTCATTTTCCGTAGAACTTTCATTAACTGAAGGACATAGATTTGGTTCTCTTTTAAAGGTTGTAAGTTCACAACGTGAATGGCAATGTGTTTTGGCATTGGACGTTAAGAGCTTGCTTTTAAAAGTACAATGGT
>JAEEGF012393008.1_pt1 | contig 180337 bp, 179 predicted proteins | sample 9134171 | NCBI WGS metagenome assembly JAEEGF01 (sample SAMN16246542, study PRJNA631951) | gut metagenome | biome: gut microbiome; feature: rumen; material: AP-attached | host: Bos | place: Iran: Karaj | collected 2018-10 | reverse complement strand
CAATCTCTAAATTAGTCAACACTATCTGGTTAAGCAACTCAAACTTACTGAAAATAGGATTACGTATGAATGTGTTCCTATTTTCCAGTGTATCTTCTAAGTTAGTAGTGAGTACTTGCTGTAATTCAACAGCATCAGCATCATTATTCAGTTCTTTGATAAGGTTATCTAAACAGTTGGCAGTAGCTGCATCTACTGATATAGTAGGTCTGTAGTTTATACAGCGTATCATGGATACCAGATGGTTTATAATCTGATTGAGCATGAAAGCATTGTACGAGTACAACTCTTTCTTATGATTCCTAAAGAATTTCTTAATCAGATCGGGATTATCTTTCCAAGCTGTATTAAACTTCTCACCATACTTACAAGCGATATATGGAGAGATGTTATGTATATCGGCAGCAGCAAGTACATCACACAATACGAGGCAACGATCTATGTTGCTCTCGAATGATGTATCAACTGTATCACCCTGTGAGATGTTGATCATCGTTACTCTCCATTTTCAAATGCATTAATCTCTTCATCATACTCAGAGATTTTAACATCATACGCTTTTATAATGTTAACTAGTTTTGTATACTCAGGACTAGTAGGATCGAGTTCTGATAAATCCATACGCAGTAATGCGACGTGTCCTTCCAGCCACTCTTTAGTTTCCCGGTTACGTTTATTACGTGCTACCTTGTAGTCATCTATAAAGTTCATGAAGTGGTCAAAGATATTCAGCGTAGATATTGCTGAGAGTATCGAATCAACAAATCCGGGTGTGTAGAAGTTCTTAACAGTACCTACATACTTCAAGATACCTTTATTAGTACCATCGGCACCCAATACTAAATCAGCATTGTGCCGTTTAATATTGTCGATATCTTTAGCTATATTGTAACTTCCTTCATGTGACAATACTCTGTTAACTATCTTAACAACTTCAGATACATTATCGGCCATGAAGTTTTCCCGATATCTAGGAATATCACCACCGATGCCGTTAGCTATCTTAATAAGGTAAGAATACAGGAACTCAGTAAACATAGCAACACGAGTACTGTCTTTTATCATGCCTAGTATAGCAATGTGGCTTACTCGGGCATCAAATATCTGTATTGACTCATCTTTAAATAATTCATCAATCTTACCGACTATAGTGTTAAGAATTTCGATAAATTTGCCATTAACACTAGCTAAACTACTCAATACACACTTACGTTCCATACCACTGGCATTGCTATTAAGACCTTTAGCATAGGTGTCGTATATAGACTTAGACTTACCTGTAGCAGAGTTAAGTGCCGGCACTACCTTATTCTGATACCAGCTGTTAAGTTCAGCAGCACTGAACGATTTCAATACGTTAATACAGGTAGTGTGCATTGCAATATTCTGAGTTATGAGGGTGGTAATGTCGCTCTTAGACAGTTTATTGAGCTTACTTCCTTTCAGAAAGGACTTCTTGCCAAGGCTTTCTGCCAGTTTGTTAAATACGGATGAGATTTCCATTAGTTAATTCCTCTCATTAAAACTTAGGTGACATGCCCTGAGCATAATTTTTCATCATAGCCAGTATATCGGTAGATTCAGTTTTAGCATTCTTCTTCAGCTGGTCAAATGTGAAAGTAGAAGGCATAGGGATGCCATTGTAGTACATATCTACTTTATTGTAGTTAGTGTCAACCACTGCTACCATCATCGACATAGTACCTATAAAGAATTTCTGTCTACTATTAAACGACTTAAAGTTTATGCTGCTACTGTTACAGGCTTTATCAAAATTCCTTCTTTCGTATATCAGAATAGAATTCGCAATATTTTGGCGATCTGGTGTTATCTGTGCTAATTTTAGCCACATATTAGACACTGCATTTTCTTTAGTATCTATCATATCAGAGAGCACACCAGTTTTATCCTTACGAAGTGCATTCAATCTTTTACGACGTAGGTCATTGCCTAATAAGAAATCAGTAAAGAAACTTATTTCACCGGATGTCATCTGTAACCAACGTTGTTTCAGTGAAGGTCTGAAATTTATTGCTATAAACTGTTGTGATACTTCAGTCGGTACATAGATTGGATGTAGTTGTAATAGAATATTTACCTTAAATTTACCAGTATTATCCGAATCTAATTCTACCTGAATAATTCTTCCTGAAGGAAGAGGTGTATCGTCTTTAGTAGTGATGGTGGAACTACTAGCCTTTCTGCCGTCAGGATCTTTATCATCATTAACTTCTTCTTCTTTCCTATCTGATACCCATATATCTGCAATAGCATTACCTAATTCTCGTGGGTTTCTAGGGACACGTTCAGTATACGGACTACCACTAGATAAGCTTGATGCCATAGTACTAGGTACTTTACAACCTGCAAACACTTCTCCCATAATTTCATCAGCGAATTTCACCTTAAAATCTTCAGTAGCGACTACAGATAGACTATCTCGTATAGTACGAGTAGAAGATATATACTGGTTAAGATTAACTGCTGTCATGATTAAGCCAGCATAGAGGTTCATTATGTTAAGCATTAGCGGATTAAGGATATCCTCACCCTGCAGAGTACTATCTATAAATACACGACTATTCACAGTAGATTTTCTAGTATACTGAAATAACGAAGAACCAGTACGGTCAGCTGCATCTTGCAGTAACCCGATAATAGAACCAAACGTTACTTCATTGTTGTTATTAAGTATTTGAGCCATAGTTATTTACCCCTTTGTACCTAAGCGGCTTCAATCATAGAATAATAAGAAATTGACCCATTTAATTCTATGATTAATTGCACCTAAGGAGGTATAATCATATATGCCTACTGACAATAACGTAGATGAAACACTGCTAAAAGTTTTAGCAGCGTCATATAACTTATCTGATGTCGATGACCTTATACATCGTACACCGCCTCTTATGGAACGTCAGGCTCTTGATGAGGCGACAACGAAAGGGAAACCTACAACTGTAGCTGGTGAATACAAGTATACCAGGCCGGGTACCTTTTTCGATAACATGGATAAATGGACAACATTTGGTAATGCTATTCTCGATGAATCATACCAGTCGATGGGTTTGGGATCTAGTACCAATATACTACAGAATTTTTTATCACGCATAGATAGACACGGTAATCGTTATATACCGATAAACACCATGAATTACGGTTATACCTTTATAACTAGACCCCGGTTAAATATGTCTACTGGTAATTTACTAGCACACCCAGTAACTGCATTGTTAGGTGATTATGATCCTAATAGTGTTGCTTTCATGATTAGAATGTTGTTAGATACGAGAGCTTCTAGCCCTCGTGGTCAGAAATTGTTTAATAGAGAGGATGTTAAAGAAGATGACGACCTACGAAAATGTGCAGGTAAAAGCGGATTATTAGATATATATAATCCATTCTTTACCCCACTCTGTAATGGGTTAACTGGTATATCAGGCTGGCCTGATTTTAATCTTGAAGCCGCTACTATGGGTGAAGACTTTCATAGCGGTGATTTCACCTTTATTAAAGGTTGTGATTTTCAACTTCGTACGACAGAATTAACATTAGAATTCATGGATGTACAAGGTAGTATTATCTTGTCCTGTATATTTTACTGGTGTTTAATGATGGCGTTACAGGCTAAGGGTGTCTGTGAAGCATATCCTGACGACATCTATTTACAGAGACTTAATTACACTGTGTCGATATATCGTTTCATAACTGATAGTACTCGTAGGAAAATTCTCTGGTGGAGTAAAGCTACAGGTTGTTTCCCTAAGTCGGCTCCTATAGGGAGATTATTTGATGTTAGTAACGGTGAGGTAACTATCTCGGCAGCTAAAGCATTTAGCATACCTTTCACGGCTAATGTTGTTGAATATAATAATCCGGGTATTTTGTACGACTTTAGAAGATTGATGCGTAATTATAACAACGATTTTGATAACAAAGATGCTTGGCGTATTATACCTGACGCAGACAGTATTACAGGTTCACTGATACCAGACTATAACTTCATCGGTCTTCCTGATATAATTGGTGCTGATGAACGTGAGAATAGGGCTGGTCTAGAACTAGTATGGAAAACTAATGCGCGATATAGTGATAATTGGCCTGTGAATCGAACCAATGCAGATAGTGAATCTATTGTCGATAAACAAGCTGATGAACTAGCAAAAGAACGACTTATTAAGATACAAAGTACTAGTGCGTTATCTAACGCTATACAGTTCGCTCAAAACAATTCTGTAACCAGTAAATATGATTTACCGATAACAGGGTCGCCTGCTAACGGAAATAGTAATGTATAAGGTATTGTTATGTTTGAAGATAGATCTACTCTTATCAATGCACTAAAAAACCCGATGAATGTGGCAGGAATGGCACTGGATGAAATCGAACGTCGCTTGGAAGGCAACAAGATTATAGCTGATCCAAACACTCCGTTCTGTCATCTGTTGGAATTCGGCTCATCTATAGCTGCTTCAGTTATCAATGCGGTTGATGATAAGTTCCCGACACTCTATGCAAAGAGAGCGCGTACGATGGATGAGTTATATACGCACATGAGTGATTTTGACTATCTGCGTATGTATAGTACTCCCGCGATGACCCAGTTGAGAATGTTTCTGTCTAAGAAATATCTGAAAGACGTTGCCGTTAAGTATAATGATAGTTATCGTAAGTTAACTATACCTAGAGACACTGTATTCATCGTTGGTAAATATACGTTCGGTATGTATTACCCGATAGATATACTTATCAATAGCTATACCGATACCTTTACCGTAGTGTACGATGCTAATGAAGCTAATCCGTTACATGAGTTAGATAAGAACGTTATAAATAAGTATGACATGCGTTATAGTGATCTGGAATATCTAGTTATAGATTTCCCTATCTATCAGTTCGCTAAATCTTCTGTAGTAGATTCACTGGTAGCAGAGACTGGTTACGCTAGAAAGATAGATTATAACGATGAGTTTTATGCGGTACGTATCTTCAACTACCGTAACGGTACGTATCGTGAGATATCTCAGGTACAGACACATATAGTTTATGATACAGATAAACCTACTGCCTTGGTAAGAGTATTACCTGACGAGAAGAAGGTAAAGATAGTCATCCCGCAGATTTACTTCGATAAGAAAATGATGGGGAGTAAGATACTCATAGAACTGTATACTACTGTAGGAAAATTGAATATAGATACCACTGATATGGATACTGCTAATATTGGTGTTATCTACAATACCGATGCTCGTAGCGATGTTAAGTATGCCCTGCCATTCAAGAATATGCCTTTTGATAATGTACTGCAGATAGTAGGTACACATATCGCTGGTGGTACTAATGCAATTACTGTAGAGGAGTTACGTAAACGTATAGTGGATGATACTCTTCATGAAAAGGTATTAGTAACTGAGAATGAGTTAGCAGTATACTTAAATGATAACGATTTTTATGTTAAGAAGTATATAGATAATGTAACTGACCGTATCTATAATGCTTACAGAGTGATACGAGATAACACAGGTTCTATCATACCTTCATTACAAGTAGATATGCTGTTTAATGGTAAGTATGCTACCAGTAATGAGTATGCTTCATTCCTCTATCATAGCTCGGATAACAGTATAACCATACTACCTTCAGCTCTGTTTGAGTATGATGCTGATAATAATTGTGCTATACCGCTTAACAATACCAGTATAGTTGAATTGGGTAGCCTGACTAAGGAAGGCTTAGCTGAAAAGTTAAACACTAAGCACTATCTGAAGAATCCTTACTATCTAAGAATCTCTGCCGGTACATTGTATCCGAGGGCAGATAGTTTTGATTTACAAGACCCTAAAGTCAATAAAGTTATCTTCGTTGAAGATAACTACGAGATGGCTACTAAGCTGCTATCTTTCGGAGCAGTAGTAACACATAACACCATAGGTACTTATACAGTTTCTTTCACAGTTACTAAGTCCGATGATTTAGCTGCAGTAGATAACAGCGACATCTGTATTTACGCTATGGTAAAGAGTTCCAATGGCCAATGGGTTGGTGCTGAATGTACGTATGTAGAGACTAATACTGATTTAGGCAATGATACCTATAGTTTCGAGATACCTACTAATTACCATCTAACTCTTAAGAACGAAATAGGTGTCACCTATGTATCGTACGATATAGAGTATAGTGAACCAGAGCATCTGATTAACCTTACTTCGGATTTCTATTTGGTGTTCATGGTAGCACGTACAGTATTCCCTAGCATAATAGAACCTAGTGATACTCTTATCGAAGGTGTTCCTACCTATTTGAGAAATATGTATGTTGGTATTTCAAGACAGTATTTTAACATTACTTTAGGTGAGTGCTTAAACGATGTTATTAAGAACAACGTAGAGATTGCTAAGAGTAAAGAAACTTATGCTGTCTATGAAACTGATGTACCAGCTAGATATGAACAGGATGTCTATGCTACTGATGCTGATGGGTTCTTACAGACTACGGTTGTCGATGGTAAGCTGCAACTCACTAAGCTACATTCAGTAGGTGACATCATCACCAGAGATGCTGGTCAGATAGTATATGCTCATACGAAAGGTGAATGCCGTCGTGATGCAGATGGTAACCCTATAGTAGTAGTGTCCAATGAAATCATCTACTACGTTGACATGATGTTCATAGATGCTAAGATGTTCTTCTCCGACCGTAATGCAGAACAGAATTTCCAGAATGAGATGTATAGTACTCTTAATGGTTATCTATCTATCATCCGTAATCTTAAGACTGAATTGTTAGAACGTACTGAGATATACTTTAAGTGTGTCAAGTCTATCGGCCAGTCTAAGATAAATCTTGGTGATGGTGTAACTAGTACTGCAGATATTGAAATGAGTTTCCGGATAGTCTGCTATGTACCTTCTTACGTCAAGAAAAATGAGGAGATACAGAATAAGATAACTGAGATGACTTGTACTGCTATCGAAGATGCTATCAATAGTAAGACTATCTCCATGCTTGATATCTTTAAAGAAGTCAAGAGTAAGATGAATGATTACATTGATCACTTCGACCTATTAGGTATCAATGATAGCGTTAATTTGCAGACGTTTGTAGTACTTGATGAAGATAGTCAGCCATCTATACGCAGAGTATTGGTACTGACTGAAGATAAGGTATTATCTCTTAAGAAACAAATTGATATTACATTTGTGGCTTTAGAGTCTAATACTAGTATGAGTATTTACGCTGAATAAAAAATATTAACTGCACTAGCTCCGGCCTTAATATGGCCGGAGCTAGTGTATCCTTTTATTAAGGGATGAAATAATTGTACATATTCCACATCATTTCAGTATTTTCTGTTTGTTGATTTTGTGCTGCTCTTTCTGCTCGTCTAGCATCTCTGACTCGTTTAGCTGCTGCTATGATCTTTTCTTTACTAGACCAGTCAGTATTACCTGTTAGTTCATGATCTTTGGCCTTAATTTTAGCTAAATCATCCATACGTTTAAGACCTTTAGAAAACATATCATTTGGTAGAACAGCACCCGCACCACCGAAAGTGGCAGCAGATAGTGCCTTTGATGCTGCGAACTGTAATCCTATCTTACAGCACGCTGAAACATGCCCCCATAATTTCATACCTAGAGATAGGTCTTTATGATGAACTTTCGCTACACCAACTGCTCTAGTATAAAGTTTTCTGTATGTACCCCTAGCACTTTGAATTCCGATAGCGTTAATATCAGCCACAAAATTCTTTCCTGCATTCTTGTTAGATAGATCATGCCTACCTATTGCGTAGACACCATGAACAAGCTGTTTAGCAGGAGTAACTAAATTATCACCAACCCATTCTTTACCTTTCTTATATCTGGGAGAATTGTCACTATATGCTTGTTCTTTTTCTGCGAACTTTTCATAAACTTTCTTTGTGGTTGACCTATCCCATTCTTCACTTATTTTATCTTTTACTGCTTGTTCTGCTTTGTCCAACTTACCCTGAAAATCTTCCTGAGCAGGTTGTCCATTACTGGCATCTTTCATTACCTTATCTGGATTTATCTTATCCAGTTGTTCTTGAGTTTTGTCAATATCTTTTTCTCTATTGAACATTTCTTTAAAGTAAGCAGTGAATTTATTTATCCAGCCAACAGCCTCTTTAGGATCGGTATCAGCTGTTACTGTTACATTCTCAGTACTGACATCATCTATGTTATCTTCACTTTCATCGGACTTACTGAAATGATCATATAGCTTCTTTAAAGCTACTGCACCAGTAGCAGAACCTAGTATTGTAGCAACAGCAGTCATTCTACTCTTACCCTTAAAAAAAGGTATTGATAATGTTACCGGTTGTTTTAGTGATTTAAAGCAACCTTTAGTTGCCTTAGATAAACCACCTAAAATACCGCTAGATTCTTTCTCAAATTTATTTACATTAAATCCAAAGAATGCTTTAATCTTTTTCCAGATAGTACTAAAGAAGTCTTTAATCTTCTGCCAGATGAACTTGATAAATTTAATAATCTTAGCAAAGATACCTTCACCTTCTTCTTCCATAGCAGCTATGAAAGTCCGCGATAATGGTGTGTACGGATTGCTTATGGCATTAACAGATTCACAGCTGGGAAACTTAAAACCTATAGCTTTATTCAGACTGCCATCCTTGTTGTATATCGACAGAAGAGTTCTGTCGACACCAAACTTCTTAACATAGTTGTATACGTTAAATGCACTATCTAACATATGCTGTTCTAAATTACATCTATTTATATCTGTTTCACATCTTGTCAAATCACAAAGGATTTCACTATTCATAAGGTCTAGTGTACTGGGAACCATCATGATAACCTCATTAATCTTTAAGAATAGATTTATTGTTTTGCATATATTTTTTCATAGCCGTTACTTGCTGTACTATAGCATCGTATTCACTAGGTATCAGATATTGTACTGATTGGCGGAATGATAAATCCTGCATTGCTTTACCATACTCCGGATCGAATTGGATTTGTGCTGAAGTATCTTTCATCTTCTCACTCTGTTGAGCATGCTGCCGTTCATGTGCCTGTGTACCTAAAGTATCAACAATGGCTAATATATCTGTTACAGTACTATGCTCTTTATAAAGATCTCGTACCATAGTGTATACACGATAGACAATCTTGTTATTATACGATTTGTACATATTAAGCGTATTTATACCGTAATGATCTTGTATATATTTTTCAGCCCATTCTGTTCCTTTGCCACGAGGTTGTTTAACATAACACTCAGACTGTATGTTATACAAAAAAGATTTACCCTCTTTAGAAGGATGGTACTTATTACAATCCTGCTTAAATAATTCATCTGTATGTATTATTTCATAGTTTCTTTTATGTTCTGATAATGTTTCTATAATGATACGCTCACATTGCTTTTGTGTTATCTTCTTACCGTATTTGATAGCGGCCTCAAATATTTCATCCATATGTTTAAATAGCTGACGACCGTCTAGTACACCGAACTTATCATTGATGTCGTCTTCCATACCGGCTATCACACCTATTAGCATAATAGGACTCCTTATATGCAACAATCTATACCATTATAAAAAAATAAGCTGTACTAGGGAACACCTAGTACAACTTACCACACTAACTAATTAAGATTACAGAAACATTCTAGCTATATCTGCAGGTATTGCTATATTAACACCTTTCTTCTGGAGATACGATATGAATCTAGCATACCTATACATTAGCTTTTTACTATGACTACGTTTAATATCAGAATAGCACTCTATGATATCGTCTATAGTGTAACCATTTCTGATAACGCACCATACGGCAAACTTATCAGCGTGTGTTTCATAGCTAATATGATTATAACCTACGTCCTGTAGTGCTCTACTAGTCACAAGGAGATTCTTCGGTGACATGGCTGGGACATATAATAAATGTCCTATCTCGTGGTATAATGTCAACAAGTTACGTACCGTGTTATATCTTGCACTCTCTGAAGTCCTATACCCCATAGATAGGAAGACTTCCATCGTAGCATTATACCAGTATACACGTCCATAACAATAATCAATACGAGAATATATGTACTGATATGGATTAGTATATACGATAAAGCTTCGTCGCATGTTGAATATAAGAGACATTTCATCACTAAGCTCACTTGATGTGTTATTACAGGTCGGGCGTACATCAGCATATGCTTCAGTCACAACTTGAGTAGTGTGATAGCGTAATTTAACTAAACTAGCTGCTAAATCTGTGTATTCCTTCGTAATATTTTTATCGCACCACTCGGGTTTTATGGTCATGAAGTCTTTGATATGTTCTCCTATCACTGTAGGTGCTGATGAATACTTTTGTTTCAACGCATTCTTAAATCGTTTATAATAACGATATACCGGTTTAGGCCAATGCACCATGTGCATGTGGTTTTCTTTTAGCTTGAACAATGGCAATTTATATATGCCAGTGTAACGATCAGGTTTCCTCTTTTCATGATCCTGTTTATAAAACTCCTTGTCTATATCTAGCATACCTAATTGCATTAAGCAGTTAGTAGCATAAACCAGCATCTTATTACGGTAGCGTTTATCATGTCCTATCTTAGAATAATCATTTATCGTGAGAAATACTAGTTCAAAGATACATAGATAGTACCACATACCAGAGAGTAAACGTCTGTCCGGTAAAACTATTTCATACACAACTTTGTTTTTAGTCGACATGAAAATACATGTACCACCGAAAGATCCTGCCATTAGCACACTTCTAGCACACATATCGTCATACGCTTTAATGTATTGCCCAGTTACCCGATATATGAGATTTTCAATAGCAAGATCACGAGTACATTCCTGCAGAACAAGATCAGCCTTGGATGTACCTTTTACAGCATACATAGATACAGTAATCGGCTTAGTCTTCTTACGCCCGGTAGCACGTTGATTAAAGGTTACAGGTATATTAAAAACATCGATAGTTAAACACGATCTTGGACATGTGTCCATGAATTGGTGAATTATTTCACTTTGGTTCATAAATTAAAACTCCCTAATGCCATACAAAAACTACTACTACTTTAGTAATATATAAATTCACCTCCTTTGAGAAAAAAAGAAATCACAGGAATTTCTTGTACGCCTGTTGTTCACCCGGTCAGGCTCCGGAAAGGGATTTTATTCGACGTCGCCAAGGAACTCCCTTAATTCCTTGGCAGCCTCAGCATCGCCGTGGCGAGCGGCGAGGAGGAGACGGGAGAGGATAGCATCCTCATCCTCCTCATCCTCAGCCTCCTCGGCGAGGAGGGCTCTGTTGAGTTCCTCCTCGTTGATCTCGCGAGGGGGTACCCCGCGAGAAATTTCAGAGGGAAGCCGGAGACAGTATCTTTTATTATCCATGACAATACTCCTTAGATAGGTGAAGTCTTACGAGTTACTATACTCTACTTCGATATTATCACTTAAATTATATATAAATAGTTCTACATGGTCTACAGTTAATAGTAGAATGGGTAACTAACCCCATTCTACTACCACTTATATTTTATTTCTTAAAGGTAAGATATGTAAATGCATTAGTCCAGATAAATGGCATACAGTTACACATTGCTGTCCAGAGGTCAAATGCTACAAGTCTGATTTCGTCTTGAGCATGTTTGCTTATCCGCAGTTCAAAGAAATGCTTGAGCTCTCTGAAGTTCATGGTAACTTTGATGTCAGTAGGCATAGCGTTGGGATAGATACAACGAATATCTTCATTCTTGATACCGAGTTTCTTAAGTTCAGTTATAAGCTCGGGTAGTTTCTCGAAGTAACGCATAACCATATTAGCAGCATCACTTCTATTCCGTATAGCTACAGGTAATACAACTGACAAGTCGCTAGGATCTTCTCCGATATAACGCTGTGATGCTTGAGAGTAAGATGCGAGACGGCAGCGTACTAACTGATGTGTTAGTGATCTGGACACGTTGTGCAGAGTATATGTGACAACACCGTGTTCAAATGGTGATTCATGACCACGCTTTAGTTTATCAGAAATACTCTTACAAGCGTTAATCATACGGAACCATTCTAATGCACCCATGCGGTCACCTTCAGGATCATCGCTCTGTTCCCGTTTCAGTACAGCATTAACCATACTGTTAATTAACCAGGTAGCACGATCCCGAATAGCAAAATCGTTAGTGATGACTGAATCACCATCTTCCACCGTAAGATAACGGCTATTTAGCTTATAACCAAAATCCCGTGCGATGTTGCGTTGTAGAGCGAAACAGCTTACCGCATCACTGATAAAGGCATCACACAGAGCATGCCATTTTTTATTCATAGCTTCATCAGCCAACCAGCGGTCAGCATCTGCACCTTCAGGGAGAGGCTTATCTAATTCCTCTATCGGAAAAGGACGAGCATCTTCCCAGTCAACATTCTTGTAATAGCAAGTACGATAGCCAGACCAGATTTCCCTGATTTCATTATAAAAATGCGATGCAGCGAAACTGGATCGTGTGTTAATGTCAATGGTAGGACCATTGATTATAGAGATAGACATATGTGAACTCCCAAATATAGTTGCATACGATATAAGGTTACATTTTGAAAAAAAAATAAGCTGCACCCATATAGAGTGCAGCTTACTAAAAGTGTTATGGCATAGACGTACCGAAATCTATAACTTCAGCTGATCCATCATCGAGATCATTTTCATGCATGATATTTTTAAGATCTTGCTCAGTGTACACATCATAATTATCTGATTCACATGAATCCTTTAATCCTTTGATTTTATCATAATGAAGTAATACTAGAATTAAAGGATACAGTTCCTCACATATGTCAGGAATCTCCGTTTCATGTGTGATTGGGTTGGTGAACCGATATGCTATATCGACACGTACTTCGTGATCGCACGCAACTGTGGCGAAACATTTATTACCGGTAGCATAACCGTGTAGTAGAATCCCCATATTGCCCCCACAATCTATGCACAAATGTGGCGTACATAGATACCCCTCATTTGTTGGTACGATAATATACTTAGTACCAAATGATTTAATAGAATTGTTGTGTTCACGTAATATACGCCCAATAGCGTGGATACATGCTAAGTGAAAAATATCAGTACAGTATGAACTCAACTTCTCCGCTACTGGTCTATGCGAATTGATATCATCGACATTCATTATAAACTCCTTAAAACAAAGAAAAAAGAGGAGAGCATCTATGACGCTCTCCCCACCAACTTAGCTATATTAAACTCTTTAATTACCGTTGACAGATGGCATACGCTCCACGCCACCGCACGTACACCACCTCTCTATAAAAGGTTTTAAAACCCCAGATATATGTTTGTCTAATACACCATTCAACAAATCACGCAATGTAGTGTGCCACAACTCTGCATCTTCGGGTGTTACTGTGGGTGGCGTAACACCGATGACAGCACTTATACCAGCTGGACCAGGGATACCTTCAATCATGTGATCATTATACATCACAAAGATGGAATTTGATGATTCGATGTATGACAATACCAATCTGTCTACATCTTCAGCTTTATCACGTGTGATGATAATCACATATGCACGACTAGTAGCATCACATATACTAGGAACTACGAGAAGATTGTTATACTCCTCGTGAGTAGCACATAATTCCTCGATAGTATAATACATATCGAGTGTCGCACACTCTAACGTCGGCGAGATATTCATTAAAATTGACATTTTAAAATACCTTTATAAAAGTTAATGAAAAGGCTAGGCTCAGACTGAGCCTAGCCCGGTTAAGTTATTTAAGATTCCTTCTTACTAGATATAATTATTCATTACCTGGAAATACATCACCAAACATATCGTTAAAAGTCTTCTTGTATTCAGACTCCCAAGGATAGTTGTATGTAGGTTGCTGCATAGGTTGCTGATTAGTATGAAGAGAGTTAAACTTCTCGTTAAGATCTTTTATGTTTTTATCAAACATTTTACTGGACTTGTTCATTATACTAAACAACTTTTCCTGAGATTTCTCTTCTATCTCTTTTTTCTCCTCTTCAGTATAAAGTATCCGAGAGTCCTTAGGGTTCGTTGTATCAAGTTTAACATATTTCTCAACGTCTTTAGGGTTGTCTCCGAGACGGACAAACTCTCCATGAGTCTGGGCTAATACAGTGCTCACTAAGTGTTGAGCAGCAGCCGTAACACCAGTAGTAATTACATTATCACTAACAATGCGGTTGATAATATCCTCAGTAGTATCTGAAATGAACCAACCCTGATTGAGCTCAATCTCAACATAGAACAAATTATGTTCCCGGGTTCGCTCAATCTTAGATGCTGCTTCAAAGATAGGATTACCGATTAAGTCGCGTAATCCCTGTTCGGTAGTTACAATACCTATTTTGTTTTTATATTCCATAATAAATTTCCTAAATTAATGAAAAGGCTAGGCTCAGACTGAGCCTAGCCCGGTTAAGCTATTGCTGTTTTGGCAGCGTCACATTAGGTGCAGATACGGGCCGTTGAACATGTGGGTTATTTACAAATCCCAATGTTGACATTCCGGGAGCAAGAACCTCACGTTTATCTCTACCCTCGATAGTAGTATTTGAATATTCTGGCAACACGAACTCTTTATCGAATACTCCTGCAAGATATTTAGCTTCCAGAGGAGCTATCAACTGCCATAACTCTCTGTACTGTTGTAGCTTACGTATAGCATCACATTTTTTAACATACGCATCATTAAACAGCAGTAACTCTAAGATTTCACAGATTTTATCCGCAAACGTATTAAACCTGTCGTATCTGGGAGTAACTAGATCCATTAGGTTCCACCACTCACCTATTTCTATAATGTGATAGTCATCATCACCTCTTACTGTACATTCTAGTTCACATTTAAGTGACAATTGTATATCGTTGACAATAGCCTGCAATGGTTTCTTGTTGATACCTTTACGTCCGAGATAGTTGTTAGCAACTTCTTCAGATTCATCAATCCTGTCTGCTACTTTATTGACGGCCTTTTTAACAATCTCTTCCATGTCCTTTATATCTTCAGGATGCACTTCTCCTTTTTCGTTAAGGTTAACGAAAAAGTTGTACTTTATGTGGAATGCGATGAGATTAAGCGTAAATTTCAGCACATCGCGGGAGTAAGAAGCAGGAACCGGATTAGGCTCCTTAACCTCTTCAGTTGATTTTTCTTCTGCCATTTTAATTTTCTCCATTACAAATAAAAGGTACTGGTGTCATAACGACACCAGTACTTGCACCATTAATTAATAATCGTCAGGATAATCTTCAGGATTGTAGTGAACACTATTGAATTCTTTACGTTCCCTTAGCCACTGATACATAGCCGGACTAATTCCCTCGCCCGACTCTATGAGAGCTATAAGCAAGTCACCGCTCTGTTTATCTAAAGTAGATATAACATGCTGGTAAGCACTCACCCGTTTCTGTAAGGTGTCTGCCGTTGTATAGTTATCAGGCAGACGGGAATTAAAACCTCTTTCATTGGATTCTAGAATCCATTTAGCATCATTTATCCGATTAATAAATGCTTCCTTACTAGGCCAGTGCAGATCTACAAAAGGTAATATTTTATCAGAAGATGGTAGATCACTACACTTGTCAGTATCAAATGCAATTTCAATGTTCTCATACACTTTAATGATAAGTGCCTTCCTATCCAGATACTGTAACTTTTCCAGTCGTTCGTCGCTGTACGATAAAACACCAGACATATCGATAGCACGTTCTAATTCAGCACAGTAAGAAGTATACTTCTTATCAGTACAACGGTTTGTAACCATGAAACGTATTGCAGATACAATAAGAGTAATAGACCTGCGTAACTGTGCATATACTTGCTGCTGCCGGGGCTGGAGGAGAGCGTCACGGAAAGTCTGAGTTGGCTTTTCTTCTGCCATTTTAAATTCTCCTAAAATGGGATTGAACTTCGGTAGTCAAAATAACTACGTATGACTACCACCATTTTAGTAATATATAAATTCAGAAATAATGAAAAAAATAAGCGGCCAGTGATGGCCGCTTGATGATGAATCATAAATCATCGTCATCGAATGTTACTCCGGGGTATTTCTTACGGAGGATTTCTTTAAACATGTCATAATCTTCAACATCCGGGAGCTCTACTTTACCTTCCCGCATGTGGCTGTCACTGTACCGCATTGTTTCAGCAACATATTCATCTTCGGTCTCCCCCATGGCAACAAGGGTACCGAAGTATTCGCCATTCCAGGCGTCATAACTGACGCTGGACTGAATATGAAGTTTTAAAGTTTTCATAGGTAACCTCCTTAAATTATCTGGAGTCTTACGTTATCACACTGCTCCCTGTTACCGCCTGAATTATGTAGAAGTATAAATAGTTTGAGATACAGGGGGTGAGCGTAATGGTGATGGTGGAAAAAAGAAAACTCCCGTAGGAGTTTTCTTCTCAGGATGGACAGATTAACTAGTACCACTCTTTGAAGGGTTCACCTTCAAGATCCTCAGGGTCAAGTTCCTGAGCACATTCAAGCAACCACTGAATGAGCTCTTTCCCGGTCCGACCTTCAGGTTCATAGTAGTAGAATAATTCATGCTTACCGTTATTGATATATTCACCCATAAGTACATCACGGATGAACTTCAGATGGACTACAGTACCATCAGCCAATACGAATGACACTACCTCATTATCGAGGAGCGTCTTAACTGCCTTCTCATCGGAGAAGACTACCGGCTCCCACGCCTGGCACTCAAACTCCCCGTACATCTCGTCAAGAATACTTTCTTCCATTTGGTAATCTCCTTAGTTATATAGAAGTCTTACGTTACCACACTGCTTCCGGTTACCATCTCAATTATGTATAAGTGTAACTAACTTGAAATATATGAAGGTTATAAGAAAAAAGAAAACTCCCGAAGGAGTTTTCCACTCTAGCAAACCATTTATAGTAAATAGTTCTACATAGTTACTTTGATTTAGCTAACTCCTCTTTAAAATCACACATACCCACAACTTCACATAATTTGAATATAAGTTTTGAACGTTTGTAAAGATCAGGTTCAGCATTCATCTCATCTACCAATTCAGATATTTTACCCTGTTTATGCCAAGCCAGTAGGGATAGGACTATAGTGTATACTTCATGCGGCCAACGCCCTTCAGTTTCATAATCAGACTTATTATACTGAAGTTCTATTGGTTTCTTAATATCATTTTTGAACATGTAGTAGCATGTAGCTACAACGTCGTTTTCAAACGATATTCCCATAGCAAATGCACCATCTCCAAACTTGTAGCTGAAGTCAAAGCTGGTATTATCATTACAGGTAATATTTGCCATTCTCCATGAATGAGTTCTATCCTTAGGATCGAAAATATGACGAATACCGCATGAGCATATATTGTCATATTTAGAGGCGATGTCGCATGCGATAGCCTCAACTAAATCTGTTATTAACACGTCAGGACGTATTAATACATTATCAATAGATTCATTATTGTCCATAATAACTCCATAAAAGTGGTACTACTAATAGTAGTACCGATTCTTAGATTACTGATCAGAAGGACTCAGCTTAACACTTACGACATGTTTAACTTCATCAGAACCACCTGAGTTAAGCAGTTCAGATAACTTACCAACCTCTCCCCAATTAAGGATTAGTGTGATAAAATCACTTAACTCACGCTGCCATGTTCCTTTAGGCCATGGGCAGTTATCATCCAGTTGCCATGGTTCTGCAGCGGCACTCGCATCAATCTTAAACCGATATCTCATACCGCCAGGTACTTTCTCACCATCGGTGAATATAACAAATGTACAGATGGAATTATTCGTAGGTTCGTGAAGGAATTCAACAATGTTCCCATCGGTGAACCGGATGAAGAATTCATCTATTACTCCGACGTGATCTGCAGGATTAACAGCATACTGCTTCCCATATGCACTAATTTTGGAATACTTAGGCAGTGAGAAACTCACAAATATTAAACACGTCATAATGAACGCGTTCTCAGGATAAGCCATAATAAACTCCTTAAGTTTAAAATACTAAGTCACAATAATTGTGAAATTATTCAGATTTTAATATTCGAGATATACCTCCTAGACCGTTGTGCAATGCATGATATTCGATAAAATACACGATAATATCTTGAAGCTCTGCTACCCAACCACGAAGTCCGCCCATCGTGAGTGGTAGCTCAAATTCAGATACTGGTTCTGAGAATGTATGTATGTGATCAGGATACTCTGTTCCGTCAGGTGAAACATACTTTACCACGCACCCATTAGCAGCTTCATCATTGTAATACATGATGTGTATTTCTTCACCATTTCTAAAGACAATGACAAATCTTTCCCAGAAACTACCATCTTCATACCGGAATGTACGCATACCGTAGTTACTGACATTTTTCGGGTTGCGTCCTGCACAATACACATTAGTTATCAGATCACATGCCCGCCTAAATTCACTAAGTTTTTCTTCTAATTCCAAAGGTCACCTCCTTAATACAATTATTCATTTTAGTAATATATAAATTCAGCACTATTGAAAAAAGAAACTCACTTGCATGAGAAGAAAACCTAGTGGTTTTACTTTTTAAAGATTAGTAGCAGGTCCATCTGCCCTGCTACTTAAGATAAACAATATGGTCATTCCAATAATTGGCATAAAAGCCAATTATTCCCTTAAAATCATAACGGGACTTACAGGCTCCCTTATGGCTTCCAACGATTACTGATCCGCTGCCAGGAATGATTTCCCGGCAGATGAAATCTCCGGTATCTCTTTCCCAGCTACAAATCATGTAGTTGGAATTGCTTTCTAGTTTTTCGTCATGTATAATCATGGCGAATTCAACGGCATTACGTTTAGCCATTTTACACCCCCCTAGGTGTCAACACTCCCGTAACTCCATATGGCTCAGCCAGAGTGAAATAAGGCTCATGACTTCCCCATTCAGGTTAATTATATATAACTGAAAAAGGCATGCTACGATAGAGGGGTACCCCTCTATCGTAGCATGTTTAGATTATCCGAAATCTTTATAGAATTTGATTATCTCTTTGTGTTTAGTGAACACTTCTTCTACTTCTTCTTTAGTAATGATACCGAGACGAACGCCCTGTTCAAATGCTTCACGGAAGTAGCTTTCATACTGAGGACACTGCTTGATAAACTCAGGCTTAGCATAGCAGATAGCACCGTACCGCAATACAGCACGCTCAGCACAGTAAGACCAAATCATCGTTTCAGGCAATGAACACAGTCCCATAGCCATACCGATAGTTTTAGCCCGACAGGTCTGTATCGCACTGACGATAGGTCCTATCAACGCAGCTTGCTCTGTATCTATATCCATACCTAAGATAAATGCTACTACCTGTTTCTCAGTACGAGTATCCAGGAAACGACAGAGTTTGTTGATATCCCGTGAAGTAAACTTGATGTCTGACCTCATATATACTCTATAGTTAGCACTATCAGTAGATAGTATATGTATCTGCGATGGTTTAGGCTGCATCGCTATCATGGTGGCCATATCGGCTTGTTCAGTGGTTTCAGGACCAGCAAGATTAGCCAGAGCATCTTCTAGACTCTCCATAGAGGCAGTACCGAATTCAGTACCACTGGACATAGAGTCTACCACCTCAGGTATGACGTTGATACCTTCTTCAGCACCGATGCCCATGGCATCATACGGATCGGAAAAGTCTGTCATTCTGCGTCCTCCTTAGGGGCAGTTCTTGTTACCCAAACCTTAGCAGGAACGATAATGTTCTCACCAGCTTGAATCTTAGCGAATTCTTCCTTGGTGATATGACCTTCCTTCAATGCCTTACTGAGCAGGGTAGAGTTAACGTATTCTACCTGCTTAGCAGCAGTCTGAGCTATACGTGTGGAAACACCGGTATCGGTATGACTGCTCATATGGTACAGCATAACAGCGAACGGAGTAACACTGATGTTTTCCCGTTTAGCAGCACTGTGTATCAGAGCAGCAGCAGAAGCACACAATCCCCGAGCTACAGTCTTAACAGTACCCATGCAATTATCTATAGCACTAGCTATCAACCCGCCGCTGGCTACATATCCACCAGGGCTATCGAGATAGATAGTCATCGAGTCTTTGATACGCATGGTAAGCAGAGTGTCTATAAGGGAGACATAGTTATCTGTATCAGTTATCTGACCTGAGATGTATGCAGTGTATTCGATACCACCATCCGGGTTACGATTAGTTATGTATACTGGACTATAAGCTCTGCCCTGACGACTAGGTTCGTTATACTCACATATGTGTAAGTCTGCATCGCACCGACGTGGTATAGCGGTTATCATCGGAGCACTGCGAATATCTTCAGTACTAGGTTTAAACTCCTCGGTACTAGGTTTAAGATCCTCAGTAGCTCCGAAACTTTCACCTATCGGCCCCCATAGTTTTGATATATCCATGTTATCTCCTGTTATAGACCAGAGCAGCACCAGAGAATAAGTTACCGTTAGCATCATAGAGACTCTGCTTACCACCTACTCCGGTTACCATAGTGTTACCGCATTTAACATGACGTTCGTTGAATATCTTAGCGATGTCACGGTCAGAAATCATTAAGGATTCAGTACCTTCGCAACCAACGATAGCATCTTCAAGTTCCTTACGGGTAACTCTAATCTCATCAAAGCTTTCCTGACTGGCGTTGTAACGCTTAGTAGCAATTTCATAACCAGGAGCACCAACAGCATCGAAGGTTACTACCATAGCTACTTTACGATATTCATATTTATTATCAGGGCCTACCATCGGCTCACATAGAGAGCGGATACTGAAAGCGGTATTGATGTTGGGATCTTGCAGACTCTTTTCCAGATAGTGACCATAAGGACCGCAAGGTTTTACCTTAGCTCTTATCGGGAATGCATTGTTGCCATGCATATCTATCGGTTTGTCATCCACCCAGATTTTGGTGAAGAGATGAGACTGTTTAGATTCATCTATCTTTAACAATCTCCGCATATCTTGTCTGCCATCAGGAGTATAGATATCAGGATGTCCCCATTCACCGAATAAGACACCGTCAGTTAAACAGATGTTAAAACGGGATGTTGGGTCTCTCATAGCGTTAACTAAGGAGGTTTCTTCATAGATAACACCGGCACGAGTAGGTGCACCTAAACAACCTAGTACCACGTCATAGCAACCATTTTTATCAGGTTTACAGGCCTTTAGATCATGACCATTGTAGTTCAGCAATGCAGAACAGGAAAATTTGAGATCAGCTGGTAATGTATTCATTCTCATATTGAATATAATCTCCTGTATAAGTTAAGAGGATACTCATCACATTGTGTTACTGACGATACATATCTTCGAAATCATTATTCTCATGTTTGTCTTCTGCAAGAGCAGCGTTAATACCATCAGCACTATAAGCACCGAATACTCGTGAATGGGTAGAGAGTGCGGTGTTACTGATATCCATCATGTTGATGACTCGAGCTTGTTTAGTCATAGGTGTTAACCGATATAGCTTAGACAGATCATCGGGATCACGGTAAAGATGCTGGTACACTATCTCGAACACAGCATGACTAGCATCAATACCGGTACCAGATACTTCTTTAAGATCATCTAGCAGTCCAAAGATAACATCATACGTGATGAAACTAGGTATCTTACCATTACTCAGAAATTCTTTCCAAATATAGTAACCCATTTTGTTTAATTGTACCACAAATGAATTGACTAAGAACCGGTCACCGTGTTTAAAAGTGCATACTTTATAAGTATCACCATTTATAATCTTAACATCCAGCTCAGATGGGTCCATAACCAACACAGCTGGTATCATGATACCAGCTTTTTTACCATCTATACTGAGATCAAAGATACCTAATGCAGACACATATTCATCTATAGATAGCAGAGTATATATACCATATCTTTCCGGTATATAAGCTATCAATTCTTCACCGGTAAATATCACCGCATCAGAATTCGGATCTTTTACAAATTTATTATCCATTATTATCTCCTAGTATTTTCAATCCAGTACATTTGCAGTGATTTACATCCTGAAAATCATGATGGTAACAGTCTGGTTTAATAAATGCTAACTGTACCTTATCTATCGGATCACTGCTTATATAGATGTTTTCATGATTTTGAATAATCAATTCGTTACGATCAGCTAATCTATCTAGGTGAAAATTACGGATAGTATTAGTAGCATTGTTTATCAGTAACGTATTAGTCATGTCAAAATCATTTATGGTGTTATAGTTTTTCCAGCTGTCAAGAGTAGCACTTCTATTTATATATAGTCGTTTGGTCTTGACTAGAACTATAAAACAATTGTTAGAGAGTTCTTCAGCCATTTCCTCTTCTAAGAAAGTATGATACGGTTTAGCAGCATAAGCTATTTCCGCAGAACTAACTGTTTCCTCTTCTAACATTCTACGTAAAGGTATAGATTTGTTGAATGGTAACTTATCTATATCTACGTAGATAGAATTAGCACTGGATAGTCTATACTGGTCGGGGAGAATCATGATACCACCTAATACCAGAATAGGAGTGTACTGCTTTAGGTCATAATCACGTAATGTGAAATACCATCTCACACCATCAGGTGTCTTAGTGAACAGAGCATCGCCAGCAACATATGTTTCACTGTCATGTGTACTTACTATTTTAAGTTCAGCTATATCAGTGAAGTCTAATAACTGTACTTCTGGTGTACTATGATTAGTAGTATGCCAACATAATTTAGCACCATTGAGAGCATAGAGAGCTCTGGTATTAACATCAAAAGCAGGACGGCAGACAAACCCATTGACCACTGGAATACAACGACTAAGATTAGGAGTAACTGTAGTGCAGTTATCCTGAATACTTATCCGAAGATCATGCAGTAACCAACGGTGGGCGAAGATATTGTATCTTCCAGTAAGATAGTCACCATAGTCCAAATTAAATGTATTAAATACTGCAAGAGCGTCCCATACTTTGACGGGATTAGTCGGTATTTTAGTGTTGGGCATATATGCTGGGAGATGAACATTGTATCCTAGCACTAGTCCATCAGTGAGGATATTGTCATACTGTTCCCAGGTAGTAGCGTTGACTGCACTCTCGTAGTCAACGATCATACGGCTGTAGTCTAGTGTATATGAATCTGATGCGTTATATACAGAAGTATATATTCTAGTATTAAGACTAGCGGCATCCTGTAACTCAACTGGCGTGATATCCTCGCGTGCATATACGTCTATTCTGCTTTTAGTTTCAACGTAGATGAGATGAGTAGTATACATCTATATATTCTCCCCGTATTGCTAAATGGTCTATAAAATAAGTATGAATGCTTACGGTTTCAACCATTTAGATATTGATATTTATAAGGATAAAGACCTATGTCTACATCTGATGTTTCCGAATATATCTGGCATAACTTTGATCAGCAACATGTTGATTTTCCCGAACCCGCTATGGAGCGAATGATTGAGAGTAAGTTTAAGCGTAAGTATGTAACTTACTTAATGTGGCATTTCGGGGATCGTGTTATATCTCTTGATGACAAATTTGAGTTACCTAACAACTCTATTCTGCACGTAGCAGATAACTTTGAACACTTTAACGAGCCTATTGACATTCCGAGACTGGAAGAGAATCTATTCATTCAGAATGAATCTTTCCTAAAGTACATACTACATATAAGAGACTTTAACAAGACCGGACCGATTAAGTATGCTGATAAGTACATCTATCGGCAAGCAGGACTACCCTCAGTATTGATGAAGTTCCGCAGCGAGCACGGCGGTGCTTATAAGTATCTCAACACCTTTGACGATATCCCTAAGAGAGATACAGCATTAACCATTATCAATCACAACCCGTTGTTCCGGATAAGAATGTTTGGCAGAATGCAGACATACCGTCGGGTTATGCAGATACTGGCATCTATCTTTAATACTGCTGTAGAATTAGCACGTCTGGATAAGAACCAGTTCATTGTACTTCCTTGGGGTGAAGAACATTACACCATAAGTAACTTTATCAGAAACAGAGACCAGCTTACTTACTCGACGATAAAGTATCCTGAGAACTTACAGTACATTTTCATGATGCATTTGGTGAATTATTTCTGGCCGACTGCATCTACTTCTATGTTCTCTAAGTTAGATCTGTCAACGTTAAGTAAGATCTATCTGGTGCTCAAACATAATGACAAATACATCTTCTACAATTTAGCTGCCCTTAAAGCACTGGATGACGATAACCGTGTATATAAGAAGATGTTTAACCAGCTGAACCTGTTAGCAGTTATGGGTAGACCAGGTGCTATCGATAATCCGGTAGTTAAAGATCTCATCACTAAAATGCAGAAGGTAGAGAAGCTAGATGATAGTGGTCGCTTAGAAGTAGAGAAGAAACCGCTTAAAGAAGAGAAAGAAGATACTGTTACAAACAGTGAAGGTAACGTTGTTGGTAAATCCACAGTAACTGTATATACCCCGGCTACTAAGGAAATCGTTGCAGCTACTCCAGAAGCTAAGGAAAGTGTGATAACTACCATTATCCAGAACATCGCCAATGCAGTAAGTCCGACACGAGATATTCCTAAGTTCCATGGAGCATCTAGCCGTAGTAACATCAGTATTAAAGTACCTGATGCCCATGCTACAGTTGTTGATGCGGCGACCAAGAAAGAGACTACAGTAACGGTCAAACGTGCTGCTAATATAACTAAGCTTAATACTGAAATTATTAAAGAAGATGTTGATGATTTCATGGATACTCTGGATAAAGAGGCAGATGATTTCATTGACAATCATGAGACATTGACTCCTAACGCTAAACGTTACTTTAAGAGTGTAGCTAAGAAGTATAAGAAATTAACACTCGGTGGTGTTCCTCTTGAGAAACTGTTAAGAGACCAGTCGGACCTCACTCTTAGTGATACTACTATCGATCCTGCAAAGCTAGGTCCAGTAACCGATATGTCTTCTATAAAGAGTACTCTGGTAGCATATGACCAGGATTATATTAAGAAGACTTATCCTAAGCATATTGCCGGTATCATAAGTTCATTCCAGAAGAATGGTGTATACCTAGTAGGACTTAAGGAAGAGAAGGTACTTACTGAACTTCATAACTACACTGAGTATAGTTGTCAGTATGAAGACCTTGATGGTAAGAAATCCACTATCAAATTCAGGATACCTAACATAGATAGTGAAGGTTGTGTAACTATAGATGGTGTTAAGCAAGTAGTTAAGAAACAGCGTTTCCCTCTGCCTATCATCAAGATATCTGAGGATACCGTAGCACTATCATCTAACTATAATAAGGCTCGTGTACAACGTTGTAGTAATAAAGCACATGACTTTGCTAGCTACATACATCGACTGATGATAGATAAGAGTAAGTGTAGTGTTCGTATAGCTTATGGTAACGAAATTGTTAATCTACCACTAGCTTATGAATATACTACTCTGGCTACCAAATACAGATATCTGTCATTCGTAGGGCGCGATAATGCTTCGTATGACTTATGTTTTACTTACAAACGTCGTCACAAACATTTCGACGGTAATCCTGAGATGCTTGACAAGCTTGAGGGGCAGTATGGTGTATACTTCGGTAAGACTAAGGATAACTGGCTTTTTGCTGACAATACCAATACGGTATCTGTAATCAGTAAGACTAAAGGTGAAGTATCTACCGGAACATCTATCATGGATGTTTGTAAGATGGCACTTACTTCCGAGGCTTACAATAAGACTAAGCCACTATCTGAGTGGACAACTATACAGTTACTCGATGGAAGATTCCCTGTTATCTTCATGTTAGCGTATCGCTTCGGTTTACGTAACATACTAGATTATCTAGGTGTGAAGTATACGATTACCGAAAATAGAGCTAAGACTATAGTAGGTGAAAGCACTGTAGCTAACAGTGAAATGCAAGCTGGTGTAGAGTCCTTTGAAGGTAAGATCTCACTCGTTAATGTACGTTATCTGGATGAGTTAAATAAGGCTGGTATTGATAAGAGTAAAGTTATCATTGGTGCAAGTGCCTCTTTAGCACTCCACGGTTTGCTAGATACACCTAACAAAGATCTTGACATCTCCATTGAAGATGATTATAAGAAATCTCTTATTGACAAAGGCGTTCTAGTGCGTAAGACAGAAGATGGTACTACTCACTGGGTGGTTCCTAATACTCACATAGATGCCGGTATAGATGGGCCTGATCAGCAACGCTTTGCTTATAATGAGCTAAAGAAGTTAGGTATCACTGTTGTAAACGGGTATACTTTTATAAGTCTTGATGGGATGCTAGAGTTCTATGAAAAGTGTAAAGAACTTTTCCCGGATGACAAAGAAAAACAAAAGAAGTATAATGACCGCATCGCTCTTGTAGAGCAAGCACTTAATACTTCTGCCGGTACCGAAGCATTTGTAAGAGATAAAATATCTGGTGATATACCTGGATATGATCCTGACCTCGCTAACTACGATAAGGATACTGTAATCTGTTACGAGGGTATTTGGACGGATAACTTTAAGAAACAAGATCCCCATGGCAATGAGGCTTCTAAAGCTACTATACAACAGATTAGTAATATACTAGCACGTATTGCTAAGAAGTATGATAAGGGTCTTAATGACCGGGAGATTGTTGCATATCTTAAAGAACATCTGTATACCAAAGGACATCGGTTAGTATTATCTAAGAAAGATGTACAGCGACTAAATGACAAGTATGGAGTAGATCCTAGCGAAGTTGGTTTAATTGGGCAGAACGTTATTAATTATAACTATACCTGTAAAGCAGCTTCTTTTGGTAAATCACTCATACCAGCCTACGAACAAATGTTCCAAGATGAAGAAGTTGATATGAATGTAGTTAAGTATATTAGGAATGAACTTTATGACCATGAAGTATTCCTTATAGATAACTTAACCGAAATGTTACTAACCACTAGAGCTCGAGGAATACCTTGTTCAGAAGAATACATCGACGGTATATTACAGTATTACTTTGCCCATGAGGAAGGACATTCTGCTGCTCCTAAGGAGATAACAGATGAGTGCCTTAAGAATCACACGTTCGATGCACATGAAGCATATGCAGATAAATGTGCTCTGGCTGCATTAGCAGAGTGGTCTAAGAAACATCTCAACGATAAGGAAGAGAGTGAGAACATACCTAATAATCCTAAGATAGAAGATACTGTCAGACAGTTTATGGCTACTGGTGGTACTCTAGTCGGATTAGAGGCTATGGGTCGTATGGTTAAACCCAGATTAGGATCAGTTACCCTCTATCTCACCAACAAATCAGAGTCTGATAAACGGATATCGGTGACTCTACGTGCTGTTGTTATAACTGTTAATTTAGGTACTACTACTAGTGTACAACGACAGGTTACCGCATATAACGGTTCTACGTTTATCACTACTGACAAGGATAAACTACCTAGAGATATGGTAGATAAATTAGCTACCTATTTCAATTGCGGTAAAACTAAGATATCGCATGCTAGTGTCAACTGGTTATCTTCTGATAAGGTGCTACCTCCGGGATTAGCTAAGATTAGACCACTCTCTGCAGTAGAACATAATAAGTTGGCTTCTAAGATAAAGGGTAACTTTAACAAAGTAAGACTAGGTAAGCGTAGTGGTACTGAGGATTTCTCGGTAGGATTTGAGGATATCTCTGAAGAGGTTAAGTATGTACCTAAACCTAATGATATCCATATCAAGTTTGCTGACCGCGTACTGCATATTAACAGATACCCGTTAGCTCACTCACTGATAGTAGCAGGACTGTGTGATTACGACCTAACTAAGTATGAGATGTCTGAATTTGAATCTTCTGACGTATACTATCGTCTGCTCTCTGATAAGAAGATGTCTATCAATTTGGTTAAAGGTATCAACAGTTTTTACGACCTATTTGTAGATAATATTACGTACTCTGTACTGAAGATGATGCATGAGCCTACTAATGTAAGAGATCTACTTATCCGTTCTACAGTACTACTGTCTACTACTGACCATGAACCGCCTTCATCTGGTTACAACCATAGACTGCGTGGTTACGAACAGTTTGCTGGTATACTGTATAATGAGTTAGCTAGGTCTTTCGCAACCTATCAGTCTAAGCACAATGCAAGCAATAAGTTCAGCACTAATCCGGATTCAGTATATCTACGTATCGTACAAAATGGTTCTATGATACCAGCAGAATCAGGTTCTCCTATAGAAGACATTAAGAGATTGTCAGGGCTCACCTATGGTGGTATCCAAGGACGTACTGATGACTCATTCGTGGTGAGAGACCGTCACTATGAACCATCTGACGTTGGTATTGTATCTGAATCTACCGTTGATAATAAGAAAGCAGGCTTTAACAATACTGTTACTTTCAATCCTAACATCGTTAACACGTTAGGTATGGCAGCGGATACACCTGTTGAGAAGTTGGAACCTTCACAGGTACTATCTATACATGCGTTAGCCTTCCCGTTCAGTTGTAACGATGATACTAAACGTATCAACTTCATTCAGATACAGTGTGCTCACTTAGTACCTGTAGAATGTTACGAGAAGATGCGTGTGTGTACTGGATATGAGAGAGTGCTAGCACATAGATGTGGCCGTAATTTCGCCGGTGTTGCTAAACAGAAAGGTAAGATAACTAACGTCGATGAACGTGCACGTCTAGTAGAAGTTACTTATGCCAATGGTGATACTGAAGTATTCCCGTTCGGTAATGAGTATATCACATTTGACTCCATGGAGTTAGAGAGTAGGTTAGAGTGTAACGTTAAAGTAGGACAGGTTGTAGACAAAGGCGACATTATAACGTATAATAGAGACTACTTCAAGATGGATAAGACTACTGGCCAGGTAGATATGTCCATAGGTGTTAAGAGTAACGTAGTGTTCATGGAGATGGATACTACCCTAGAAGACGGTGTAGAAATATCCGATCGACTTGCTACTAAGCTGACCATGTCACCTATCAACCTTAAGGTAGTATCTCTATCTGGTAAGTCACTTATTCACATGTGTCGGTCTATCGGTGATGTAGTAGCTCCTACTGATGACCTGATGATATTTGAAGAAGATCCTACAGCTACTGGTAGTTTCAACGTTGATGAAGATACTTTGCTGATGCTATCTGAACTCAACCGGCGTACACCTTCCGCAGGACATGCTGGTACTATAGTTAAGATAGATGCGTATTATAGCTGTGATCCGGATGTGATGCATCCTACTGTTAAAGAACTGGTTAAGCATGCTGTAGAAGAACGTAATCGTCGTTATCGCATGACTAGAAATAGTGCTAACGAAAACGACTATCCACCTTCTACCATGATAGCACCGGGTTCTAAGTACAAGGGTGTGACCTTCAGTGAAGATACTGTGATGTTCGTATTCCATATACAGGAACATATTAAGCACGGTGTTGGTGACAAGTTAGTAGTATGTAACCAGCTTAAGTGTACCTGCGGTGGTATATTCGCCAAACCGGTATATTCGGAGAGTGGTGTTGAGATAGACGCATTCTTTAGTATGTTGTCTACCAACAAGCGTATCGTGCTTTCTCCGTTCATGCATGGTATCACTTCCCGAATACTAGAGAAGTTAGAAGACGACATTTGCCTTGAATACTTCGGCGAACCGAGATAAAAAATAAACTAGGTGTATACTGGAGGACATCCTCCAGTATACACTTATAAGAAAAAAGAAACCCGCATGGGGTTTCTTTATCTCATTGGTATACAGCCGCTACTTATTCTTTGCTTCAACAATACCGCCGGTAATTATCGCCACTGCAGCAAGGATGAAGATTCCACCGATCGCAATTAAAGAATTGCGATCATCAATTTCCTGCTGACGACGAAGTTCTTCTTTGGACGGCTTTACGCACTTTTTAGTGCGATTAAAGAAACTAAAGAATCCACCTTTTTTCTCAGGTTGAGGCTCCTGATGTTCGCGTATGATTATCCTAATCATAGTGGTTAAAACTCCATATATAGATTCCCGGAAGTCTTCTAAGTTAACTCTAACTCTGCTCCCATACCACTACGTAGATTATATATAAATGAAATTATGATGATTTAACAAAAAAGAAATGCTCCCTGTGCATTTCAACCCCGCCAACTACCGTGGCGGGGATTCGGTACCTGTTGTTAACCCGGTCAGGTTCCGGGAGAGGACTACTCACTATCGCTTTCGTCCCCTTCTGCGGGAGGAGAAGGCAGCTCAGAAACTACCTTCTTCGGTGTCTCCTCCCGCTTTAGGCGCCTATAAATGAGGCACCCCGCGAGAAGAGGAACACCTACTAAGGCAGTTCCTACGATTGGGGCTACAGTGAGCCCCAGAGCCACCTTCTCCAATAAGGTAGGATTCTTAGGGAGAATCCCTTTAACCTTATCCAGAAGGTTCATTTGGTACCTCCTTTAATCTTTACGTCGTACCAAATGTATAATGTATAATTAAAAAATAAAGACCTACAGCTACTGCAGAGCTTTCGCTCTGCAGTAGCGTATAGATTATTTAAAACATTTCGGTGGTTTAACACTTTCTACTATGACACGTTCAAGTACGTATACAAATATAGCAATGTCTTTAACACTTGTAGGATCATTGACATAGTCAACTATAATACGGCTAGCTACATATTCAACATCCTGATCAGGTATATCTTTAAAATGCGGGCAACTAGGTATTGTAGATACTTCTACATCATACTTATTAAAGATTACATTACTACCAGCAGCTTTGATATATGTTAATGTATTTATCAGACTACGTAATGTCGGAGTAGGATTTTTTATAGTAACTTTAGTATATTTAAGATAACCTAATAGACTCTCTATAATTTCACGACCACTCGGCTTAGATGTTAAATTACGTGTTATAAACATACTGACAAATGTATCTACTGGTACTTCATCCATCATGCCAGTAGGCACTAACGTTAAGTCACGCCTTCCGTACATTCCGTTCTCAGTAGCTTCACGATATACTTCATACATCTGTTCAGTATCTGTATCCAGAACAAATACCTGGGGATTAGCTATAAGGTGATCTTGTAACAGCTGGGTAATACCTTCCCCATACTGGTGTTCTAATGAAACTTCATCGCTCATAGGTAACTGCCTCTTGTCATTGACTGTAAATTCTGCATAGGATGATAATTCAAGAAAAAAAGAAATGACCTAAACACGAAGACCATTTCTTTTCTAGAGAAGAGGGAGTACTACCAACAGGTTACGGTAGCTTCGGGATACTGCTCCCGAATCCACCCCATGTAGCACTCCAGGTCCTCCTTGGAAGGAGTCCCCGGGCCGTCAACCCCGTCCTCCCTCCAGTTATAGGAAACCCGACCGAGTTCCTCCTTCGTCTTGGTATCTATGGCTACCATAAAGTAGCTATAGTACCATTCTTCCGCTTCATAACGGAAGAGGTCAATCTCTTGACCCCATTCAATTTGAATGTTCATAGGTAACCTCCTTAAATTACACGGGAGTCTTACGCTATCACACTGCTCCCTGTTACCGCCTGAATTATGTAGAAGTATAATTAATTTGAAACACAGGGGGGGGGTAGGTAAAAAAATAAACCCCGCTCTAAGGAGCGGGGTGGAGGAGTTAAACGGTAATGTTATACCACTCCTCCAGATCTGCCTTTGCGGCAGTATCGCCGGCCTTAGCCTTGGCGATAAGATTTTCAATTATTTCGTCCTCGTCGGGGAGATCAAGGTCCTCGTTACGAGGATTTTTGTTAAAAGTTTCCCCTTCCGGGAGAGGACGGAGGGGGCGGTTATCCCCCTTCCTGCGAAGAAAATATGCCTGTTCCATGATAATACTCTCCTTAGATAAGTGAAGTCTTACGGGTTACTTTACCCTGCTTCACTCATCCGAATTATGTAGAAGTATAGTTAGTTTGAAATACAGAGGGTGAGCGTAATGGCGATAGTGGAGAAAAAAAAGAAATCCGTAGATTTTTTAAGTGCCTGTTGTTAACCCGGCCAAGGCTCCGGGGTTCTGCTAGCCGTTCCTCCTTTTCGGCAGCAGGACTACTTCATAGTCCATGAATCTCTCATGGACTTCAGTCTTGAAGTTACGGTCCGGCATATGCCGGACCAGCCAGTTTGCCACACTTACCGCAAGCTTGCGGTCGAAGGCCACGACGGAAACGTGGCCGCCATCGATGACGATAATCTCGTCGTCGATGGCTACGTAGCTTTCAATGAGATGCTTAATCACTGCTCTCATGATACACCCCCTTTTGATAAGTTAAACGGAGTCTTACAAGTCACCCGACTCTGCTCCAGTGCATCACTCTAATTATGTAGAGATAAAAAAAGATGAGATACAGTAGAGCAGGCCCCTACCAGGCCTACTCTACTACACCATTAAGGAACTAATTCCAACGGGATTCTTTACGATTGACTTCCCATTTATTCTTTTTCTTATTACGTTTACCGGTCCGCTCTACTGTAACCTTTTCAGTAACAGAAGTCCACATATTAGAACTAGCAGACTGTTTGATAGCCTTAACAAGAGCATCACCCATCGTGGTATGAGGTACTGGCTTAGGACGAGGCTTACGTTCTGCGATAGTATCATCAACTATCGTCAGTTTCTTGTCACTATATTTAAAAGTGACAATATGCTTTTCCTTACCTAAGAACGTAGCATACTTATACTCAGTATCTTTCTTAACGATGATAACAGCAGGAGTAGACTCATGGTAATAGGTTTCACCTTGTCTGTTAACACGCTGCTTATCACTGATAACCTTACCACTGTAGAGCTTACCGTTATTATACAAATCCTTGGTATTGAACAAGTTAGCACGGGTTTCAGGTACGCTAGCATTGAAGTATACCAATGCCTCATCTTCCTCACTAGCATCTTTGGAGATACGTGCTGCACTTAGATAGCTCCGGTCAGGGTGGTACTTAACTGGCTTAAAGATAGGGTCGAGTTCAGTTACCACATCATCAGCTTTGCTATCATACACATTGAAAATCTTCAACACGTTAGAGTTAGGTTTATCAAAGATACCTACATCAACACCGAGTAGTTTATGCTCATTAATATTGTATTCACGAATAGTTATACCGTCAGTGATTGTATTGTCACTGGGGTTTATAGTAAAAATTTGCATTAGTATTAGTTCCCTTGTACTTTTTCTGGTTTTGTTATTAAATACCTAACAAGCACTATCGGTGTTATAATCATGTACACTACTATTAGTGCTGCTATTATACCTGCCCATATTGCTAATATACAGCATGCTATCACCATACTGAGTATAGCCAGAATTATGGTAGCTATAGAATTAAAAATGTATTCCCGCAGGAGGTTTAGCGAATTCTTGCTAAATATATCCATACAGTCATCCTCTCACTATGCTACATACAAATCTTCAGGCCCCATAGATTCGTATACGCTAACATGCTTATCATCCAACGAAGCGTTGTAATACGGATAAATATTCCTGTAATCGAATATCTTACCAGCTCCTACTTGATTATTCACCCACTTAAGTGACATGACTTCATCTCGTTTGTGATGCTGATAAAATACTGTAGCATACATGCCGAGTACAGTGTTGATATATGCCGGGTTACCATCACTCTGTGAGCATACCCAGCTCAGGAGAGCATCGGTTACTTTAGCCTGCGTATTTACCAGAAACTTGACTTTTCTGCCATTGACTTTAGAGTTCGGGTTATGACCAGCATGTTCAATCTGATAAAGCATACGCTCAGACGAAGGCCCGTCTTCAAATTTCTCAGCGGCCTTACCGAGTTTCACGAACATTTCCGATACTTTAACATTACGAGCATTGGTGACAAATTCATTAGCTAACTCTAATGGTGTTTGCTTATTCTTGGTTAGTAGCATATCTTAGTATAATCCTCTACCTGGGCTAAATATAGCTTCATATAATACAAAAAAAAATAAGCAGAGTAGTAATCTCTGCTTATCTCTCAAAGTATGAAAGTGTTACTTAAAACCAGCATTCGTACTTCATGTCAAGTTTACACCTACGTAGGTGATACTTGATACTGGGCATGGTGAGCCTGATACCATACTCTATCAGTATGGGTTTGATAAGGTATATCATATCACTCACCAGGTACTTTTTACCCAGCAGCCGTTTCCGGAGCCTGGCAGCTAATTTAGGATCAGCTGCAGGATACACCTTATTATCCCAGTGCTCCATAGCGGCATCTTCGAACTCTACTATCTCGACAGACCTTGACAGGTTGGTCGTCAATTCATACACAACCTCACTAGCAGTGTTACAAGCGTTTATCAGACCATAGATGCTCTTCGGCCCTAAGTTTATGACATTGGACTCGTACGCTAAGTCCTTAAGGCTTTGCTTCCTCTGATCATGCAGTAATGTATACCGCAAATACCTCTGGTAAGCATCCCTATAAACCTCGATATTGAAAGGGCTATGGCGTGGTGCATTTACTACACCTAAAGCCAGGATGGGACTCATGCAGGGTTCAACCCAGCCAATGTCTCTCACACAAGCATCATACTTATCATACTTACCTTCATCCAGCATCGACATCAATTCGTCAATAACTTTAGGATTAGCAGTCAGTACTTTAGCCCGGTTGTTAGAGTATCCTTCCCCAATATTTATTTCCACGAGCCTGCTCTTACGAGCAACAATAACTTTCAACGATGTTACACGCTGATCCTCATTAGTAACCTGTAAGATGACTTCGTCATACTCACCATAACTATCACACTGAAGTACTTCATATTTCATCGTGTAGTGGGCGACTACTCTGATCTCATCGTCAGAGATACTAATGATGTCACACTTGGAGTAGTTATTGTGTACGCTATTCCCCAGCTGGCTCAATAAACCAGAGAACAGTTCACGCCCGAGCGGATCAAGGATCTTGATCCGTTTCTTACTGCTATCGGGCATCTGCAGTAAGATTTTCTCGATGTTATACATCTCGAACTCCTTATAGATTAAACATAACACTCGGTAACACCCTGCTACCGAGTAACTCATTTACGTAATATATAAATGTATGTTCTATGATGTTGATGTGGCCTGTTTGAATGCAGCTTCGTCAGTGAACACTCTTACTTTAGCACCAGTCCCCTCGGCAGGAGTATCAATCAGTGGTACATGTCTAAATGATACTGCTCTATACTCAGGCACTGTAGCACCACTGAAGTAGGTGAGATTAGGTGTGACTATCAGATCGATAACATCCTGCTGTTGTACGTTATACCATTCCTCTTCAGGTCTGAACTTACTAACCAGTATGTTATCAGTCTTATCTGCTATCACAAAGTACCTAGTTTCACCACGTTTAAAGGTGTTGAGTACTGTAACATGCTTAAGCAATATATTCAAAGGCTCGTTCATGTTACCGAAAGGTTCTACATTCTTAAGGAATATCTGGAACCGTACATCCTTTATCTGGTCTATAGTAGTGGTACTATCTATATACCGTACAAAACGATGTTCACCTTCATCTTTATAGAACTTAGAGAACCTTTCTCTGAAAGCACTCAGCTTATCTTCGGTTAAGCTAACACCTCCAGCAACTCTATGTCCACCAAACTCAAGCAGTATATCACTACAACTGGCTAAGCCACTGTATAAATCATACCCTTGTGGTGCTCTGCCACTGCCATGTAAAGTACCAGTACCAGTAAGACAGATAACTGGAGTGTTAAATACTTCAGCTAACCTAGCAGCGATGATACCTACTATACCAGCAAGCCAATCTGATTTGTATACCACGACAGCATCGGGAGGAGTATCGTCATCTACGCGATAGTCTTTTTCTACAAGTAGAAATGCTTCACGCATCATACTCTCTTCGATGATCTTACGGTCACGATTAAGATTGAACAAATCACTGGCCATGAGAACTACAGTCTTATCATCCATGAAGTTGGTATATTCAGGACTAGTGGGGTTGTGCTGTAATAATAATTTCATCGCAACTTCAACTTTACCCATCCTACCGGCTGCGTTAAGCTTAGGTATAACTATATAGCTTAGGAAACTAGTAGTGATGTCCATACCGTCACGGTAGTTACATAAGAACAATAGTGCTGATAATCCACTATGCTTAGTTACCGAGAGGGCAATGCGTGCTAAGTTCATTATAGCTCGCATAGTAGGGTTAAGAGGTATAACATCTGACAGTATAGACAATCCCGTAAGTATTTCACAGTAAGTGTTTATCTCGGAGGTACTGATACGAGGTCTATCCTTAAGCAAAGTGAGTCCTAACTTAGCAGCTACATAGCAACCAGAACCCATGTACTCATCACTATCTTCCTTAGCATAGACTTTAGGGTCAAGCACATATTCACATTTAGGGAGCTCTTTACCTTCAGCTAGATGGTGGTCAGTTACTACTACCTTGTATGAAGGAGGTAACTTAGCTATCTCTTCTGCAGCAGCGATACCATTATCTACAGTAATAACCAATGGTGATTGGAACATACAGTCATGAGCAACTTCCTGTATCTTCTCAGCATTGATACCATAACCATCCTCACGCTTAGGTATCCACCATGCTACTTCAGCATTCGGTTCTAATACCTTAATACAACTGTACAATACAGCTGTGGCAGTCATACCGTCTACATCGTAATCACCAGCAATGATGATGGGAGTACACTCTTTCACAGCAGTAGTAATAATGTCAGCTACTTTAGCATAGTGTTCACTATACTCCGGACAGGCATCTACAATGTTGATGATGCCAGTAGATTCTAGCATATGTGCACGTCTGTGACATATATCAGTTACAATCTGAAGATTGTCTTCAAACATAGCGAGCATGATAGACTCATGACCTCTAGGACTATCCGGTCTATCTTCCCAATATTCATAATTCAACATGAAAATAAAATCCTATATTAGTAGTACGCTAAACTATAATGAACTTTAATAAAAAAAGTAGAGAGCTCTTATCGAGCTCCCTACTTCCTCTATATCAACTACCCATGTAAGTTAGGATAATCAGTCGGGTCCAGATACTTAGTCCGTTCATCTTTCAAGAACTCATCTAAGAATCTTCTGGTCTCTCTAATAGCAAGCATCTCATCTGGAGTTAAATCCGGATCACTGCTTTCCCATACATAATGAATGTCATATTTACCATCAGCATCAATAGTACTACTATGTATCACTGCGGCACCGGATGTACAAGCATTCTCATACGGGTCTTCTTTATCTAACTTATCAGGGTCAATACCAAACCCATCAATGATCCCATCATCCAACATAGCTCTAATAGGTTCATAATAGACTATCGGCAACCACATAGATGGTGGTACACCTTTAGCTAACTCTTTAACAGAGGTGATAGGTTTAATCCTATCAGGTTGAACCATTTCTGTTACTACAGTTGCTATCTTGTTACTGCTAGCACGGATAGGTTCTACCACTGTAGCCATGAAGGTTTGGAATCCCTGTCTGAAGGGATCATTTTCACTACCGAAGAACGAACCTCCGGAGTTTTGACTGATTTCCCTTAAAACCTCTTGATGACCATGTACACCTAACAACGAACCTAAGGTATACATATTGTTATCAAGGGGCATAGTCTGTACTAGCATTATATCTCCTCGTAATAACCAATGTCCGGATCACTCCGGGAATAATTGTCCATACATGTCCATATCTGATCTAACAATTTAATTCTAGATCTCAGGCCTGGTTCTGATGTACTGAATAGAAGTTGTGACGGGTGTATAGCTGAAAGAGCATCTTCCAATGATTCCTCAAATATGAAAAGTCCATAGCACTCATCCAAGTATGTTATCGTAGTGGCTTTTTATCCTCTACTTCTGTATGTCACCATACAGTTCGGCATATGTTTTTACATCTAACGATGTACCCGGGCCTCGTGGTAGGATTATATTCTGCTCACGCAGGTTCACCTACTATGCTCTGCCCCTGACTAGTATATTACTACTAGCCTTAGGTTCACGGTGTCTCTATACAGAGAGTTTCGTGCTTAATTCCCGGGTTTAACGACGGCAAACTTTACAATGTATACATACCGTCGAAATCCATATTGAGCGGGTTAACTATACAAGCATTAACTTCTATAGTTTCATCATGAGGATTCTTCTTATAATTCTTTACATAGAGAAGCATCAGTGAGCCATACGTAAGAGTTGGGTTGCGCCCCATGATTACCGGAATCTTCTGCTTTCTTGTAGATTGTATATACTTAGTTATACAGGCATCTACATCAGCATCGTAGATTGCTAAAGCTCGTTGATACTTATCAACTGCATCTGCTACTGACATGTGATAATCATGTACCAGATAATTCAGTATCACCTGCTTAAGCTCGGTAACCATGATACCCCAAGGCATCACTAATTCATCCATCGGTCTGGGAATACACTGCGGTATAACTACAGCACGATAGGTGAAGTGTAATCGAGAACCATAACAATGCTTTCTCAATATACCCTGCTTACTGGCAATCTTACCACTGCTGTCGGTATCTATGAGACTCTTATAATAATCTATAATTTTCACATAGATGTCGAATAATTTCTTATTCTTGACAGCATCACTCATCTGGTTCTTAGGAGAATCACTCATCTTACTAGACTTTAACTTAAACAACGTATTGTTAAGGTCTATGATAGCTTCCATGATTTTCCCTGAAGACTTATCCATGTACTTCATAGTGCCACCGATATCTGAGGTTAACGGATGGAGACTATTGTGTAACAATGGTAGCTTTCTGGTGAACATGATGCGTCGATCGCCATACTCTCTATAGAACTCTTCCAGCATGGGTAGCTTATCGCTCTTAGCATTCTTCTTGTACTTATGCATGAAGATGTCTAACATCTCCTCTGGATTTGCAGCGAAATAATCAAACCCTCTCTTACCAGCTAACAATACCTGCAGTTCATCTGAAAGTACTATACCTGATTTACCGGATTCTAGTTTAGGATTAAGAAAAGCATCGATTACATTGTACTTTCCAGTATCCCCTCCAGAACCTCTTTTTCTCGAAGATAGATGTGCAAACTCAGATAGAATTATGTACCAGGTCGGATGTAATACTGGAGGAAACTCTTCCGGTATATTTATCCATGATGAATGCTCTAAGCTATCTACAAATTGTGACGAGCATACAGTATCACAATTAGGACAGATTAAACCTGCTTTCGATACACCTCGTGTTGCACCACACTGACAAGTGGGCACAAATCCCAGATCACCATCACAACTGCTGAAGATGGAATTAGTGATGCTCTCCGACAGATTCTTAGTCAGTAGTGTATCACTGTTTACGCATCTAGCATTTGGTGAATTAGCATAAACCTCATCTAAGCTAACTAATGTTAACCTACGATAGGGCACCATTTCCGCATCCTCCTCTTCAGGAGTTATCTGCCATGGTTGTTTCATATAAAAGACTCCTAATATTCAAAATAGACTGTATTCAACGATATAAATACTTTCTCCCAGTCCTGACCCTCCGATAAAAGCATTTTTATTACTACTCGACGTGCGTTAAGCATGTCGAGCGGCCTTGATAAACCCTGTACCGTTTTAAAATCCGGTATAAATGTTCTCCCTAAGGTGATGGTATCATCCGTTAAATCCTCAGCAACTGGGTGCTTAGTTTTTAAATCTGGAGAATATGTATACCAACTACCGTCAGGATAACGTAGTACTGCTACATACATCATTAGCTTTCTTTTCATACGTACTCCTTCGTTATCTGTACTATAATTATAATATATAAATATTTAATTGTTGGCGACAAAAAAGTATACTACCGGCAAATGCCGATAGTATACTCCCTCTCTCATGCAATTTAATTAAGGATTAATTGTTGCCCCATGGGTTGCCGTATACCGGGTCGAAGCGATTGAAGTAACCACCACCATTATTGGTGTTGTACTGATACTGACCCTGTCTTACGAACTGATTCCAAGCTGCTGCATTGGATACAGTACCTGCAGTATTAGCCATACCGTTACCCTGCATTGTGTACAGGTTATTCAGTATCGGCATATTGCGGTTCATCCAGCCATAGAAGTCTGGAGTGATGGATACCGAATCTGAAGAGTACAGCACCTTCAGGTCAGGCTCGAAAGCCTTCTGTTCCTGAATGGCCTGGAGCGGGTTGAGCTTCTTGAACAGCAACTTCTCGCACTTGGCGACGTCCTGACTATGTCTAGGATACTCACCAAAGAAGTCGATATTTGCAGTGTCCAGTGTCTTATTACCGAACATGTAAACACCACGGTACTGAGTAGCACCGTCATTCAGCATATACGGTACGGAACCTTGATAAGGCTCTATGTTACCACCAAAGAAGTTGGCAAAATCACCCAGTACACTATCGATAGTATTCCGGTCAGATGATACAAACTTCCAAAGTCCGGGTAAGCGAGCACGTCCTTCAACAACGTCGAGAACCACTTCAACACCATCGAACTGCATCTGCATAATCGTGTTAAATGCTTCATCAGTCTTGACATCTGAACGTCCGCCATTGCCATCCGGGAAGAGGAATCCAACATTGATTCTTTCACCATGTGCATTGACCGGGTTGGAACGCAGCCACATCTTCCATGCATCAGAGAGCACGAATTTCTTGACTGCGATGACTACGAACACCGGAATCAATTCATTAGCAAGAATGCTGGAATTGATGTCAGAGATGTGGAATCTCACAGTGTACTTATAGTCAGTAGCCAGCGGGTTACTCTTGATGAACTCAAGGTTGCAGCCAACAGTAGCCAGCACCCTCCGGGACTGTCCTTCAGCAGACTTCCAGTAGTCTTCATTCTCAGGAGCCCAGATGTTCTGCTGGTTGTAGTTGTACTGCTGCCGGAGCTGATGGTAGATAGTCAGGCACAGGTCGGCTTTCAGCGGTACTCCGTGAGGAGACAGCTGTGCCAGAGCTGCTTCATAATCTCTCGGATTCTCACTAAATGTCAGATTCGATGCACCGACACTAGCAACGGTTGCCTTTCTCGGCTCCAGCATTGCTACAAACAGACTGCGAATGTAGCTTGCAAACTTGTCTGCACGTGGATAATCGTCAGGAGTGATTACTATTGTTTCAATAATCTGAACTCCCGGTACGATAGTACCAAGATTAGATGCAGCCAGCTTACTAAGATGTGCTACCGGATAGTCATCGATGCTAAGGTTGCTCTCTGCCATGATAAGGATGACAGCCCAACCATGGTCGACCACAGCCAGTGTGTCATTCGGCTGAGACAGGTTCATCACCCTGATATCGGCCCAATAAGTCTTGGAAGCCTTCTTCATCGGGTTGTTAAGCTCGTTGCAAAGCTGCTCGATGAACTTATGCCCCTGCTCAGATACACCAGATACAGTGTCGAACATGCTAGCATATTCCATCAGATTAGCGATCTCAGGAGCAGCTGCGAAAGCATGACCGTTAGTAGTAGTGGTAGTAGCACCACCCATAGCACCAGCAGCGGCGTTGACTTCAGGAGCAGCACCAGCTCCAGTGGCCCGAGCAGCACCCGGTACATCATCGTCGTCAAGACGTTCCTCAGTAAATTCTGCCATTTTTAAACTCCATTTATAAATAGCGAATAAGTTGAACAATAAGTAGTTATTTCCGGAAATAACTGGTTCAGTATATGTACGTACTTATTTTAAAATACATACAAACTCTACCAAATTAGTAATATATAAATTCAGCATACTTGAACCGTATCGAGGGTTTGACCGGACAAAACCACCCGTAAACCGGGTGGCATACATTGTCCGCATATAATAGTAGTATAGCATATATTATTTTACAAGAATGTTATAGAAACCAATACTACATACATATATGCCGGAAATATTTTAATGTTATCTATAATAACACCATACTTAGTAAATATGGAAAAACGAGCTATACCGCCATATCAGCTTTTTCTTAAACAGCAAGCTAAGATTATCAGTGAGCGATATACTCGTTTATATAACACTGCTGGCCGGGAAAACAGAGCCACTGCCATGCTACGTTTTATACTAAACTTTGTCGATATGGAATACATGTTACGGCAGCCTAATAACTATTATAGATATCTGTACGAAATAAGGTCTATAATAAGAAGTATCTCAGAATCGTTTGACCGAGTAGCACGGGGAAGAGGTTACAATGATACCTTTATCTCTAAGAGTCGCTACTATACAGAAGAATTCATCATGCCTACAGAAGATGTAGGTACCATCACAAACCTACCTTTATATACAGACGACTGGGAAACATGGAAAAGAATACATCCGGTTAGAATAGTAGGACATGATAGTACTGAATATACTATCAATGCCCTAGGGGATGTGCTTACTTTCAGTGAGATACCGCCTAACTATGTATTTATAATGATAGATACTGCAGCACTGATACTGAAGTATTACTCATGGTACCTGTACGGCAGAGATAAAGAACCTGACCAAGAGTTAGCAATACATAAACCACAGCAGTTATTTTTGCACAAGTATGTAATCTGTAATCTGGTATGGGATAACTTTAATGTATGGCTGCTCAATACTATCTATCGGCTATCTGACTACGTAAATGAAAATGGTACTTCTAATATAACTAAGGAGTTTCATACTAAGGCTTTAGAGTCAGATATGCAGTGGGGCAGATTATCTGATTTAGCAACTGAGGCATTTAGGTACCTCGGTGTATTGCTGGAAGACTCCTCACACAACCTCCGCCCCGAAGCTATCATTTCTTCCAAGTTACTACTATCCGGCAGTATCTTTGAGTATGCTACTCAGATGACTACTCGTTGGGATCTACCGATACTAGAACAATATGACTACCTACGTTGGATTAGAGATAAGTCACTGTTTAACTTTATACTGAATATCTATCTTAACCGACGTACTCTTCCTACTACACAACGTATGCTAGTTAACATCAGACGTGATTATAAACGACTAGTACTACATCGACCTTGGAAGACTTGTAACAATGTCATTTTGAAGAATGACATCCAACGTGATATGGAGACTACGATGGATAGGTTGTTCAGCATTTGAAAAAAAAAAGAAGTGACCTAGTAATTAGGTCACTTCTCCATTAGTTTTAGCCCCACACCCGATTGTGGATTATGGAGCCCTTATACCGGTACTCCAAATCTGCCCTAAAAGCAGCGACATCTTCAGGTGTAGGCTGAGGAACGCTACCTTCATCAGTAAACCCATCGTTGTGGGTGTAATTTTCTAACAGCACCGGGCAGTTCTCCCTATTAGTGGCGTAGGCGGTAAGAACGCCCGAGAAGGTGTTATCCTCCTCAGCGATCACCCTTGCCACTATGGAAATTTCAAGGCCTTTAGTCTGCAGCATAAAGCTTTCTCCTTAAAATATATGAAGTCTTATAAGTACATCGACTCTGCTTCACCCCAATTATGTAGAATTGTAACTGGTTTGAAACACGGAGGGGTAGACGTAATGGTGATAGTGGAGAAAAAAGAAATCCATAGATTTCCTTGAGTTACCTGTTGTTAACCCGGGCAGGTTCCGGGTAGGTCAGGTTGAGAACTCACTTATCATAGGGGTTCTCACCTGACCCGAAGGCCATGCAAAAAACCCAGATAAGGAATCCACAGAAAATGATATCAAACATTTTCAGGTCCTCTAAAAATCAGGTAAGCCTTACGTAGTCTTTACTACTGCTTCCTTCACTGAAATTATGTAGAATTAAAAAATAACGACCTACACTATCCTGCCCTGTATAGGGCAGGATAGTGTTATTGTTTTATGGAAGTTCTTCACTGCCGTCATATTTAGGATTGAGTTCGAGGAACATGTAGATAACACTCATGAATGTCAGAAGTATTTCAGAACCCTTAGGAGAGGGTAGTATCTGAGAACCATAGGTTACTGCCAATACCCGTCCAGTCAGTACAGCGAACTCATCGTTAGTATCATCATAGTGGTACACAACAGATTGCCCAGGTAGTATAGAACAGGGTTTAGCACGTACCCAGCCAGTGTTCATATAGGTTCCGTTATATGCTGACATCTCAGCAGTAGAGTTGTAGATGTTAGAACGTTCTCCGCTATACTTCAGTACCTGAGAGTTACTGTTAGCAGAACGGCTATTTACATTCTGCAATATGGTAATGTTACTCTCATCACGATACACTGTACCATCTGGTTTAACTACCACACCTTCATCTCGGTTGTTATCGGGATTAAGGGATACGTGTACATTACCTTCATTCTCCACACCTTTAGTACTAGTATTGTTAGCATGAGCATCAGTAGTAGATACTATCCATAAGTCCTCATCGATGTATCTACTATAACCTTCAGAGCTAGGGAAAGTACCACGGGGTATGTTTAGCAAGTGTATTATAGAACCACTATGCGTATGTTCTAGATTAGTATCAAACTGCGGATATACATACAGGGTCTTGTTAGTGATGAAGTATCCTAATCCTTTACTATACACACCAAAGGTCTTCTGTAGAAATGGGAAGAATGATGCAATATCCTGCATAGGCGGGATAACAAAGTTACCGTATGTATCAGTATTATCAGGAGGAACTACATTTATCTCCTCAAACCCAAACTGATAAGCAGCCCAGTGAATAGCATCACTAACAGTTACATTGTGTAATATACCGTTAATTTGCATATGCCGAGTGTTATATACTTCTGGTTCTACTAGATACACAGGTAACTTAATATGCACAGATGCCTGATTTACCGTAGTAGGTTCTTTAGCACCAAGTGTGTCATGGTCACCGATAGTCTTAGCAGATACTACAGTACTCAAGTCTACCTTATCGAAGATAGCTCGCATGTTAAAGATTAGCGGTTCATCTTCTGTTACAACAGACTGAAATAATAGACTGTATGGGTACAGTACCAGAGTACACTCTAAATCCTGAATATTTTCCAGTAGCTGATTGTACTGGTTAATATTGACACCTACTTCTAACTTATACTTACCCATATAGGACTCAAGAAAATGCTGTTCGATATCCAAAGAGTAAATATTAGTTATCTGTAATGCGAATTCTGTATTGGGGTTGTGGAAAAACAGTTTAGGGGCGTAGATAGTGTTTTCTGCATAAGGCAGAACCTGACTAACCTCAGCCTCTAAACGTTTACTCATGTTAAGCATAGTAGCTCCTATTCATATAACTTCAAAATATCTTCAAGAGTTGTAGGAGTTATATACTTGCCGATTTTCTTTTCAATACGTTTGGCATACTTATATAACTGTGTTAAGAACTTCTCCAGTTTGTTATAATACGCTATAACGTGTATATCGTTCACATTACTGCTGTTAGGACGTAGTACTGGTGTAAGTTGTTTCTTGTACTCTTCACATATCCCCATGACTAATCCGACATCCTGTTCTCTTTCCAGCCGCCATTTGACCTGAGCCACAGTAAGTTCTATCATCGTGTTGATAGTGAGAGCACCTTTAGCATAGTCTCCGCCAGGAATGATTTCATAGTACGGGGATATACCACTGTCACGGAAGTAGTTTGCCATGCTACCGAATGATTCCGGGTAGTAGCCGATGAATTGTCTGTTGTTAATAACATCGGCTAGTGACTTGAATCTTGTTTTAGATTCCGGAATCTGATATGCTGACATACTAGACCAGTTACGTTTAACTAGGTTACCTAAACAGGGAATAGTGTTATCTATTACTGGAGCAACTTCCCGTTGTAATTCCTTATCTAGCTGTTCTTTAGTCTTGGCCATTTGCATCAAATATGGATCAAACTTCATAATACATTCAGACTCCGAGCATTATTAATGATAGGTTAACCAGTATAGTGATTTATCTATCAGGTAAATTAAGAACAGATGTTGATAATAAGCATCTTCATCTTCGATATTCAGATAATCACTTACTACATCTAAGATGAGCTTAATATTCAACTCGCCGTTATTGATAGCAGCATATATCAACTGTTCAAGCGTAGACATATTATCCCAGTCTTCTGTATAAAAAGCATAAGACAGAGCATATGTATCAGTGTTAGTATCGACAGTTTCTTCTTTAGGCTGTTTCTTCTCCCGAGAACGGTATTCCGGATAATACAGGAAGTTTAACTTACCAGTATCATCAGGTACTATCTTCTTAGTAGAGGTAGCACTATGCTTACTGCGATAAGATGCAATATATGTAAGCAGAGCAGAACGGTCTTCCGGGGTAAGTTCATCTACCGAATGCATATGCCGCTTACGGAGATAGTCACGAGTAAGCTCTATATCTGACAATGTGCCAGGATAGCTTTCTCGATACCACTGCACGAACCCGCGAGCGTGCTGTAAATCAGCTTCAGATAACGGATCATCATCAGCGAAACCATGCTGTATCTTCCAAATATAAATGAGCTCTTCATCAGAGTGAATAGGATAACCCTGCTGAACATAAGGATGATAGTATTTGAATCCTAAGTCAGGATATATCTTATCAAAGAACTCTTTTCTGCTCTTAGCGAAGAACTGATTAACTCTCTTCTGTACTACATCATACGGCATTCTAACATAGTAGATAGTAGTAGGGTCGTAGAATATCGGAGTACCGTTCTTATTTATCAAACTTCTATCATAGGTCTTAGCTTCATTACCTACAGTCAGGAATTTATTACCTAACAATGCAGTAATATTGGCTCCCCAGAATGTAGATTGGAACGTATCCGTATTAGCATATCTCTCTACATGGCTGAGATTCTTGATAGGGTGATTAGTTAACAATCCCCAGATAGTTTTCTTGAAGTTAGATACGGAAATGAGCAACTGAGTAGGACGTAGCTGTTTCATACTCTCAGTTATTCCTATCTTAGTATTCCAGTATTCAACTACATAGGGATCGTAGATTTTATCTGGTCTCATGAAGGTAGAATACTCAGTAGTATAGAAACGCTCCATGTAGTCTTCAATAATCTCACTGCGGATATGCTCTAAATCTTTCTTATATCCGTAGTTCTCAGCACTAAGCATAGCAGTGTTACCGGCTATGTATTTAGTTCTGTCAAAATACATAACCTGTATCGTCTGCTTAGCTAGTCTGTCACGATACTCAGAATCAAGATAACCTAACATGGTGAATGAAACACTATGGTAGGTATCCTGTCCTAACGCTAATCTTCCTACTGCAGAAATATAGAAGATACCTATCTTACCATTACGTACCTCGTAGATAAACAAATCACCTATCTTCGGTTCAAACCTAGGGAAAGTGACCGCTTCACCTTTGAAGTCAGTGTTGTTGGTATCATAGTCCCAGTTAAACTCAAATTCATTCTTGATACGTAATTCAAAGTTACGTATCTGAGTCCAAGCGATATGTACATCATCTTTAGTTAGTGATGCTAAATCAACTACTAACGACTGTACATCAGTAGCATGAGCATTCTGGGAGAAGTATGTTACATGGATAATTCTGCCTTCAGCATAACTGGATAGCAGATTAAGATTATCCTGATAGATGTCAGTATTAACAGAAGTCTTATTAATGAATGTATTGGCTACTACATGCTCATCTGTAAGACTATGCCCATCAACTGCAGGTAATTTATCATTTACCTCCGGTCTTAAACTTACCGGCTTCTCTCTGCTTGAATGTATAGATGTCGATCCTTGTGTCTTTATAAGTGGCATGGTTCAATACCTCCTTGCTAAGAACTTGCTGACGTTTTTCTATATAACCATCTTTCGGTACACACATACCTGGGAAGTATATCGTATTAGTAGTCTGGTCTACTAACACATCCACAGTTACTTTACTTAAATCTAAATCTAAGCATTTGATATCTCTTATGTATGGCAGGATATAAAGGTCTTGTACCTTACCTACAATACAGTGTTTTACCATATCTACTAGATTACCATTTCTAAGTAATACGGTTCTGCTTATATCTACATTAAGTAATCTTTCTACTATCTTACTCCACGATCCTCGCATCAGTTTATCTATCAACGACCGTGCTAAGTAGAATGGCAGGTATGGAAATTCCTGTAATAATACCTGGAAGAACTGCGGCCGTACCTCTTCAATCTCATTGATGGTGCTTATAATGATACGGTAGTGACTATAGATATCACGAGCTTTGAATGATAGCTGTAGATTATTATCAACAAAGAAATCTTTGTTAGGTAATAGCTCTGTATCATCACGGTATAATGCTACATTAACCGGAGCATGCCTGTCAGTACAGAGACAGCCTTCATTATTAAGCAACATACGGATATGCGGAGTTAACTTATAGTTTTCGTCAGCATCTTCCCGTAAATCTATAGTAGTATACAATCCCGGTACTTCATCAATGAGTATATGCATGACCATAAGCGGCCGGTAGCAATCACTATGCAGTTTAGTAGTAACCGGAATATCCCAGTCATCATACCAGGGTAAATGTATATACTCCTGATGCTTTAATCTTTCTGACATGTCGTAATGCTGAAACGCAGTATCTACACGATACTCAGGCATCTCATTAAAACGTATAGTTTCATCATTAGGAATATAGGCACCATCTATAAGCTGGTTATAGATAACACAAGGATATTGCAGTATGTGCATGTTAGGCATACCAAACTGTACAGTATAAGTAAACTGTATTGTGTAGCTAGTAGCCAACTTGTTTTCCATATTACCAGTAGGTTTATCACCACTGTACTCTAATGCAGCTAATGATTTCAGATTATACCTAGGTACGGTTAACTCATACTCATCTAAATCTTTATGCTTAACTACTGTCCAGCCGTTATCAGTTCTTCGTTTAACATAATCAATGAAAGATACTCCAGCAGGTTCACCACCATCTCGGTCTAACTTCCAAACATGAACCAATACATTAACTATAGGTTTCGGTATACTATAATCAAAGAATAAATCAGTGTAGGTTGCTACTGTGCCATTTTCATAACCGTTGAATAACTGTAACGGGGTTTGAAATGCTCTTTCTGAACTAGTGAGTACTAACTCACAGTTTAGATTGATAGTAACTGGACTAATAAGTTCGACTACCTTAACACGGTTCTTATCATCATGATAGATATCTTCTTGTGAGTTGATGAGGTTCTTACCTAACCCGTAAGCAGTAGTGTGCTTAAATGTATAAGCCTCCCATTTCTGCTGATTAGGATTCATCTGAACTTCAGCTTCTATAGATAGTCGATTCTTATTTACATTTGGGACATCGTTTGTGTTAGATGTTTTTGAATGTGCCGACCATTCTGTATTTATGTAAATGTTATCGCCAACTACATCGGCATAACCCAATATGTCAAGAATCCTATGACTTAGTTGTTGGCAGACTGGCATAAATATATGATCGGTTAGTTCACTGATAGGTCTTGTTAATATGGGCATGTTAAATCCTTACGAGGTTTACTTTATGTGTGATAATAAGGTTCAGCCTAATATTGGCTGTATCAAAAATAAAGTATCGCTTACTAAGCTATACAAGTATTACGAACGTGTTTTTGCAGCTATCGCCCTGGTGCACCATATAGGTGCCACCAAGTACGGTTACTACAGTTGGTATAATAATCCGTTGCAAAGTAACAGTTCAGTTAGCGACAATATTGACGCTATATTCCGCCATCTGACGGCTCATAGGATAGGAAAAACGGTCGATCCGGAGTCGTTTTTACCTCATGTTTTTCATGCTTGCTGCCGTGCTGGTATGTTAATAACCATTTACTATCGGAGCATCCATGAGCACTTCACACCTATAGCTAATGCTAATGGTAAACGAGACATTTCTTCCCAGATTACTGCTGAAGAATTCCTTGTATTAACTAAGGATAAGTTAATACCTGAGTATGACGATGAGACTGCCCTATTGATGCATATATTTAGTTTACTATGTGAACTTGGTGATGGCAGTAATGATACTACTGACATACTAGATGATACTGCATGCAGTAAGATTGAGGAGTTAGTACTCTGCATCTGGCGTTACACCCTGAAGCTCTTTGACAGTAACGAAATATCGTATGATACTGATAAACTGGATATGGGTTTACGTATCTTTTGTATCAACAACAATATTGCGTAGGAGCGTTTTATGGATGCGGCCGATGTATGTGATAAAGATAATGAGGCGATGCTAACAGAATGGCAACGTGCTCGTATTAGTGCAGGTACACCTGATATAGATAATACTAAACCAAAACGATGCATACGCTGTGATGCTATCATACCAGCCAGACGGTTGCTAGCAGTTCCGAATACTAAATATTGTGTTAACTGTCAGAGAAAGATTGAACAAGATGCCCAGAGATAATTGGAATCCAGCTAATCCCAAACTTTGGTACAGGGATGATTTAGTTAACCACCCGGAACTAGTTCCACTGGAAGGTGGTACTATACCGTATGCAGATGCTAAACTGTTAACTAAGATTTATAGCGGAGCAACCTTGCTCACTGATAAGATAACTAAAATCAGAGATACGGTTTTTCTTAATGGTGATTTAACACTGCGTGTGGATACCTTTGATGGTCTCTATGCACCTTACTATCTATTTGAAGATCCCATAAGCACTGAAAACATTGCTAAGGTAGCAGAACAGTGGCTTACTGGCGATACTGATATTGATAATATACACACTGTAACCATAACGCTGAATGAGCCTAAAGTAATCAGTGAATACTGGATGATAGCAGCTGTAGGAACTAGTGAGTATATCGACAAACTACATCCTACACCAAAAAGTTGGAAACTGTTAGGCAGTAATGATAACAAACATTTCAGTATCATTGATGAACAACAGTTAACTGATCCTACATGTTGGCAATCTTGGCACATCTGTCCGTTTAGAGTATCTGATGAATCTAATACTGCTTATACGCAGATAATACTGCTGATAACCGAGTGGTTCCCTTCTGATGAACCATTGTCTACCGGATTGAAGAGACTCTGGTTGTTTGGCAGGCCGAAGGATTTATTTGTCCTTCCCGATATACCTTGCCCAAATGAATCCTTTGTTTGGGTTGTTCCTTATAAGGAGAAATTATGAGTAACACAAACTTATCCAATGCTCTTGCTGCATTACAGGAAGCCCAAACCGTGTTAGAAGCTGAGCATGCACATATCGAAAATCACAACATTGACGTAGAGGCACATCCTGATATTCGTGAACTTATAGACCGTATCATGGATAGTGAGGAAGTGTATTCTAATACCCAAATCCGTGCTATAATCAACGACCTGTTAGACGCTCATAAAGCAACTGAGTTCAAGACTGCTCATCCCGGCTGGACTGCTTTTGAAACTGCACTGTCTGACCAGTTAGCAGCACTCACCCAGCGTGTTACTACTATCGAAGCTCGTCTGGATGCTCAGGCTAGTGCCAGCACTGATCTGGCAGCAAGATTGGCTATAGTAGAAAACAAGTATGCCCCGATACTCGACAGTCTTACCGAACAGCTTACTGCTGCTCAGAATGCTGGCGATACTCTGTTAGCCGACAGCTATAAGGAAACCATCCGTCTGCAGTTAGCTAACAAGGCACAAGAAGAGCTCGATGTTATTACAGCATGGCAAGAAGAGCATAGCTAAGGAGAAAAGCTAACATGATGCATGTAGCTGTACTTATTAACGATCCTACTAAATCTTGGATGTCACGAGTTGTGCAGATATTTACTAAGTCTGTATCTTCTCATGTGGAACTGGTATTCTCTGATGGTGTTGCTGCCATAGTTACACCACAGTGGATGGCTTTGGATAAGCGGAAAGAACCTTATGACTTGTATCACTGGGTAATGGTACCGCTGCCGTTTATCACTGACGAAATGGAGACTTCGATACGTGCAAGTACTGAGGCTATATTCGAGAACGAGCCTGAGTATGACTATCTGGGAGCTGTTTCAGGATACTTCGGTTCCACTAAACAAAACTCTTCTCAGTGGTATTGCAGTGAACTTATAGTAGATCTGTTAAGAGACTATGTTCCAGAATTCGATGAGGTTTCTTGGGCAACACCTGACTTCATCTGGAAAACACTAGTAGATAAACTATAATAGAAAAAGAGTAGAGCTCAGGGATGTCCCTGGGCCCTACTCTATCAAACAAGTTTTATTTGTTAGCTACACGAATATCGCAATCTACAGTGAGTTGTCCGGTACCACTAGGGATATTGATAACCACTTCCTTACCTACTACAGAAACGGTTAGCAGGGTTCGGTTACAATACACCAACCTAGATTCGGTTATATGTTTCCCACTGTAATCACTTAATATCAGTATTACATTATAAGTTTTGGGAGCAATAGCACTACTTACTTTAGTATACGCATCTTCAGTTTCACCGGGTTCAGAACACACATCATGAACAATCCACCCGAAGTGAGATAGTATCTTCACTAGCAAATCATGCAGCATTATACTCTCAGGGAGAATGATAGCATCTTGATCATACGAAAAAATTAACTCATCATTAATCTTAAACGCACGAGTATCACTCTCACATCTGGAAATAGTCGCTACAGGAGTGATAGTAGAACTATTCTCATTAGGGAGACCCAGTACCATATTACTAGAGGTACTATTATCAAAATCAGTTACTAACCCGAAGTCACTCAGGATTTTAATTAGGCATACACCAATGCTCGACCTACTTCTATCCGACATGGAATAATTTTTCCTTAAACCTTCTTTACACGTTTTACAGATGAACCTACCTTACTGGTAGAATAGAGTTTGTCGATCGCTGCTACACGATCCTTATCTGAAAGTTTTGTATCGTTAAAAATGTCTGTAACTCCCTCCACTAACATGTTGTATGTATTGATATAGTCTAAGCACTTCTTACAATAAAGTTCATAGACGTCCCGGGCATGCTTAAGTTTTATCTTAAGCGTTGTCTCCACACCGTTATGCATAACCGGAATGATTATACCACAGTCTGGATTATAGAAATTGGCCAGTGCTATACAAGGCATACCACCGTTACGATTTACATATTTATCATACGGATAATTAAATAAGTTCAAGATACTGAGTTGTCTGAAATCAGTAACGTATTGTTTGTTGCCAAAAGTGATAACTACGAAAGGGTTGAAATAATCTTCTGGTAAACCGTATTTTATCAGGTCACCGATGATCTGATGCAATGTATAGTCCATACGAATTCCTCGTTTTTAATTACTATTAGATATATTGCATGATAAAAAAGAAAAAGAAAAGTTTTCTTTTTGTTATAGCACCTTTTACTCCAGGAGGTGCTTAAACCTGTCTAGGGGCTTATTTGACTGGCCCTAGAATCCCCACACTTTTTTGCCTGGCTTATGGTCCTCCGCCAGCGTAGATGCCTACAGTACCCCCTCTCCGTACGCCGAGACCGTGGGGCTTTAGAAATTGGCTGCTACTGGGTTTGGCTGTGTTTTCCTTCACACCTTAATTATATATAAATAATTCACAATGGCCTACACTACTGAGGGATATCCCTCAGTAGTGTAAGTTGGTATTATAAATGTATGTTAGCTATTTCTTCAGGAGTAGTAGCACGAGGTAGTAATGTGTCACGAGCATACCAATACTTCTCATAGATTTCCTGTACCTTAGCTTTCATCAGTGTGGCTAACTGTATTATCTGCTCCGGAGTAAACGTATGAGCTCGGTTAGTAGCAGACATCCATACGAATATCTCACGGTCTACTGCACCAGAAACCATAGCGATAGCCTGAGTGTAGAAGGTATTCATGTTTGTCTGGTCACTCTCTTCACTAACACCGAAAGTGTCACCGGCATATGTTACTGTTTCAGTGAGACGTAGTTGTGCACGAGCTGCTTTCAACTCCTGATGTTTATTCTCACGCAGTACATCAAGGTCGATTACCGGAGGAACATATTCAGCTACTTGTATGTTAGCTAGGTTAGCGAATATCTCTTTAGCAACAGGTGATGCATCCTGCATGTCTGCAGTAAACGGTATCCACCCGACACCCGGACAGTTAAGGATACAGTTCAACCTACTATGTTCCGGATTTAGCCATATAGCGGATCTAACTTCAACCATTACAATACTCTCCTATAAAGACCAATGATGTAATTACCGCCATTTCTCCAGGCACCAGATAGTATCTGTAACGGCTGCCAGGAACCAGACTGAGGTTCGTTATTGTTAATAACTATCTTAGCATCTGCATTTGTTATACCGCTGCTGGATACTACATTAGAAGTAGCTAGTGTTACCGGGAATAACTTATCACCAGAGATAGCAGAAGAATAGGCATTGGTAACAGCATTACTTGTATAAGCACGTGCTAGCAGTTTAATAGTACCAACACCATCATTATCCAGTCTAATACCTTCAGTAGTCACCATACCTATCTTGTTAGCAGTATTACCTATTTCAACACCACCAGAGGTGTCTGGTATTACTGCACTAACATTAGTAAGAACAACGTTACCGCTGGTAGCACTCTTAGTAGCGAAATTGATACCTATCTTACTAGAACTTGTTCCCTTAAGGTTGTAGCAAGCCACGTCTAATGTACTAGAACCAACAGCAGTTATAGTTTCACGGATAGCACCTAAAGTATTCTTAGATTTATCGGTAAACTCTATGTTGCTCAATACGGTGTCACCAGAAGGGTTAGTGTTCTTAGTGATTACGGTATTGCTAAACTTCATCTCCGGAGTATCTCTACTTACTAATAGATCACCAGAGATGGTGGTAGCTCCAGATAGTGTCTTATTACCAGAGATAGTCTGGTTAGTAGTCAGTGTAGCATAATGGATGTGTATAGGGTTACCATCAGCATCATTAGTAGCGGAATATGCCGTAACTGCTTTATCAGCAGATGTTGCACTAGTGGCAGAACCAGCGGTAGTAGCATAGTTAGCATTAGCGGCATTAGTAGCATTATCTGCGGTAGCTGCATGGTTAGCGTTAGTTGCTAGCTGTGCATTTACTGCATTGGTAGCATTGGTAGCTTGTGCTGCTGTGTCTGCGGATACAGCATGTGTAGCATTGTCAGCTGCGGTAGCACGGTTAGCACTTCCTGCTACGTTAATGTTCCAAGTTACAGAGTTATCCTCTTCTACTATACGTCTCCAGTTATATGCAGTACCGTTACTGACATCACGATGCCAGATGTATCTCTGATTAGGAGAAACGAAAAGGTCATGCCAGTATCCTGAGGCAGCTCCCCAGAGTAATCTTAAATTCTGGACATTAGCATTGCCATTGGAAGAAACAGTAGTAGCACCTGCGGGGTAGGATACGGTGGAGGCAGAATTGTTGCTACCAGCATAACCAGATAGTTGCCCCGAAGTGTATATTAGTCTATGTGTACCTGCAGAAGTATCACTATTAGCTGTAAGATAAGAGGAACTTGTAGCACTGTTAGCAGTTGCTGCATTGGTAGCATTGTCTACAGTTTCGGTTATATGACCGTTGATAGTGGCTGCAGTTAAAGCACCTACTACAGTAACATCGTTAGAAAACTTAGCATTACCATCTTCGTCCATCAGAGTATTGACTTTATCTGCTCTATTAGCTGCTGAGGCTATAGTGTCATCAGAGGTATAATTAAGAACAAATTTCTTATTATGGGCACCTGCTGTATATACACCATTAGTACTCTTAACTCGGAACAGCATGTTGTATCCTGCTGTTGCAGCGGAGTTAAGCAATACTTTGCCGTTATTAGCATTAGCATAGGTAGTAGATTTCACTGAACTCTGTATGGGCTGGTTATATACAAAGTTACCTGACGTTACTGCATCGACTGTATTAGTAACATTATTTATATCTGACCGTAAACTATTTTCTATAGCAGCGATGTTGGTGGTAATACGATTAGTTGCATCTGCTAAGTCGCGGTTGATAGTGTTAATACGATTGTCAGTTTCGGCATAGTGGTCACCTTCACGCTCGTCCACTCTCAGGATATCTTCTCGGATATCCTGATGGCAGTTAGCAGAAGCGTTATGGTCAGGTACTGCCTGTTGTAATGTGTCATATATTCTAAATAATTCATCCAATCTATCACAGCATTCTCTGAGTTTCTCCATAAGGTCTTTATGGTCTTGTATCTCCTGCTGCCGTATAATCTCGTTTGCCATGAGTATCACTCTCCTGCTGAGATATGGTAAATACCGGTTAATTCTCATTAGATGAACAAAAAATAAAAGAGGGTGAGCACGCCGCAGTGTGTGCTCACCCCCTCTCTACAGACTCGATAAAACTTACCTCCCCTCTATGAAAAGGGGAGATAAGTTATCTGTCTGTTCCTGCTATAATCAGACCTGCACTAATCATAGCACGCTCCTTAGGTCTACGACCTTATTTTAAACTAGCATAAGTCGCTATCATTGTGGCGACTCCCATGAAGTTAGAAGCTTATTTTGCTTGTGTAACTTCAAGGAAATAATATATAAGTGATTCAAGATGATTGACGACCGATAAATTTAAAATGACACTAGATTATAAAGTAGTAAGATTGATTCGTTAACTAGGAGTTTATAATGAGCATATTAAGTATCATCAGTCAGGGTAGGAATGAGCCATCATTCATTCCTTACGTTAACACTGGTACCATCTTTGACATGAGCACTGGAAAGTTCAGAGCAGGTGTGGGAAATACCTATCCTCTTGATGGTGGGTTGTCTAGTTGTATGGGTATCTGCGGCAGAGCCCAGACATACAAGTCGGGTATCGCTGGTAGTTTGTTAGCTAACGCTATGTTAGTACACCCTGAAGCATATGCACTTGTGTTTGACAGTGAAAATACTATCTCTGGTCCAGAGAGATATGATGATTTTACACCGATAGATAAACCTATTAGTGACAGAATAGGATTTTATAATTCTACCACTACTAATTTAACTGAGTTTTATGACCTTATTAAACGTACAGCAGCGGAAAAACTGGCTCATCAAAAAGATTACATGATAGAATCTCCTTTCATTGATACTAATACGGGTAAACCGATGAGAGCATGGATACCTACTTTTGTTCTTATAGACAGTTTCAGTAGAGCTAGAAGTAACAAAGGTGATGACCAGTTCGATAAGAACAATGTAGATGATAGTGCAATGAATACATTCTATCTCTACGATGGCGGGGTTAAGAGTCGTATCATGAATGACTTACCTACTCGTGCTGCTAAGGTAGGTATATATGTTATCATGACTGCACATGTTGGTGATAAGATGGACTTAGATCCCTATTCGCCTACTCCGAAACAGTTACAGTTCATGAAAAATAATGACAGAATGAAAAATGTAGGAAGTAATTTTGAATTTCTTACTACAGCACTCATGCAGACTAACAAAGCTACTGTATTACAAGATAGTAATAAGCACTGTTTATACCCTGATGCTAACAGTACTGATGGGGAAGTTAATCAAGTAGATACTACTATGGTACGGTGTAAGAATAATAATGCTGGAGCGCTGGTACCTTATGTACTATCACAAACACAGGGCATATTAAAAGACGTTACCAACTTCCAGTTTTTACGGAACTGCAAGAACTACGGTATGATAGCGGAGGGTAATAACCAGAAGTTCACTCCTCTTCTTACTAAAGATGTTACTCTTACCAGACATAATTTAAGAAAAGTAACTGCTGCAAACTACCGTGAATCTCGAGCACTGGAACTCACTATGCAACTATGTTTCGTACAGAACTTCTGGAGTACATTTAGAATGCCAGAGTATGTACATGTGCCCGTAGAGAAATTTGCGGAGGATCTTACTCATTCTGAGCAGGCCGTAATTGACCGAGTGCTGGAGTCTACTGGGTCATGGTCTACCAGTAAGATGGAACGTGAACGTTTAACTATCTTAGATGTTCTTAACTTATTATACAAAAAATAATAAAAAAGAACCCAAGCTATGTGCTTGGGTTCTACAGAGTATTACGAGATTTCCACGTGGTACTTTGCTCGCATATACCGTTTGATTAAAACAAGACGGTATTGTATATCGGTGCCCGGGTAGTTATAGTTATTGAGATAGTCGTACATATTGACTACTTCATCTACACCCCATTCCGGGTTAGACATTAACTTATCGATGGCGTAGCGGTCCGCTTGCCTTTCATACCGTACCCCCTTGCGGCTCATGTGGTCACGAGGGCTATGCTTCTTGGGAGGCTTGGCTGCCGGCCACACAAGATGGCCCTCCTCGTGAAAGATAAATCCCAAGGGTACATCAGCATTGATGTATGCCGTATTAACTTCAGGTATCGCAAAAGCAGGCCCGATGAAGAAGCGAACCACGCTGGTCCGGAAGCATTCTGGCATCCGGCAAAGTTTCTTGTCTCCAATTAAAGGCTCAACTTTGCCTTTCTCCTGGGCCCACTGGCATTTATTCCAGAAGGACCACATAATCGTTCCCAGATAAGCGACATATGCTACACCTAGGCCCAGAACAAATTTTTCACTTGCTTTCATAATAGCACATCCTCCTATATGAAGTTATCTGAGGTCTTCTGAATCATCCGATTCTGCCTCGATGTACCACTACAATTATGTAGAATTGTAACTGGTTTGAAACACGGAGGGGTGGACGTAATGGTGATGGTGGAGAAAAAAATAAACGACGCAGTCCTTGTAGCGCTTCGTTTATTTTGTTAGTAAGCCCCACCCTTGCGAATGGGGACCTGGCATGGCTGCAGGGAGAGAGTACTACTTCTTCTCCTTCTTTTCAGAACGGAGGCCATAGTAACCGGCAGCGCCGGCGCCTGCGGCAATAACGGCCAAGAAGACACCAAGCTGCTTCCGGTCATAAGGATTGAAAGATACCTTTTCTGCTACTCTATTCACAAGTTTAACCCACTTCGGCTGCTGTTCCTTATCCTTACGCATATCACACCTCCTATGGTGCTTGTACCTCCCGTAGTCCCGGTGACCCAGTCAAGGCAGAGGATAGCTAGATGCCTCTACTATCACCCTAATTATATAGAATTAAAAAATATTGAGATACACTTACCTACAGACTCCCTAGGGAGTCTGTAGGTAAGCATTAACATTACTGGGCATTCAATCTATCTATTTCTTTTTCATAGTAGTCGATAGTATCCTGTAACCCAAGAGTATAGTTCTTTAGCAGACTTATATTAACTTGTAACTTCTTGAAGTTATCTTTGTCTGCTATAGACTTACTGCTATCCAGCTGTTCAAACTTAGGAGCAGCCGGACGAGCTATCTTAGCAGGAGTACTTACTACATACTTAGTCTCTACTACAGTCTTGGTAGATGCACAACTACTTAATAGCATCAAACTGAGTGTTGATAAAATCAATACCTTTGTTGTTGACAGTACGTGAAATAGGTTTGGTTTCATGACTAGTCTCCTTAGCAGGCGGTGTATCATCCTCAATGACAGATACAATTTCTACAGGTTCACCCTCATCACTACACATGATGTCATTTATAGTACGTAGGTCATCAGATAGTTCCTCAGAACGAGATTGACATTTGCTCAATGCTGCATTAACGCTATCTACCTTAGCGGCATTGTCAGTAACAGCTTTCTGCAACTCGATTATGGAACTATCCTTAATAGCTATCTCCAGCTTAAGATTGTCGATAGCTGTATTCAGCTGAACGATGTCAGCATCTCTGGTAACTATCATCCGGTACTGGATACCGATGACACCCAGCAGCAAGCCAACGAATATAGCCGGCCACCATTTCTTAATAACATTTAATATAACCATGATTTATTACCCGCATTTATTATCCCAAACTTCATTAAAGATATCATCAACATATTCAGAACCTCTGGTGAACCCAGCAGTATAGAAATCAGTATCACTAAAACTGGGCATGTGTTCTATAATAGCTAAGATATCTTCATTAGTGTTTAAATGATCGTCGTAATTACTTAAACTAGAATTAGCATCCTCAAAGCATAGATTAAAACGGTCTATTACTGGACAGGTTTTTGGTATACCGATACGATACAACCCGAACTCATTATAGGAATTCGTCGGTATAATCGAAACCAGACCCTGTATCTCACTTAGAGCATGAGTACTTATGACACTGAAAAAGTTGTTTGGCCACCTATGGAGTACATCTCCATAGGAGGTAATATAAGTAGTAGCATCAAGAATTCGTAGTCTCATAAGTGAATTAGCTGTAGTAGGACCAACATTAGGCTGAAAACAATTAGAAGAATATGTGACTATAGCACGTTGTATGGTTTCAGCATCACTTAACAACGCATCTGAAAAAGCGCAGCGTTTTAATTCTGACATTATGTCGCATCTGGACCACATACACCACTGGGAATTAAACCCGTGTATGTATCCTAGCTGAAAGTCTTTTATTGCTGCCAGATTAACAGGCATATAGAATTCTCCATTAACTAAGTGTAACATCGAGATAGTTTGTAGTCTTATCATAACCTACATTAAAAGCAGTATAGGTATCTGTGATAATGGCGTCTGACGTGATAAATTCATCAAGTAACTGGTCAGTTACAATACACAGATTATCATTACACCCATTGTAACTAAAGATGTCCACGAAGCACCTATTCACCAAATCCATCAAGTCAAAAACCTGATTACCGTATGGTGGTGTGATATAAACTCCACCGGTATTTATAACACCATTACGAGTTGTAACCGCTATAGGTGTGAATCTGCTGATGTTCTCGAACCAGGTATCAGGACGACGTCTGAGTACCGCCCCGATGCTAGTAGCGAATACATCATTGTACATATTCACCAACCGTACCCATCTGCTGCAATTAGATATTTTCATTATAGGATCAGTGATATCTGAATTATTCACTACCCGACCGAATATAGTATTGACATCTGAAACGAGTATACCAGACTCAGCAGTGGTGTCACAGGACCAGGTATTTATAAAGTCATTGATGGCTTTAATAGTACCTAGTTCGTAATGAATAAATAGTTCATTATACATTAATATAATCTCCTTAACAAAAGCTTAACTAAATATATAATATATATTTTCGGTAGTGATGATAAGGAGCATGATATATTTTGGCATTTCAAATGCTATGAGATTAAAGAGACATTAGCACGGACAATCATCTTGTATAACCCAATAGTATCCGTTTTTCTTAATGATACCCCAGTCGCTATCAGACCACTCAAGCATGAGTTCTTTAGCATAGGGATTGTCATAATCTTGTTTCCAGCAGATGGCTGCTACACCTGCACCGATAAGCAACTTAGCACAAGTTACGCAAGGACAGGTGGTACAATAAACAGTAGCACCTTTAAGTCTGGGGCCTAACCGTAATACTAAATTCTGCTCAGCATGAATAGCTTTACACATCTCGAGCTGCTGGCCAGAAGGTATCTTGTTCTTAACACGGATACAAGTTTCCGGTGTACAGTGAGCTAACCACCGTGGTGCACCATTATAACCGGTTGCTAACACATAGCCTTCACGATCGATGGCTACAGCACCTACTTTTCTACGCAAGCAGGTTGACCGCAGAGCTGCTGTCTCTGCCAACTTCATGGCGTAATCATCTTTATTTATTCTATTGTCCATTTAAGAGGTAACTCCGATGACAGATAATAGTAAGGTAACAGGGTTTAACACCCTGTCCACTCTAAGGTTTGAAAACTTTACTGAAAGAAACTTATCCGAAATTGAACGCATATTGCTTTCATTACGGGAATCTGATGACTTTCAAACTATTAAGAATTTTTATATAAATTTAAAAACTCATCTCAACGACACCGCACCACACCCGTTTGACATAACACCATATAAAGGTAATATCATCAATCAGTTGTACGAGATATACAGACGTTATGGTGGTACAGCTACTAAAGAAGAGATGCTATTACAGATAGAAAAAGAAATACCGATAGCTAGTAGCTCTGACATCATTGCCGGTATAAACGATAGTAAAGCTGTTACTGCTAAACAGTTTAAACCGGTGTTTGAATCACATACGAATAATCTACAAGCACATGAGAGATTACATAATGCTCTTATGCCTACTACTGTGTTTACCGGAGTACCAACACTCTATCTATCAACCCTGTTTATTCCGACTAGTAACGATATAGATATTACTGATATATGGAATACCAGTGCTGGTACTATAGTACTTAGAAACAATTTCCGTACTCCCGGTAGTATTTTTAAACTGATGAATAATAGAACTACTATATTGGAGATATCTATAGATAGTACTAACATAGTCATTAGTATTAATCAAGCTGTTACTACTATGCCGTTAGCTGAGGGATTGGTTAAAGACGTTATAGTTATTTCTTACAGCAACAAATCTATAATTATAGCTGATTGTGTAAATGTAGTAACTATACCGTATAATCAGTTATTACATGCATCATCATTTATACTACCTAACGGTATTAGCAACGATACAACCGGGAATGATTTATATGAGCTAACCTATTACCCGACAGCTGCTAACGCTGATGAAATAAGATTTTTACTAAACTGATATAGGAGTATAGTCTTATGTCTAATAAGAATCACTCGTTTGATGGGAGTGAGCTAACCGGCATGGTTAGCGGATTTACCGAATATAGTACTCGTGGTATAACCAGTACTGCTACACCTCGTCCGGTGGTATCACCAGTCGATGTGTTAGAACAGATAAGAGAATTACGCAGAGCATTATCACAAGAGTATCTAGCTAAAGCTATAGCTACTCTAGATAAGCATATTGCTGATAAGAACAACCCTCATGATACTAGTCTGAATGATTTCTCAGACCGGGTCATTGATGTACTGTATAACTATTATGTTGAAAATGGCGGACAGTATACTAAAGGACAGTACTGTACTATGCTGTTCAAAGTACTGCATGTAGCTAGTACTACAGAGATGAGTGATGGTGATGATAGCACTGCACTCGTCACTATCGCTGGTGTACGTCAGTTCTTACGTAATCATGAATCAGATCCAGATGCTCATGCTGAAATTATAGAACACATGCTACCCGGTAAACCGATGACTGAAGATCCTATATTCGCATTATTAGCCAGTATAGGTATCAGCAAAGGTCTAGTTCATGCTACCGGTGTTGTACCTTATACCTACGTAGACAAATCACGTCGTATAAGCGTAGCTACTGATGATAATCCACTACCGCAAGATTACACTTATGAGGAACCGTTATTCCCCTGTTTTGGAATAAGAACAAATGAAATTACCGACAGTACTGATTATACTAGATGTGAGTTTCACAACACTGCTGTGGGTTCTCGTGGTATCGCTGATCCTATGCGAACTGCTACTGCCAGCTCCATAGTTATCCAACCTACCAATACCGAAGTGGTGCATGAGGTTGTTTTCCGGGATATAACTATCAATAGTAACCAGAACAAGACATTCTCTATCTATGTCAAGGCAGGTACTTGTAACTATTTCAGTATCTCCTATAACGACATGGCTGGTGATACTATCCAAGTGAAAGCTACCTACAACCTGACATTAGGTAAGTCATTTATGACTAACCATCTAGATAGATACACTGCAGATATAGTACCGCTAGCAGATGGCTGGTATAGATGTTCGTTCTCGATGTACCATAGATTCGGCCAGCAAGCTAACCTAGTACTCTCCTGCTTTAAAGAGAAAGATCCTAAGCTACAGGACTTTAAGTTTAAGGCTACTGCCAGTGAAGTAGGCATCTACCTCTGGGGTACTCAGTTTGAGGAGGGTAATAACGCATCTCCTTATATACCTACCTCAGGTACTACAGTAACCAGATTACCAGTAGAGATAACAGTACCAGTACTGCCAGAGTTTAATAAAGATGGCTGTACTATCACCTGTGCTTATAAGAGTTCTGGCGAGTGTAGAGGTAACCTGACCAGACCGTTAGTAGTTACGTTGAATGATAATGGTGAATCTTCCTGTGAAATAGTACTGAGATTCAATAATGCGTTGGAAGCTATTCGCTGGGGAACTATCAGTGTACAGAATATATCTACTCGTACTCTGACATATGAGGATATACTACCTGACCCTAAAGGCAGTTTTGTACATGCAACGCACTGCTGTAATGCGAGTGAGTCTACCCTAGCTTATAACAAAACGTACTATACCAACACTGGTCCAACTTATCAAGACCCAGATAAATCATTACTGGTAGGTAGAGATCAATATGGTCAATATGCTGAGAATTATCTAAGAGAAGTAGTGATATATCCGGTAAACGCTACAGTTAAGCAGTGTATGTTTTTAAATGGAGAAGAACGTAATGAGTAGTAATAAACAATACCTGCGAGTTGCTAATAGCTGGTCGCAATTATTTACTCCCAGTGGTAATGATAGATACATGAGCAACGTATCAGGAATAACTATCAGAATGTTGTTCTCAGATACAGAACTCAATCCTACTACTATAGTAGATGATAACGCTAAGTACTTTACAGTAGGTGGTAGTATCGGCTCTATACATTCTAAGAATACGCAGTATGTATACGCTAAAGCTATCACTGATAGTATCACTACTAACGGTGTACTGGTGTGTGATACCGAGTCTATATCTGACGATGATATCGTAAGTATTCGTGACGAGATAGAAGCTATTTCTATTGAGATTATGAAACTTATGAAGAGAGTCAGTATCCAGGAACGTAAGACTATTGACCATGGTATCGACTATGAGCTATTTGTCAGAGAGTTCTTAGATACTACAGCTAGACATCATATCCAGTTCTCTGCTATACATAAGCACATAGCTACTATTTGGGAAGAGTTATTACTAGCTGAGAAATTCATCCAAAATCACCGTGTCGAGTATGACACTCTAAGAGAGATGGTTGAGAACATCCGTAACATCAATAACGATAATCTGGCAGCTGAGATAGCACTACTGAAAGCAGACGTTACTACACTGATAGCTAACCATGCTACTGTAGTTACCACACTTGATACATTACGTACTGATGTGGATAATACCGATGCTAAATGCGACCGTATCCTGACAGATGAGGTTAACCCGTTACGCTCTCGGCTAATGGATTTGGTAGCTAGCTTTGCTGCTCTCAATAACAGCTTGGTATTGTTTGTAGACAAGTATAACGTCAATGATGTTAACACTGCGTTTGATAGTTTCATCATGACTGTACCAGAATCTATGGTAGCTCCTATTACCGCAATTAAGGATTATGTACTGCGGATAATTGGTGCTGAAACACGGGCTACTGGCGGTCTTGATCCTAACAACGTATACTTGCTCAATACTGACAGTACTGCTGTTGGCGAATTGGGTAGCTAACGAAAAAAAGAAACTCCCTTTGGTGGGAGTTTCTTCTGCGGGTACGGGTTAGAGCAAACCGCTGTCCAGCACGGCACGCCGTGCCTTCTTGACGCTGGGAAAACGTCTGGTGAACTCAACCCATTCGCCGCCGTCCCAAACGGCGACTTCTACCCAGCCGTCCATACAGACGTACAGACGGCACCGCCCACCGAATATGTACTTAAACATACGAGTTTCCTCCAATAAGTTAAACCTATGTTTAAAATCTTACTGTCGATGCTGCGGCATTTTAATAATATATAAATGAGCAGACTACATCTTCACGTTCGGATATCCGAACGTGAAGATGCATCATTACTAAATTTCGAGGAATTTTCTGCACTGTATAATGTTACCAGTGATATTGTGGTCTATACGGTAAACATCGTTGATGATAGTGGCAAACTTATCAAAGTTATATGCCCAGACACGAGCTATCTTACTCAGCTGGTCTAGCTGCTGTCTGCCGATAGATTTAACATCAACCAGTTTAGCTATAGCACCCATGAGTTCCTCTGTCTCTTCCATACGACTATGTATAGATGCTACAGATTGCAGATGTGAATTACCAGTAGTGATTACTCTTTCAACAACGTCTTTAAGTTCTTTGAACCCACCGGGATAAGCGTCCTTGAATTTCATCTTATCTACACGCTTAGTAGTCATATGTCTTTCAGTATCTCTGAACTTATTCTCTACTGCTGCATTGTTAGAATAGTCACTGTAAACATCTCTAACGATATCATTGAACTTTCCATTCTGAGCACGTAAGCTAACTAAGATAGTATCAGCAGTTTCCAGTACATTCTTAGAAACTTCATTAAGATTAAGTTCATCTAAGAATGCAAATAGTGCATTCAGCGTAGTATCGTAAGAAGATACCATACCTTCAGGCACTTCTAATTCTAAACTCATACAAGCACTGCTGTAGTTAGGGGAGTTAAAACGCAGCATAGTAAGTTCATTACTCTGAACATAAGCACGTAATTCACTGCGTTTAAAATCACGCCAACCGTCGAACAAACCAGTGCGGAATAGATTTAGTATATGACCTACTATGTTACCAAGACCATATAGTCCATTAGTAACACTGCTCATGAATCCTTCAGCACAAGGTAGCTGATGTAATTCATTATAAACAAACCGGTTAGGGGCGTAACAAGAAGCTAATAACTGTCGCCGATAATCATTATACTTACCATAGTTAAAATGGCTAAACATTTCCTGACGTATATCAGGAGAATCATTAGAAGTAGGTTCTGTCCATTCCCTTACTGAACTATCTGAAACATGCGTAGTATCACTACCAGCATCAACATCGTTATGTACTATAGGCTTATTGTCTACATCACCCTTAGTATTGACATTAACATTTACACGAATGTCACGAGGTGGTTTATTGTCTAAAGGATTAGGTGCTTTAGGATAGGTATCATCATCAGTTTCCTTTAACGGTTCAGGTATACTGTGTGAGGTATCAGGAACATCATCAAACATGTGGGCGAACATAAGGATTCCCTCAAAAAGAAATAACGAATTCATAACATAAAACTGCCACTTCTCCGAAGAGAAGTGACAGCCGTTAATGTTACATCATGCGGACCAGACTCCAGATCTTAGGATTCCATTTTCCGTCCTTATCTTTAGAGTTGCGAGTGACCAACCATTTAGCAATATGTTCTTTGCTGTATACCTTGTTAGGATTGTTGGGAGGATAGAACCCAGTATCCGCATACACAGGTATAGCACCATAGAACAATCTATTACCACGGCTAGAATTCTCAGCCTTATTATAGACAAGACCGTGAACGTGGGCCATGATAATTTCCTTGCCCGTCTTAAGTGTCGTCTCGAAACTAAGATTGATGATTACCAGAGGGAGTTCACCACTCATAGCTGCATTTGCAAAGTAGTTATCGAATACTCCATCAAGATCGCTATACAAATCAGTCAATGACTTATATATCTTCATCTTAGCAGCGTACTCGGCATCATTGCTAACTGCATCATCATAGTCTACTTTATCGATGTTGTAACGATAGGTATACTTTTGTACATAGATAGGATTAGTTACCCGTTCTGATCTAAGAACGATACCACCTTTCTCGAACAATATATTTACCAAGTCGTTAGATGAACCTGCTTCAGGTATCCAAGCACGTTCTTCATCATTCAGGTTTCCAGTTGAAATGTCCAGAGTGTCTCCTGCACTATCCTTGAGGTTATGATTGCTTGCTACACAAATAGCCTTAGCAGTACATTCACCATTAGGATCTTGACTGATGACAAAATCCGTTAGTCGCATTAAACAGAGTGCATACGTATCATTCTTTCTAGCACCAATAAGGATATGGTCACCTTCATTTATAGTAATGAAAGCATGTTTACCATTGCACTTATTTCTAGAATGATAACCAGTGATAGCACTCTTAGGATTGCCTGAACCATCAGTGACTAACAGTACAGTACCCTGTGAGTTATGAGAACCACCTTCTTCCCAGATGCCTAATTCCTGTGAACGATTACGACGTACTCTTTCACAAGGAATAGTCAGTTCCTCAGGGATAGTCTCATTACGATACACATCATTAGCGAACTTCAACAGTGCCGGATTATGTATCGGTCTGAAATCTATCCGATCACCCTCATCGAGACACGCTACGGTAAACTTCCTTTCCACATCAGAGGCTTTATTAGCCTTTTTCTTGGATGGCTTATTGGTTCCCATAGCTTTAAGGTTCGCCATGAGTTGCTCTTCGGATACTTCCTCGACAACTGTTTTAGTTTCGGGTGCCTCTGCAACAGGTGCAGGTTTAGTTTCGACGACTAACTTCTCCTCAAATACAACCGGTTCCGGTGCTGTAACGACCTCCTCTTCAGCAGGAGCAGGCTCGGTAGGTGCAGCGGGTGCTTCAGCAGGTACTTCAACAGGTGCTGCTGCTTCTTCAGCCACAACCTCTGCGGGCTGCTCAACAACAGGTTCCGGTGCTGCCTGTTCTGCGGGTGCTTCTACAGGCTGTGCTTCAACTGCAGCTGCAGCAATAGCTGCTTGCTGGGCTAACCGCCTGTTCTGCTCCTTGGCCGCGGCAATCTGCTGCCGCCACTCTTCCATAGTGTAACTATCTGCCATTTTTTCATCCTATTAACAGAAAATTAATAACCCAGTGGGGCCCAATTAAGGACTCATAAAGATAATATATAAATTAAATATATATGAATTGACGCATTATACTTTCATTTATACATTATAACTCTGGTAATACTCAGTTACCTTGTGTATAAGATATAATTAACTTATATAAAAAGTATTAGGAGTTCTTATGAAAAGGCGTAAACGTAATCGGCAGGAAACTGCCGAGATAATAAAATTTAAGAGTAAAGCTTGTTATAAGTTCAACAAGGTGTATGGAAAACATCGTACGTTATACAATACTTTTCCGTATTGTCTGATGTCTTCTGGTCAAAAGCAGCTGATGATGCTGGCGTTCACTAATCGGATGCTCGATTTAACAGAAGACTGGGATCTCGATGATGCTGTTACTGGTAATATCGCTACCCATATGGACGATGCTTTAGGCGGACTCATCATGGATGAGATGGACTTTATGTAAACGGCTCATAGTAGTACTACTCACCTACCATTACGGTAGGTGAGTAGTACTATTTCTGGGTCTTTTATTTTCTCTTGTATTTAGGAGTCTATTATGGCACAAGTCATTTCGCACCTATCGTTCATATAATTATTATCTTACCATGCACGAGAGATAGATAATCCATATCTGAACGGAGTGTTACAGAAGACTGTTATAGTATCAGCAGTTATACTTAATACATAAGCATCAGGGTTGCTCTGAGCTTCTGCATCAGTAAGTACATAGTTCTGTACAGATGCTACTATATCAGTAGTATTGAACGGGTTGGGTACAGTATACTGACTATAAGGAGCAACCATATGCAGATTGTTTATCGGTACAGTACAGGTCTTACCTAAGCAGCAGTTATTAACTACCCAACCATCAGTTGCGTTATGTATTACAGTACCCAGATAAGAAGACCTGATAGGATTGTTACCTAAATACAGTGTGTTGCTGGCTACAGAGTAATACCGTTCACTAAGATACAGGTACAACTTATTGAGAGCTATCTTACGATTAGTCTTAGCTGCTAACAATAACGATACTGATTTAACAATAACCGGTGTATCGAACTTACAATGATACACAATATCGTCATCTTCTACAGAGTAGAACGGATAATACTGGTCAACAGAGTCATATACTACAGTTACATCATTACCATCAGTATCAATGCCTTTAATAGTCAATGTCCAAGTATCCGGAATGTAATTCTGGTCAGTAGTACGCCAGTTAAGTATATAACCACGTAACAATACATTATTATTAAGGATAGTCTGCTTGATGATAACCTGATTACCAGAACCATTAGAATACCAGCTATTATAAGTCGAGTCGTAAATAGTCTTGAGTTCTTTATTTGTATCAGAAGTACCTGCTTCTAATGATAATGTACCATAAGCCGGATGGTTGTATGCTTCCTGTATCACCGTAGTCATACGAGGAATGTCAATAAACTTATCAAGCAGTACGTTAACACCTCTGCGTACATTATCTACTTCAATAGGTATATAAGAGGTATTGTAATTAAGTTCATTACCAGTAAGTTCTGCAAACACATACATCGGGATATTGTCTACTATAACTGCAGGTGCAATGGATTTGATTTCGTTAACACCCTGTTTCGTATAGATGTAGTTAGAACCGTTGTTAGGCATACAGAGACTGAATTCTTGATTAGTGATACCAAATGTATACTTATTAAGGTCATTGAAAATAAACTCTATCTTTAACCTTACTTCAGTATCATTACCAGTGTAAGAACCCATGAACATAAATGATATCGAATCAAGTGTCTGTACTCGGTCGAATAATATCTCACAGACATTGTCATTACCGTTAGTTACATAGTTACTCGGGTTAGTGATACGGTGGATAAATGTAGTATTGCCATTTATCACTTTCCAATCAGATAACTTATTAACACCGAAACAATGTACTCTATATCCAGCTACCTTACGAGCATGATGGAATTCTATCCGGAAGTTAACAACTGATGATAATACTCCTACTGGTATATGTGCCTGATCGCTCAGACTGGAAGAGAATACCTTAGGTACTTCTTCTATAAGTGATTCTACATTAGTAGCTACCATACCACAAGTATAGTCGAATGTGTTATCCGGAGTATGTGCTATGATAGACGGTACTAATATAGTAAGCGGCGGGGTTATATCAGTCTGTGCATAACGGAACGGTAACTTACCCTGAGGTGCAGTAGTAATAATGAAAGGGTCAATAACCTTAACCTCATTAAGAGCCGTACCTATAGTAGACTCTATATACTGTACCGCACTGGACTGTGTCATGTAGTTACTATGTTCATGCCCTACAGGTGAATAATCTCTTAGCTTATTGGCCAGAGTCGTGTCAAGAGAGTCTGTACTAACATAGTTAGCATGAGTGTGGTTGATAGCTGCAGCACCGATAGACTCTGGTGTGATACGATGTGGGTTGTTAGCGTTAATATGGTCGGTTAACTGACTTAAGCACTGTGCTGTAAGAGAACGGAACTGTTGTGCTAGTAAGTCTTGCTGGTGTTCATATGCCTCAGTAGTAACATAGTCATCCGGGTTGAGACCAGACATCATCCTAATCTTGTTAGTGAAGTACTTGTAAAAACGGTCGGTTATGAAGTATAGACCAAAAAAATCTAATCTTACTGTTTCAGCGGAGGAAACCTCCATAGCTACCACATCGACCACAGCGGAAGATGGATCAGTTATGTCTACAGTAATAATGTGTTCACCAGCTTCTCTGATAGTGTAGACCCATTCACTATTAAGTCTTACCTCTAGTCTGCCAGAACTTAGTGTTCCGACATTTATTAACAGGTAGTAGTGACCGGGATTGCTAAAACGATTATAGCTAATACCTAGTGAATTACTAGACCTGCCACTGTCATAGTACATATAGTTGTCAACGATAGACCAGTTATTAAGCACCCAGTCTTCACTGTTAGAGAAATATGTATCTACCAGAGACAGAGATATAACTGACAGATCCTGAAACAAATCTCCTTCAGGATCGAGAGCCTTTAATGCTCTCTGAATGTCATGCAACTCATCTGATAAAACGGATCTGGTTATAAGACTATCTGGTTCTGTTGGTATATTATTCGATTCAATTTCATTAACAGTTACGTCATTTAAAGTAAGAGATTCCCCCACAAGCTTTTTAGCAATAACTTGCTCGGAAGTCATCGATGCAGTAGTACTCATTTAGTTCTCCTTTATACAGGTGAATTGGTCATATCATCAACAAAAGAAAAAAAGAAAACCCCCATAGAGGAGGCTTTCTCTCTCATACAGTGAATAATTTCACTAGGCAGACACACACACTGGACTTCTAGTTATAACCAGTTCGATGTTGCGGTATTTGCGGCGTAAATACTTGAGGTAGTTTCTCAAGTAGCCGATCTCCCGCTTCATGAGCTTGCGAAACTCCTGCCCGTGGTAGAAGTAACTGAAATTGTCCTCACAGTATTCGATCTGCTTCCCATCGCGAGTGATACTCCACGTGGAATAAAAGCTGTATGTAGTATTAGTTGCATCGCCTCTGATTGACCGATAGATGTCGATGTTAATAACTACGGGAGCTTCTTCCTCGAATGCTTTGAGAAGCTTCAGCTCCTCTGCCAGAGTGGTCTGGGCATGATTCTTAACGATCCGCATTGCCATAATGACACACCTCCCTTTTCAAGTTTCATGGAGTCTTCTGAGTCAAGCTCTGACTCTGCTCCTAGTGTATCACCCTAATTATGTAGAATTAAAAAAAAATGAGCTACACTAAAAAAAAATAAGATACACCGGCCCAGTAAGGACCAGTGTATCTCTTTTATGATATTAACAAATTAAAGTGCCGTTATGGTGATCATAGCACAAATCTTCCCAGAGGCCCTGAGAGACCCCGGTCCAATAACAGCCAGTGCATTCGAAGGGATAAGCCTCGCATTCCTGAAAGGCCACCAGTTCATTAGTTGCAGGATCGTAAACAGCATGTTCTACGATGTAGTCATCGCCGTTAACAGAATCTACAAAAGACTCACCGGTAGAGAATTGAACACCCTCGCGATTAGCGAGTTCATCGTACTTAACTTCATACGTGTCGTAATCATCGAAGTCAAACTTCTTTAGTATCTTGTTAATAACCATAGTTAATTAGCCCCTTTGTTTGTTATCAGCAGCAACACTAACTGCCTACCACGATAGTAATGTATAAATAGAATTATAATGAACTAAAATAGACTATTGCCTTCTATATATTCAGGCCAATCTTTACCAGCAAATTCTGCTAATAACCTACGATGACAGAATTTATCAGCGCTTTCCCAGCAACATAGCAGTACAGTATGATTTTTACTTAACTCTTCGAGACGGTTGAGCATTACCGGTACAGCATCTCTCCTCTCTCTGAGTAACTCGAAATAATCACGACGATATTTACGAACATCACCATCTTTCTTGTATCTATTGAGTATATCCCAACTAGGTGCAAGAAGGGGCATCCTATCTTCGATAATAGCCCACTGTGGTGTCGATACGCTGATACTTATCCGATATACATCGGTGAGCTTGTTAGCTCTAGCAAAATAACTGGTATAGATCATAAGTCACTTTTATCCTTTATATTTGTAATGCTAGTGCATCATCATTACCATCATCAATTTCGTCAGTTGTTGCTGCATAGATGTTAGTAGTAGACTTGTCTTCTCCTCCTAGATCATCAACTATACCTAACTGTCCATCAAACATATAAGCAAAGTATTTATCACATTCTGGTGTTACAGTATCGTAGCGATGTTTATCTAGTTTCCAAGTAAGCCATGCTCTTCCTAAACTATCTATTTCTTTATGTTGATATAAAACAACATCTACCTCTCGTTGCGGATCAGTACTGTCGCTTAACATATCAAGAGTAAATTTCTTAACTGCTCCTAACGGATTAGCTCTAACCACTTCAGCAGCTTTTCTGTTTAGCTGATGTGCGGTTATGAAACAACAGTTATTAGATTTGAGAAAGTTGCAAAGAGTACTGTAGAGATTACGTACTGCTAAATCTCTGCTAGTATCATCTTCTTTCTTCATCAAATTAACATAATCAATAATGACAGCTAATGGTGTTTGCCCCGCAGCCACGTGATTATTAAAATCAGTAATAAGCTCATTGGTACCAAACTCAGCTCCCACTCTTCTTTTAATAACGAATTTCCAGCCATGTTTCCTGAATTCAGTACTAATGTATTCTGTCATACTGTTAATATGAATATTATCAGGAGGTAACTCTTTCTTATTGGAAATCCATAACTCGATGAACAACTGTCTCAAATTCTGGGGCGTTTCATTCTCTAATGAATAAAATAAACAAGTGGGATTCTTAAATTCATCACTTAACTTATTGTTAGTAACTATCCAACGTGCTATCTTTAGTAACATTAGAGATTTACCCATGAAAGGTAATGTGTTAATTACTAACGACTCTCCTAACTTTATACCTCTACCACCTAACGCCCGATTAAGACCCTGTAACCCAGTAACGAAAACATTCTTAACATTAACTGTGTTGTATACTTCAAATCCCCTAGCTATACTAGCATCATCACAAAAATCTACATCACGTACTATCGTAGAGCTAGCATTAAGATTCTCCAATATCTTTTGATTATGCTGTGCTAAGTCAGAACATAATGTGTTAACCTTACGAATAGTTTCAAATAACTCTTCGGTACCTCTGCCATGATTTCTGCTTACTGCGAATATCTTATTAACAGCGGTGTTAGTATCGAACATAACAGTTACTGCTAATATTTCATTCTGGTAATACTTAATCATATCCTGATTAAGTGGTGTAGCATCAGACAGGATACTCTTTAAAGAAGTATATAGCTCCGGATCTTTAACTATCACTGGATTAGCTTTATACTTTAACAAGATAGTATCTACGTTATTAAGATCCAGTGTATTATGTAACACTAGCTTTATCATTTCTACATAAAGATCCAGATACTCTCCGTTAGCAAGCTTGGTATTCCCTTTAGTCTCTTCTTCATACAGAGCTAACATACGTTCTACTAGCTGTACACTTACCACATCCTTACAGTGCAGTATAAGTATCAGCATATCAACGAATAACTCCGTTGTAAATTGTGGCATAATCGATAAACTCCTTAACTTCTTATTTTATAGAAGGCTCCTTGTGGGTAAATATATATAGAAGTAATATACTTAAGGGTCATAATAATGTCAAACATGATTTCTTACGCAATGATATCGTCAGAAGATGATGCCAGTCCGGCCAATGCCCCTGGGGTTTTTCTACTGACAGAATTACACCCTTTTGATAAACTAAAAGTAGTATTAGAACAAGCTATATATCTGGATTATTTACAGAAATGCAGCGTTACTAGTTCGCTTGAAGATTATCGTAGAAATGTGGTGTCGATGTTTTACCAACTGCCATCTGCAATATATGAAGCTGACGTCATCAGACAGAGTTTATATAACACCGGCATTGAAGCCGCTAAGCATATACTACTCGACGATCCTGCCACTGTACTTCAAAAAACTGGTATAACTGCATTTGATATTTACAGTATATTTAATCAATTAAATGCAACTACCTACTACGGTAATCGTTATACTGCTACCATGACTAAACCTTTTTTAGATCAGTGGTTAGCTTCAACATGTGGCTGGTATAATGCTGATGAGTTTAAAGATGGTAAAACTACTCAGTGTGCGGTATACAGACCGGAACTTAGAATATGCAGTATCAAGGAGAACATTAACGCATACATCTCGTCTGATGTATGCGTCATCCTGATGCCGATTAAAATGGGAAGTTTCGATCTTAAGAATGCCAGCACTAAAAACAGAAATTGCCTTTCGTGCTATTTATCTAATTTCGACATGCAACAGCGTAGTTTAGATGACTTATTAGCCATCTATGCGTCATTTGCACTAGATCATGATAAATATGTTATGACAAATTCCAACGATAGTGCCAAAATCACTATGGCTGACATTTGTTTCGATATGATTACTGGAAGTTCATATGTCTTGACTAATACACCAACAGGGAAGGATCGTATTGTCGACTTACCATACTGGCTGGATTTAGTGAAAACTTTAGTAAAAGATAAGAAATTAAGACCAGTTCAGGATAGTAAACTTTTCGGTGAATTGCTGCGTAATATAGGCGAAAGCGAAGATATCGTCAGCTACTTTACCAAGGATATTGATCATATCACTGCACAGGAAGCAATGAGTTATAGAGAGAGTGTCTACACTTCTATCGCTGCTGATAGATTTATCAAAGCAGGTATGGAAGATGATGCAATACCTGGTGCTGATACTACTGGTGCTATGGGTGGTGCTCCGGTATCAACTAACGATGCTGGTGGCTTAAGCGGTGATCTCGGCGGAACTGACGCGGTAGCTAGTACACCTACTAATGATGGTGATGATAAAGATAAGGATAAACCTAAAGAAAAAATCACACCTCAGATAGACCCAGAAAAGATGTTACTAGAAATCTCCAATCCGCAGAACGAAGCCATGAGCGACTATGTATATCGTGAATTGGTAGCACAATGTATAACAGGTATCATTAAGAATCCTCCTAACAATGCTCGTCCGAACGACATCTTAATGCTTAAGCGGTGGCGTTCCCGCTGGCTATACCTTGCAAGTGTAGCATGTCTCAGAGATTTCTTGACTCGTGTTTCACTAAGGCTGTCTAATTAAATTTGGTCTTGTCCGTTAAAATTTTGAAAAGGAATTGTTATAATGAATAAAGTAACAACTAGAGATATTTACGACGGTATGCGTAACGTAAAGTCACCTGAAAGAAATGACGCATCCGATTATTCCAAACTGTCTGCTGTTATTGCGGCTACTGAAAACTTCCTTGCTGATAACAACATCATCAACGCTACTGTTAATGTAAGAGACCCTAACACCATTTGCAGCATGGAATCTCTCTCTGACGCTAACTGGGAACACACTGGCTTTAGCTCCATCGAGTCTCTGCTCGACGCTGCTATGATTCCTTCTAGCATGCGTAAGTCTGCTGCTGATGCAGTAACCTGCTTACTTGCTCGTTGGAAGACTTGTGCTGGCAACAACGCTAAGTTCATGGACCAACACTTCTCCCACGGTGGTAAAGAAGTTCGTATGGAAGACATCAACAGCACCAACAACATGGTGTTTGCTCCTTCTCTATTTGGTCAGATTAGCAACATCCCGGGCACCCCTTCCATGGAAGCATTCGGTGCTAACATCGATAAGGTTATCCCTGATGTTAGAACCACCATGGCTGTAACCCTACTTCAGTTCCATAGAGGCCTCTTAGACCGTATCATCCACAGACGTTCTTCTGGTTCTCCGTATGTACACTACACTGTACCTTACGCTGAAATCTACGACATGCTGAAGTCCTATGACGACGACCATGAAGTACGTAACGAAGGCGACCATCGTCAGACCTTCCTGAGCCTGTACAATGACCCTAAGGCAGTATCTAACGAACTCCAGCCTATCATCCCGCTGGTAGCTAACGATACTGACAACCAGCTTATCGCTGATGGCGTTATCGCTGTTAACCACAAGGTTAACCTGTTTGACCTCTCCGTACTCAAGGGCCAGATTGGTAAAGATCACTACAACTACACTGACCTCGTATCTGAGAACGTAATTCTCAGAGCCGTGCTGATTCAGATTAGTAATGGCACCAATGTAGAGCAGATTAGACTCGACACCAGCAAACTCAGCGATGCTCGTCTGAACATGCTCCCGAACACCAACGACTCTGGTAACAGAGGCGGTGTTCTTAACTATACCTTTGCGTTAGATAAGAACACAGTGCTCGTTAACGGCAACCAGACCACTCTGTTAGCTAACTGCACAGACACTGACTTTATCCGTGCCAAGATTAACTTCACCACTCAGATCAACCTCAAGTATGGTGACGTTCAGGGCTATGGTGTAATCTCTCACGCTGCTTACAACATCAGCAACGCTGTAGTTGCTTCCGCTGTTGCTACTCTGGCTGAGAACATCACTGCCTCCGTAATTGGCTATGAAGTTGATGCTAGATACTCCGAAGAGAACTTACGTAAGTCCAACCTGGCTATCCAGACTCACATCAGAACCTTCGACTTCGAAATCTCCAATGGTAGAAATATCCTTGTTGACTACGCTCTCGATGACGAAGCTCCTAACTACCTGATGTCTCTGGTTACTGAGGCTATCTCTCTTGGTCAGGACCATCGTGGTATCGACGTTATCGTACAGACACTGCTCTATGTGTACAATGTGACTAATGAGGAAAACAGAGACGCTAACCTGCGTTCTCGCCTTGAAAAGGTAGGCTTCCAGTATCCTGCTGCTCAGCTGGTACAGCCGGTTGTATATATCAACGTTATCGATATCAGCAATATCGACAACATCCGCTCCGGAGACCTCCTCGGTGATATTCGGTCCTATGTTGAATGGGAACTCATGCACCACTTTGCTTTGGTATATGCTAACTCCTTCTACAAGCATGCTCTGCAGCCTGGTGAAGCACCTACATTCAAGGTATTTACTTCTCCTATCATCCTTGAGCTCATCTTCTCTATACCTCACTACCACAACCACCTGAACAGAACTGAATCTGTTGATGGTTCTACTGTTGAGTATAGACGTGTTCTCCCGGATGGAACTGTACTTGACTGTGTAACTACCACCTTCAACTATCTGCGTAACAAGATTGTTGCTATTCCGTATCGTGAGAAAGACCCTGAGTCCGTGCTCAACTACGGTACCAACTGGGATTACGGTATGTACATCGCCAACTACACCCCGCAGCAGTACAATGCCGCATGGAAGCGTATCTTCGCTAATTCTAGAACCATGGTTATCCCGACCAACCCTATCGGTCTCTACTTCGATGTACAGGGTCTCAACACCTTCATCGACATGTTCCAGACTGTAGGCGGCCGTGGTACTACCCTGCCTGAGCCTAGCGACCTGATTGAAGCTACCAATGGCTAATAATTAATAACTAGCTTATTAATATATATATAAGAGAGTCCGGCTAGAGGATATCCTCTAGCTGGCTCTTGTCACTATATCGAGGTATGTATGGAATTACTAGACACTATAGACCTGATGAAGTCTGATGATTTCAAGGATCGTTTTAAGGCTGAATACTATCAGCTTGCTATCCGTACTGAAAAGTTGGATGCTATGTTAGATAAGTACGAGGCTGGTACTTTACCATTTACTCCTAATTGCTCTTTAGAGCTTCTGGCTGCTCAACATGCTCTGATGCAAGCATACCTTAATATCCTTAAGGAACGTGCTGTTGTCGAAAAAATTGAATTGTAACAAAAAAGTACTCTGCTCCCTCATCAGGAGCAGAGTACTCGTTAGGTCATTTAATCGTCGAGGCAATACAGCAACATATTCTTCAATAAACCACTCTTGGGATAGATACCCTTGATCCCATTTACAGTACGAATTTCCAAACCATCTTTTAATACACGATTTGTTATATTTCCTTTCGCATCATAAGTAGGGACTGTGAAATTATCTACCTGAGATTCCGGTAAACCAAATAAATTATTGAGTGGAGAATACCTCCTTTCAGCAATAGTTTCCATTTTGGTTAATTTATTGAAAATACATATACCTAAACCAATTAAAGCCTGCATACCAAACTTAATAGTAAGATCTGCTACAGCGTTTTTATCTAGTTTATCTAGTCCTAGTGCATGATTGAACGCATCTGCCCAACTACTTCCTTTTGTGGCTGTTGAATCATTCTTAGGCGGAATCACTTCTGCAACTGCCTCTTCTACTTTTTCAGTAGTGGTCTTTGCAGTAGTATCCGGCTTAGATGGTTCTTCCTTCGGAGGGGCTACAGTTTCTGTTGTGGTATTGGTAGATTTTTCCGCAACAGTATCCTGTTTAGGTGTTACACTCTCCTTAGGAGCTACAATAGGTTCTGGTTTAACAGGTTCTGCTACTACAGGTTTAGCGGGTGATGGCTCCGGCATTACCGTTCCAGTAAACTTATGGTCATCTGGATTGTTCAACGTATACACTGCCATATACAATACTGACAGAAACGCGGTTATAAAAGCGGGATTAGATACTTTCACAACACTAGACTTTGCCAGTTTCTGCGTATGCCTAGCTATAACTGCCACGTCAATATCCATGTACAGTTTAATAGCAGTACTACTATTAAAAGCTAAATTCTCAGCTTGTCTTACTGTATCTTCATCATTCGGTAATGTGGACATCATTTCCGGTAGACCATTATCTCTGAGATTATTGACACAATATTTTATCTGAGACATTACTCCAAGATTAAGATTTAACTTCATATTTGACAGAAATACGTTGACTGATTCAATGCATATTCGTTGTACATCCATCAATCTTCTCCTATAATCTAATTAAACAAATTACCCTTGAAAATATGTTAAATACTTTCTGTATAATTATATATAAATAAAAGATTGATGGAAGAAAAAAGAAAACGACCCAGCTCCCTAGGGCAGCGTTTTCTTTTTGGGAACCATTTTATTGGCAGGTGTTCACCTCTTCCGCCGTTGCCAGTTTCATTTTTACATCGCAGTTTCTGGTAATGGAAGAACGACTCTTTGCTAGTAAGGTGTCCCTCCTCTGCTTCCACCGAGCGGCATTCCACCATCCCCGGAAGACTATCGGCGTCGTCTTCCTAGGTTACACTTCACCGGGCTGTCCCATCCCAATCACTGTTGCTCAAGCAGTGATCCTCTTCGTGAGAAGAGCGGCTTATAGTAGGCAGGAGCCGGCGAATGACCACTAGCGGTCTTCGCCGTAGAGGAAATCGGCCAGCCACCCGAGGATGACGACCATTACGATTTCCTTCAAGAGTTCTCTAATTTCCATTAGTTCCTCCTTTGCCATTCGAGTGGGGTCGAAAACTGCTCACTTTCAGGCTTTAGCTAGGATTAAGTTAAGCTGCTCCGCATAGTTGCGGTTTACAGCAAGGAATGTAGCCTAGTACCTTTCCTCAATAAGGTAATATATAAGTAGCTATACATGGTCTGCACTAGAGTAGGAGGGATCACCCTCCTACTCTAGTAACCCATTATTTAAGATTGTTTATACATATGCTTTTCAGCCGATATTGTATTTGAACATCGGTGGCGGTGGCATACTATCGAATTGTTGTTGTTGGAACTGTTGAACAGTGTCGTTAACATGTTGTTGAGATTGTTGAGATGCAATATCGTGTGCTTCTTGGAATTGTCGAGATGCAGTATCGCTTGCTTCTTGATGTAATCTCATTTGCTCATCAACTTGTTGTTGTATACTTGCTGCAGAATCATTAATAGCGGATTGTGCATTATTCAGTTCTTTCATACCAGCGTTAGCTGCTTTTAGCACATCATTACCTTCTTTAATAATATCTTTAGCAACTTCTGGTGGTATGTCTTTATTTATTTTAGCATCATTAACTACCTTTTCAGTTTCTTTCATGCCTTCATCTAATTTATTTTTAGCTTTATCTAATATATCTTGAAAACTTTTTCCTTCGCTGATCAATTTCATCACGGCAGTGAGATCACCTAATCTTATTACTTCCATGAATTTATCTTTATCTTTATTGAGTAATTCGTTTAACTCAATATTAAGTTTTTTCTCGTCATTAAGACTTTTCGTATAATTTTCTTTATTCGATCTATCTAATTCTGTTATATTTTTGAGTTTTACTTTAACAAAATCGGCTCGTTCGTCATCCTTCAATTTATGCCCCGCATTTGAACTGAGTTCCCATCGTTCAGAATTACATGAATCTCGTATGATATTTCTAAGTCCGCAAGTTCTATGAGTCATGAAAGTACAAATAGCGGTGATAGCAGTTACAGTAGTAAGTATCTTGTGTCTACTCGCAAACTTTATAGTCTTTTTAAATATCCCCTCTTTAGGAGCTTTTTTTATCTGTTCAGCAGCATTTTCAAAAGTTTCTTTATTCTTTTTACTACTTAATCCTAACCAAGACTTAAGTTTATTCCAAACTACAGAGCAGATATGCTTAATCTTTTCCCAGATCCACTTGATACCCTGACCTATCTTAGCGAATATGCCTTCCTTTTCATCTTCCATAGCAACTAATAATGTTTTAGACATGTTACTGTTAGGGTAACCTTCGCTGTCTACTGATTCACATGAAGGGAATTTTACACCTAACATGTTATTTAATTGATTGCTACGGTTGTATAATGATAAGAAAGTTCTATCTATACCGTACTGTTTAACATGATCATACATGTTTAACAGCTGATCTAGTTGCATAGTAGTACTGGATATCTTAGCATTATCTACTTCAGCTTGTGCTAGATCAGTACTGATCTCCATCTCCATCATCTGAAGTTCTGTAGAAGAAACGGATTTTACTGTTTTTCTAGGGACTTCAGTCCCAAATATAGACTCACATGAGCCAAACATAGCGTTTAGATTTAACATATGTTATATTTCCTATTAAGATTGTTTAGAAGAAATTCCACGATTCTGCTGCTGGGGCTGCAGCAGGTGCAGCTGCTGCGGGTTGTTGTTGAGATTGCGCACCCTGTCCCTGATCGCCTGTAGCAGCAGCTGCTGCATCAGCATTAGGATCTGCATTACCACCACCAGCGGCTTTAACTATATTTTTAACATCAGTATTGATCTGACTTATAGTATCACCATTCCACTTAGCTAACTTTTCAGCTATCTGGTTTACGTTAAGTATAACATCTAATCCCGATTTGAGCCTGGTTAGTAGATTTCTCTGTTCTGGGTTAGGATTCTCAGGTATAGCAGCTATACGATTTCTTACATTACCGGCAACGTCATTTATAATATCAACAGCACTTTTAGCTTTTGTCTGCATCTGCCATATCAATTTAATACATGCGGAAACTTCACTAACTCTGTTACCGCCCCATGGCATATTTTTCTCTATACTGTTGGCGTGAGTATCCACTGCTTGACCTATTTCGGTTCTAAGCTTTACTAATTCACTCTTGGTTACTGATATCTTTGACATATCTGTAACAGTGCCTTCTATAAATCCTTGAGCATTTTTAAATAACGCATCAAGTCGATTCATTACAACACCCATCTGTTTGGCTCTTGCAGATACTTCCTTGTAGTTTATTGTCTTTACGTTCAGATCTTTTATACTTCTCAACTGATCTAGCATAGTTGTGGCACTTTTACTGAAATTTACAATTTTGTCAGTAACTTGTTTAAATATACCACCACTAAATTTATTAACATTATCAATTATCTTCAGACACAATGCTTTAATTCTAGCAAACATACCATTCGCTTTGTTAGCTGTAGCATTGTTAGCAGCAGGTTGCTGTTGTTGAGTTGCATTAGCCGCCGGTGTAGTTGCGGCGGGGGCAGCGGCAGCAGGAGCCGCTGCAGGAGCTGCAGCTGCACCAGCTGCAGGAGCATCAGCCTCCATGGCCATGATAAAACGTTTAGAGATAATATCTTTAGGAGAACCTACTGTAGCAGCATCTTCACAGCTAGGAAATTTTATTCCTAGTACACTACTTAAACGATTATCGCGATTATAGAGAGATAAAAATGATTTATCGATACCGTACCGTTTTACGTAATTACACATAGTTAGCATACGATCTAGCATAGTACTCTGTATTTCTAATTTAGTAAAAGCAGTCTCTGCTTTTATTAATTCTATCTGCATCTGTTGATTAGTATACATAAGAAATCCTCACTGATTACATTCTATTACATGTATCTAGCAGCTATCTCACCTAGTGAGATAGCTACTATGGTTATTTAAAAGTATAGAGTTATTTATTACTTATTAAGAAGAATAGCGGATCAATGATTATTTGGGTTATTTAAATAACCCTCGATAAGATCTCGATGTTCTCTTTCTCTTGCACCGATATATGCAAATCCTTCTTTTATACTATCTTTAGTATCACGTAATGATTTAATATCGTTAGCAAATTCTCTTTTAAGTCCTCTATGGGTCATTTTAACTACTTCTAATACCATTGCCTGCTTACTGTTAAGAGCACCGAGACTCATAAATTCTTTTAAAAGTTCTCGAGATTCCCTAAGTGCTTGTTTACCATAAGCAACTCTGTGTTTCCAATACGACATAATCGCATAGTGGTCATTTAGACCTTCGCTTAACTGTGATTGAAGATCTTTATATTCTTGTCTAGATCTATCACGATGCTCACGTTCCACCCATGAATATTCTTTACCTACCGTTTTATCATGCTCTTTAGTAGCATTTATGCTATCTTTAAGCCATTGCGGATCATTATCTACTACTGCAGGAAGAAATTTACTATAGCTTTCCTCTTTAGCTTCAGTTTCTAATTCTTTCTCTATTTTGTCAACAGTTCCAGACAATTTTTCCATTTGAGTATTAGCATCCTTACTATCTTTAATGATGCTTTCCATCTGCTGTTGAGTAGGGTTTTCTATAGTCTCGGTTTTTTCTTCCTGTTTAATTCTAGCTAAAGCATCTCTAGCATTTTTCAGATCAGCTTCAACCTTTTTCAATTCGTTATCTTTACTTGTATATAGCTGTTTCCATTTGTCCCTATTTTTTTCCAGCTTACTATATGAGTCGATCCAGCAATCGTCCGAATGACGTAAATGTTTACATGTTTCTTTCCATCTATCTCTACTTGTTTTTAATTTGTCTCTTTCGCTAGTCAGTTTGGCTATCTCTTCACGTTGCCGATTATCATGTTTCTTATAGGCATAAATAGCTGCGATAGTAGCAGTGATAACAGCAACAGTAGCAGCTACTCTCTTTTTAGTGATGATCCTCTTGATAGATTTAGGTTTAGCACCATTTCGTACTGCTTCTGCAACTTTATCTAAGATAATCTTATTTCTTTTAATACCTAATCCTAACCAGGATTTTATTTTATTCCAGACTACTGAGCAGATATATTTAATTTTCTCCCATACCCACTTGATACCCTTGATAATTTTGGCAAAGATACCTTCCTTGCTATCTTCCATAGCAACTATGAAAGTTTTAGATATGTTACTATTAGCATCACCTACAGAGTTTATAGACTCACAACTAGGGAATTTCATACCTAGCATATTGTTCAACTGGTTATTAGAGTTATACAGAGATAGAAATGTTCTATCGACACCAAATCTCTTAACGTGATTATACATATTAAGTAGTTGGTCTAGTTGAGACATGGTAGCAGATGCTTTAATACTATCTACTTCAGCTTGTGCTAGATCAGTATTTATTTCCATCTCCATCATCTGTAATTCGGTAGCAGAGGCAGACTTCTTTGGAGGTCTGGTTTCGAAAATAGACTCACATGAACCAAATATAGCGTTTAAATTTAACATAATTTATACCTCAACTAACTGAATATCTTTTTGATTGCCTGTTTGCAGATATCGAATATACTCTCGTCTGGATTAGCTAGGCGTTGTATCATGTTCTTAACATCACCATGCATGCTGTCAGGTAAGTCATCACTCTCACCCATGATTTCATTAAACTGTCCTTTAGACCATACCAGTATATCCTGCATACGGGTAGAAAGGTTTTCCTTAGTACCGGTATCCAATACTAATTTATAGATGTAAACATCAGTATCTTGTCCGATACGATATACACGGTCAGATGCCTGATAGTAGTCTACTGAACGGAATGGTACATTCAAGAAGATAACTGTGTTACATTCTACGATAGTGTGGCCGGTAGACATAACCTTAGTAGATGCTATTAACGGGTTAATGTTCTCATTAGAACGGAATTCATCTAACAAATCTTTAACCTGTTTAGAGTTAGAACCATCTATAACCATGGGCTGTAATCCGGCTTTGCTGCACACATCCTCTGCCATAGCTAAACTATCTACATAGGAGGAGAACAATATAGTTCTCTTCTTAGCAGTTTTGATAATGTCTATCACTTCTTTACCTAACAAATCACTGGTCATCGACATACGTAATCTAGTTAACAGATTACCGATAACTTCACCGAGTACTTTCAGTCTCACATACTTATACACAGATTTGGCATCTCTAAATTCTTTCTTAAGGTTATTAGGTAAGCGGGGAATGATAACATCTTTCTCATACTTGTTAACCGACTTGATTAGCTCACATACGTCAGGAGTTAACATGGCCACTTTCTGCTTAAATATAGCCCTAACATCCTTAACCATAGTTACATATGAGGCATATTCTTGTGCTTCATGTTCAGGCATACAGTTCTTTTCATAGTAGTCAAGGATATCCATCATCTTCTTAACATACTCATCTTCCCGGTCATGATAGTACTCCATCCGTTTCATGGTGTAATTAATAACGAGTTTCTTAACCTCGTCTAATGTGTAATCATTACCATTAGGTATCTTTACCTTTAGTTCTAACTCGTGTTTGCCGGGTAGTTCTAATACCTCAGTCTTCAGCTTTCTAAACATCATGTACCCTAAGCGGTTACATAATAACTCGTTGATGATTCTGGTATAGCGTGACATCTTTCTAAGTCTGTTCTCGATATTACTATCATAGAAAGTATCTAGTAGTTTGAATATCGGCAAACATTCTACACTCATAGCCTTTACCGGAGTAGCTGACATTAGCAATATATCGTTACACTGTAACATGTTACATAAATCTACTAACTCAGTAGTACGTTTAGAGTTAACATCCTTAAAGTTATGACACTCATCCACTATGATTATCGTGTCTTCAGATTTAAATTTACGTTGTACCAGTGGTAACAGCTTACCGATGAATTCATAGTTGATAACTACATAATCAGTCGCTGCTGTTAAGTTACCAGCACTATCAGTAACATTCCAGATAGTTGCCTTAGGTACGATATCCTTTATCTCAAACGGCCAAACATTCTTAGCCACTGATAGCGGAGCTATAACGATAGCGTGTTTCTTATGCAAACATTCTTTCAGCATGATACTAGTAGTAGTCTTACCTAGACCAGTATCGAGTGACAATAGGTAACCTTTTAGTTTAAACTGAGTTTTGCGTTGCCAGTAAACATCTCTGATGAATTCTAATTGATGTGGTAACGGGGTACGTCCCAGTTTATCTAAAACACTTAGATCTACTGCCGATTGTACTTCTTCCTGTGTATCTTTGTACCAAGTATTAGTTATAAGCTCATTCATCAAGTTGGTGAACATAGTGCGTGACCAACCGTCTTTGATAGCTACACTTAATATGTAGATTAACTCTGGTACGAAGAAGTTATGTAGGGTAATGAAATTATAACCTTGTTTAGAGAACATGGCATCGTAAAATGCTGCATTGTGTCCATAATACTTTTTGATGAATACGTCCAAGTTACGTCGTACTCTACCATGTATACCGACAAAATTACCTTTAGTTTCTACAGCAACATCAGAACCATAAAAGAAAAAATCTCCTACTCCCTCTGTATAAATTTTGGCTAGTCCCATGATATCCTCCGGTGTATAGCGATTCATTCTATAGTAAACGCACCTGTAATAATAAGGAGTACTCTCCATGTCGGACATATATAACGTCTATAGCTCAGATGTTCATGATAAGATGCATGAATTAGACCATGCTTTTGTACAGCTAGATATGGCTTTCAGGCTGCATGATCATGTGAAAGCATATGGCGTAGATGATACCTTTTTACGACTTTATAATCCAGAATTACTCGGTAGCACCTTTCATATATCCATACCTAGCTGTGAATCACTCACTAACAATATAGAATTTGATAACGCATTAGTTGCTGGGTTAGAAGGCTTTATATCTAATATTTGCCGCAAAATAGGTAATATCTTTAAGAGTATCGGTCACTCTCTTGCTAAGGCATTAGCATATCTATTTGACTACCTTAGATATACTAAATTAAAGCTTGAAGAGTACAGAGAAGACCTTGATGACTCTATGTCAGTCAATACTGCCGAGTATTCAGGTTATAAGATTAAGGATTCGATTAAAGCCCTTAATGTAATATCTGCTCGTGACGTTACCACTACTGTTGATAAAATGAGTGCTATCATTGATACCTATCTCGCCGGTGTTCCAGACCTTAATGTACTGAATACTCAATTACGAGTATTCAGTTCCATGGTGAGCAACTATCATCGTAATGTGAAAGCTCTGCCTAGATTTAGTACTTGTGTATTAGATATTGATAAGAAGGGATTGGGTAACGTTATCGATACTACTTATCAGTACGTGTGTAGTATGCTCGATTTAGAAGATCAACTATCTGAACTGGATAACAAACTTGACTGTGTGTTTGAAATGTGGTTCTACAACGAAGATGTTACTACTGATTATGAAGGTAATATTTCGGTAACCCGTTCTTATAATGGAGACTATGTAAGAATAAGCATGTCCTTTGAACGTACTATCGAAATGTTCGAAATAGTGTTATCAGATCATGCTAATAAAGCAGTTAAGTCTGTACTTAATATGTGTGAAGCTGGATTGAAAAAATAAGAAAAAAATAAACGGGGTATCGCGGAAGATACCTCGTTTATTCTGTTAGCGGCTGACCTTAGAGTAGGTTGTACTACTTTCTGAGAAAATCGAGTAACTCTAATCGATTCTGGGGATGAACATTCAGTTCATCCGTAGCACAGTTGAGAGCACCGGCCAGAGTGTCAAAGTACCTCACCTTGGTACCCTCAACTACCGCATAAAGAGTAACACCCCAAAGATGTATCACTCTAACCTCAACTAAACTACCAACTTTCATCCTGGTATCGCTTTTAGTGATTTCCATTTCTGAAATCTCCTCAAAATAAGTGAAGTCTTACGAGTTATTTTACTCTGCTCCACTCACCTGAATTATATAGATTTGAAAAATAAATGAAACACACTAGGGTAGAGTTTTTCCTCTACCCTAGTATACTACTATATCTCCTGATTCTCATGTAACCATTTGACATACTGATAAATAAGGTCTATCTTAGTTTCAACTGCAGTTAATCTCTTGGACATAGCGGTAACGTCGGAGGATAGTTGTTTAACAGTATTCTCCAGATTAGCCATGTCTACATCGTTAATGTAAATGTGGTCTGCAGTTATAGCATTAGTGTCAATTAACCGTACAACTTCGTTATCGGTTTCCATGTCGTATGGCATATAGTGTCCTTAATTATCGAGTAAGTAGTGATTAACTATAAGATACAAAAGTGGATCTAAAAATAAAAAAAGAAACCATGAAGATTTCTTTTTGTGCCTGTTGGTAATCCGGTCAGGCTCCGGAAAATTGTGGCATGCGGCTAAAACTCAATCCCGAACCGCATGCCGATGGAAATAAGGTGCATCGGGTATGCAACCTTATCCTTATTGAAGTAGTAAATACTACCACTTCGGGTGGTGACCCGGATAGTATCTGCTACTTCATCAGCGGCAATAAGAGGAGAAGTGTTGTACTTCCCTTTGTTGTCGCTGTTGATGGGAGCGGAATCGTACCGCACAAAAACGCTCCCATCAACGTTTTCGCGCAGCTGCCAGTTGAAGCTACGGCAGTCGTAGCAATCACCAGTTGCCATGATGTATCCCTCCATATGAAGTTATGGGGGTCTTCTGAATCACCTGACTCTGCCCCAATACATCACTTTAATTATGTAGATTTGAAAGAAAAATGAAACACATGGGGTACTGTATAATTTAGCTATAATTTATCTATACCAATCTCCCCTGTGCTTATAGCACAGGGGAGACTAGTTATTATTCTTCTGTCTTCTCTTCTTTACAATCACACTTATTTAATTCAGGCAAACCGGCTACAGAGGTGAGTATACTCAATACACCTGCAGTCAATGAAGTTACTATTATAGTCTTAATATCAGCTTCTGTTACTATTACACTCATAGTACTATATACAGCAACGGCAGTTTGTGCTACAGTCTTAAGTGCACGGATACCTGCGGCTTTCCACCATTCTTTAGTTGTCAGTTGCATAATAGCGTCCTCTCGCGTTAATGTGTTTCTCATAACATAGAAAAAATAAACACTAGCATCGTTAACGATGCTAGTGCCATATAAGTGTGCATTAACCGTTTGTTCTTCTTAGTTTTTCCTCCTTTTCTAGTTTATTCTTACAGTCAATGCAAGTATCGGCTTTCCCTTTGGTGGCGGATACCCGTTTAACAGGTATCGCACATCCGCAACATTTACAACACTTTACCGTAGATGCCCACCAGTCATTCGAAGTCGGTATCGGGTACGTCTCGTTCGGCGGGCAACGTGTGTCCGCACCTCTTCTTATTCTTGATAAAACATCTTGCGAAATTTTATATTTTCGGCTAATTGCTGCATTACTATACCCTGCTCTCATCGCATCCAGTGCATCATCAAAATGCGACTTTACATGCAATCGAGCATTATAACGTTTATTAAGTTCGCAGTCTAGATATGGCTTTAATAATGAGTTTAATACCTCATAAAACTCATTATTTGTAGTGGCAGAGTTAGGGCGTATGATAGCACGCATTACGTAACGAGATATGCTGATACATGAGTTAATACTTGAAAGTGTTGATACCGCTTTGTGATAATCATACTTTGCAACTAAAAACATGCAAGCAACTACTATACTCTCAAGTTTGAACCTTCCTGGACTGATAAATGATATACAACTACTCGCTGCTAACTCTACAGCTGCTATTATATTATCCATATCACCAGGTGTGATAGGGTTCTTCAACGCACCATTGATACGTTTCATTTCTTCAGATTTAGTAAATGCATACATTCTCTGAATATACACGTTATCATCGACTGATTCACTTTCACTAACTTCCATAACAGATGCAGGTTTAGGTCCTGATGAGGTTGATAATGGTATAACCTTAGCTACTTCTACCGGTTGCTCAGGAGTAACTGGTTCCGTAATAACTTCTGCAGGAACTACCATAGGCTTCTGCTTAGGTGCTTCAATGGTAACATTATTATTTTCGATAATATATACACAATCACCTTCGTACTGCATTGTAGGTACCCCAGATAAAGTGTATTCGGCTGTCATAGTAGCCAACTGTAATACGAGTTTCATAATAGGAAACTCCCCCTTACTTAAAGATAGCCGTAATATCACTCTGATATTACTACTAACTACCTTTATCATGTTTATAATGTATAAATTCAACATAATTGAAAAAAAAATAACACTAGCATCATTACTGATGCTAGTGCCTAGAACTCTAATTGCTCTTAGTCGGTGCAGCTTTCTCAAGCTTTTTCTGACACTTAGTACATGTATCAGCTTCACCATTAGTGTCAACTAATCGTGATACAGGTATCAAACATTCGCATTTACTACAGTACTTCAGAACAGCTGAAAATACTTTCGATGTAGGTTTCTTTATTGGATATTTAATATCAGTACGGGTGTTACATAAATGATGCATACCATTCCGTATAGGACCTGCTATAGATTCGATACATCTGCCATACTTTCGTATAAGAGCAGCATCAGAATAACCTGCTTGCATTGCGTCAACAATATCATTGAAATGCAATTCGATTAGTTCTCCATTCTTCTTCCGAGTGCATGCATATTTAACATATGGTTTTATCAGCGAATTTAGCCGTTGATAAACAGCCATATCACTAGCTGATGGATATGCGATACTACTCATCACCCGAATGGGCATGAATGTTATAACGCCGATAGACTGAAGCATATCTCTTGTTTTCGAGGGACCAAATCCTGCAATCAGAAACATAGAGAAAATTAGTATATCGCGTATTCTCACAGTGTGCCGAACACAACCCCCTGTAAAAGATGACTCTAGCGCAGCTATCAAGTTATTCATATCAGTATCTGAAAACTGTTTACCTAATAGTGCACGAATCTTCTCTATATCAGGCGTAGCGATGCACTCGCGTAACTCTTTTATAAATGGATTAATGTAACAAGATTTAGCATTAGATGCATACTCTGCCTGTTTTACAGTAGTGGAAACTGCTTTTGCAGGTTTTGCTGGAGCGTTAGGTACGTTAACTACCGGTACATTCGGTTTTTCCTGTACTCGAGTAGGCTCAGATGCTGTGCTCTCGATAACGTACATATTGCCGTCAATATACTGCATGACAGGCACACCACTTAGCTGATATTCAGCTGTAAAATTAGCTAATTTTAATATAAGTTTCATAATAAGAAACTCTCCCCTTCTTACTTAAAGATAGCCGTAACATCACTCTGATATTACTACTAACTACCTTTATCATGTTTATAATGTATAAATTCAATATAATTGAAAAAAAAACAAAAAAGAAACAGTTAACTTTTGTGGTTAACTGTTTCCCTGTAATGACTAATTAAGGTAATCATCTACCTTTTTTGAGAATTCATCGATTTGTTTCTCGAACTCATCCATGAGTTCGTCGGTAGCTTTGGCAATGCTATCGATCACATCATCGATACTAACAGTATCCTCTTCTTCGACTTTAATCCTGCTCTCTTGATAGAGCTTACCTGCTACACAGCCAATTACTACTGCCGCTATGGCTACGAAGATAGACTTCTTCATAATGGGATATTCTCCATTACAAGCTACGAGGTCTTCTGAATCACCCGACTCTGCCTCAATACCACCATCTCAATTATATATAAACACAAACATCTTGAAATATAAAGGGGTAAAAAAATAGCACTAGTCCCAGTTGGGACTAGTGCTACTACTCATAGTTGAAAGTTAGCTCACTTATTTAATTGAACCATCCCTTCATCTTCCATGCGTCGACGCATAAAAGATGCATACTCTCTGATTAGCATACACCACTCTGGCACAGCCAGAATATGTGTAGTGTTGTGCAAATGATACTGCACTATAGGGCCGGCATTATCACTCTCTGCTGCAACGATAAAGTTCTTTATCAGTGACGATATATCTTTGGACTTTACACCCAATGACTTGTCTGATGAAAGAACTGCTTCCACCTGTTTGGCAATATCTTCATTTAAGGATATAAGTTGCATCTCTGCGGATACAGGCGCAGCTTTAGCGAATGGAACAGGCTGCTGTACAGGACCACATTGTGCATAAACAGGATTAGGCTGCTGCATAATACCATATTGCGTATAAGCAGGGTGATGTACTGTTAATGTATGATCAAACACAAACGGCAAATGAGGTCGTTTCAACCAACATATCAGTTTATCATACGCAATTTTACAGCACGGGTTAGGTACTAGCTCACGCTCTTCTAAATCCCTACGAACATGATAAGCGATATCTTCACCTATTGCTGCGTCAAGTGCTGGCCACACCATTGTTAAGACATGCTCTTTCGCCTGAGGCGGTACACGTATCGTAATAAACCGTGCACAATGTACCGGATCGATACTATTCAGCACATCCCGAGTGGTAGAGTACATAAGCTTACGTAGCTCATCAGCTTTCTGCTCTGACGCAGCCACCTCTTTCACTTTCTCAATGTCAAAATCGGCAGGAGAGACAGGTGCAGGAAGTGGAGCAGGTGTGATAATACCCTTAAGTGTAACTCTCAAATTACTCTTAACGATTGCAAGTGCTAAACTATACGTAGCAGCTATCAAATCGTTAGACAGGAGCAACTGCTCTTGCTGCTGGGTTTCATTAGTTTGGTTTTCCATAGAAAAACTCCTTGTTGAATATAACAATAATTAATCTGATACTACTTAGATTAACTATTACCAATACTGTAATATATAAATTCAGCAGTGATGACTCATCTACCTGCCTAGCAGGTAGATGAGTATCTTGATTTATTTTATTTCAACAAGCTGATTATTATCTATCTTGCATACTTTCTGATTATAACTACCATACCAGCGATAATCGTCAGGACTAACACGTTCAGCCTCGATATACGGCTCCGTAATAACCATATCGAATAACGATAAGAACGACAGTAATTTGCTATCTGCCTCAATCTTGTTATTAATCCAAGTTGTCTTATATCCAGTATACAATATTAAATCATACCCGTTATTCTTAAGTTTACGTATTACTGGAAATAGCATCTCCCACTGCATCAATGGCTCACCACCACTGATAGTAATACCCTTATCCATAGGGTTCTTAGTAAGTTCTTTGTATAGTTCAGATAATCTGAAATTCTTACCGACACCTACATCCCATGTATGCCGATTGTGACAACCTTTACAGTGGTGTGGACAACCTTGTAAGAATAGTACAGTTCTCAATCCTGGACCGTTGACTAGATCATTGTGATAAATACCTGCTACGTTTATCATATTACACTTCTCTTATATAGTTGGGAAATAGCACTAGCTAGTAAGGCTAGTGCTACTCTAAAAATAAAAATCAGTAATAGTAGCTAAGCAGTTTTACGTTCCTCTTTAATTGTAGCAGCAGGAATCGTAGCATCATGCTTAACACGGTTATTCAGTTCAGATAGCTTAGCGGAGTTAAAACGTTTGGTAGTCGCCAAATACCCCGTAATGCGAGCAATGTGTGTGAATGGCACCCCTTGGCCAATGATCTTGTCTTTCATGATTCAACCTCTTACAACTAATTTAGTGTCTTCAGACACCAAAGTATATGTCTGTTTTTTTGTTAAAGATTATCTTATAGTCACAAAAAAATAACACAGACTGAATACTCAGTCTGTGTTATCTGCATGTCAGATTAGTTTAAGAGGATTACTCCATCAGGTTGATGAAACCACCCATACCACCCATAGCGATTTCACCTTCCTTATCTTCGAGCACCTCATCCTCTTCAGGAAGAGGGCCCTTATAGGACCACTCCAGTTTGGCAGTTTCAATCCGTAATATCTTCGTCCAGAGTTCTACCATCCGCCGGCGCCACTTACCTTCCAGCATCATGTCAACCTGGTCCTTAGCGTTGAAAATGTACTCCTTGTCCAGTCCATCCTCTGTCATACGCCTCTCAGCGAAAGCGATTAAGCTCTCACGACTCTTGAAGCCGGTAAGAACCACGAATTTAATTACCGCAATAGTCGAAAGGTCCTTTAATGTCAGATCAGTAAGATACTCCATCCTGCCGGAATCGCCTACTTTGAAAGACCTGCAGAACCTAGTAAACTCCCAATCTTTTTCTTCAGTTTCCGGAGTTTCAGCCACAGTTTCAGCAGTCTCAGTACTTGCTTCCTCTTCGACCATCTCAGTAGTCTCAACCTCTTCAGGATTCTTAACAGCTTCACGTATCTCATCAGCGATTATCTTACAGCCCTTCTTGACATTTTCAGATCCATCAATGATTCCCTTGAGGTGCTCCTTGATAGCTTCAGCATTGAAAGTATCCACTTTCTTATGTACTTCCTGAAACAGCTCTTTGGAAAGAGCTGCAATTTGTTCTACAAGAACATCAATGTTCCTTTTCATTTGGAATCTCCATATTTAAAGATAGCCGTAACATCACCCTGATGCTACTACTAACTATCTTGTCACCGTTATTATATATAAATTCAGATATAATGAAAAAAGAACCCCCGTATATAACGAGGGCCCTGCTAGAGAAATGATTTAATCGAGTACGTGAATCTTGCTAGTATACGGCTTCTCGATTTCTTCCTTGTCTCTATAAACAACGGCTACCGAGCCGGGATGTACATTGAAACAGTGCAGAATTTTGTACACATCTGCCTGCGGAATGTGCTCCTGTTTCAGGGAGCTGACCAGCTCAATCATATTACGATTAGCCTTATCTTCTTCGACACCAATCTTGATAAATGCATCTCTGATACGATTACAAAATACATCATAATCGAATTCGGGGTTGCTATCGAACTGAATATCTGTCAAGATTATCTTGGTCACGTAAGTGAGATAATCACTGCCAGGTTTAACAGTCAATATTGCCCGCAGGTCATGAGCATTAGCACTAGTAGTCTCTTCAGCCACTTTTTCTTCCTCCACGGATACTACTTTACCACTGAGAAAGTTGTTAACTTTCTCACCAAGTCTGTTCCAGAGAATCGACAGAATGATTCTGCCGGTTTCAGAACAGATAATAGCAAGTATGAACTTAGCAAACTTTTTGATAGGATTCATAATCCCCTCCTTTTATATAAGTAGCCGTGACACAGGAACAGTGTCACTACTAACTACTTACTCACACTAGTAATATAGAAATGAAAAAATGATGAAAAAAGAAGCACTCACCTAAATGGTGAGTGCTTCAGGTACGGCTTAACGACTGAGGCTGTCGAGGTACCGCTGGTGCTGTTTCTCAGCATAATCCTCGATAGCATCTACAGTTGCACCGGGGTCTCTGCCTGCGAAACCGAGCTTTGCGGCCACCTTTTTGATGCTTTCCAAGTTCTCAACCCACTCGCCGAGAGTAAGCTTTGAACTCTTACGAGCATCACGCCAGCGGCGCTTCACCCACTTAGCGTCCAACACGGGTACATGATACAGGAATTTGAGATCGGTGAAAGCAAGATCCCAACCATAATCACTACCCATATTGAGCACCTCCCCAATAGCCCTTGAGAAGTTTGTATAATGCCATAGTTGAGTCAGTTTGTTAACTTCGTACTTGTCAACATTTAACTCTCTAAACCTAGCTACTATCGCTTCTCTAGTTGCAGTATACACCTGCTCTTTCCGAAAATACACGGTGTCAACACCGTCAAAAGCAGCAGCGTTATCTTTCTTAAGATCGATAACACTATATATTACTGCAGTTATGCCATTCCGGGTTATGGTGATGCTTTTCCCCGACATTTTCTCAGGCTTGGTCAGACTGCATTTCTCAGGAGCGTATCCCAAGATTTTAGCAATCTCCAACGGGTCGTTAGCCCTAGTGACTGCATTATTCCAACCTTTCTTGAAAATACGGTATCCCATGTCAGTTAAAATCTGCCGACCTTTCTTTTCAAACCAGAACTCACCTTTCTTGTCGTCAGTGAGAATGAAAGCATTGCTGCTCTCATTAGCCGTTTTGATTTTATCTAACATTTCGCTCTCATATTTTTCGGCATTAGCCTTCAGCGTATCTTCTGCCGGGATTTCACCAGCATCGTATACACGAGGCTTTTCAGCCCCAAACCCAGTCGGATTCAGCCATTCCTGCCTAGCCATCTCATCGAAACTATCCCGTACAGGATACCACCACTCAGAGAAAGGTGTTGTTACCTCTTCTCTTTCTAAGCGGTACCGAAACGGTCCCAACCTTGAAGGAACGCACTTGGCATATACATACTTACGGACAAGCTTGAGTTTGCCATCTTCAGTAGCTACCATTCGCATTTCCAGCAAAATCTCGTTGGACCTGACTTTTTCGGCCGGTACGATTGCAGCGAGATAGGTACCTTTCCGTCCATACCGACTTATTATATCAGCTTCGTTTATAGGAGCATTGCATGCAGTCATATACTCCTCTCCGCCAATACCTTTACGCCAGTATAAATGGACAGTGTGCCCATCAGAAATAGTACTTTCGTACTCTACCACGCCCTGAGCCTGAACCTTCTTAGCAAGATCATATAAATCGAGATCGTGCTTTTTGGGAACAACTATGCCGTAGTTATACTTTACAAAGTCATAATCGCTCTCGATGAAAACCACACCCTTTTCATCGACAACTTTGATAAAATTATCGACATCCCCTTCAGTAGCAAGATACTTAGGGGTGGGCTCAACTGCAGTGTACCATGGGGTAACACCATCGGCGTCGTCTTCCATTTCAAAGTGAAAAAGTGCCATTTTAATTTCTCCTTTAAAAGTTAATGGTTTATTTCATTTAAGTGATATATATACGTATAATCGATGAACATGTGCACATGGTAATAACCACTAATATTTTTAAAAAAATAAAAAAGAAACGCACCGGTTACAAAGGCCGGTGTGTTTCTCCTAATATAGCACTAGTCAGCTAAATACCGCAGAAATCGTTCAGCGGCTTCTTCTTTTGCTTCGGTAGCCCCAAACGAGATAATTCCTACAACCCTACTAATAGCATCGCACATACTATCAAAAATTTCGCGTTTCCCCGGGGTTTCTTTGACCACATAAGCATGATCGCCACCGAAGTTAATTCGATAGATTTCAACAATGTCTTTCCGGTCATCGTTAATATCAACGGTGATATGATCACCTTTCCTGGTAATGTCCATATGGACCTCCTTATAAAGTCGAGAAGTCTTACGAGTTACCTTACTCTGCTCCTCACTACCACCTGAATTATGTAGAAATAAAAGAAAAATGAAATACACTAGGGGTAGAGTTTCCTCTACCCCTAGTGTACCCAAATCAGCTTACTTGTTCTACTCCGTTACAGGTGGACAATATCTACAATGATTTAGATTAGCCATAGTTGTTTTATATGTAGCCGGGATTATTATACCGCATCTCTTACACACCCGGACTTCTAGCTTTTTAGCTGTAGCCGGTACTGATGTGAGAGATCCGATAGGATATATGCCCTGATACTTGATGTACTTGTTTGCCCAGTACTGATTTTTACGGACAGCTCGTATAACTGGCACACTCAGTCCTGTAAATCTAGAAACGGCTTCTACACTATAACCTACATCTAATGCATCGACTGCTTGTTGATATCGCTGGATTTCCTGCTCCGTGTGAACTCGTGGTTTACTGGAACCGTTACTTATAGGCACTGGCCAGAGAAGCTGGGATAGTAGCTTATAGGATGCAGTACCGTTTCCTCTTCTTAGACCACTATAGATATCTTTACTTATGTAGTCCAGAATTGGATTCCCTGTAAGCAGTGCTGTAGTTTCACGATACGAATATCCTGCCAGTATACACATTGATGCACCAGCCAATGTATGTATTCGCTTACCCCAGTCACCTATACGTGATGTGTTTTTAATGGACTGAACATAGATGTCCATGGCAGTTATCACATCAGAGAATTGCTGATCCGATAACCGTTTACCTAGTGCTTTACGGATAGCTACTATATCCTTATCACTACGTAAATTATCGACAACAGCAACTGCATTAGGCACCCACGGTTCGTGGTTATTCACAGCAGCCTGTAAACTCTCACCACGTACTTCCTTGACTGTGTCGACAACCGGATCAGTCGATACCGTACTTACAGCATTTGTAATCGGTACAGCATTAACAGACTCAATAACTTCAATACCGTCGGCTCCGTACTTGGTGGAGATTTCCCCGTTAACCTCAAAGGTGGCCGTTGTATTGGCCAATCTTAATACCAATTTCATATTTTCCTCCTGAATAGTTTAACATAAAAACCTGGTATCAGACTAATTATATATAAATTCAGAGAGGATGAAAAAAAGAAATGCTACACTGTGGGTTAACCCACAGTGTAGCACTACCCAACTACTTAATTCTCAGTGATTCCGATTGCGTCGGATATATATCTGTATGCATCCCATCCTTGTAAGATAAACTTAAATTGTGTATCACTGATAACTTTACCACCAATATGCTCCGATACAATGTGATGTTCACACAGCGTACTGAGTGCATCACTGTAGCTATACCCAGCCGCTGCAAACATAGCCGTATTGATCGTTACATCTGCATGATTGAGACGAGTGATATCACCATCTTTCAGTTTGTACTCCAAGTATTTCTTCACCCCAGATAATATATTGTTAAACATACTATCAGAAATGTCTTTACTCAACAGTTCTCTGACCTGCTTTACGACTGATTTATCGCAAGTTTTCTTCAGAACCACATTGAGATGGTCATACTCGGTTGAAGTGTCAAGAGTATTCTCACGTACAGTCTCTACAACATCTACAACTTCAGATGAATGGTGGACCTCAGAGATAGAGATTTCATCATCCTTAAGACTGATGTCATACTGATTGACAGTGTCGATACGGATAACCGCACCTTTAAACTTTAATGTAAGTTTCATAATTGAATCCTCATGTTAAAGAAATGGATAGAGCATACTACTCTACCACGTTAATGATAGCGTGCGTAGAAATACGCACGCTATCACCGAAGTAATGTATAAATAAAATACTGTTGAGCTGTGAGACTACTCTACTAAATTCAATGTCGCTACAGTGTTTATCTCACGTCTAGCATCATATTCCGGATCAGGTGAATATGACCTAAGCGATAATAACTTAGATGCTAATACACCTTCACCTTCCTTACGTCCACACCGCGGGCATACACCATTAGGGAAATATCCCACATACCCACACACTGGATCTCTATCCACCGGATGGTTGATGGCTACATAACCCATGTCGTTGTCACACATGGTGTCGATGATAGTCTCCAACCCATCTAGGTTATTAACAGCATTAGCATCCAACTCCAGATAGGATATCTGACCAGCAGGACAATACTGATGATAAGGTGCTTCTACCAGTATCTTGTTGTAAGCAGATATCTCATACTCTACTGGACAGTGGAAACTGTTAGTAAAGTAATCCTTATCAGTAACGCCAGGGATAACACCAAACTTCTTACGAGTCAGTCTCAGCAATCTTCCGGTACATCCCTCAGCAGGAGAACCCATAACTCCGAAATTAAGCCTACGCTCTGCAGATACCTTATTCATGTAGTCATACATGAACTTAACTATCCGAATACCGAGATTCTGAGCTTCCATACTTTCAGCATGGTGTGCACCTGTCAGAGTTACCAGTGTTTCAGCCAATCCGATGAATCCAGCAGTCATACTACCATGCTTGATAACTTCACCTATCGTATCATCAGGCATCAACTTCTCACTGTCAAGGTAAAGATGCTGACCCATCAGGAACGGATAGTTCTTAGCTTTACGCTTAGCTATCAGGTTGAACCTATCCATGGATAGATTAACTACATCACCTAATCTCTCTTCCAGCTTAGTGAAGAATTTATCCACCACTTTCTCATTATAACCGGCTGTAGTAACTAAACCACCTGTCTCTTCCTGTAGTGCTTCAAGTGCTATATACGGTAAATTGATAGTAGTGAAGAATAGATTACCTCTACCTGTTACCTGTTCTCTATCAGGATCGTGAACATTGCCTATAGTTCTGGTACGACAGTTATGACTTACAATCTCACCAGTGTTAAATCTATCGGTAGTAGTCTCTATGTCGTAACCAGTGTACTGTTTTCCTTCTATTGGTTCAATCTTACACACTTCACATTTATGTGCATAGATATTACCGGCTGGAACTAATAAATCACCCACCTTAATATCCTTAGCCAGAGTACGTACTGGGTTACCGATCCTATCAAGTATCGGTAAAGGATGATCATCAGTTACAACAATACTCGAGTTATACGAAGCGAAAATCTCATGATTCGGAGCATAGTCGTGTACTAAATAATGTATCCGATACCATTTCAGATTAGGGTCTCTGAACACCATGAACTTCTTTATTCTGGTGATGTCGGTAGTTACCATACTGTCATCAGTATACACACCTGGTACAATGTTGTAATAATAGGTATTCTCATCGAACTTAATCGGTTCTTTGGTAGTAGTTAACCCATTACGCACTAACCACTGCTCTGCTGCTCTGAAAGGTAATGTAGTATTGGTATCCTCAGTGAAGATATGGATATTAGCATCACCAGTAAGAGCACCCATGGCAGTCACTTCAGTTTCTGGTTTACCTTCCTTATAGTACTTGATGTTAAACGAGGCATCTAGATTAAGGAAGTTCGGGAATAATCTCTTAGCGGTTACCCGTATAGCCAATCTCTTTAAATCATAGTTAGGATCACCTTTACACCTGCTAACCCCTTTCTTCAATTTGAAGATGGAGATAGGGAAGATAGCTGTCTCACCACAACCCAAACCAGCTTCTACAGCTAGTAACAGATTACGGGTAACCATACGACCTTCATCTGAGGTACAAGTTCCTAAGTTCAATGATGAGAATGGTACCTGAGCTCCAGCACGGGAGGCTAATGTACAGAGATTATGTACCGTAGCTTCCATAGCCTGATAGGTTTCTCTCTCAGTACACATCTTAGCATAGTCTACCATACACTTCTGCTGATTATCATCCATGAACATATAAGGTTCACAGTCGTTACGAGTGAGATACTGGTACAGTGTATCAAACATCACAGCCATACCACGCTTATCGGTGATAGTCTTATGCTTCATGATGTACTTGTCGAGAGGTTTGATGAATCCTTCTTTGAGCATTTCCTTGGTCAGACACTTAACACCGAAGTGATGAGCTTCTAAGTAAGTAACTATATTGCGGATGAAGGACTTAGCAACATACGGAGCTAAATCGTAGTCAAATGTAGGTATAGCTTGTCCACCACGCTTAGAGGACTATATCGCTGACTATATCACATACTGCACCTTTCAGTGGTCAGTACTCACATTTTCGAATGGTATCTATCTCCATCCTACTCTACTAGGACACTATGACATCCAAGTTATCGAAATGTATCGGTATCTCGCTGCCATAGGCGTTTCGATAGTCGATTAACCTATGCCGATGATATATCATTTCTGACATATCCTCTATACGGAAAACAGATACTACTCTGATACGATCCCATAGGTGATATGGGGTATCTGAGAGACTGACAGGGCCCTTATAGTACCTGTCATATAACGCACTTAATGACACATCAGCAGTCTCAGATATCTCTTTCATTGAACCTGTATAAGAAGAACCATCAACAAATATCGCACAGAACTTAGCTTCCGGATAACAGCGATGTCCATTATCAGTAGCACGATAAATGTTGTTCTTATGGTCAGAGAATAGCAGGTTAGATAATCTAAGATTAAGCGGGTTGTCATCCAGATGTTCTATCAGAGTGTAAGGTGCGTTCTTAATACGAGCCAGAGCTATAATCTTGTGCAGTGTAGTACTGCAAGCATGCTCACCAGCCTTACGTGTTCTTAAACTGACGTAAGGATATCCTACATTCAGTATACCAATGGTAGGATATTTATGGCTCTTATCATCCCACACTAAGTTATATGAAGTTAACCAGTAACACGGGTTAATGTGCTTCATCGTACTTAGCTTACAGATCTGTACATCAAGTGTGTCTTGTATCTTCCGTTTATAGATAAACTTGTTCATTGATGTAACCTCTTTAGTAGTTATTGGTTTCATTACATCTATGACAAATTTATTCGACATGTGGCACTGGATTGTCTATATACCAGCTATCCGTATATAGGTTTTCCCAGTTAGCTGAGTATTTAGATGTTCATTTCCTAACATCTGCTAAACGCATACTCAACACCCCTTAGATAAGCAGGGTTAACGTGATTATTCAATAAGCATTTCTGCTTAAGGGCTCTAGTTAATAGTTAAAGCAATCGTTTTGAGAGGCTTGTATAATAATACAAGCTAGTGTTGCTGCACTCCCGATAGTAGCCGGGGGACGCAGATAACCATGACCAGTAGCAAAACCGTTATCTAACAGTTTAGCCAGTGGTATCTGTAAACAGTTAAAACACAGAGCATAGAAATCTAAGTCGTGGATGTGGATAGCACCTTCCTTATGCATCTGAGAATACTTAGGTTTGATGATGTTAGTGAGATTAAACTCCTTGGTTACTGTGCCACCTATCTTGAGCATACTGCCCATGACTGAGTCACCATCGATGTTAGCATTTTCCCGCTTAGCATCATTATCCTTACTATCAACATAGATAAGGTCGCTAATGACCTTATTGATTTCACTGTTGATATTTCTGGCACGAGTACGCATGTCACGATAAGACATGTAATGTCTAGCCAGCCGCTGATCGAAACACCGTAGTACCATCTCTACCTTATCCTGGATATCTTCGATATCGATGGTACCACCGTCCGGAACAGCCTTCAGTATGAGTTTATAGACCTCATCACTAGCTGCATCAGATATAGTATCTGTGGTGTTAGGGTACAAACTGGCATACGCACATCTGATTGCTTTGTTTACATAATGGATGTCGAATGGTACGATACGACCATCTCTTTTCCTTACATTAAATTTTTGCATGTTTACATTAGTCCTTAGAATGTTCATAAAAGTTGGATATGAGCTATTAGATATTGTGTTTATTATTTTGTATATGGTAACCACAACGTAAATATTTATTAGCACGGGCAATGTATATAGGATTGTATCCTGAAGGAGTAAATTATGACTTTAGCTTTAAAGAAAAATAAATACGCTGAGGTATTAAACAACCTCATTAAAGAACACAAGTACACTGTAGGTGACCAGCTTAATATTTGTATTGAGTTATTAGGTAAAACGTTAGCCGTTATAGCTGGTGACTTAGGTATGCAAGCTATTTTATCCCGTAACGCTATGCAGTTTGACACCGGTTATGTTATCAAAAAATTCGCATCTCCTATACAGAGAATGTGTATCGACCTTGTCGGTTCTTGGAAAATAGTAACTGGCACTGCTAATGGTGAGATACGTGGGTTTGCTAATATAAACGAACTAGGTATCGTAATTCGTAAGGTTAAAGATGGTGTCTTTATAAACGGTCTAGACCCTACCGGTGTATTCCGTGAAGATGATAGCTTGGTTATGCTGGATAGTTTCTATATACCGGTAGATAGTAAGCCTAGCAAAGAAGCCTACTCTGAAAACATTAAGAGCATTAAAGAACTAATTGATAAGTTAGTACATTATCTGAAACTAGATGATAACTTTACATTATCTATGGAAGATTACAATGCTCTGATAAGAGAGATTAATCGCCTTAATGCTAAGATAGCTAATCTGGAAGAAGAACTTAATAGCGGTACCGTTAAGATAAAACGTGATAAGAAACTGGATGATGCCATTGAGAAAGGCAAATCCGAAATTACCACTATGGGTTTCGCTGATGTTAAGGAATGTAGTCTCACTATATCCCACGAAATGCTTACTGCTGGTTGGGTATGTACTGAGTACAAACTAGTAGAGAATCATGGTAAGCTGAGCGTACGTTCATCCTTCATGGATGCTAAAGTGCATCCTACGGTAGTACACATCAGTATAAATAAAGATATGGTTAAGTTCTATCTGGTTAAGGTAGTTAGCAAATTTGACATATCTACTGGGCGGCAACAGGTTGAGTATGAATTACTGCATGAGTCACCCAGCATGGCTGATGCTACCAGTTATATCCACAACGCATTTTACAAATAAAAAAAGAAATGGCCCACCCTCATAACGAGGGTGGGCCTGAAGGAAAATTAGCTACGACCCTCTTCCTTCTTCTTTCTCTTATTTTCAGCTCCGTGACGGATGTAACAATATTCACCCGCAGCAATAGCGAGTGCTAAAATAACAGCACCGCGCCGCTGGGCTTTAGAATACGGGTTGATCCACCCAGTAAGAAATTCTACAGTCTTCCGGACTTTGCTGGCTTCTTTCTTGTCTGTCATGGTAATATCTCCTTTTTAAAAGTCGGGAAGTCTTACGAGTTACTCTTACTCTGCTTCCCTATTACCACCTGTATTATGTAGAAGTATAAATAGATTGAGATACGAGGGGTAAACAAAAAAAGAAATGCTTCCTGTGCATTTCAATCCCGCTAACCACCGTGCGGGTATCGGTGTCTGTTGGTTTGGTTCACCCAGTCAGACTCTGGGTGGTCGTATCTGGGACTAGTCCCAGATACGACGTGCACGCTCCCGGAGCCAGTCCGGGTCGAACACGGGAATCTCAAAGGGTTCCATGGTAACCTCCTTTCGGCGTTACGCTTTACGGGTCAGGTCGTGACGAGATTTTCTCAGCTCACTGTTAATTACCTTCCCTACGTTGTTACCATGTAAATTATATATAGACACTTAAAATTCACATACACTAAAAAAGAAACCTGTATGGTTTCTTTCTCAACTAAGTCAAAGCTCAGACTAATTACTACAGTCCGAGCTTCTTCTTAATTTCAGGAGGAAGTTCATCCTCCTTAATAGGTCTCTTAGAAATCCTTTCAACACCGCCAGTAATAGGATCAGGGTTACTATACCAGATAGTTCTAAGGGTGGTTATAACTACAGCTATCACCCATCCTAAAGCCTCACAATGGGTTTGCCATAAGAGTTGAATCCAGGACATAGATTCCTCCTTCAGTAAATGGAGAGTCTTATGAGTTACATTACTCTGCTCTTCGTCCTAATTATGTAGAAATATAAACTCATTGAAATATGAGGGTGAGCGTAATGGTGATGGTGGAGAAAAAAATAAACCCCACTCGCAAGGGTGGGGTTCAAGAAAGCTTACCGGATGTACTTCTCTCCAGTAAGCTTTTCGGCAATATTTGCACCAATCCCGAAAGCAGCCATGTTGATAATCTCACTATACTTAATGGCTGCCCAGATAATGGCAACGCCGGCCAGGATAAGACCGGCAGTAATGAAACACCCTACAATAATAAAAGCCATGATAATCAGAAAACCAATAACCTTTTTCATTTTGAATATCTCCTTAAGCTACGGAAGTCTTATTTGTATGCTTCCGTCACCTTAATTATGTAGAATTAAAAAATATTGACCTACACTAGAGCAGGACTAGTCCTGCTCTAGTGTAAGTACTCAGTTATTCTACAACATTATCTGTAGTTATCGCTTGCTTCTCAGTAGCAGTAGGATCATCTGGAGTGATGTTACGTTCGTTAACAGTCTGGATATCCTTATCAGTATGCGGCTTAACCAGTTCTTTAAGCTGCTCAAGTTTACCATCTTTCATACGGTATAACCCACCGAAGTTGACCTTACCTTTCTCGTCTATAACGGTGTTACTGGTAAGGATATAGATAGGTCTGGTATGACTAATGTAGGATATACTCCTCTTAAGATTCTCACCGATACGATCCATATTAGTAACAGTTATACACCAGTACTTAGTGAGCCCTAACCCACGTGTAGTAGTATCCACACTAGCAGAACGTTGCATAGCGTTAACTATCACGTTATCCTGAGGTGGTATGATACATACTAAATCACTGATGATAGACATAACGTTACCATAGATAACTAAGAACTTATTAGGATCTTTCATGAAGTTACGCATCCGGGTTTCCCAAGGGCGTAACCTTCGTAGATAATCCTTAATAAGCGGTTCACTACAGCTATGTACTACTATAGCGTCGTTACCATAAACAGTGGCATCATCAGTGTAAGTCTGCCCTACCCGAATAACAGTTTTACTACCCTGTAACTGTTGTGCTTCCAGTTCTATCATAGGGTTCTTATTATCGAAGTTGTGTAATATACGAATAATCTTCTTAGCTTTAAACGCTATCGGTGTTGTTGTTATAAGTAACATTATTATCTCCTAACAGTATCCGCAGTTATACTATCACATATAGGGAATAATACTGTATAGCTAGTGTTACCACGGTAGATAGGTATGGTCATAACAAATTCCGGATTATAGATACTGTTTATAAGGTCTAGTGCTTTCTTATACCGTTTAATATGGTAACTAGGTATAGTCAAGTATCCGGGTATATAGATGTTAATCTTTCCCACTACTACAAAATCACTGATAGCACGCTCTGATAGTGTTACTAGATTATTGTACTCTTCATCCTTATACCAGTTGTGCATTATTCTAGTCAGTCTAGCCTCGGGTGAATCCGCCACTACATTAGTAGTACAGTTTACCTTAGATAGCCAAGCTATCGCAAACTCAGCAGAAGTAGCGATAACACTGTAGTTATCTTCAGTACCACCATAACGGGAGAGGAATACTAGATTCTTATCATCAGGCCACTTAAATTCTTCATTGATTCCGTTTATCCATAACTCTGGATTGTTATACTTATTACAACCTAATGTGTACATAAGTATCTTCTTATTACGAAATCCCATATCCAGATTAGAGGTGTCTCCTACTATAGTAACCAGAGGTATACCGTATTTCTCTATATCCCAGTAAGTATCTAGCACATCGTTTATCTTGCTGCAGATATACTCGCTGATTATCATCTTGTTAGCGGCTTTGGTAGTACGGTTCGTATATAACTTGCGAGTAGTAGTAGCACTAAACGAATCATATAACTTCTCGTTTACTTCTATATCCAGCTTATTACTAAGATAGATTAGATAGTTAGCTGAACCGTCATTTTCTAGGGTAAACTCTAAATGTTGCATACAGCTTCTCCTAATTTCTTGTAGGCATTACTGGTGAGATTTATACTGTTAATGTACTTCACCAGGTTTATATAACTTTGAATATCTTTACAACCACTACACCAGCCAGCGGTATCGTTAATATAAAATTTTCTGCCTAAACAATCATTATCAACCATGGAATCTATAAGTATTGGACAGAGATACTTAGTATCGCCATAGTGTTCATGTATTATACACGCATCAGGTGTTTCTGTTACAAGAAAGATATTACTAGGACGAATGTTATTATTAGTATATACTACATCTATAACACTGTTACCTAATCTTCTGACTGCATTACTACGTAACGATTCAGCATCATCGTCCTTAAAAACAGTCATACCTAGTATACGTAACAAATCATCTGAGACATTAGCTATATTACGTTTAGTTAAACGTACGTCTTTCTTGTGTAAATTCTGTAGCATCTGAGAATAGTAACGCATACACTCCATTTCCAGTGCGGTAGTGTTGAATACTACATCATCACCTCTTTCATACAAAGCACCGGAATGCAGATACTTCTGTTTGGTATATAGTACTATCTCACTAACGTTGTAAATATGATGCTCTTGTAGGTATAGTAAACAACCACAGATGATAGCAGGTATTAATAATGCTGCCTCATATTTTTTCATCGTTTCTGTTTCACTAACCAACAGTTTGCGACTGACTAGTGATGACTCAACAAGCTCTAGGCTAAGTTTACATACATAGTCATCGCCGCTAAGTACTATAGCACTGCCTTTCTCCAAACTGATAACAGTATACCAAGGCTGACTACTTTCTATCTTCCAGTATAAGTTGTTGTATACTGGTAACTTCTGCCGTATCAGCAACATGTCTAATTGAGATAACATACAGTAAATCTCCAAAAAATAAACCCACCTACTCCTATAAGTAGGTGAGCTTATTTAATTAAAGTAAAGAACTGTTAGTGATATTCACCGATGAAGAAGCACACCCGAGCTATGATGTACTCTACCGCCAGTTTACCAGTAGCACACTCTTGGTTTAATTCGGTAGTGCCAGCTTCCCGGTCACCAGACTTCGTTGTATGCGTTTCACGCACTCTGAATACATCATTCTCTGCATCATAAGTAGTAGTGATATTCAGGTAGATATCTTCACCGTCAAATATTGTTACAACTACAGAATCGTCATCAGTATCAGCAACACAGTGAGAACAGTTACTTACAGTATGTGCTACAGCACCATCAGGTGACTCAGCAGTAATCCAATTGATAGCAATAAGCGCTTCATTAAGTTTAACGTTGAGGCTATCACGTAGCCCGTTTAACGACATAGTCATTGTTGTATAGAACTCCTAATAAGGTTAAAGTTACATCCACTGCTTAATGTTCAGTTCAAGCAATCTCTGCATTAAATCTTTAGATTCCTGTTTAGCATACCAAGTATGAATAGCCTCCTTGCTGGAATTACCGATAGCTAATCCATACAGCTTATTATCATCACCGAATACCTTTACAATATCAGTTAATGTAGGGGCTTCATAGATGATTGCACGAGCTGTACTTATACCTAATCCCGTAATACCTAATACAGATATTAACTCAGCTAGTGACATTTTACGTGCTTTTGACACGATAACATCTAAAACATCTTGAGGTACTGCAGCTTTATTATCTATAGGAACAAATAAATCACTTAGTGTAGAGACTGTACCACTATTTACTAGTTCACGATAATACTTATCACCTATATCTTTAACTGCTAATACATCCTTGATAATGTATTTTAAATTAGCTACACGTCTTGCCGCACAGTTTGCATTAGTGCAGATAAGATCGCATTTACTCCTTATTAATTTACCACCACATGAAGAACACACTGTAGGCAATCCTGCATAATTATGACTCTCTATAACTCTTAAGAGCTTAGGAATAACATCAGCAGAACGACTAACAGTCACGATACTTCCGATACCGATTTCGTTATTTTCCACAAAATTAGCATTGTTAAGCGTTACATTAGTAACACATACCCCATTAAAATTAGCTGGTTCTATAGTGGCTACTGGTGTACACTTACCAGTACGTCCTACATTCCAGGTTATGTTATTTATAACAGTATCTGCCGTATTAGGTGCAAACTTATACGCTACATTGAAAAGAGGAGCGTGCTTAGAAAAACCTATACTGCTACGACATTCCGGATTATTCTGCTTAATAACAATACCATCAATGTTGTATAACAAATTATTTCTTTCCGCATATGTTTTATTAGCAAATGCCTCAATCTCCGCAATAGACTTACACAACATACCTTTAGGTGTACTGAAACCGCATTTCTTTAAAAAGACGATAACTTGTGCTTGTGTTAATACCATTGTAGAAGTGGGAATTACTGCGTTATATGCATAGAAACATAGCTTGCGTTCCCTGGTTATTTCAGGGTTTTTCTGCCGCAGACTAGCAGCCGCATAGCTACGGGGATCGGAAAACGTTTTCTTGTTTTCCTGTCGCAGAGCTGCGTTGATTGTATTGAAATCATCACGATGTACTACTACTTCACCAACCACGATTATACGTGCTTTGGTTATTATCCACTTCGGAAGACTGTCCGGCAATGTATAGATATTGGCAGTAACATCCTCACCAACATGACCATCACCACGAGTAGAGGCACATACCAACTCGCCATTCTCGTAAACAAGCTCGACAGCCAACCCATCCATCTTGTAATCGCAGTAAAACGTATCAACAGCTTCAACACCTAAAGTAGTTCTCAGCTTATCAAAACGTTTCCAGAATCTAGTTAGATCAGCAGTATTAAACACGTTGTCTAACGAATACATCATACCGTGGTGAACTACCTGCTTAAAACCCTTGTCAGGCACCTCACCTACCCGTTGCGTAGGAGATTCTGGTACGATTATAGAAGGATTGCGTTTCTCCATGGCAACCAATTTCCGATAGAGCTGGTCATATTCTTCATCGGAGATGATAAGAGCATCATCGTTATGATAAAGCTGACTGCATCTGTTCAGTTTGGCCACCAACTGAATATACTCGTCATTTTTTCTCATTACTACACCTGCATAATAGACACACTGCATACCATAACCTAGATATCTAAAATATTAAAAGTAGGTCTGCTAGGCAATCCCTAGCAGACCTACCCTCTTATATTTAACACCTAAAATCGTCTTCAGTGGTTTCAGCAGCACCGAGTTTACGGCTTAACTCTTCCAGTGCTTTAGCACCTTCACTGAATACTTTTTCTTGGTATGCTTTTACTTCGGCTTCAGGAGCTTTTCCAATATGGATATCTTCTAAAGTCTTAGTAGAGGAGGCATCGTGTACTTCGTTATTTTCGACGTTTTCCACATGATGTCTAACCTCAGCCATGATACGATTGAATCTTGTTTCCGGATCAGTAGGTTCTACAGCTCCAATAGCTACACTAGTATAACCTCTAGGTTTAACATCAGTCACTACCGGTTCCTGTTTAGGTGTATTGACTACCGGCGGTGTTATTTTCTCAACCACCGGTTTAACTACCGGTTTTACTTCACCAGTCTTATCAACATACGTAACAGTAGCACGTAGAGGTATCTTAATCTTATCAGCTATACGCTGTATAATCTTGCTAGGAGGAACTACAACAAGACCACCAGACTTATCACCGTAGCTTTCAACTTCCATTATCAAGTCATTCATTTCCATCATGTTGCACTTGATGGTATATTCAGCAACGTCAACATCATGTTCCCGAGCAGTGATAACTAACGCAATATCCGGATAAACCCGTAACTGATAGACACCATCATCAGCGAGAATCTTATCAAATCCCCCAAAGAATTCTTCAAGGGTTTCAATCTCGTAATCTTCCTTACCATTACTGGGTATTATAGTAATCCCTCTAGAACCGCTTAACACACTTGTCAATCTGTTAGTGGAGATTATCTTAACAGAAGAACTGCCGTCAACAGCAGACTCCTTAAGTATCTTTAATAAATCAGCCATAATAAACTTCCTTAGTTTAATCTAGTTCTATTAACCTTAGCAGCACGTATATCATAAATTACAGAACGGTTGTACATATGACGAATATGTTGCTGCACCTCTGTGTTATAGATATCTACGAATATAGTTTCTTCATTAGGCAGTTCACGTAAACGACCCAGTATCTGAGTACACTGTGGTGGACTGCTAAATGAAACGGTACTGATGCAGGTTTTAAGATTCTTGATATCTCTGCCCACACCACAAGACTTAATCGTGGAGATTATAACATCAGATTCCAAATTCTCTTCCTTACCATAGACATCTTTACTACCGGCAAAGAAGACACTGACAGTATCACTGCGTGTTTTAAGTAAATGGTCAGCTACCGCACAAGCAAACTGCTGCGTCTGTACCAGTATAAGGCAATGCTGTCCTGACTTCTTATAGTTATCGTAATACCGATACAAGCAGTTACTGATAACGATATCCATGAAGTATTTAAACACATTCTTATATCGTACTAAGTAATTTTCATACTTAGCATGATTGTATCCTTTAAAGGATTTAAACCGTCCTAAATCCCGCGGATTGATACTCAAGTGATACGCACATAAATACACTGTAGTATATTTCTTGACAAATTGCTCACCAAACTTCAACTCCTCCGGGAATACTAAATTGAATATCTTTCTTCCCTGATAATTACTACGCTGATACGTAGCAGACAGATATATATTCATCTTTACATTAGAATATAAATCTATCAGAGTATTAGTATTGAAATTAAGATGACATTCATCAACTATCTTAACACCTATAGCTAGCTTACGTAACAGTTCATCATACGGCGGTAATTCGTTATAAGGAGGTTCATTACTCACGGCGTATAAAGAAAGTGTCCGCATGGAAAAGAGTATAATCTTAGGTCTGAAACCATTCTCAATACCTTTCCAGAGATTAGCTAAAGCATCAAAACCCTTTACTACGTATATGTCATCCCTGCTTATTTTAGTGAACGTCAGTATAGATTTGTACCACTGGTCTATAAGTAACGCCAGTGAAATAAGTGTAGGATAACCTAGCTTACATGCTGCATAGATAGATGACACTGTCTTACCCATACCAGTAGCTAACGCCAGTGGTCGGAATCCACAAGATTCATTGGTAAGAAACTCTACTACCGCAACCTGCATTGGTCGTAGTTCTAGCTTATCATCCAACGGCATGTCGACATGCTCAGTAGGAACTGGCTCTACTGGTACGGTGTGTATCTGCAAATCAGCATCATAACCGCTGACATAACGCATCAATGTATCTAACATATATCTAGGCAGATAAGCATAACCAGTCTCCTCATCATACCTAGTATATCTTGCTACTAATTTAGTTGTTCTAGTTCGTGGGTCAAATTCTCGCTCCTGACAGTTATCGCTAACATAGTATCCAATGTTAATACCATTGAAGTCGCCAGTACGTGAACACTTAAATCTGATCCAAGTAGTAGCAACCTCTATGGTGATTTCTCTCATGTACTACCTCGCTTGCAACAAAAAAGATATCCGAATTCTCATTCGGATATCCCCTGTATTTAATTATTCCTGTGTGTACCCTACCATCAAATCCAGAACAGATTTCTGCTTTTTGACAGTATACGTATCAGGCGATGACAGATATTTACCTAACCCTTCATACGCCAGCATACTTCCCACATGACGATACCGCAAAATGTCCTTTTCTACAGCAAAGTGAACATCATTAGTATCTGTGACACAAGGTATACGATAGTCGTTAGGTGAGGTTATCTGAAATGCCTTTAACACAGTTTCAATATGAGCTATGTTGACATCAACTTTAGAATAGATAAGGTTGGATACATCCTGCAAAGCATCAGCATTAGTTCTGAACTTGCAAACATCCGTTCTGAACATCGTATCAACTAATTTCACATACTCAAGCATGTTGTCGTTGATAACGGTAGTGATCATTATCGGAATGCTTTCAGTACCCTTTAACGGTATCCAAATACAGCCCTGCTCTTTAACCAGCTTATCATAATTATTTCTGATATGTCTAAGCATAGGCATGGATAAGGATGGCGTTATCTTATCATTCTTCATGTTGAATTCTTCAACATGTTCCCCATTCCTGATATAAATAGTCTTTATATAGGAAATATTACGTTCATCAACACCTTCATCACGAATAAGATTAACGTCATTGAAGTTACTGAATCCCGAATAGGGAATACCTAGCTCCCAATATCCTTCTGTGAATCCTTTATTACGTCTCAAGAATTCACCAGTCCAACGGATCTCGGAAGTATTGGCCATACTGAAGATGTGGTCTTTTAGCTTTGGTGGCAATACATACAAGATACTTGATGTCTTGACCAGGTGCTTGGCTGACAATATCTTCTGCGTAACATTCTCAATCACATGCAGAGCTGCAAGGATACCGAGATTAGTTTTACGATTGATATTGTTATATATCTTACCACCACAAGTCTCACATATACCTCGTCTATATCGACAAGTCATCGGAGACCTCATATGCACTACCTTACCCACATAGTCAGAAACGTTATCAGCAGTTAATGTTACCAATTTACCGTTATCATCAACTATATTTTTACCGATAAGATTGTGCTTACGTTCAGTGGTGACCAAGAAATCTACTGTCTGCGTACTACCACAATCGCCATCATAGATACGGACTAACGATGAAGTTACCAAATGCATACGTCTGCCAAAGTACTGCGACTGACTAACTGCAGTATGGTTATACACGGCTGACTTCTTAGCAGCTAATGACTCTATAGCAAACTCATGAATGTTGTTAAGACCATCCAGAGCGTTGCCTAGTACTAGCTTGGTAATTATCGAATCATTAATATCAGTACGAATACCATAACTATATATAGTCTGTGGCACCTGATAACGATTCAACTGACCACACCTCTGGAACGGTAACAATCTCTCATTACACAATGCTCCAGGTGTACCAAGGAGTTCCATTATCTGCTTACTATTCTCGCTAATGATGTTCTCAACATCCTTAGTTGAATAACCAGCTTTAATGTCACCCTTATCATCGACCATCTTGTACTTAGTCTTAACTATGTTACTGATCTTAGGATCATGAGTGACTTTTGCCATGTCCGTAATATCCAGAGATGCTATATGATCAGCTACAGATGAATATGCAAACCGATACATATCCTGCAGCACACTCCAGATAATACCCTTCAAGCGTTTAGCGTTATGAGAAGACAATTCCATAATCTCATCATAATACGCATTCCACTTACCATTCAAGGCATCTGCCGTACACACACCGTTCTTGATAAAGTGCTTCTTGCAGATGGGTCTACCAAACTCCGTAAGTATCTGCCACCAGAACAAGTTGACAAATGCTTGCCGCTTAGAGACCCTGATTACCCCGTCAGTCAACTGAAGTTCAACGCGACCATTAAGCGCATTAGGATCTTGCTCCAGCTGACGTCTGAAGGCAACATCCGTAATCTGTTGTAAAGTCCAGACTTCCATCTATTATGCTCCATCATCAGGTGCAATATCGATACCAAAACAACTAAACATATGTTTAGTTACGTTAACAATATTGTTACCCTTAACAATTTCCCGGATCGACATACCAATATCCTGTATCCGAGCAGGATTAGGTGACGTTAATAACATCCATGCTAACTTATCAACAGCTTCTTTATTATTAGCATAGGTGCCGATAATACGTGCTGTAGTAGCGCCGCCTGCAGTAGCGACGAGATTACGCATCTCATCCTCACCGAACCTAATAGCTGCGATAGGATAAGGGGATAACGTATTAATCTTGTCTTTAGATTTCACCGGAGTTCTAAAGTTATTAATGTAGCCAATACCGCAAGCTCTCAGATGAGGTATCTTGTACAACAAGAACGTATACATCTCACCTATCAATACCGGTTCTTTAGTAACAACCTGACGTTTATTACCATCACAATCAGTTACTACATACGACACCGGACTTGCATGTATGTTGTACTTATCACTCAACTTCAGAATAAGATCCTGATCGATATTATCCTGAAATGGTGAAATCTGCATGAAGAATCCTTGCTTAATAGTATCATTAACCAAGTCTCTATGCAGCATCGGTGTATTGTGAGTATTCTCAAGAAGACTAGCATAGTTAGGGTTAATGTCATTAGCCCACTCTATCATCATCTTCCAAGCTTGCTCATAATCGCCAGTACTATTCACTACCTCCGTAACTCTTCTTTTCAACAATTCATTACCTCGATTAATGAACTGCTCGAACCATTGCCCAGGGTTCATGCGGTTGAACACTGATACCGGGTCGATGATAATATCTGCTCTAAACCCTTCAGCGTCTACAGGCATTTCATTATCAGGCTTAATACAGCTTACAACGCCTTTCTATTATGTTCATTCTACTTCGCTACAGTAGAATCGCAGCATTACCTGCGGCTCATACTTTCATATGAGTACAGACTATATCTTCATCTCAATTTGAGATGGCCTCCACTTTGAGTCGCTTGACTCTACAGGGTGGTGAATCCCTTAGTCGTTGAACCTTACCCTATTCGGGTCTTGGCTGCTTAATGTAGCTCACGCTACGGTTGCCCAATCACTATTATTTTCAAACATTCACGCCTAGTCATATTTCATACTTACGTTGTAGTTAATAGTGCTCTAAGGGTTTCCCAGCAGTTCAAAGGCACACATTGTAATATCACTACTACAATGAACTAAGTAGAAATTAATTTTATTTTTACTGAATCGTTAGATTTAGGATGAATCAACATTCGTTTCACTGTAGATTTGTCTATGTTCAATGCAATAGATGCATCTTTAATAGACGGATAATAACTTACGTTACCTGATTGATCAGTAACAGCTACAGCTTTATATTGTGATATATTTGTAATACTCGGCCAAGGTTTACATGATTTGCGTCTTATCGCATATCCATGTAGAGAATACCTCCCTTCGCTGTTTAACAGACGTGAAAGAGATGCTCTGCATATACCTGTTAGTGAATTTAATTCACGAAGTGATTTTACTTCACCGATAAATTCACCATCCTTACACACTTCTATTGGAATCTTACGATTTGTATAGTGTGAAGGAGCCGTGTATGTAGTATGTACATTAGGTACAAACTCAACATACCACAAATCATTAATGATACTAGTATTATTGAACTTCGCTGATTTTATTGCACTGACATCGACATCTAGATATGAGGCTGCTGCGGTCATGTTATCAAAATATACTACTTCGTTACTACGTATATTAGATAATTTCACACATACTTCTTTACCTATAATGCCGTGTTCTTTAGCATGAACTACATTATTTTTATATGTAACCCATTCTAAATTACTAGCGTTATTATTCAGCTTATTCGTATCCTTATGATTAACAGTTACTGCCTCATTATTTTGATTTAGATTAACCCATGCGTTAGCTACTAACCAATGTACACCAACATCACGATATTCATTCGTGATAGGATCTCTAATACCAAGTACTTGGTAACCATACGCATTTAAACGAGGAGTTAACACGTTTTGCGTATACCTATTGATACATATGCCTGTATCGGAAATCGCATATTGTGTAAATGAAGGTACTATTCTGTAACATGTATTTACAATATACGGTTTTAGGAATACACATTTATAAGGAAACTTTCTTAAAGTATCATCTATTCTGACGAATATTATATCATCCCACGAAATATCCGGACTAATCTTGAAACGTAAATATAAGTATAACCACAGGGTATACACTTTAACTACAGTGTCAAGATGCAATATGGATATCTCCATAGGTTTTCTACAATCATAACGATTATTTAAACTATCTACCAATATGAAATCAGAAGTATCGATAGAATAGTCACTCAGTTTAAGGATATCAGCCATATTACACCTCTATCAATGAAATACTACTGTACCCTTCATTATTTCTACATGTTAATTACCGAATCGCCCGGCCAACTTAAATCCGCACTGAACTACTCTGCGGTATGTATAGCTTATTACTATACTTATATACTCGATAACCTCCTTAGCCTTTACCGGATATATCACGCCTGGTTTGCGTATATCGGCCATACCCTCCACTCTCTCGCCAGCTGCTAACAGCTGACCTAACGCATGGTGCACCAGAACACCAAAATCATCAGTTATCTCATCACCAGATCTAGCTGCGTTGATATAGATATTACTTATAGCACGATAATAATCATTCAGCTTCTGCCGATATGCCTCTGCCTGAACAAAGATAGTATCAGTTCTTATCGTACTAAGCGGTTTAACCTTTCGATTAATCTGCACGTTTACATCAACTATCCTAGCACCTGCAGGTATCCGGTATATTTTGTCATGCATATACTGTATACGTCCTAAATTAGCAGGAGAAGTATCATGTATGATACTATCTGCATTAGGAGTACGCAGTGCACAAAGTATACCATCCTCACGTACTATATCACCAATATCCGGAATGAACCGATAATCTACATCATCACCATACAGGTTGAGTGGTATCTGATTCATCTTAATATTGATAGAGATAGTATTAACACCCGTGGACTCTAATCTCTTAGCAGCCGACTCTGATATAACTATACCGTCCTCAGTCACCTGTGGTATAGCCATATACGCTACATTCAGATTAGTACCAAACATCTTAAAGATGTTACCATCATGATTAGGTGCCTCTAATACAACCTCATCTTTACCAATACACTGACCTGGTGCTACTGAGACATTTCTTGTCTTGGTAAGATAGCCATAATCATCGGTTCTCATGATAAAATCATCCATATCGAAATAACCGATTTTATGATTATACATATCCCGATAAATTACAGTTCTCCGTGGGTTGTACGATACCGGATACACACCTTCATTTACTACAAACTTAGGTATGACCGCTATAATTTGAACATCATGATCACGCTTAGTAGGATCGTAAGAATATTCACCTATCTGTTTCTCATAACCCGTGAAACACCTATCCATCTGAGCATCGTCAACAATGATGGCCTGACCTAAATGATCCGACATCATCATTCCACGCTGAGAGGATAATTTGTCAGCAAACGGATTAATCAAAGGAACAACTCCTAAAAGCCGGTGATCAGCTTTAGTGTTGTTTAAATATGCATACCCGTGATTGGGTATCATATCCGGATCTTTTTTCATACATACTCCTTATGTTTAAAGATCGTTGTGATTAAAAACACTATCATTTTAGTAATATATAAATTCAATCACGATGGAGAAAAATAAATGATTATAAGTAATTCTGATAGCAATGGCAGCTTTACTGAGAACATTGATTATGACATCAATAACGAACCCCTAGATGATGTTGACCCAGATTGGATACAATTTGTTCAGGATCATCGTGAGTACATTACAACTAGAAGTACTTTAGTTGAAATTACTCCTAACGAGATGGTGTATTACAAATACCGTATCCGTAAGTATCTGGTATATAAGGGATACAACCCTGGTCTTGAGATGGCCTTTCGTACGATTAACCATCTCAGGAACAATAATGACTTTGATGAAGATATCACCAAAGTCTATCTACCAAACTCTGAGGTACTTAATGAATTGAGGCGTTCCTATAAGACCCTACAATCTCAGATTAAGAAGTTATAGGTTGCTCTTGCATAGGTGAGCCTATAATAGTGGTGACATGTGATTCATTAGAAAGCTCTAGTGCAATGAGCTCTTGTATAATGAGAATGAATGGTGCCCATGGTACTACTTCTAACGCATGGAGCCACATTTCTTTAGTAGGTCTTGCATTACCGTCTGATAGTGTCGGTGGTAGACTATAGAGCATGCTGTATAGGAATTTCCCTTTAAAGCACTCTAACATCTCTGTAGGTACAGTAGTATGTATCAGAGTGATAGCATCTAACAGTCTGCTACCAGATTTATTTAGTTCTGTGTCATGTATTATATCTAACAGATTACTTAAATAAATATCATACGGTAACAATTTTAAATCAAATGTATAAAGCAGGTAGGATATCGTCCCTTCCATTTTAATAGCCAGGTTGTCCACGGCTATTCTATCCTGCTTAATCCATCGTAAGAGTATGACTCGGATACTCTCTAAACTCTGCGAGTATATATAAGGATCGCAGGTTAATGGATAGAAACTAGAACCATCGTCATTGAGGTATATCTCCTCTGAGGTATCTAGTAGCACTTCCTCTTCTTTCTTCTTAAACAACCAACCAAACATTTTATTCCTCTACAATCATAGTAGATGACCCGCCAATGATTACATTTTCACTGCTACAGTTACCGGCTACTTCACTACCAACTACAGCAACAGGTCTACCATCTACAGTAAAAAATGAAGAACCGCCGGTGACTATAGGAGTATGCCGGTGTCCATGACTCTTGTCATGGTCTTCACAACGATCCCCTGCACAAGCAATCCCTTTACCATCACAGAGCATCGTAGCTGAACCAGTAATGATAGGAGTACCGGGATAACCATCATGTCCTGATGTCATATCCCCAACTCTGGCTACGCCTTTTTTCACGAATCGATTCCTCCCTTGGATACACTAACTACCGGAGCTGATAAATTAATAGCTGTATTACTCTTTAATGTGATAGCACCATTACTAATAACAGTAGCATCACCCTTACATCTAAGACGTACATTACCTTCACAGGTTAGTGAAATATCACCATCTACTGTCTGGGAGATGTCACCCTTAATATAAACGTTCTGGCTACCATTGCAGGTCATGTCCATATTACCGTCGGTAACCTGTATAGTAGAACCAGTACTGTTACGAATAGTCACAGAGGGAGTATTACTATCTATAAGAACTCCAGTACCTTTATCATCTCCTAAGTATATCTGGTTCTTATCGGCATCTATGCTAAGTTTATACTTAAATGCTTCACCGTCACCTTGGTTAGTGCTAATAACGATACTGTGGCTACGTCTAGTATCCATTTGGATATAGTAAGAGTTATCATTACCTAATTCAGCATCATTAGAACAGGTATCAGAGATAGCAATACGGTGTGTTTCAGTACGACGGTTACCCTCAGTTCTGGCACATGGTTTCCAGTAATACTGCTGTTCGTTATCTGCTAACTTATATATCTCTACCTGTTCTCCCGCACGGACATCGGGAGGGTTCATCGTGTGGTTACTACTGTCATCACGATAGGTACAAGTGATGTAGTTAGATTCGCATACCTCACCTTGATAGTCATTCGCCCCGCTACCGCTTTTAGTTTTGATAGCTACAGTAGCTTCAGTAGCTTTTAATGCTCCTGAGTGGAGTGGTAACAAATCAGTACTGTATACCTTTAACTCTCTGCTATTATTTTCCTTATCGCAGACAGCGTAACCAAAAAAATGTTGTTCATTATTGAGAGAAGCCATCACATCTCCTTATAACAAAAAAGAATACCTACACATTGCTGCATAGGTATTCCTCTAACTGGTTAGTAACCCAACTGCCGTCTAACTACTGGAGGCAATTCAGATAATGCACTCTCCGGCGCATTAGGCGAACACATCACCGGCACAGATGGATAACTGGCCATTACACGCTGCTGTACTACAGGCGGCAGATCTGGTATTGCAGATTGTGCCGGTACATATCCTGTAGGTGCATACTGCTGCATTGGTTGAACTGGTGCCATGGACCGATTCATGTTGTTAGCTACTACCGGAGGCAGGTCTGGTATCGCAGCAGCTATCGGATTAACTGCTACATTAGTTGCTTGAGCCGGTCTGGTATTGTTGACTACGTCAACGCACCATCTGGCTTTCCGATAATAAGCATCAAGATACGGTAAATATTTCTCAATATTCGCCCAGTCACTCAGGTCAAGACCCATAAGTTTGGCAGGTTTTTCCAATCGCTTCATGAGCTCTACGAATACCGTAATGGTACTTTCAAGCACTGGAATGTTAGGGCTATCCGGAGTCCACTCTGGCAGTTTACCATCGACCGCTCCTAATATTTCCTTAACAACAGCATCCAGTACTTCCCAAGTACTCTTTCGGATAGTAGGGTACAACTGTCTGGAAGTTTCCTTGAAAATCAGACAATTTATACTACAACGTTTCTTAGTTTTGTTGTAGTAAATTGTGAGGAAATCAAGGCACTTGTCAGTAAGTGCAGTTGCTTCCTTCAGCATCTTCTCATCTACTTTCGATACGTACTTACCTAAGTATTTAGAGAACAGCACATCATTATCTTCCAACTTAGCACCTTTCTTATTGGCACGAAGTCCAGCTTCTAATGATTTAATTACTGCCTTAGCCAATACCACAGACGCAGTCATATTCCGCGACTGATAATACCAGCTGGTGATTACCCGACTAGCTTCACCTTCATTAAAAGGATTCACTATGTAAGCATCACGGCACTTAGTACCATACACAGCTAAAGGCTTCTCAGCACCACCGTCAAGTGCGATTTTCAAGACCTCATTATCGACGGTGTTATAGATGAACTTATCGTCATCTGTACCGACTCGGTACAAACCACCGATTTCGATGGTCTGTGCGATAAACGACGTTATGTCGCTATCATTTACATTTGCTTCTGTCATAATAGACACTCCATTTAAAGTATACCAATATCAGTCTTAGGTGGCTGGACTGTTAACGTGGATTTAGCACATGAGCCAAAGACATTCGTCAACTCATTAATGTTGATATTGCCAACTGCCTCATTGCCAACTAGCGGCGAATTGAGTCCTCCCAGTGAATTGTTAGTAACAACAAACCCATTCTGCATTTCCGATGGGCACTCATACAGCTTAAGATCTACCAGAGTATTTCCCATAATACTGCAGCTTATGTTAACGTCGAAATGACTCACATGAACTATCAAGCTGAATACACTTGATATAAGTTCGTGAATCAATGCGTTAAGTTTATTAGCGTAATTTCCGTCAGTGGTATTATACATCAAATTAGCTATTTGAATATCATACTGACCAGGAAGATTACCAGTTTGTCCTAATGAGGTATAACGCATTGCTAGATCACAGAATCCGTTATCTAACATTATTGACGGTAATGCTGCAGAAATAAGACTACTGCACATATTAGTCCTATTAGGAGTCATTGGGTCGGCAATTGCACACTGCAGTTCTTTAACAGACGGGAATGACTGCACACTTATATTAGGGTATGCATGCTCCAATTCTGCTATTGAAAATGACTTATCTGGTGTGATAGTCTGATTTCCACTGTTGGGTGCCCATAGACGAAGTGGCTGAGACTCTGACTGAAAAGTTTGTGCTACTGCTCCCATAAACTGTCTAGTAGCAACGTTACCTGAGTTGCTATTATTAAAGTTATATGAGCCCATGCCAAGCTCGTAGTCACCGCCGTTACCAGTCCACTTTGTTGTAGTCACAGCACGACTCAATGAGTCTACCATTGCTGTAGCGTGATGAACTGGTGAGTTCCACTTCGTATCAATAACGTGTATGGTATCATCAGTTCTCTCAAACTCAACCGGACTAGTTGGTAGAGTATCTCTAGCATATGGATCAGCAAATGCTGTAATCGCACTGGCAATCTTGTCAGGACGCAATGGTCTAAGTGTGCTTCCAGGCTGTACCTGATAGAGCCATTGCGGTGTGACATAATCACGATTGTTCTGTACCGAGAACCGATTGTCGAGACCACAATTAGCATCAGTATAATGCGTAGTTACTAACCAAGCATTAGGATTAGTAACCTCAGCACCACCCATAGTCGCCGGTAATACAGGTTCATCCAGCACATAACCGCTAAAGATTTTGAAAGTTGGCCGATACTCAGGTACCATCGGATTTGCACCAATATCAACATTTTCAGTAATGATAAGCACAAAAGTCCAGTAATCCTCAAAAGACTGTAGGTGAACTTCTTCAGCCTGAGATGTAGGCAATATTGCAGTCAACATACTCTCTGAATCCGTCATCACAGCACGGGCCGGATTCCATCCCCTAGCCTGATTGGTCTCCTCCAGACGACGAGTAACCTCATCAGTAAAACCACTCTTACTGAAATCATACTGAAGCGGTCTCCTAGCAAAGTTAGGAATCTGCCTCGGAGTGAAAAACATCAGCCTAGCGGAAGCGTTACCAGTACTAAGCTGTATGTGCGGCTGAGGGCCCGTCCATATAACAGGTTCGTTCATTTATTTCTCCTATTAGTGTACCGTACCCCATGACAGATTAACGGTACTAATGTTAAATCGATAAAATATCCGTACTTCTTACCATTGGCCATGACAATAGTAATAAACATTTCATCGATATGTGATTTAAATATTTCGCATTTCACCGGTTTGCTTGCATGAACTATCTTCCTGCTATCGTGATACAATAACACGTTGATGAATTCAATTATGCTCCTAGGACATGCTTTATTTGATAATATATATTTACAGTTAAACTGAGAATTAATCTTTGACATAAACTCGTAACAGATACGTAATGTATGTCCATTAAACTCCTTAACTGGTAAATACTCATCAGCTTTAAAATTTACTACCTGCTTGATAGTAGATACTACTCCTGATCTATTATGCAAGTAGTCTCCAGTAATGAACGAAGCTAATGCATAATCATGTCGGCAATAATCTTCAGGATACATGCTGTTGAATGAGGCATCTAACAGTGCTGTCAACAGCTTATCCTCCTGTACTATCGTCTCCATGCACATTAGTAATTCGTTGATATTACTAGGGTGGTCATTAAAGCTGGCCGGGTCGGCAGCACAGTCGTAGCAGTTATGTAGATAATTAGTATATAACTCTCTTATCGGCAGGACAATTTGAGCATCATCACACCGATCAGAATTTTCATAACAGATATCAACAAGCGAACCCATACTGTTATATATGTCACGTACTAATGTATCATACTCACTGTTATCAACTGTAGCCAGATAGGGATCAATGTTAGCGGAATATTGTTTCTCCTGTTCAATACTAGCTATCATGCATCCTATCAAATCCTGCAGATAGAACGACCTGCTATAGAAAGCATCGTTAGTATCAGAACACATATAGTCCATAACACATTTTGGGAATGTTTTCACACTCTTACCCGTGAGTCTATGTATGCCGGCCGTATCTAACAACAGTTTAGCACACTCATACCCACGCCCTATCATTTTGGTGTAAATGTGGCACAAATCGGTTTCTTTTACTCCTAAGAATACATCCACCATTATCATACCACTCCGGGCTTGATATTGTACAAACTTAATCAAGCCCTTAGGCACGGCAAACTTATTGTCCATCGGAATGGTGCAAGCCTGCTTGTCGTACCCGTAAAGGGTATCACCCTCATGATACCCTCTAAGTTCAGAGATGTAAGATTCCATCTCGTTGTCCCTCATTCTCCGTACAATCTAAGATAAGCCGACAAATGACTTCTCCTAGAGTGTCAGGTGCTATATAGTCTATACCGTTAGTCGGTGTACGATCCATCATACTCCAGATAGCGTTTGCTGTATCAACAGTATACCTATTAGTGGTAATATCGTTGATAAGTTCACCTAATGAAGTACACCAAGATATATTAGCTATAGTAAATGTGAAACGATCCGAACATGCTCTATATGCCTGATTATTCATATAAGCTGAACGCAGTCTAGACTCACCACCGGTCAATGCTTCCTTACGATACGTAGTAGGTGCCAGTGACACTAGATGAATCAATTCATCATAGCCATTGTTAATAAAGTATAACTGTGCTATAGTCACCAGTGCTGCCAGATCTTTACTCGATAATAACTCTATAGATTTAGCACCCATGAGATCATTACCGAAAAGTATGCCAAGGATATAACTGTTAGTTATGTTAAGAGTCAGATGATTGATGGTACTATAATAAGCTATAGCACTATCTACCATATCCCTATCGAACCCATACCCAGTAGTATATCGATTAACGATATCCTGTACTGCAAACGAGATAATCATATCTGTATCCGCAGTATTCTTGGTATTGGCAGATTCAACCTCTAGCATTGAGTCGTTATTCTCTTCACCTTTACTATCACTGCCTCTAGGCATATCACGATACAATATCCTAATCTTGTCCTTACTACCTTTATGATAGTTCTGAGCAGCTTGTCTGATACTAGAAAAGATATACTTCATCAGTTTACTATCTTTCTTCATCAAATCAGTAATAACCGCTTTCCGAGCAAATAGCTGTGACAAGGTTTTGTCGATAATGATATCTAACGTATCCCCATTATAGATGCAGTTAGCACTCATACCGTTCTTATTGGCTTCCATCGCCTTTACGATAACGTTTGTTATGTAGTTAACCAGTTTATCATACAACTGAGCTCGTATTTTGTCATTCCTAAGTATGTATTTAAACATGGTGTAAGCATGGATATCGATTAGTGAGTGGTCTAACTCAATTTGTTTGCATCTTTCAATAAAGACTCCAAGAATTACTGTAAACAATTTACATAACACGAAGAGTGCTGCTAATATACGTTGATCCGCCAGATAGAACGTCTTCTCTGGCGTATGCTGCGGTGCTTCACCAACGTCATCTGATTCTTCTATTGTTACATGCTCGTTACAGAACCACTGTAATCTTTCATACAGATTGAGCTTATCTGGATCATCGAGGCTAACTATCCGCTGAGCTAATTTGTCCTCCAAACGATACATAATCATATCGTTATTCCTGATGACATCAGGATTATGCGAATCAAGATTGATATTCTCCGGATTAATCTCAGTAATGATACTGTAATGCATCGTAATGATGGTTGCTGCAAATAACAGTTTCTCCTGATCATTAAGAGTTTCCAGAAACAGATTAGGATAGTAGAAAGTGATGTCAAACTTATCCTGTGCGGCAGAGGGTTTCAACGTGCTGTAGGTATCAGCATTGAAATGAAGTAACGGTTCCGGGTCAAATCCCATGTTAGGAAGTTGCAATCCTTCCAAATCCAAATAGACACAAGCTTCGCTGCTTGTGGTATCCTTAATAAACTTCATATTAACTCCTGTTTTGTTATCTATATTAGAGAGTCTATAAATTAAAATTTACTAGACTATAATAGTAATATATAAATTCAGCATAGATGAGAAAAGAAAAGCGATAAAGTCAGAAGCCATACATGTATGGCTTCTGACCTGATGTGTTTAGAAAGCTACAATATCATCGCTTGCTGAGTTATCTCGGGAATTTGATGATGGTTTACCAGCGAATGGATCGGATTTACCACCAGATTTCATACCGTAAGTACTAAGCAGGTCTGCTTCAGGTAGTTGTTTAGTTAGTGCGATTATTAATTCTTTAACGCCGTTAAGACTACGTGCCTCTTTAGATATCGGAGCACTACCATCAGAGTATAACTGATTAGCTCTAATCTCAAATTTAGCACCAGAACCATTAGCACTCAGTTCAATACTGAATATGTTCTTATCATCGCGTACTATACAGATAGATGACTCAACCTCGAACCGCTTGGTATCAGGGTTGTACTTCTGGATAACATAAGGAATACGTCCTTCAGATGCATTAGGGCCAGCTAATTCAGTAAGCTTCTTAGCAATGTCAGCAGCGAACACCGGGCTAACCTTAATCTTGATAGCAGGTCTGCCCTTAGCATCCTTTTTCCAAACAACGAAAGAAGATGCACCATTGAACGCACCAAGCGACAAGGTATCGCCATTAGCGTTTCTTAATCTATAATAGTTATTAAGATCAAACATTTATAAACTCCAATTTAAATATCGGTATTGATGAGGGTTGTTGCACTTACACCTAGGCTAGGTATAGTTAATATCTGTTCCAAAACAGATTTATCGGGAAGTAAATTCCACTGCCCGCTTTCAGCTCTTTTCTTTACCTCCTTTTTAATTTTATTATCCACCTGACATTTTACATACCACTTATCTCCAAGTAATAAATGTGTATATTTATTAAAAGGAACGACATCGGAATCGAACACTTTCTTACCAAACTCACGTGGTCCTTTAAAACGACCGGTGTATGATTCTAGGATAGTGAAATCCTTAAAGACTCGGTATAGGTGAAAGTCGGAACATACATGACTGATGAGTAGTGTAGTACGGAATGGGATATTATCGAATCGCGTACCTAGTGATTTTAATAGAGTCTTATGACACCAAGAATGTTTCTCTTTCTCAACTGAAAAGATAATATCGGAGCCTTCGAAGTTTTCAATAAAACCATCAGTGGCAATTATCTCACCGACCCTATCACGTATTTCCCAACGTTCTTCAGTTCCTTTAGGGTACTTCTCACGTTTGTATACCGTGGGAATATTCTCATAGTGTCCCATATAGAAACAGATAATCGGTGTCATCTTAGTATGTGTGTTCTGAATTATAGCATTGTAAGTAGCAATGTACTGTGCCAATACTGTACAATCCACTATCACGTTACGTGCTGTTTGTTCCGTAGTAGCTGTATTATCACGCCGGTCACGTATAAGTGTCTCTACATTTACTATGTACAGATTCCATGCTTTACGGTTACTGCTACGTGATACATCACTTATAGCTCCCAAGATAGGAGCTATACCGTAACTCACCGTGATGCCATTGAATACATTGGGTGCATCCGGATTTATAGGCTGTAATGAGGGCATATAATCTCCTATTCAGTTAATAATTCATGTACTTTATTGATAACAACATCTTTATCCATCGCAGTTATGATGTTCTTATCTATCAGGAAGTTATAAGTTAGTTCACCGAGGTTATTGACATTAGGCTTTACATCAGTAAAGGTATCAATATCCAAGTCATCTAACTTAAATACTGCAGTTTCAGCATCACCTACATGTTTACTTGAAAAAATAAGGTCAGAGCATGCTTGGAGACATACTCGCTGATAGATACCTCTTTCTTCCGGAGTATCATACAGTATTCTTATATGACCGTATCGCTGCGGGAATTTAGTATCAATCTCCTTCAGTAGATAATTTATCTTATTTTCTAAATTATCACCTTCTGGTTTTATTGTTATAAAAGGACAAGCGTCTTTATTAACTACAAATCTACTAACCCACTTGTCCTGACGGGTGAATACATAAAATCCCTTAGCTTCTTCTTCCCCATGAGCCATTCGATCAAAACTACCACAGTAATATACATTAGCTCTATGGCTAGGGTGATGTATATGCCCCATGATGATTAAGCCATCACTTCTGATGTATGGTTCAAACTGCTGTATAGTGTAGGTACATGCTGGCAGATGCATAGCATCACATCCTAGTGCATAGTCGAAACTACCATGACCTAGTATGATGTCGGCTTTATCCCAGCCAACGCAACTATAAATCTTCTGTAACTGTTCAATAACTTCTTCACTGTGCTTATAAGGCAGATTGTCAGGGATATAAGCTATCTTCAGTTTAGTACCGAAACAATCTAGTTCTTCGCAATCCATCTTGCTCACTACACGAGCTCTGGTATATGGTAATGCTAGATTATCAAATATGCTCACTTGGTCTCTGTCATGTGAATAAGTACCGTGGAGTATACGAATAGTCATACCGGTACTGTGAGACATGACATATATATCTTGTATAAACTTCAATACGTATCTATTGGCACCGCTGTTAACAGTGGTCAATTGGTCATAAGTATCACCAGTTAAAAGGAGGAGCTGTGTGTTAGTTAGTTCCGGATATAAATACTTGACTAACTTAGCATACAGATCCTCAGCTTTCAGCTTAGGGTTACCAAAATGCAAATCACCTATAGCTGTTATTTTAAAAGTCGAAGTCATCATCGTAATTATTATTCTGATCAGTTGGTGGAGCTTTCTCTGCCTGGGCTTTGATAACGGCATCACGTTCCTCAGTAGTTACTGGAGCATCAGGGTGTAACGGGTCGTTACCTAGCACCTTACGATGAAAATTAGTAGCTAGAGTTTCAAACTCAGTCATACTACGCTTCAGTTCTTCCACTGGCTGAGACTCCACTATCGACTGATACATCAGCTGATCGATAGCATTACGTTTTTGTTCTACGACAGGACTATTATTACCTTTTAACATAGCTGGATCATTGTAAGCACGATAAGCATCTATGATTTCTGCCTTATCATTTGCTATCGGGCGGACGTTGTTAAATACTGGCGGCAGAGTGAAGAGCTCGTTGTTAGTATAATCATCGACTACATGCACCGGACGGTGTGTGTTTACTCGATGATAAAATTCCTGACTGAGCTCTGCCAGCTGCATGATTTCATCAGTGGACAAATCCCTAGTAGCTGCACGGTTGTGTACATCTGCCGAATACAGCATAGCGAATTTATCAAACTCTGACTTAGTGATTACCGTATCGATGTCTATCTCTTCCTTGAACACCCGATACATCTCATCGATTTCACGATGAACCTTTTCTAACGGATCAATTTGCACTTGATCCTTTACCAGGGAAGTGTAAAGTTCTTCCGCACTTTTATGTTCACTCATAGCTTTCACCACTCAACATAGTTGTATCTACTGATTTATCGTAAATTAGGCTAATATCATTAGTAGTTTTATCAACAGTTACATGACCACTTATAAATGCTGGTTCTGATGTAACATTACCTCCAGTAATATTTATACTAAATCTTACAGTGTATCGTGAGGAATTAGTATCATAATCTTCTGAAGTAAAGTCTACATCAAAACTGTAGTCAAAGAACTTTCTTTTCAAAACATTTTGTACTCTACTTTTTAAAATACCACAAAATTTATCACGGTCAGCTTCTTCTTTTGAGGATAAGTATCTAAATGATACTAGTGAATTTTCCCATAAGTCAGATGTACCACCCGGGTTCATTATAAGAAACCTAATAAAAGTAGAGACTTGATCACGTACATCAACAAGATATCCTGATGTTGATGATAGTGTTGGTGTAACTGATACTGGCATAGTGATTCCTCCATTTTACTTCTATTTAATATAAAGCAATATCGGCAAAAAAAGAAACCCAGATGAGTTTCTTTCTCCTAAAGTTTAGAAGCTAATCTTCTTCTTTTCTTTTTCTTCTCGAGTCTACTTCAGACGCCAAGTTAGAAAAATATGAAGATATGATGCCGGTAATAATGGCTAGGGCTACATAAATGAGACGAGCCAACATAATAATTTCTCCTTTATAAACAGCTTCTGTAAATTAAGTCTCACCCTAGTAATATAGAAATGAAATGTTGATGAATCCGTCTACGATACCTTATTTTCCGTAATTACACTTACGTTAATCTACTAGGATGGCTTTCACCATCCTAGTAGAAGACTTGGTTGTTTAACACGTTTGGAGTATGGTGCCCCGAGAGGGATTCGAACCCTCACGGACGTATAAAGTCCAGCGGATTTTAAGTCCGATTTGGCTACCTATTACAACATCGGGGCATATTGGGACCGAGGGGAAGGGTTCGAACCTTCTAGCCGGAACCGTGCGGCCTTCCCTTATCTAGAAAGGGACTGCGATTACCACGGACGCCAAACAGTACCATTGCTGATACTGTTCTACCCGGTGCATCCTCTACGCACCTCGGTATTAACATGGTACCCTCGGACGGACTTGAACCGTCACGAATTGCTTCACTAGAACCTAAATCTAGCGTGTCTACCAATTCCACCACGAGGGCATTTCTGTCACATTATAGTGTATAGCGTTTATTTTTATATTTGAAAAAAAAAGAAATGTCCTATTCTAGAACATTCCTCTGTCATCCATACACCACCATCCTCGGATACTGAGAGTATCCTAAGTTACACTTCGCCGGGCTATTACCCCCCACCACTGTTGCTCATGCAGTGGATACAGCTTCGTCCTATGTCCTCACGGACAAGTAGGCATTCGTGCTGACGGCTTATAGATCGGTGGCCAAGCCTTTAGTATCTGGCATCCCTCTTAGTCGAGGGACTGGATATAAGCCAGATACTCGGCGCGGTCGAAGAAGACCGTACCGTCGGGTGCTACGAAGTATTCCTTCATCGCATGACCTCCTCTTGTTACGCTTTACGGGCAGGTCGGACGAGTCCTACTCGGTTCCTATTGATTACCTCCCTACGTTGGTCATGTAAATTATATATAAACACTCCAGATTCATATACACTAAAAAAATAAGCTAGCCACCCATAAGGGCAGCTAGCTTATCTCAGTTCATCAATCAAAAGATTAGTTTACAGATCTTTAAACAGCTTCTTAAACTTCTCTTCAGTAGCAGTTACCAAATCCTTGTTTATGCAACCTTTAACTGCGATGTCATCGCGTACGTGTGCATACATAGGAATCTTTTCACCCGGCTTCTGAGGATTGTTGGTATACTGCAATGCCTTCATTGTCATTACACGCATACCACTATCAGGTAAAGTAATCTTCAGCTTAGAAGTCTTCGTACGGATAGTGTCCTTGTCAGCACCTTCCTTGATAGCATCCTTAACTTTAGCCTCAAGGATCTCTGCACCCTTCTGATACAAACCAGAGGTGATTTCAGTACTAACTTCCTCGAACTTCTTAACCTCAGCCTCGGTTAATCCTTCGTCCTTCAAGAAGGCACGATACTTGCTCAGCGGTAATACTAGATCATAGCAGTCCTGAGGCTTACCGTTTTCCTCAAGGAAGCTCTTAAATTTGGCGCCAATATCTGCCATTTTTAAACTCCTCAAATTAAAATACAACATTACTAATCATTAGTAACGCTACCAAAATGATAATATATAAATCAAAGTATAATGAGCAATACATTAATTTATATATACAGTATTGTTCCTAATACGTGTATTAGCTGTCTATTCACATCTAACGAAGTGAATATATGCCAAGGTACCCAGTCGATACCAGGATAGTGAGCTGTTACGGCTGGGTCAAAAAATGTAGGTAGGTCTAATAGAGAGAAGTTGTTCGCAATAAACAATTCTCTTATCTGCTCTATGGTAGTACAAGTCATACCAGGTATATTGAGTCCTCGCAAGAATCGGTCTATAGAAACATTACCTCGCACACTGTGTATATACTGAATGAACACTTGAGCATTCATTGAAGTTATATTGTCAGTAACAAGTTGTTCCCATCGTAATGCAAACAAGTCAACGATACTGTGCAAACGGTCTCTTGCTAACAAAGAACTAAATATCTGGTAGTCAGAACCCTGCAGTGTTATACCCAATGCTGATAAGAACATCAGTATCGTTTGTGGTAGCTGTCCATTACAACAACGATTGATGCACTTACGGTTATTATACTGGTCAATAAGTAACAGTTGTCCACACATAGGACAGTGTGTTAACCTTACATCTGAACGCTCTCCGATAACACCGTTACTTATTTTAAGCAGTGGTTTGTTGCGTTCGCTTACAGACAGCTCAATGCTATCTCCTTTGGCTAATATGAAATCCGAGTTGCAATCTAAACAATCTATCGGTATACTACGTAATGTTGAAGAGCTATTAAGCTGTATGTTGGGATATATGTCGATGTATATATCCAACGTACTATCAGGCAGAAAGGTATATGAGATACCCTCTACATTAGTACAAACTTTATCCATAGTCACATATTCTCCGGGTTAAATCGAAGTTGGTCGTGATTCAAAAGAAAATATATGGCGTACACTCTACATCATACAACCGTAAGAATAAAAAAATAAAGGCTCCCACTAGCTCAATGCTAGTGGGAAACCTTGTTCACGTTTAAAGACAATTATAAGTAGTTTGGTGCTTGTTGGAAGGAGGTTACCGTTCGGTTCCAAAGCCGCTCTACTTTTTTCCGAATAGAGGCGGTAACATACCGGTCAAACTAAAACTCTTTAGCTTAGGTAATAATATTTATCTAGCCTGACAGTATGTAACAGGGCTACATGCAATACACGAAGAACTGAAAACGATTAAGAGTTCTCGGTACGCCAAGCCCGGGGCGTGAGCGAGGAATGCTGTGAAGCCGCTCACATGGAAATTCTGTGAGTTCTTGTTAGAGAATATAGCGGGTCAGCTGATCGAAAGCTATGACTATACCCCAAGTAGGATCTCAAGCCTATACGCTTATGACTGAGCGTATGCAGCACTGTAGGTTGAGCCTAAGGATTATTTATCGGAGCCTACAGTAGAATTCTGTGAGTTCTTGTTAGGAAATATAGCTGGTAACATCGGTGACGATAAGACCGTGGATGCATTTTTTTAAGGAGTGACATCCGCCAACTATATCCCAAGTAGGATCTCAAGCCTATACGCTTATAGCTGAACGTATGCAGTGATGGTACAGAACACTTTGCTGGCGTAGTTACTGACTCAAATGTGCAAAGGTCAGTCAAGTCTACCAGTATTTGTACTATCACATAAGTAATGTATATATGAAAATATATTGATACTACAATTGGTCTATTTGTTCTTGTAAATGCATGATAGCTTCATCGGTAGCGGTCTTATTAGTAACAATAGTATTAGCATTAGTGGTAACTCTGCTATCCAGATTATCTACAGATGTATTCAGTGTATTTATATCCTGAGTAATTGTATTCAGCCTACCATTTACAGCAGTATTGTTATTATTTACGGTATTGCCTAATGAAACTACATTATTTTGTAAGGTTGTGACATTATTAGTAAGAGTATCAGTTGTATTACTCAGGTTATTAATGTTATTGTTCAGATTAGTATAGTTGTCATTTACAGTAGTAGTTATACTATTAACATTATTATTAACAGTATTTACCTCTGTAGATAGTGACTCTATAGCAGTGTGATCATACTCAATCCTCTGAGTATTAGCAGCTACTGTTGTATGTAGATTAGAGAGGTCGTTACGTAGCGTATCAATCTCTGTATCAAGAATAGTTACATCAGTCATTCCGGCATTCTCTACAGTGGCCGTATATTCTGCTACAGTAGCTTCTAATCGAGCGATAGTCTGATTCTGTGTCTGAATAATCTCCCGCATCGCTACGATGTCAGTTTCACATTGAGAAATTATACCCTGATATCTTGTTAATTCATCAGTAGTACCCTTCAGTATATTCTCATATTTCTGTTCTAACGCAACTACTCGTGGTGCTATTACTGACATTACAATTGTTTTAATATTACTAACAATCATCTAAAATCCCTCTAATTAAAGTAACTGACGTTCATTTTATATTAATAAAGCAGTGTGATGGAATGAATTTTTACAACTAGAGAAGTAAGAAAATGAGAATTGATTATATTAAACTGGTAGGCTACAAACGGTTTCGCCTTGCTAACATCCACATATTTGAGGCATCATTCCCGGAAGCGGTTACTATGATAGTATCTGAGTCTGGTAAAGGTAAGAGTAGTTTGTTGTCCCAACTTAACCCTACCCCGGCAGTACGTACTGACTTTGAAAAAGATGGCTATAAGGAAATATGGATAACCCATGAGCGGCATCAGTATAAGCTGGTATCTGATTTCAGTAACAAGACATCTCCCCATTCTTTTATCATGGATGATGTTGAACTTAACATCGGTCACACTACTGATGTACAGACAGAACTGGTATGGAAACATTTTAAGATAAGTTCCCTTATCAACAATCTGGTATATGCTAAGATTAAGTTAACTGAAACCTCTAAGGGTGAAAGGAAGAATCTCTTCCTCGCAGTTAATCCTATCGACTTAGAGCTGGTAGTGAATACTCATAAGAAAGTAGTGAACCGTCTACGTGACTGTAAAGCTAACTTACAGATGTTACAAGCTCGTAAGGTACAGCTAGAAGGTGAAATGATAGATGAGACTATACTAGCTCAGCACATCGAAACTAAGAACAAGTTGATGCAGCTTAAACAGACTACTGTTGAGATGATGATATTACTGCAACAGCATCTAGCTAAGATAGAAGAAGACCGTGATTATGGTGTCACTAGTACTATTAGTTTAGAAGAACTGAGAGCTAAAGCGGATGCTTATAGAAAGGCTAACTGTTACAAGATACTTGGATTCAGTGAAGTACCACGAGATGAACAAGCGTATAATGCTCTTAAAGACACTTATTCTGCACAGCTCAGTGAGTTAAAAACCAGATGTAACTATTTAGCCGCTGATACTGAAAACATATCTGGTAATATAAATAAGTATACTAGCCACCTTGAAGAGGCTAAGAACAATCCAGTATCTGCTTTAGAATGTGAAATACAGCGTATCACTACTGAAATGTCTCAGTATGTTAATCTACCGAATAAACCGATAGATGTTACTCATGTAGATCTGCTATATAAAACCATCGGTACTATAACAGAGAACATACTGATAATAAAGGATAGTGGTACTAATCTAATTCCTGAGAGTGTGGTACGGGAAATGTATAACAACTCCTGTACACTTAAGACAGTGGTAGCTAGTGAGACTGATAAGAAAAACAAACTGTTAGATATTATCACGTTCCTGAATAACAATGCTAACACTATTAAAGAAAAAGAACACTCTAATGTACCTAGTACCTGTATGGTACCGCAGTGTAAACTAAGACAGAGTATTGTGGTAGAACTGGATGCTATCAATAAGCAATTAGAAACTACTACTGGTGAGTTAGCTGAAGTAGAGAGGAGTTTGGCAGAACATACTGGTAAACTAGCTGAGCTCAACGATAAGCTAGCACCCTTTCTTAAGTATAGACTGATAACTAGGTTCAATGAGATTAGCAGACAACTACGGTCTTATTTCGGTTATGATAAATCTGATGATGACCTTATGCAGGACATCAACATCAAAGGAGCTCTAGTTGCTTCTGAACTCAATACTCTGGTAGAGGGATCAGTTGCTTATACTAAGTATACTGCTCTTAAGGATAAGAAACGTGAGCTTATGGATAAGCTTAATACACTAGTACAATCATCTAAAGTGTCATCAGAGTTTATCACTGCTGAACTTAACAAGATGAAAGATAAGCTAGCTAATAATCTAAGCCAGTTAGATGAGCTGAAAGGTGAGTATAACTGTACTAAGGGTAAATACGATACTCTATTAGAATATAAGGAAGTATACGAGCAGGCAGTAACGCTGTTATCGGAGTTTAACGATGCAGAACGTAAACTTATCGTGAATAAGTCACATGAGTACTGGAGTAATCTGAGAGCGGTATTACAGGACTACTCTTACAAGCTCGATACTAAACTACGGACATTAGAAACTCTGGTAGAGACACAGGAGAAGATACGATATAACTACAACAACGAGATACTGTCTCAGCTTGCTGTAATAGAAAAAGATAAGAACCTGTATGAGAAACTGGAGATGGCATTATCTCCTAACTCCGGTATACCACATCGATACATGGTTAAGTATCTCAACACTCTTATCAACAACGTTAACCACTTTCTCAGTAAGGTGTGGTCATATCCTCTGGTTGTTTCTAACATAGATGAGCATGACAGTATCGACTATACCTTTTCTGTTAGGGTTGGTAATGAAGTTAACAAAGACATAAGCATGTTAAGTGATGGTCAGTCTGAGATAATGAATCTAGTATGGACTCTGACTATATTGTTACAGATGAAACTGCTTAACAATATGCCGTTCTATGCTGATGAGATAACCCGGTGTATGGATAGTTATCATCGTACTAAAACGATAGAGTTCCTGAATAGCTTACTGGATAACAAACTGATAGAACAGTGTTTTATCATCAACCACTTTGTCAGTGTTAGCGAAGGATTTAAGAACTGTAACATCGTATGCCTCAGTACTGATAACCTAAGTGACATTCCTGAGAACACTAACAAAAATGTAAGCATCATCAACTACTAGATCTGGTTACAAGAAAAAAGAAAACCCCCGAAGGAGTTTTCTTTCTTGAGAGGCTGCCTTAACCTTTACTTATGGTTAGGCGTTACCTCATAACTAAAGTCATCGGTTTCGAAACTTACAACATTATCCCAGAAATCCTTGCGGATTGAGACAATGATAGCTAAATACTCGCTGAACGCAGTACCGTCGGCGATGCGAAGCCATACATGAGTCTTCGGAAAGCACCGAGACTCATGGTGCCCGATGACTCTACCCATGATGACTAACTTTTGTTTATCCATGATACACCTCCTTTTTCAAGTTGTATGGAGTCTTACAAGTCACCCGACTCTGCTCCAGTGTATCACCTCAATTATGTATAGATGAAAAAATAATGAAACCTATAGGTTAAAACATCAAGACAGGGATACTCCCTGTCTTGATGTACACCTATTACTTCTTTCCGTCTACTGGCACACCATCAACCGATACGTTGGCGTGCATCCGTAAGAAATACTCAGAAGGATATGATCTCATTATAGTGATATCATGCTCGAGTTCACCAACTTCAATAAACTCGTAATACTTGAGTTCTTTGACAGTCTCGATAAACGAGCATCTCTCTTCGCATGTATTGATGTTCATATGCAGATGGTAGTACCAGACTGGGTTAGTTACCCCGCCATACCTGAATCTTATATAAGGTATAGGTGTGTGAGACATATACCTTCTAACTAATTCAGTATCACGGAGTATCCGCATGCCCTCATTGTCTGTCACTACGTCAATGACAGATTGATAGGTCATGATACTTCCTCGACCTCATCTTCATCTTCGAACCGCAGCTCTCCATTCTCGTCATCATACCGAGAAGCGTACTTCTCGAATGACGAATAGGTAAGAGGTTTAGTTATATCCCAGTTACCACTAGGGTGTTCTTCGATGAATTCATTTACAAGCTTAGTAACATCAACACCTTTCTTCCGGTACTCTTCAGTATTAACATATACCGAATTATATCCAGAGGCATTTCCTAAGAGTTTATTGAACTCCTCGGTATACTCAACTGGTACACCTACGAACCAATCATCCGGGAAATGATTGTTAGGATCTATCCGAGTAAAGACTCCACACAAATACTCGAATATCTGACAGGACATAACGCAGCCATGCTCAACTGACCACTGATTCCAATACTCCGGGTTACCGTAGTAATCAGAAGTGGTGGTAATTGCAACATACTTGTCAGTACGTTCGATAGCTCCATCACGGTCCTCAACAAACCACTCAGCAGTTAGAGTACCATCCCGAGCCTCTTCCGGAATGATATTGGTAAGATACTTATGCTCATCGTAAAGCTTATTAGCATCAGCATACACCTTATCCAACGAGGACTTATCCCCGTAAAATACGTAAGTATTCACAGCAGTATTAGCCATGACAAACTCCTTAGTTAAAGTTCAATCGTAGTAAGAATTTCTCTTCTGATTTCATCTTTTAATACACCATCAATGTGTTTAGATACCTCCTTTTGTATCAAGTCATACAGCATATGTTGCCATTTCTCAAGATTTTCCGGTTCCGCTGCCGGCGGCTTAAGGGTAATTGAGAACCGTTTAATAATAGGTTCTCCCGACACAGCGTTCATCAATTTACTATCGTTTGGATACCCAAATACTAAGGTACCTGTCTGATAGTTATACATGATTACTAAATGTTCATCCTCCTTAGTCCAGACAGCCACGTACGAGTGATCACCGTTAATATTGTAATAAGATTCCAAGTTGTAAAACTTATCACTCTGATTTGTGCGTAATGTGTTTATTATGTTTACAATGTCGTAGGTGACGCACTCATCTACAGACATTATTTGTTCAAGACCCATTTAGAAATTACCTCAGTGTAATTACAACTATTGTCCAGTTTAGTAATATATAAATTCATCAGTTATGAAAAAATAAACTACACCTACCTAAATAGGTGTAGTCTTTACTAGAGTTAAAAGGTACCTACTTTTATATCAGAACAACCAGCTTCATTAGCTGCAGCGATTAAACTAATGACACTATCCACATCACTGCGTATCTTATCACATTTATCACCGGCATCTAATAACTTCTTAAATATCTTCCGATCGAGTATATCAGCCTCATCCTCAAACATATTAAGCGAATCACTATCTTTAGCTATATCAGCAACTATACTAGCCTTAATAGGATATAACTGTAGTATCAGTTCCATCTTAAATGCCGCTATATTTAACGGAGTTAAAGGGAAGAATTTTCGCTTAAGTATTTTACGTAGGCGATCTTCTTGATTGTAATATGTACACTCGTTTAAGTAATCACCAAATACTTCTATTGCGATAGCATCGAACAGTTTATCAAAACGTTCTTTTGCATGACTGAATACATTCATATCTGCATAAAGGTCTTGTAAAATCACATCAAGCACAGGTTCTACAGTAGAAGGCACCTCAGCAAACGCAGAGTGATCTGCTACCTGTTTAAAAGATGGGTCTTTGTAAACTACACGAGGTGAACTACATATTTCCTTGATACAACTTTCCAATCTACCACATTCAGAGAAACCAGTGCATTTGATACGTTGAAACAGCTCAAACATCGCACTGACATCGCCTTTAATAGAAGTAGATACTCTAGTAATTGATTGTATTACCGAATTTATAAAAAGATCCGGCTGTAAATCAATAGACCTGAAATTATAGTCAAATTCGATCAGTTCAATCTTAGCATCGTTATTACTATACCCGTTCTGTACAAACATACATAACTTGTCAGAAGAACGGAAACTGACACTCTCATCGGAATCCCAAATGTAGGCCGATTTATGCATGTCGTCCTTGAAGTACTCTCTATAACGCCACATATAAACTCCTCTTACGTTAATAAAGAAAAATAAGGGACTTACACAACTTAAAGTTGATGCCCTTACACATTAGTTGTCAAGATGAGATACCGCCTAAGGGTTTTCTATCTCAACCACTGTATTCGGTGTATCATACTGGCTAGGCGTAAACCATGCCACTTCCATACTACGCTTACAAAACAGATAATACCCGGGGATATTCTTAATATCCTTAGTCATAGATTCAGGACATACTTGTTTGTGCTCAACGTCTTCTACATCCTCACCTATCAGCAAGGTTTCATGATATTCCAGCTGCTTAACAACTTCAAATAATCCGATAGATTCAAGATACCCGTACGACTTATCCTCTATCTTAAGATAAAAGACTCCATCCGGATCAATTCTAAACAACTTAGCATCGTGATTAGCACGCAGCTCTTTAACTGGCTCCGATGCTAATAAGATATCGATACCTTTCTTATCGGTAACGATACCGTAATCAACATAATAGCCCATAGGCCCTCCCTCAAACATACATACTAACTGAATGTAATACACTCCAGTCAAATTAGTAATATATAAATTCAGCAGAAATGAAAAAAAATAAACACCGGCCGATACTACATGACCGGTGTTTATTGTTATTATTTATCACTGTCTTTGATGGGGAACTCAAGGACAGCAGCCTCATCGTCCCCATCAAAGACAGCACGTTCTCCGGTTTCGGTATTAAAGAAACCGGAGAACTCGTTAGGGCCGATTCCTTGATAGTATTCAGGGCTATCGGCATCACCCTGAATACCGCACCGCTCATTTTCTATTTGGCGGCGGTGCTTCACCAGATCAAATATTTCAGCTGTCATACTTCCTCCTTAGCTGATTCATTGTAATCATGTATAAACAAAAATAATTAAAATGCATACTAGGGAATTAGCTCCCTAGTATGCACCTGTATATTTATTTTAATAGATACTGTTTAATAAATCTTTTAGCAGTATATGACCCGTGAAACAGCATACCGTTCACCGGATCTTTAATCATGATGTTGTAATCATCTGCGAATACCATTATTCGGACAGGATGATACACAACCCCCTTTAATGTAGGCATAACACCACTAATACTATCAACACTCATATCTAAAATGACGCCGCCCATATCGTCGGCATGTATCGCAATTTCATCATCGTTCAGTACAGATAATAGTAACCGTGCATTTCGTATAGCTTTAGACCAGACGGCAACATCATGGTCATCATCCCAATCAATTTCGTCATCTGCTACTTGTAACAGTGTCCTAAGCTGTTGATCGCTTATCATACATCTCCCTTATATTAAACCTTTTATTTGCCGACCAAAAGCATTTTGTATCTCTTGGCTCTGGTCAGCAAGAACATTGCGTCTCCCTTTAAGATATACTAACACATCAGCTAAGCTGGCATCCTTATATAACCTACAATTATCTAGTCTGATGGCTGTGATGTTGTTACATGAAGCCACGTTAGCATTGATAACCTGTAATACCCGCTTACGTTTAGTAGCTGGCGGTATCAGCTGTGTAGTCATATCCATAATAATCCTTCCTTATACATCAGGAACTTCACGCATGTATAACCTATAACCTTCTATAAGTCTGTTATTCTGACTACGGGCATGAATAGCACCATCATCACCGATATATACAAACTTATAACCATGATCGTCTAACCATTTCTCAGCCTCCTCTCGAGGAACTTGTTTATAGTCAGACAGTATTTTACTTGATAGAAATATTTCTATTTTGTATTTTCTCATTACTTTACCTTATTGAAAAACTCTGATTCAGTAAACAGAGCATAACTAAATGTCTTACCATATTTCTTGGAAGAAGTTATAATAATGTTAATAAACTCATTCCAGTCATCAATGTTTGATAACACCTGACATCCAGCTGAGTGTGCACCTACTCTGGTAGTGGTACCTGTATTGGCAGCATGGTGGATGTTGATACCAGCTACTTCAAAGAACGTAGGGCCATCACGGTCTAGTACATTGTCTTTGTTCTTATCACGCCAAAGGTTCAGTGGTTTACGCTGTACCAGTGCAGTATATTTGCCTCTATGCAGACCTAGTTGGTAAGCACTGCGATAATAGCCGTTTTGTAGAATTGCTGCACCATTAGGGTTAAGCAGATGAGTGCGGTAATGAACACCAGGGTCTGTTGTAGCCGGGTATCTCTTAAGTACCCACTCGCCATTAACTCTATATAGCAGACAAACAAGATCATTAAAGGTATCTGCCACTGATTCATCATCCCTAATACCAAATATGTTGACATTGTAATCCCCGTTAGTAAATAATGGGTAATTCAGTCTCTTATACGCCTCAATTACAGAATCAACAGTTACTTTGTCGATGAACTTAACATTACTCATTGTTATTCACCTCTCCATTATCCTTATCCGGACGTAGCTTGTGTATATCATCCTTAGGTAATTTTATTTTATAATTGTCAGGATACAGACTATAACCTTCTAAGTAGCCAGGTAGTTTACCAACAGTATCCCCCATAACTAATTTCAAAGGTTCTTTCTTGACAACTGTAGCAGTAGAAGTAGTTTCATTATCAGCCATGTTATTCATCCTTTATTATAGGAGCAGCAGTCTATATCATGAAAATGGTATGAATCGAAACTGTATATTAGAGTACTGAGGTGTTCTTATGATAGATGCGGTAAGGCAAGCATTAACACATATTTACAACGTAATACCTACTCCTATACTAGAGGCAGTATTTAAACCTTATGAATACGGCGTATCCCTAGACAACCTTATCTTAAACAAAGTATTACTTAGCAGAGTGAGAGATGATATCTCCTTACGGGGAGGTAGAGTATTAAAACTCATACTTAATCAGAACTGGTGTAAGTACACCTCATCACCGTCTCCTTATGCATTAGGTATAAGTGGTGCTTATACAGTATTCCACATACCACCAGAGGCTCGGGATAATAGAGACATCAGCTGCGTTCTTGGCATCAGATTCCCGTACACCATAGGAACTAGTAACTCCTGTAACTTCTACAATAATAACTCACTTAAAGGTAACACGTTAAGTGGGTTAGCTTGTGCTGTATTACAGTCTCAGACTGGTGCTAATCAGTTATCGGTACCACAGGGTATAGTGAAACCCGGAAACATTATTCAACTTGATCCACCCCAGTACAACTTTGTACCATGGCAAGTTATGGTGAGATTAAGTTTTGATGATAATTTTTCAGGTATGGATGTTAGTAGTATCAGGACATTCTGTTTACTCTGTGAATATGCTGTAAAAGCGTACATATACGTAAATTCAGTTATTATCGTTGAAAGTAATTTAGTTACCAAAGGTGTGGAATTAGGTGTAGTAAAAGATATAATCAGTAACTACTCTGATGCTAATGAAAAATATGAAGAACAGTTATTAGCTATGGCGGGTGCTCAGATATACGAACCTGATAGACTACGTAATATATTGTTACGTATGGTACCTAAACGATAGACTTAATATATTAAAGGATATAACATATGTTAAATTTAAACGCTATGTTTGGGCTATGCGGATCTATCATCGATGCATTAGGATCTAAAAATATCTATCCGGGTTTAGAAGATGGTAAAACAGAGCTTGAAAGAGTACTAGATATTTACAATCTGAGTAAGAAAATAAAATACATTTATGATGAAGATGACAAACTGATACCGATAGATCGTATAGAAAGGATTGGTAAAGGTATCTGCTTTGACCATTGCAGATATAAATCTAAATTAGCTGAGGAGTTTAATCTTACTTGCAGAACTTTTCTTTTTGTTAGTTATATTGACGGTAAACTCAGTGAAGATCCTTTAGTACCAGGGCATGGCCATGCTAAAAGTTTTATTTTTGCTGATGGTAAATGGTATCTACCTCATACTACTGGTGAGAATAGAAAACAATTATATTGCTGTGATGCTGATCAACTCGATATGGCCATCGCGGGAAGTATTGTCACCCGTCCAAAATCAATAATGCATAATGGATTAACCCATGGTGTCACTGCAAGAGATATCAGCTCTACTGTTGTTGGTGATATAATTAAGTACTACAATCAATACAGTAATCGTGCTACTGAAGAAGTATATGAAGTACCCGATGTCCATGATAAGAAATTTGATGGGATGACTTATAAGCAGTTTGTTGAATATGTAGTTGATCATTGTGAACCTTATGTGTTTGACAATAAAGTACTTGATATGGTTAAAAAGCACGATCCTAAGATTAAAACTGTATTAAAAGAAGTGGCATAAACTCTAGTATATTAAAGGATATAACTCATGTTAAATTTAAATGCGATGTTTGGCTCATGTGAATCTATACTAGAGTCTGAAACTCCTAGAAGACCTGTATCCTCTACAGAACTCCAAATGATGGAAATGGAAATAACTGCAGATCTAGCACAGGCTGAAGTAGATAGTTCTAAAGCTGCCACTACTACTATGCAGTTAGATCAAGTATTTAACATGTATAACCATGTTAAGAGATTTGGTATCGATAGAAGTTTTCTATCTTTATACAATTCTAACAATCAACTTAACAGTATGTTAGGTGTAAAGTTCCCCTCTTGTGAGTCTATAAACTCTGTAGGTAATGCTAATAGTAATATATCCAGAGTATTTATAGTAGCTATGGAGGATGAAAATGAAGGTATATTCGCTAAGATCATCAAAGGTATCAAGTGGGTATGGGAAAAGATTAAATACTTATGTACAGTAGTATGGAAAAAGATAAAATCATGGATAGGGTTGGGTACTAAGAAAATATCACACGCACTAGATACTGTATTGAATTCTAAAAGTAAAAATAAACGTAAAAGCACAGTTAAAGTATTGACTAATAAGAAAGTTGTAGTCGGTGCATTAGCTACAATAGCAGTTATCAGTGGAATTGTCATAGGTTATAAGTCACTAAAGACTCCAGAGCAAAGAAAACAAGCAGAAGATAAACTTAGAAAAGAAACTAGTAATTTAGCAGAACATGGTAAAGATATAAAAACTGAAACTAAAGAAGTTAGTAGTGTTGATGAAGTTAAATCCAATGCTAAAGAAGAGAAACAAATAATGCAAGAACTTGATAAAACTACTAATAATGAAGATCGTGTAAACAAAACTATGTCAGGTATCTCAGATAAGATACCTGCATATGACAACTTTGATGAAGATACAGTACCTGACGTATGTAGAGTTTACGATAGTAATGATACTGATCCTGCTAGTAGTGCTATAGTAGACTTTAATGCAAGTGATACTGTGATAAGTAGATTACGAAAAACTAATAACCCTTCCAGAAAACAGCTTAAGACTAACCAAAATGAACGCTTGAGACAAGCTAAACTGATACTTAAAGTAGAAACTACAAAAAAGAACGTACTTTATAAAATAACATCAGCATTACTAACTGCTTCTCTATCACAAGAAGAATTCTGCAAACTACTCGAGTATTCTGATGATTATTCTAAACAAGATAAGGATAAGTTAGCTGCAGCGCATAAAGAAATACTCGAGCATTCAAGTGGTAATAGCTCTAAGAAGTATGCAGATTATGTAAAACATGAAGATAAAATACGTGAGATACTCTCAAATAAGGGTTTCTCTGATTTAATATCATAGTGTCTGCCAGATTTGAAAATATTCTCTTTAATATATTAAGGTATAAACTATGTTAAATTTAAATGCAATGTTTGGCTCATGTGAGTCTATATTCGGTACTGAAGTCCCGAGAAGAAAGAATGAATCTAAAGTCTCTGATACTGAATTACAGATGATGGAAATAGAGATAACTACTGATCTAGCACAAGCTGAGGTAGATAACGCTAAGATATCTAGCACTACCATGCTACTAGATCAGTTGTTAAACATGTATAACCATGTTAAGAGATTTGGTATTGACCGTACTTTCTTATCTCTGTATAACACTAATGATCAGTTAAGCAACATGATCGGAGTAAGATTCCCCTCATGTGAATCTGTAGATAGTGAAGGTTATCCCGGTAGTAGTATGTCCAAGGCTTTCCTAGTAGCTATGGAAGATAGCAAGGAAGGTATCTTTGCTAAGATATGGGAGTTTATCAAAAAGATAATAAAAAAGATAGTAGACTTCTTTAAGAATGTTTGGACTAAAGTTAAAGAATGGTTCAATCTTCGTTTTAATAAAGCTAAAAAACAAGTTGAGCTAATAAAGAAAACCGTAGCACCTGATTCTGTTACAATTAAAGCATTTAACTTTGTAAACCGATACCCGGAAGTTCTGACAGCAGCTGCATGGACAACCATAGCTCTAATATCACATCTGAAAAAAATCCCGAAATACAAAAATAGTGCACATGAAAAAGCTATTAATAAAGATATAAATGATTGTAATGCACTCATAGATAAAGTTTTGAAATCTAAAGCTGAAAGAAATGAATCACTAAAAAAAACTACAGTATATGGACGCCAGTTTAAAGAAAGGGCCGATAAGTGTTTAAAAGAATTAGAGAATATTAAAGATGTATCCGAAAAACTTGATAAAATGAAAGACCTAATAAACGATGCAGATAAATTCATGCTTAATCACAAAATAAGACCTGGTGAAATACAAGATATTGATGATGTAAAGAAAAATATTAAGTTGTTTGATAAAACTATGAACCACAGTATCGATCAGTGGAAAATACATGCAGAAGATCGTTCTGCTTTACTGACACCAAAAATAATGATGTCGCAGGGAATGGATGAAGACAGTGCAAACCGGCTATATGAAAAAGCAGCAACACATATAGGTAAAAGTGTAACAGTACTGACAAAAGAAATTCAAGAACGCTGTAAAATATATACTACTGAATTAGATGAAATGTATGAAATTGTTAAAACACGTAACAAATTGGCAGCTGAAATAGGTGGAATACACGAGCGATCATCTACTGCTGAATCAACAACGAGTGCTGATATACACAAGCTAACGGATCAACATACGGTTAATTGATTTTAAGGAAATATAACTCATGTTAAATTTAAATGCTATGTTTGGCTCATGTGAGTCTATCTTCGAGACTAACGTTTCAAGAAAGAATGAATATAAAGTCTCTCCTACCGAATTACAAATGATGGAAATGGAGATCTCTGCAGATCTAGCTAGGTCTGAGGTAGATAATGCTAAGATATCTGCTACTACTATGCAGTTAGATCAGTTACTTAATATGTATAATCATGTTAAGAGATTTGGTGTAGATAGGACGTTCCTATCATTGTACAATTCCAATAACCAGTTGAATAATCTGCTCGGTGTAAAATTCCCCTCATGTGAGTCTATAAACTCTGTAGGTAATGCTAATAGCAACATGTCTAGAGCATTCATACTAGCTATGGAAGATGAGAATGAAGGTATATTTGCTAAGATCATCAAAGGTATTAAGTGGGTATGGGAAAAGATTAAATACCTGTGCACAGTAGTATGGAAGAAGATAAAATCATGGGTATCTTCTAGCGGCATCACTAAAAGATTAGCTAAGTGTGAACAGAGACTTAATGCTCTTCCTAGTAATGCAAAAGGACGTTGTAGAGTATTTACTAATAAGAAAGTTGCAATAGTTGTAGGTATAGCAATAACAGCATTAGGTGTACTAATGGCTTATAATAAAACATGGAATCCTATAAAAGCTATAACTGCAATATTCAAACATGCTAAGTCAGAAACTAGTACAAATACTTCTTCTTCTGAAACTAGTAATACAACTGAAAAATGTCAAGAATCTTCTAAGAAATGTGAAGATGCAACAAATACAGCAAAAAATGCTAAAGAACAACTTGGAACTAAAGTAGAAGATGTTACAGTCTCTCAAGAACGTGAAGAACTTAAAATCGCTAAAGATCTTGACAAGCAAAGAAAAGAACATCAACAGAAAACGGATGAATTAGCTGCACAACAGGGTCAGTCAGCTGGTGTTAATCTAGATAATGTAAAACCATCTGCGGATAATAAATCAGATGTAATAGCAGCTGCTAAAGAACACATGGAAAATGCTAAACGTGAAATGACCGCTTTTAATGCAGAAATGAGCCTACTTACACAGATATCCACGGATCTTACAGTTTACTGTGATAATGTAGACGAATTTTGTAAGAAAGTCGATAAAAGCACTATACTGTCAGCAGACGAGAAATCAGAAATCAAACGTAGGTTTAAAGAGAAAGCAGACGTTGAAAAATCTATAAACGATACGAGAAAACAAAAGAAATACCAAAATATGAAAGATATTAAAGAATTTAAGTCTCTTACTGATAAACGAAGTGATATAGTTGATGATAATATCAATTTTATAAATGATATACGTAAAAGACATATTAATGAGTATAAAAAAGAACACAATCTAAAGTAGTCTTACTCAAGATTTGCACACTAATATCTTCAACTAATTAATAAACAGTTACAAAAAAAATAGGATGTGTTATATATAACATCTACATGTAAGTAAAATATAAATATAATTGTTTCATCTACTACAGTGGTTGGGAATACCCCAACCACTGTAGTTATAATCAGTAACTATTTCTTTTAATGATAGCTTCTAGTGTATCATTCCGTACCTGTTCTATTCTTTTAGTCAATGCTAGGTTTCTTCTATGTCTCTTATCACGTTTACTTACACTATCAATCAGACGATTATACTCACTATTTTCTAATCGTTCTCTAGCTCGGATATCGTTAAGATAAGTGGTTGCTTTATCAGTAGTAGTATCATAGTTGCTCATAGGTACACCTTAATGAATATACTTAAGAGATAACAGCACTATATACAGTATGAATGCTGCTTTAAGTGCAGATACTGTAGACTCACGGGTAGACTTCTGTAATGTAGTAACATAATGCATCACGCTGTTACGTACTAGGTTAATTCCCGGGTCAGATATACGAGATGAGGTATACACGTCCTTAGTACACTTAATGATAGCAGACGGTATTGACATGTTAACACCGGAGTTACGACAGTATCTGTATGATTGCTGAATGATAGACATGATTAGTATATGCCCACCAATAAGCAGATGCTCACCAGTTTCTTTATCGAAGTATGTCTTATCTTCTTCTCCAGCCTTAGCCATCTTAACACATTCTTCTGAGAAAGCTATTAACAATTGTTTAAGCTGGTCAGTTCTTATGGCTGAGAACAATACTGATACTAAACGCAAAGCTTTATAGTCTATCATACGGGATACAGTCATGCAGTCCTGATACACACCAGAAATAGCCATGTCTATTCCGGACTCATTAGCCATAACTTTCAGCTCACCCTCAGAGTCTGTACCCATGGTACCATAACTACCGATAGTATCACCCTCAGCCTTAACTCGATAGTACTCATCACAGTAGATATTTATCATCGACCGTAGTCTTGTCTGGATATCTGTTATGATGTATAGTATCTTCTCATCTTTATCGAACTTTTCCCAAGTTACTGCATGTATACCGTTAGGACTTATAGCACTACTTGCCTGATATTCCATTACTGCTTTCCAGTTACCATATACCTTTATATAGTACTTGTTAGATAACTGTTCATATGTGGCACTCATGGTAGCTTCATTAGCTTTATACTTAAAACGGTAGTTGACTAACGAAGTGAAGAATTTATACTGTAACAGTAACAGCGTACTTATAGCTGCCCGGTATCTGGTTTTATCATCCAACTGTTTAGCATGTAATATGTTGTATGTTACCCATATAGAAAACACGTTAAAGGGATCTGACAGCACCTGGAAGTTTTCATTTATACTAGGTATCTGGTGGATAATCTTACGCATGTCTGTATTGGAGATACACATCACATCAGTAGGACTAATGTGATTAACACGTTTAGTCATCAAATCAGTTTTTAATGTAGATAATAATTCATTTGAACTGATACCAAATACCTTATTACCAGATACTTTAGCATCCATGAATTTCTTGATACTGTCACCATCTAAGCTGAACAGATCGAAAAACGCATCTCGGTCTACATTACGGAATACACATGTAGTAACTCCTAACAATGGACTAGTGAATGCATCTATGTTAGTACCGAAAGTTTCATATGAACGTACTAACTTAATCAGTGCTGTAGCCAGTGCAGGTGTTATATCTAGCGGTACCTCTTTAGATAGTGTATCTTTTATAAAACTAGTCATATCTGCTCCGTTAATTACTTTCTTAAAAATCTGTTAGTAAATGCTTTAAGCCGGTTAAACGAGCTGCCACTAGCATTCATTTGTTTTTCCTGATAGTTGACCTGTTCCACCGCTAATGGTGCTGCGACATTTAGCCTATCATCATATACCGCTTTCAGGTTAGCTAACTCTCTGGTATAGCTCTGTTGCAGACCTATAGGCAATCTATCAGACAGCATACTTTCCAAATCGTTTATACGCTGTTTAATCTGTAACTGCTTATCACGATCTGCTCTGCTCATTACAGTTTCACCAGTAGCTGCTATAGTACTCAACACATCAGCACTGTCGATATTATACTTACTGATATTTCTGCCGTAGAATATCAAGTAACATGCTAATAAGAAAGAGATGACCTGGTCATCGTGTTTACCGTTAGTATGGTCTATACGACCACCACGATCAGTAAGATTAACAAACTCTGTTACTAATGTACGGTCGTATATCCGAGAGGCATCTATCTCCAGTGCTTTAATCATTACATTTTTATACAGCATACTACGTGAAGTACCTGAAGAATTACCGCCAGTACGATAACCAAACATACCTCTAATATTAGCTGGTATATTAGTATAATCGTAGATGTTAACATCACGATACTTACTCTCACCGAGATTCTGTATCACATCGTTATAAACTCTAGTATAAGGATTTATACTGCGTTTTTGTAGTTCTTCTATAACGAAATCTGTGATAACTATACCAGTATTCTGACGTTCAGGGATGAACGTTATGTTCGGATACTTTACTAGTACGTTCACTATGAAACGGGCTATTTCCATAGTGTTACTGTTGTTGCATCTGAAAGTAGCTACAACAGACAAATCCCTTACTCTAACCAGAGTAAATGTGGTAAAGTCTTTACCGATGTTCTCAGAACTATCAGAACCCATCACCAGTGGTACATCTGCTATAGCAGCTACTTCTGTCTTAGGCAGATACCACCTAATCATAAAATCATCGACTATCTCAGTATAGTCAGGCTCTCGCTTAGACAATAGTAACTTCTTCCTTATTGCCTCTGATAGTACAGCTGCATCTGAGGACGACTGCCAAATATTCAGAAAATCACGGTTAATCTCATCTTGCGATGCGTTAGAACGCGAAGAGTTCTCCTCGAACCATTCATCAGAGAATCCTAATTGTCTATACGAGAACTCTAAGTAAACCATCGGGGCACGACGCGATGAGGATTTTCTTATTACCTCTAACAGTTCAGTACGATCTTTCAAGTCATATAGGTTTTCATTAAAAGGCAGTGCTGACTGGAATATTTTAAGAGCATAAGCTCCAGTATCAGTATCAGGGTTACCGGCAGTAGTGGTGAAAATCATAGGTGACACCATACCGGCGGCACGGGCATTACGAGACGCTGCCAACATAGAGTTAGCAGCGGTGGATACTATTATCTCGTTATATGCCATAAATGCAATTTCGTCAAAGTGTATGAAGGCCATGGTACACCCGCGTCCGAGACGGTAAGCACCTTTCTCATCATTAGCCGAGGTAAATGTCTTATATGAGTTTCTTAAGGCTGCATAGTACAGACCTTCTTTTCTTTCACCATCATTGGTGGATTTAGTTATCATCCATTTAGGTAAGCAATCACGGATACCTTTCAGACGTGATACGTTATCCTGTACCAGTGTAGTATCCTTAGTGAACATACCAACGTCTAAGTTGTTGCCCCATACATACATGAAGTATCCTACACCGACCTGTACTCCGATAGTCTTACCAGTCTGACGCGGTTGGATGTATGCGATGTCGATATCGTTGAACAGACTCCAGTAGAATGCTAGGTTACCTCTGTTGAGAATAAAAGGAATACCGTTCTCCTGTCCTACTACCGGTATACGTACTACTTCCCGTAACCAATACCAGAAGTTACGTTTAGATTCATACATAATGTGCAGTTTCTGGTCAGTAGTGAGATTGTCACTATGTGGGTTTACTCCTAACAATGAAGTATCATACAACGAAAGAAAAAAATAATTGTTAGTAATACCCATCTTTTGTAGCAGTGCTGCCATACGTACGAAACTGGTATTAGTAGTCTTGAAGTCTATGTATGGTCTGATAGTGTCAATATCGTTTTTGTATAAAACTATTTGCATATGTCAGACTCCAAAAAAATAAGCAACTGCTTATATAAAGTGCTGGGTTTTTACATACGCGGCTGCCCAGCGAACGCACTACTTGTTTACTTGTCGCACAGTGACGACCCAGAGTAGTGGTGCATACATCATCTAGACTCCGATGTATGTCCTAGCGTTGCCCCACCTGGAGCTGGCTTTAACAACGGCGTTACTCAGATGGGCGGCTGAGGCTTCCATTCCCCATACCTTCAACCGGCGGTCTATCCATCCTTTCACGCTTGCAAGGTTTCTTGCATTTCTACTCTGCGCACATAAATTATATATAAACGATTTTTAATGGTTCACTACACTGTACACGCTGTGAACAACCTGCGGTATAATTCCGCAGGTGTTACTAGTATTCTAAGTCTACAATGCCATCACACTATTATGCTGCGATTACTCTTCTGGCCAGATAACCACTACCCGTCATAACCTTAGCTACCATATACGGTAAAGTCTTGGTTGTCGGATCTTCAGTGGTTATAATGTACGGTATGCAATTGGCCCAGTAATCGTTACAAGCATCCGCCAGCATGGCGTTTATCATGTGATCGCCATCAGTCAAATCAAACTTGTGCAGCTTGAAGTTGACATCTTTATTATTTTTCAACGGTATACCAATGTTCATGTATACAATTCTCTTGGCTACCGTAATCACGAACCGCTGCTTTAACACCTTATCAACTTTCTCGTTGACATTGTCAGAGATAGCTCTGGTATTATTAGCATCCTGCCATCTATCGGTACCGTAGTTTACTACAACACCAATATCAGGATTGGCTAGCATTGCAGCACGTTCACGGTCGTTATCTATTCTCAGATAGTTACCGCCGGAGCATGGTGTATATACTGCAAACAGGCTGCACTTAAGTGCGTCCATGATCATACTGGTATAGTTATCACAGGACTTCCAAATCTGGAATTTAGCATCTTCGAAGTCCAAAGCAGCATAAAGCTCATCCATCGAATCAATCGGTCCCATAACCATGAGACTACCAGTATCAGGGTCTAACACTGTAGATGCGACTCTGACATAGTCATTGAATCTGCCTAAGATGACCGGAGCTACTGCTTTCTGATATGCCGGTGATAATTTCTTGAACTCCTTAATGAGATCTCTGGCGATAGCTATGCCATTGCTCATTATCTTTTCGGGATTGATGTCATCGCTCTCTACTAACAAACTTTCCATGGTATCGTGGCATTCCTTACCTACAGCATACGGAATGTCTAATACTACCTGCTCTTTATAATCAATGAGATACGCGAACTTGTCATCCTTGTCCTTATTGACGTTAGCGTTTACAGCACGCTTGATAGCAGCAGATACGTTAGGTGCGGGCTCACTACAGAGTCCTATTTCTCTAACAGTAATAGTCTGTCTCTTAATCTCACCCTTACGTTTACGAATACGCTTCTGGTATTCTACACGGAATGCGGCGAGTACTGCAATGAAACCATGTTTATTTTTGTTATCCCAATCATCATTCGGATAATCCTCAGCATCAACCTGTTCAGTGATGTCTGCAGTATCAGGTCCAATTGTAACCTTGTCATAGCCATTAGGATCACTATTAGGGAAACCAGCATTCATCATTCTCTCATTCTGACTAGGAGTGAGAGGAGCCTGCTGAGTCTTCTGTGCTGGACGCTGCTGCGGCTTAACAGTAGATACCTGCGGTTGCTGGGTATACACTTTGTTGCCAGTCGCATTGGGCATAGGAGCACCGTTCATATAGTTAGCGGAAGTTGAAGCTACACTACGATTACCGTAGATACCATCCACATCCGTACCACCTCTGGGAGCAGGTCTTCCATATGACTGCTGAACATACTGCGGTTGAGCATACTGCTGCTGAACGTACTGAGGCTGCCTAGGCTGCCAGTAACTATTCTGCTGAGGCTGCTGCCAAGTAGGTACATTCATGGTGTTGTACATCGGCTGACCGAACTGGTTCTGCGGAACAAACTGCGGCTGCTGCATATAACCAGGCTGCATACCAGAAGCAGCTGCCTGCTGCATAAAACAGTTAAGATAGTAATCAATTACTTGTGACAACTGTCTGTCATCAGCCTGAATAAAACCATAATGGTCAGAAATATACTGTCCTACGTCGCCGGAACGGATTCCGCCCATTATCCAGTTATAAAACTGATTAGCGATAGCGTTATTGAGACGACCCATGTTGATAAGATTGCCGATAGCCGGATTCAGTATCTGGGTAAGACGATTAACATTACCCATAACAACTTGTCTAGCATCGAACTGCGGCTGCTGCTGCTGATAATAAGGCTGGCCAGTCCCTGCACCTACTGTAGGACGCTGGCCTGCATAGTTGGAATTACCTTGATTAACCCAAGCCATAATAAATTATTCTCCAAAAAACGTTATTACAAAAACTACCTACCAGAAAGATACTTCTTCATATCTTCCGCCTGTTTATACCAGGTCATAGCTTTCTTGTCAAAGTTACCTGATGGTGTTATAATCACAAATGGATTAATATCACCAGCTATACCCGGATTAGATTTAGGTATAGATAGAATTGACTCAATCGCTACAAAACTGGGATGGAACTGATGTTCCGGGGCATTTATAATACTCTTATTTCCTCCCTTCTTGGCAGATTTATTACCACTACTCGGTTTAGACTGCCGCAACTTGTCTACGAGAAGAGTGAACAAGATGTTATCATTATAAGAACCTTTAACTATATCAAGATGTTCGTTATCATTATTCTTTATCTTGTGGATAGAGTTGAAAGGTATCTGCAAAGCAGTGCTGATAACTTTATCATATTGCAGATTCTTGTTCTTAGTCTTATCATAGAAGCGGGTAAAGAAGTTACATACTAGGAAATACAGTATCTTATTTATGCCTTCTAATCTTTTCTCGAACAAGTCATTACAGCTGTAATTTACTAGCCACATATCGATATTGTTAGAAACATAGATAAACAGGTCATACACATCATTCAACCTATTCTTGCCGGTAGGGTCCAGCTCGTCTATAGCTCTCTGATCCAAATATGTCTTTAGTGATAACACAACTGAAATTGCATGTTCTTGTGCCAACGGTGCATTTACATCTCTTCCATAAAGCATCTTACCTAGAATAACTCTATATAAGAGGACATCCTTTATGTCATTCATACATGCTCTAGTGTCGTCGGCATAATCCTGTAGCATACTCACAATAGGAGCAACCACACGAGATGCTCTTGTCTCTCCCATAACGTCCCCATCTACACGGAAGTAGAGGTTAGGAAGAATCTCAAAGAAAATAGAGAATCCATCGTCGATAGGTTCACTGACGAAATCCATACGACCGAATACATCCATCTTTTTCATAGTTAAGTCGAACCCATACTCTGCCAAGAGATACAGCAGCATAGGCGGTTTGGTTGTTTTCTTGTTACTCTTACGGTAATGAGCTTGCAGAGTTATCATGGTAGTAGGATATTCCTTACCATTGATATCTTTAAGTATTACCGAATTGTTACGCCAAAACTGTAAAGGTGACCTTATTACCTTCACAATGATACCATTGTCTGATGTTCTAACAATGATGTCGCTTAGCACATGTTTAACATAGTAAGGGACACCTCCGATTGATATGATTCCGGTGTTTGGCCAGAATGGCAAATAGAGTCTGGTAGTCTGTTCCTTCGAGATCTCACCACCATTGTCAGTCTTATAACGTACGTTAAACCGATACTCCACAAGACGTAGACTATCTGCATTGATATTAAACTGATCCTTGACGATCTTCTGGCCGAATTCACAACGAAGCTGGTCCACTGGCGATACCACTTCGTAGCCGATATACTCAATGCAAAGGTCTTTCTTGCAGTTGTTGATATAAGCGATAGCAGCCATGAATACCTCTGCCAGGAAATCCTTGCTACTATCAATGTTGCGTCTCTTATAGTCTACTAGTAATTCCTTATTGAACTGCGGCAGCTGTTGATCCACCGCGGTGATTACACGATCCCAGGTCATATAACTTCTCCAATATGTTATATATGAGCATAAGCGTTCATAATACTATATACGATTTTTTAAATTTATATAGTACACAAAACGTCTAGTGCAGATCTGCTGTCCCCCATACCCCGAATGATACTCACTCTTTCCTCTATCAGTACTTTGTGCTGTATATACATGTCTGGTTATAGTACCCGTTAATTTTCTGGCAACGTCGACCATAGCAGCACCGACCTTTTTGACACTGTCCGACAAAAAGTTCCAACACTGCGTTAACGTATCTATAACACACTGCTTATACTTGTAAATGAATAAGCAGAACACAAGTCCTAAACATAGTAGGAGTAATACTGAGCAAGTACCACCCGTGGCAGCTCCGCAGGCACTTATAGCTTTTGTTGTGGTAGATGCCTTATCAGTAAATTTCAGTACTAGTAGAATAATGGCAGAAAAAGCACTGATAATGGTCGTAATATTCTTCCACATATTAGCTATAGAGTCTGCATGAGCAGCTTCCGATTTTAACCTTAAATTTTCAGTTTCTCTTATTTCCTTTTCTTTGTTAATAAGAGTATCTAACTTATCACTTAAGATTTTGTTTTCGGCTGCCAATGAGGTGCATTTCTCCTTCGCAATGTTTAACTCACTCTCTAACTTACTGGCTTTCTTGAGATCTGCGGTATTGAGGTCATGATACGTGGCAGTAACCAAATCAATATCAGTACCCATTACCACACCGTAGTTCTTGAATAGATTACTTATGCAAGCAAGGTCAGTGTCGACACTAAACTTGTCCCTAAGAACCATTGGTCGTCCGCCTACCGGTGTAAACCTTAAAGAAAACCCTTCATCTTTTTGTAGATCGTGAGTAACATTAGCCACGATAGTTTTATGAAATACTACAACATACATGTGATTCACAAGCGGGTTGTGTATATTCACATCAACTTCGAAGCTGTTAGATTCACGTTTTTCCCGAGAACAAGGCCGTGCTTTCATCATTTCAGGTACATTAGCCTCTAATGAAATCACTGCCCCTAACAAGGGAATCCATATCGGTTTATAACCTGTTGTAGTTTTAAGCTCTTTCTGCTTAATCTCTACAGTAGTTATTTCCCGATTAGCATTATCTGACATAGCTTTGGGTAAACCATTACTATCCAGTTCGCCAATGCGCCGAGAAGTCAAGATAATTCTAAATGTATATTCATCTGAGTTACCTTGTAATCCCACACTGGTACTTTCATGGTTATGCCCATTACCGTCAGGTAATATTTCGACAATATTGTCACATGAATCTAACAAGTATATTGTTCGGCCTAAGCCATTCTGGATACCAACTTCCTTATACCAGCTAAGTTGGTCCAGTCTTAGGCCTGATTGCTTAATGTAAGCCATAGCAAAATACTCCTTAAAATTCATCCAAATTAGTAATATATAAATTCAGCAGAAATGAAAAAAAAATAAATAATCTCACCTAGCTAGGAGACAATCCTAGCTAGGTGAGAGATATTTAATTGCTTGCAACATAACAAGCTTGGCATAACTTAACGTCGTTAGCTGCGGAATAGTTACCGCCCATTCCGTAGTTCCAAGCTGAGGTTAGTAAATTAACATTACTGCATGTAGTAAGGGCTGCTTTACCACCTTCATAAACTGTAGCACCCACTTGGTCGGATAATTCTCTATTGACACAGAGGTCATTAGGACTATAACCGAACTCGGTAACTAAGTCACAGTAGGTACTGCCAGTACTAGCAGCTTTATCTTTATCCATATTGGCAGATAATACTGCTAAATCCAACTTAGGGTTAGCTATATTGTTGCTACCTATCCGTTCTACGATGGCTTTATAAGTATCTATATCACCACGAGCTAAAGCATCCTCTGCTGATTTCTGCAAAGTCTTAACGGAAGCTTCATCATAGTACAGCGTATTAGCTGCTTCACAGTTAGCTAACTGTGATAACAGACCTGCTGCTCCACTACCCGCCAGACCGGCTAGTAATGAATCAAAGAATGTTTTATTAGTGGAGAAATCTATTATACCACCCTCAGGAAACAGATCAGATAGTTGTGGGCATAGCTCCTTCATCAGCCTAGTATACTCGTTAACTGTACTGACAGTATTGTCACCGTATAAATGTGACAAATCAAATCCAGCTACGTCAGTCAGCCCAGGGTACTTCTTATTTACCTGAGATAACAATGCTACACCAACAAAATCTGCTAGATTACCAGATTCGCTGACCGCATTCATTTTGGTCAGGATATTCTGTACCTGCATTAGCTTGCTGTTAGTTACTTTATTAGTTACTTTGTTAAAGAAAGCATCCGTTTTAGAACTAACATACGAAGCCAATGGCCCAGGTAGACAAGAAGTAACCTCATTAGTTAAATCTTTACCGCACTTAATTACATCACTGACCCCTTGTACTATTGGTGTAGTAAAAGATAGCACAGATGAAGTGACAGTAGATACAATACCAGTTACTGAATTAATAGCACCTTTGACAGTACTTACTACAGATTTAGTAACATTAGTAACAGTATTCTTAACATCTTTAATGAAACCAGTTACTTTACTTATACCAGATTTTAAGTCACTGGTGATACTTTTAATCGCACCTGTCCATCCAGTGTTCTTACCTAACTGTTTAATCTTATCAGCCACTGGACCTTTCTTGGGCAGGTCATCTTTCTTCTGTTCCACCAAAGCCGATTTGGTGTTCTCAACTGCAGTAGTTATCTTCTTAGTAACAAATGCCAATGGCTGTGCCATAGCACTATGTTCATTAGGAGAGATGGTTTCTACTTTAGTCTGAGTTTCCTTAGGGCCTTTATCATTCTTCTTACTAGCTAACGCAGTAGTCTCTTTATCTTTCTTTTCATCACTACCAAAAATATTATTTATAGCATCCTTAGCTCCAGATACCATATTAGTTAATTTATCTTTGGCAGCTACTACCTTATCAGCTATCTGAGATACTTTATTTTCTAATTCACTTTTAATATTCTTAACTTTATTTACAGTATCTGTTACTTTATTTACAGCGTTAGTCACATTGTTAGTGACTTCATTAACCTTACTAACTAACCCACCGGTAACTTTATCCACTGCATTAGTTACTGCATTACTAACACTGTTGGTAATGCTATCTGTTATCGCACCTATACCAGTAGATTCATTAGTCTGAGCTTTCTGAGTGTATTCGTTGTATTCTGCTGTAGTCGCATTCAGAGCAGCCTGATTCTTCTTAAGACTGCTCTTTAAGTTTTCTATATCACTTTCACTACCACCAGAACGTTTTAGTGATTGCAGTTTCTTATTATCGGAGTCTATAGTAGCTTTAAGATTATTTATCTTCGACTTATAATCATTACTAGTACTCATGAGTATACCTCACTATAACCCAGATGCGTTGGATTCTATATGGATACCACTATAGTACACGTCTACTGCTACAGCTGACCTAGTCTTAGTACCAGTGTCTCTATCTACTACAGTACGACCGGTCTCTTCAAGCTCACGTTTATATTCAGCGAAAGCTACTACGTCACCACCACGGAACTTGTTGAGCTCGCGTAAGGTGTTCTTGAGACCAAATGCATGAAGTATACGACTCTCTGGCTCTGACAGGGAAGCACCAGCATCTGGCTTAACCATCTGGCCGCTAAGAATATCAGTACGGCTATCACCTTCAGCTACAGTTAGCTTATGGTCAGCAAACTGTACCATGCGTCGAATAGGTATCTGCAGTATGGCGTATTTTTTGGGAGTAAAATAGTAGGTATCTGAGCTAGCGTCATAAATACGAATACGCTCAAACAGTTTAACACCTACTTCTTTAGCTACTTTAGTTAGATTAGCTATACGTAGATGGTCTACCATGTTAGCTGCGTACAACACTAGCACGTCTTCACGGTCACGTATCCGTTTCATGTACTCGTCAAAATCTTTATCAGACATCTTGGCAAACTTCTCAGTGTAGAATTTACCATTCTTTCCACTGGTGTCAATACGGTTCATTATGTCGATGATTTTATCCTGAATAGACTTGCGTTTCACGTCCATAATCTGGCCTCCATGTTACCCATCAAATGATATAGAATTCACCTTAAATCTGGAGAATTATAAGTATGTCAAATAACATTGTTCTATCCAGACTATTTAATGTCCTGAGAGATATTAAAACAACTCTAAATAGTAGTATAGCTGCCAAAGCAAGTACTGCTGATCTTGAGCAGCATGCCCAAGATAGTACTGCACACATAACTGCAGCAGAACGCACTGCCTGGAATGGTAAGGCTGGAGCGTCACACACACATAACTCAGCTGATATATCAGATCTACAACAACGACTAGATGACATCATGGCTGATTTGGTTACTATGCTGGAACCCTATGATACTGCGATTACCAGAATCGATAGTGACGTTGGATCTTTAGCCGGCAGAACTAATATTGTAGAAACTAATGTAACTGATCTTTCCAGCAGGGTAAGTACTAACACAAGCAATATCACTACTATAAATAGTACATTATCCAGCCTCTCTGATAATGTTGCTGAAAATACTAGTGATATTAGCACCTTATCAACACGAGTAGGTTCTGCTGAAGATACACTTGCTGATCATGGTGCTGATATAACAGCATTACAAACAGCGTTAGATTCACTAACAACAGCAATTAGTAATTTTAATAATGTACTAAATGGACACACCACATCCATTGAAAACAATACCTCTTCCATTACAGAACTGCAATCTTCTGTAAACGATAACACAACTGATATAACAGCATTACAAGCAGATCTTAATACTAAAGCCAATGATATTAGTTCATTATCAACGCGAGTAGGTTCTGCTGAAAGTACACTTGCTGATCACGGTGCTGATATAACAGCATTACAAGCAGCGTTAGATGAATTACAAACAACTTTAAACACATTAGCTAACAATCCTAATCTTCCTGCTGAACTGACAGACGAACAGGTAGACGAAGCTATGTCTGTACTTTTACCGGAGAATAACGAATGAACGGGCGTGAACTATATGAATTAATACAAGAAAACTCTGTCACTCTAAGTGGAAATTGGGTAGTTGATGAAAATGATAATCTGAGTATAACTGGTTATACTCAGCCAACTAAATTAGTATTTGATCAGACTCTGGGCAAAGTTACCGAACTAGTCGTAGAATGGGACACTACCTGTTTGGGTGCCGGTGGTTACATACATAGTAATCTCAGTCCTGTATTTTACATTGATCTTGATTTCAATCCAGCAGATGAAGGTCATGGTAATAAATTCAGAATATTAACACATAACTGTGATTATACTGGTCAGGGTAATAACGTAGGAAGTCTCATGCAGATTCCGCCAGATGGATCAATTACCAATATCTGGGCAACTATTACTCAACCTAATCCTGCCGGTAGTGTTATACCCAACACCCGTCACACTTTCAGATTTGAAAAGCGTGATGGTTATATAAAGTTCTATGAAGATGATGTATTGCTGAATTCTCGAGTAGATGATTATACAAACATCCCGCTGTATTTTGGATGGTATTTCTGGTTCGGTAGTAGCAATACTAACTATAGTGCCAACTTTATAATACATAGTTACACCATGAGCGGTAGGAACACTGCACATGAGATTACATTCAGATATGCTGGTTCAACTGCTCTGGCCAGAGTTGCTGATATAGTTAAAAATTACGTCGACAGTTCTAATACCGGGACTGTACATGTAGCTAATAATGAAACTATAACCGGTATTAAAACATTTACTCCGGGAATAGTCATAGGCACCACCGGTAATATCTGCAGATCTGATAACACTGGAACTATAACTATATCCAGTAATGTTACTACCGAACATGGTGGGCGGGTAGCTCTCAATAGTAGCGGTAATGCTGAAGCCGGTAATGTTACATTGACCGCTGATGATGGTACTAATGCTGGTGAATTAGTATTGTACAGCGACAACCGTTTGGTACCGAGCACAACAGGCTGTACTTTAGGAACCAAGAGTAATCGGTTCGCAGTGATTAATGGTCTACCTTCTTGCAGTTTAGGATTCCCAGGTAAAAGAACTGTTGATTTTATCAATGTGATGATCGCAGTCAGTGGTGTATATGACATCACTATTTCTGCTGAAGATGTACCTGCCGACGGTTACCTTATAATGACATGTGATCCTACTGATTTTACATATTGCGTTATCGATCAGACTGATGGGTTAACTACTACCACTGGCAGTTCTGATGCATACGCTTCTATGGGTTGCGATGTTGGTATATCTATGCCTGTTATAGCTGGCAAGGATATACACATTCATTGTAAAGGTACGATAAACACCTGTATCTGGCGTGAATGTAAAGACAATGAACACATCGGTCCTAGTCCTAATGAAATATGGATAGATGTAAGCGGATGGAATACTTCTGATTGGTGGGATAATTGGCAAGAAGGTCTTGCCGAGGGAGAATCTAACTATACTCAGTATAGTGAATATGGTCATATATCGGCAGAATATAACTACGGTGACTATGGATATACTGAAAATACATGGACTCAGTCAGAAGTGTTGTTAGGTAATAAATATGGTTATTTCGTATGGGATATTACTAATAGTCCGTCTGACCCAGACCATGCAGGCACATTTAGCTTCGGCTTTAGAGGTGGTGCATCTGGGTACATTATGACTGGCAACAGTAGTACCCTTCGCTGCATTTGCTTTACTGCTCCCGGCAACGATCTTAAAAGTATGCTTGGTGGTAAGATTATAAAGGTATATGATAGTAGTGATAGAATGGATATTTTAGATTAGGTGGGAACATGACTATTATAACAGGCAACAGTAGTACTTTATGTACGATGAAAGGCTGTGCACAGCTACTATCATTCGACAGTACACAAGCAGCCATACTCACGAAGATACTCCCAGCAAACATGATCATCAAAGATAGTTCTACTGGGAGTCTATATCTCACTGATGGTATACATAATGTACAATGGGTAATGGATCACAACGGGTTACTAAGTGATAAAGCTAGTTCAACTCATGTACACGGTAACATCACAAATGACGGTAAACTGGGTACTGCTTCAAGGGCAGTTGTAACTGATGCAAACGGGGCGATCGGTGTTTCAAGTGTAACTGCAACAGAGTTAGGTTACGTTTCTGGTGTTACAAGTTCAATTCAAGCACAATTAAACACTAAATTAAATAGTGTAGATTTAGTGGCTTTAACTGATGCTGAAATTGATGCTTTGATGGTGTAATGTATGAATTATTTAACATTAGATTTAGATGATGGTGATCTAGTATTAAGTGATAATTCTGTATGGAAATCCCTTCATACATGGTTAGACGGTGGTACTTTATATTCAGATTATTATGATGCTAGTAATTGTGGTGATTATTGGAGTGCTAGTGTACACTGGATAAATATAGATAGCAATAGTACTTATTTAACATTTACTATAGAGTATGAATTTATTAATGCTACAGCAACTGATAGTTGTTTATGCCAAATAAAATTTGATGAAATTTCAGGTGGCGTAGCTGTAACTGCAGATGCTACAGGTTTAAATGTATTAAATGCTATAATATCTAAGCACACTGACTGTAATTATTCTAATGCTAATATAAAAATAGATATAACTGTTAACCTCTTAACAAAAGAGATAACAACATATATTCATAAAGATAATGTACCTTTAGCTAAAACAGTTAGCAGTGCTAATTACTCTTTTACTAAGTTTTTAATTCAAGCGGGTAGTAGAGAGGATGATGTTTATAGATTACCAACTACCACTAAATTATTAAATGTATCTGTATCTGATAATGCTGTAAGTTATAATAACTTCTCAGAAACAATTAATTATATTGATAAACGTGGTTTCGCCAAAATATGGACTAATATTAAGAGCTATGTAACATCTCAATTATCAGGTAAATCTAATACAGGTCATACTCATAGTAAAAGTGATCTTACCAATCTGTTCGACACTGCAAATACGTGGAGCGGGAACAATGCATTCTCATCTGTCAATGGAGTAAATCCAGGTGCACTGAGTTTACCAGATTTGGATAACAATAATCGTACGGTATTGGACTTAACTAACTGGTTATTCGATGGTACTGTTAATAGCTATACGCCTACAGTATCCGGATGGCTTAGCATTCGTATTGCTGATACTGTAGGGGATTATATTGCTGCACAATCAGGTTCGATTACCATTTCGGCAGTCGGTACCGGTGCCATGTCAGCTTTAAATTCGCCCGTAGCTGTACTAATACCAGTGGTTGCAGGAACAGCATGTTCAATCTATATCAAAGCATCTACAGCGTTTATAGCGCTATATCCATGTCAGGGTAATGTTGTTACCCCTACTCCGTCCTAATCTATCTACTATGGTAAAAAAGAAATATACCTACCAGTGCGACGCACTGGTAGGTATACCTAACTATTTATAACGCAGTTGTTACAACTTTAGTATCTACAATTTCTACAGTATCACTGTTCTTAAACAGCTTCTGCCATAACGTTTTCTTAGGAGTGCATCTCCATACTGCCAATGTCTCTTCATCAGCTATATGTTTCTTCTCGAATTCAAACGTACCAGTATTAGCCTTGATATTAGCTAGTAGATAGCTTATAGGTGTCTTAGATATCTTATCATGATAGAAAGCATCATTAACAGCATGAATTACTGATGCTTTCTTAGTACCTAATTCACAGGAGCTGACGAAATCTACTGTAACATCAAGCTCCGGTGCCATATACCTAAAGATGTATAACTCAGTCTTAGGCTTGTATACTACAGTAGCCACCCAAGTAGTGTCGAATGTGTTAGCCAATGTTACCATATTCAGCAACAGTTTACGCAACGATGCCCCTATGGAAACTATGTCCTTATCATGCAGACTCTCGAACTTATCACAGATATCTGTGAATAGTTCAGGAGTCTGGTGCATGCAAGGCCCGTAGGCCTGCATATTCTTTATCCTAAATTTACTGTCCATAAATCTACCCTATAAATCTACCCTATAAATCTAACGTATATAGAGTTCTAATCTGCTGATGCCGCTTCAATTTCTTAGAGATGTTGCTAGACTTATTTAAGTCTATCTTGACATTGTCATACCCTTCAGCAAAAAGATTCTTAATATTTTTAACTATTAAGAACTCTATGTTAACTAACTTAGTACACGAACTAGGTATGTTAAGACATATCTCTTTATGCTTGATGTTATATACCCCGAGCACTATCATCTCCCCTGAAGGCACTGTATTAAGTTTACCTAGGTCGGAATGCAGTATATGTCCGATACGCAGTATATTAGGTTCATCAGTATTCATGTGGAACACTACCACGTCCTTATTGCTGTTTGGAAGAGCATAGATAAGGTCAGTGCGAGCTCCGCAGGATACAGATTTACGAATACTGTAGTCAGTATATACTTCACGGGTTACTTTACCATCACGATGTATCGCAAAGAAGTTTTTGCTTACCGGGAATATCGACCACCCAGCACAATTATCCGGTATATCACGTTCGATAACTGCAGTGTTACCTGCTTTGTTAATCACTAATGATAAACCTGAACCATTAGCCGGACAGCATACAACATTGGTACATGTTATTTCCCTTGACGGATACTTCATCGCAATAAGTCTATTGCCTACTACAATAAACCTATCTTCACCTCTGTTATAGAAATGTATAGACCGCTCTATGTTACCCCAGCCTTTAGTATCAAGGATGTTAATCATATCCTCCTCATCGAAGAAATTGATTATACCCCAGTTACCAAACTGTATGTAACCCTTAAACTCACTAGAATATCTGGTTAGTTTAGGTAAGCGTTTACCATACTTTTCTTTAATAAGTTTGGCATCGTCCAAAATGATCTGATTGACCATCGAGAACTTCTTATAGTTCTCTTCATATCTTTTGCGAGCTTCGGCCAGCTCAGCCTGTATCTTCTCCTTACTGAGTCTTGTCAGAATAGTTAGTTGTTGACTTACGATAATTCTAGCCTGATGCTTAGACAATCCAATATCTGCAAATCTAGTATGTAGCAGTGCTACAGCCTCTTCATCATTGGTAGAATTCCTGATGACGTTGATTACCTCGTCTTTGTAATCGCAGATTAACAAGATAGCTTCCAGCTTTCGTATCAATAATAGATACTCGGCTTGCCTATACTTAATAGAACCCACGATGCTAGCTTTACGTTCTTTATACCACTCCGTAAGTACTCTAAGGGGTGACATGTTGACTAACTTGGATTCCATGTTAGAGAACGTATAAGACGGGTAGATAGGCTCTGTTAGATGTAACCGGGGGCGAATCACGTCCAGAGCAACAAACGGATTCGTCCCTCTTCCCTTTGCCAGAGGTATAGAGTATTCCGCTTCTGCCGCAGAGTAAGATAATAATGACTTGATGTGTAACTGTAAGTATTTACCATCTTTAGACTTTAGCAGATCACGTAATTCATTAGTTGCCTTATTGAAGTCTATGTGATATGGAACAGAACGCAAAGTGATATTATCACCAGACATCTCTACTACACCTTCAGTTCTGACAGGTGTATCCCAAATATCATTACTATATGCTTCTAGCAATTCCTCTTTATTAGTTATCAAACTCTTAATAGGAAATGACGGCACCAACATCTTACCATACTTCTTAGCACTAGCATGTGGCAATGCTCCGTTAATTATATCAGTAACGAATGCTATTACCAAATCACATACCGTATTTAAATCCATTGCTAAAGTAACTGATTTAAATCCAATACCGACGGTAAGATTATACAACACTAAAGCCATCGGTATCTTAGGAATAAGATACTTAGGCTCAGTAGAAGTAAAATCTTTATTAGCTACCATCGGTATAGTCTTGTCATCAGTGCCCTTGAAATAGACATCGAACGCAAAATCGCTTATAGCCGATTGTAAATAACGATACGCAGCTGCCCCTTTAGGATCGTAGTACTCACCATTTTTACCATCTACATATATAAGCGGACAGCCTACTTTGAATGGCTGTGACATACGAATAAGTGTCTCATATATCGCCTGGTCACCAGACGTATGCGCTTCCATGATAACACCTAACATCTTAGCCATTGGTACTATGCTACGCATATCACGAGTGCACCACAATATACGCCGATGTATCGTTTTAAGACCATCGATGTAGTTAGGGTACTTGTCAGCTACCTCTGAAGCTGCGAACACAGTCATACCTTTAGTCATAGACTCGGTACAACTCTGTTCCCTAGTTGTCTGAAACCCCTCGAGTTTCTTCATCATTTCCTCCGATAGTTTGACGCTGACCATTTTCATCTACAACGTTCAGTTTAATATCGACAAGCTCATGACCCGGAATAGAGTTGGGAAATTTACCAGATACTCTTCTCGTGAGGTCGTTGAGATTAATCTTAATTATCCTGCCGTTAGAATCTATTGCAGTCAGCTCAATATTTTCCAAGCACAGCCCGAGTATAGGAAGAATATCAGTAGTAACCGTTCTCCAGGTTATCCGGTCTTTACACATCTTTCCTAACGCGTTGTTGCAATCGCTTGTAACCTTAGCTCCTCTGATACCCTGTCGTGCATAAAAGTCACGATAGGCTTCCTTAAATTTACTAATACTGAGATTGCTGTCTAAGAACCACAGTTTAATACATCTAGTAAGAGGATCAGGGTTATCAACATCCTCAATAGTAACCATCGGGTCGGTTACTTTACTGGGGATAGTCATAGCACTCTTGACCTTAGATTTATCTATGTTGGCCAGCAATGCCTCAATGTCATTATCAATGCTCATATCGAATCCCTTATTCTTAATTAGTTTGACTGCGTTATACCACAAATACTACATGATACAACGCAGCCTCCAATTAGGTAATATATAAATATATGTTCATTGTACTTCTAACCAGCTATCAAACAGATTGTTGTTTCTCCTAAACGAAGTACTTAACGAACCGGTGGCTGACATCAGTTCCTTACGGTACTGAACAGTCTTCTTACCAACTAATCCGTAGTTAGTAGAAGCATCACCTACTGTCGTTATCCTAGTAAGGGAACGTGTTTCCGGATTCATTAGTGTCTCATAACACGAATTATTCGGCATCTGTCCCAAACCTTTGTATCGTTTTATATCAACAAGCTTGTCTAATTTAACGAACTGCTGATACAACTGCATCGGGGTAATGAGTACATAATCCCTGATTTCAGTGTCAGAAGTTTTGCCTTTGATTTTGAAATACAAATTACGATATTTATATCGGTTAGTTAATTGTAATAGATTATTCTTGATAATTTCTCCTATGTTGTTAAGACAAACTGGGTAGTCATCCTCACCGATAGATATCACCAGATACTGATGTTCCTTATCAATCTTAACAGAAACATCGCTGCCATTGATGGCAAAGAAACTAGTGAGTTTGTTATAATCTATAGTAGGATATAAACAGTCGATTGCGTATACTAATCTCTCCAGTATCAGTATATCTACATCGAGTTGGTGAGCCAGTGTGCTGAACGCTTCACCTAGCATATTTACTATATAACAAGTATCTCTATATAGAGGACTATTAACAGGTACAGGTATCTCACTAATCTTATCATTAACATCAGTAACGATAATCATGTCGATAGCTTTCTTATAAATGAACTCTATCTTGGCATCGATCAATGCACCTTTGTTACGCAGGAATAATAGTCTCTTAGAGTTGCCACCGGCATACGAATACAGTGGCGGATTAGCCACGTAAACATATCCTTGTGTGATAAGCAACGGGTTTATAAGATAAAGATTGTGCTGGTGTAACGTACCGATATGGTAGCCATCCGGGTCAGCATCTGTTGCTATAATAATTTTGCTAAACCTGCATGATGACATATCAGTAGTGTTAGGTGTTACATTAAGTATCCGCATCAAATCCTGATAGATGGGATTCTTTAACAGTTCAGCTATATCTTTATGCTTACGAGTTTCCGATACTGCTACGTTCTTGGGTTTACCTTGTGTGGTATAGATAGCCTGGAAATCAGGATCTCTGCCTGAGATGATATTTCCTGCAGAAGTACCTTCCACGATGTATAACTCAGTTTTAGTATTATCCTGACTTCTACATTCATGGAAGTTATTACTGTAGTTAAGATCCATATATACTCTAAGAGCATCAGCTTTCTTTAACGGCTGGTCTCCATAGTAACTAGCATAACGGTTCTTAATATCATCAGCTAACATGTTAGCTATATCAGCCCAGTATGGCTCACCTTTAGCCAAGAATAACTCCAGTAACTCTGCTTTATACTGTGCTGCAAAAGTAGAATCTATGAATGTATTCTTAGCAGTACCTGCATGTTGTGCTCCATGATAGAACACATTAACTGCAAGTAACATGGTAGAGAAGTTATACTGCTCCAAAACGAACTGTTTGTATTGTTCGTTATCCTGATACGGAGCTATCAACTCCCGTAGTACTTCCAGTGTGGTGAGAGTAACACTATTGTACAACTTATCAGCTAGTGCTACGTTATTTACTGCAATGAAGTATTGCGGATTACCTGTTATAGATTTCTTTAAGAAAAATAATCTTAAATCAAATCTCAGTTTATCAGTTTCAGATTTCTCCATCTTAACAAACTGTTCTCTATAACTGGGTTGGTTACGTACCCGCCACAATTCCAGTAGGTATTCACTTTTATCTGCTATATCTGTACTACGATACTCAACGACTCCTGTCTGAACAAAATAAGGCAGATATACATCCCACAGGTCAGATATCGGACATGTCCAAACAGCTTCGTCTAACAAACAATCCAGCTTGACTATAGTGAAATCTATATCCGGATTAAAGACGTTCAGCTTACGACACATTTCCACTAAGTTAAGATAGTTAGAACTACCATAATCCTTAGCGTTCTTAAAGAATAAATCTGTGTCTGGTTCGAACATGAGTATTACGCCAGGGATATTATTCCCTCGAGGCTCAGTATGCTCATCAACTACTGATCCATCGTGGAGTAATAACGAACCGCTCACATCTTCCAAATAGTTGGTCGATGCTGCCCGGAAACATTTGGATAATGACGAGCCTGCTTTAGCACCATAGCCGAACTCTCCAGTAGAGCTACGATAAGCACTGTTGCTGTCTATCTTACCGGAAGTACCTAATTTGAGGTAGACGTTATGAAGACTGGCGGCAGGAATACCTCTGCCTTTATCAGCTATAACCAGCTGAAAACGCTGAGTAGCGGCTTCATATGCAACACACAGAAGAATTTCACCAGTTATTTTCTGGGTGATAAATTCATCCATGGAGTTAGTTACATACTCCCAGACCATATGGTCGATGCCCTCAGCACCATTACCATTGATAAGTAGTAAGTTAGGGCGTTTTCTAACGTACTCCGCACCCTCATACGTCTTGATGGTATCTGACGTATAATCATTTACATTACTTGTCACTACAAACTCCTTTTAGTTATAATTGTCAACAAATAACTCCAAATTAGTAATATATATTTTCAAATGCTATGATATTGAATATGTGTTTTTATTTATAAAAGGGTACATATATGTCTGACGATAAAGATCCATTTAATAATGCTGGGCTTGTTATTGCTGAAATAGCACCAAAAACCTCTAACGTAGACTATCCTACAGCATATTCTCCAAATGTACAAATTAATAACATTATCGAGTCAATGGATGTTTACGACCGCAACCACATTAACACTCAAATACTGCGTGAGAAACTAGCCAGCAAATTAGTATCTGCTGCTATGTCTACTGACCTTAATGAAAATGATGCTGAGGTACTAGATGCTAACATACATTTAATAACTGAGGCCAGGAATATACTGAATGACTTAGATAAAGCTGCTAAGGATAATGTGGCTATAAAACTCAAGAAGAAGGATACTGAGAATATGGAAGCATCTAATATTAACATGGCGGATTTCCTGTCTAAGATTAAGTTAACTGCAGAAGCCGTTAACAGTGGTACCTTAGTACAGTCTCATGAAGAAATAGAGGCTAATATTAAGCAGATTGAGAAAGATGCCGGAGTGGTAATACTGGATACTGAGCTGGAGAATACTCCTAGTCGTCTGCCAGAGAAAGAAGAACCGGTAGATTAAAAAATACAGTATCGAATAGTATAGTAGTGTACCGTTACACTAACTCACACTGACCAACTCTAGCGTACATGTGTAGATACTTGGTCGTGGCTACATATAAGGACAGTGTTGTGCAAAAAATAACCTATACTACTATATCACTGTAAGGGAGTGAATGCTCCCTTACAGTGGTAATATTATATGAGTTACTGTTAAGTCACACTGATGTTCATGTCATCCTCGCAGATATGGTATTTAATCTTGATTTCCTGGATGAAATTACGTATGAGCACAATGAGATCATTCTGAGATCTGATTATACCATTGTACGTGGCACCAGTATTAGATTCATGTAGAAACACTAACATAGCTCGCTCCTTGTGAATATATTAAACGTTTGATAGATACCGGTAATATTTATCAAAATAGTAATATATATTTAAGGAATCGTTGAGATATACTTGAATATTGTTATGAAAAAAAATATATTTACAAAGTACCACGGTAGCGTAATGCTACCGTGGTACCCACTACCTTTTTATCAACTCATGTATGGACTGTTGAATCCGAACAATAACCACCGAAGTGTCGGCTTATAGCTCGTATCATTATAGTCCTTATCTACGCAACACTTATCAAAATCATGCTGGTTAAACCGTATCTTCTTTGACCCACACAACAAACACCTTACTTCACCTGAAATAACATCTGCAAACTCTTTACGAACGCTATTCACGCCTGAATAAACTATCTCACACTCATCTAACGATAATCCATTCTCTCTAGCAACTGTATATACAGCCTTATGTATCTCCGCATCGTTATCTGTGATGAGAAGTATAAGGTCTCTGACATGTGCAACCATATGCAACGCACAAATCAGCTCTGGACGGAATACTTTCCGTGAACGTGTGTTAGCATCCATTGTGTGAATAACATGCTCAAAGACTTTGACAATGGAATCAAGACAAAGAGTCTTACGAACCTCTACAGGCCCATCATCCTCTTTATCCCTAACCAAACCATCGATAAGTCTCTCATCTGCTATTGACGCTACGGTGCTCAACATTACAGTCGATATCATACCGTAAGTTTCTTTAGGCAGCGGTACACCATTACTACTCATAACAAACTCCTTACAAGAATAAAAAAGAGATATACATCACATACATCTCTTATTTAGATAAAAGTAATTAATATTCGGTCATGCCGGACCAGGTGCACCATCACCATCAGGTGTGTCCTGATACACTTGCATGTAGAGGAATTTCCACCTATCAAACACCTGACGGACTGCGATCCTAACAGTCTGATAATCATCATAGCAGAAGGCTACACCTCTAGCTAAGTCGAACATCTCAGCTTCTGCTTCCTTAGTATATGCGTAGGATGGAATTGTCACTTGCCCATCTACAACTGACAACGGTCCAGTCATCGTGGGAGTAAATGTCAAATCAAGCGGTACTGGAGAGAAGAAACGTTTAACAGCCTCAGCAGGTAAAATACCCATTTTACATTTAGTAACAAGAACTTCAAAGAATCTAGCAACAGCGTCCTTTACATGCTCTTTAGCAATCGGCTTACAGATCTCGTCGATAGCCTCCTGAAGTAATTCAAAATAAAATTCGACTACCGTCCTGCGGTAGTCTTTAAGCTTTGCATCATTCATAATAAACTCCTAAATATAACAAAAGGTGAGAGTACGAGACTCTCACCTCTCCCCAAATAAATACTACTTACGCAGCTTTATTATCATTAATACGGGATAATTCCCTATCAATGTCGTTCATAACCCCAGTGACCAATAAGAAACGAAGATAATCGTTAGGATCATCCAGCTTGTAATACACTACTCTACGAATGCACATTATTGCCAGAAGTCTTGTTATCGCGTTAGGTATGATCCCCTTAGGGTCTTTATGAGCTGCGAGAGTACCAACAACATCTCTCAGCCTGGCTATGAACCCAAGACCTCTCTTACCGGAATTCCGAATAGCGTTCTCAAATGCCGGATAGAGTAACGTCTCATTTTCCTTAAGCTCATCGAAATGATTAAGAAAATCCCGTATCACCATTGAGAAAAGCTTACCTAGGAATATTGTGGCTGCCAGCATTCTACGTTGCTCAGTAAAGAAACATACTTTACTCTGAGGCTCACCATCTTCCTCATCATCTTTCTCGATGTATTTCTCGCTGAACTCATACAAAGCATCCATGAGTTTAAGCTCAGAATCCTGAACCAACTTAGTAAGCTCATCAGTGAGCTCTTCGACAAGCACATCGGCGGCATGAAAATCATTACCGGCTACTGCAATGGCATGCAACATCTTAAGCATACCGGTGGCCAGGATACGAGACTGATTCTCATTGAGAGTTGCAAGAAATTCATTAGGAATTTCAACGAAATGCTGAATGGGCAGTCCAGGTTCAAAACTGGTGTCAATATAATCACCGGGAACGAAATCCAGAGGCATGGAAGTGAGATCCAATGCACCAAGGTCGAGATGCATGATATTAGCACCTGCGGTACCGATATTAGTAAATTTCATACTAACTCCTAGTTAAAATTAAATACCCAACTAGATCCTTATTAGACCTAGTCATATCAGTAATATATAAATTCAACACTACTGACTCTATGCACCCTATTACAGGTGCATAGAGTATGGTGTATATATTTTAAATTATCTTCTTTTAGCTATTTTAACAGCAACCCAGTTAGGGAAATCATCTGTCTTGAATATGTTTCTTATAATTTCGATAGAGATAGTTTTCTTAGTAGCAGTACCTCTGGCAAGCTCCATCATTACAGTGTAGAATATACGAACTCTGTGGTGGATAGTTATATCCAACTCAGTTATATTCTTAAGAGCATTGTTCTCTTGCAGCAAATCATTATCGCAATTTTTTATAAAGAACGCTAGTACGCTATCTAATACATCTTTAGTAGGCTGTTTGATTACACAATCTACTACTTTAGCTAATGCTTGTATACGTTCACTGCTGCCAGATTTAGGACTAATGTACTTATCAAGACTAACTGCTATAGTGTCTTTTATCTTGCCGGCTAGTCTGGATTGACGGTCGGGTTTAGTATTGAGATGACGTACTGTACCGTTCTCTGACACTGCCTGTCTTAATCTCTCAGCTTGTTCCGTGGCAGCATTGTCTATAACCACTTGTTCTACCGGAGGAGCAGATGCCGGTGTGTTAAGTAACTGTTCCTGGCTCCTAGCGTTAGCTATATTGGAGCTAAGAAGCCCTGCCATCTGTGCGGCATGAATCTTTTTCTTGCTCATATTAAGAACTCTACCTCTATAATGTTACAATTCATATAATTTTACTTACTGTATAATAAAGCGGTTAATATCCTTTATTTCATAAAGCTTAACACCACTGACGTGCATCGCTTTCATCGCCACGTAAATCATGGTTTCTGCTATAGCTAATGATTGCATGCCGATATTAGTTAGCTTCTGGTCTTCTATAATCTTACCGCAGCATCTGAAACAAACACCATCTTTAGTTTCACAATACATCGGACTACGTAAGCTTACTACCGAACCTACATACGACTTAATGTTATCTGGGGTTAACAACGTGTTATCTGTTAAATATCTGTACAGGAATTGCTTATAATTATTTTCTGTCAGTTTCAGTTTATAACCTCTCTTAGTACCACAATCAGGTTCCGTAGCTTTAATATCCTGGAATGCTCTGGTTATGAACTTAGATTCAGTACCGCCTAATGCAGTATCAGAACCACGGCCAAATGCACCACGACGTATTTCATTAGCCAGAGCTGGTATGTCGTGTTTAGCATAACCTTCTTCCATGTTGTTGATTATCACGTTAGTACCGGAACTGTCTTTAGTAAAGTCTGGCATAAGACCGAACATGATGTACATCTTCTTACGTTGCTCTGCGTACGACTTACCACCACATGCAGCAAAGAACGGTTCTGAATCATCACCCTTGATATAGGCCTTATCCATATCAACAAGTTCTTTTTCAATCTTAGCTACTACTACCGGATCATCCATCTCATGCTTATGTGCTTCCAAGAGTTCTTCTTTACGTTTGGCAATCTTAGGATCAGTACCTAGTGCTCTTTCAGTGAGTGTCTGAATAGATATAGTACCGTCCTCACCAAACCAATAAGCATTATTAATAAGGTTATTAAATTCTTTTCGAGTTACGGTGCCAGCTACTAACCTCTTAGTATACTCTTTATCCACAGTACCAACGGTAATGAGTCCGTTTATATATGGTATCTTATTACCACAAGGTTGCACGAAGAATAGATAATTTATGAAAAACTTACCAACGTCAGTAAGCATCTCCGGGCCGTCATAGTTAGCTATCATACCTGAAGAGATATGGAATCTATCACTCATACCAAATACAGGAACGTTGCTATCCTCAGTTAGTTTTACAAAAAGTACATGAGTGGCATCTGTTACCATTACACCGTAAGTATAGTGATGCTCTGTAGGACTTGACATCTGTAAATCAGCTAATGATGAAGGCTCCTTAGGTACATGAACTATAGGTATCTTCTTTATTAGAGAAACTACTTCGTAATGAAATTCACCCTGTACAAAGTTCTTACCCTTAAGTGCTGTCGGCATAGAGGTTATTGTCGGCCTCTCAGCAACAGTAAAGAATGATAACAGCCCTTTACGAGTCAACGTCTTTTCTATGTTTTCTACATAGTAAAAGTATTTAGGTTCTTTTATCTCCGGGATATCGTGTTCAACGTAATTAACCATAAATTATTCTTCCTCTAAGTCCGGATCGCTTTCAATACAATCTACAATACCATCACCCATACGAGATGCTAACTGTTGTAAGTCAGGTGTCAGTACTACACCAGCCAATGCTGATATAGTTTCACTAACCTCTTCTTTAAACTTCTCAACGGTAGTACCGGGTTCCATGTGATGTGCTACCAGTAGTACTAAGTTCTCTAATGTGAACCGCTGCTTAGCAGGATTATCCTGATTCAGCCAATACTCCGGGTGATGTGGAGAATTCTTGTGATGTATATCCATATACTTCTTACGGAGTATACTTTTATCCAGCGGCAAGTCGTCTTCTTCAGTATCTACCTGAGAATAAATACCAATTATCTCCCCGCCTAATTTATCACGATCGTAATCTCTTAGTAACTTATTTAACTTAGGAACATCGATAGAATCTTCAAGATGTAATCTCTTAATTATCATGTAACTATATTTCTTAGCTAGATGACGTAAGGTGTTTATATGCTTAGTGTATTCTGCAACAGCATCAGTGTCATCAGTTATGGTATCATCAGTAGGATTGTTCTTTATTTCTTCTATCAGCGACTTAATATAGTCGGTAAAGGTATTGTTAGTATACGTACTCTCAAGGATATAATACATTTCGTTTAATTCATATGAGTGTACTTTATTATTAATAATATCTACTAGGTCTTGTAACAAATTAGGTTTTATCTCATCCGTGGTGAGATAAGCATCGAGTTCCTCCAAAGTTTCCGTTGCTTTTACTAAGCTAACGAAATACTTTCTGTCGACGAACTTTCTTACTAGGTAAACATATCCGCAAGTATAGATATCCTCAAGCAGGTCATCTTCATCCATTGCGATACCCACACCCATATCTCTCAATTCACAGAGAACAATGTGATAACACATACCTAGTATATCTTTGGGATAGTACGCATCTACTATCTCATTTTCCATACTAAAGTCTTCTTTGTATAATTCTCGACCTAGGTATTCATCTACAGTATCAGATATATCACGCAGTACTGTAAAATGTTTAGTAAGTTCCATATAGTACATACATCAATACTCCATGTTGATTCTCATAGTGTGGTTATAGGATTTGTTTAGTGTAGACCATTATTACTCATCTATATATAATTAACGCAGAGGTAGTAATTATCGCACGACTACCCCACTGAGATGTATAGCTCGAGCTGTATATCTTAGTGGAAAGCCGTAAGTGCTGCAGCTCCGCCGCGAGAGGGTGGAGAGCAGCCAGGCGAGTGCGAGACGGGGTCCGGTAACCGAGGAGCCGGATGGTGGGACCTTTCTTCCGAGACGGGGAGGGACGCCTCTCCTGAAGAAAGGTACACCATGACAGAAGGTAAAAAGAAACGAGCGAGTATGTCGCGGCCAGATTGAAAGTGAGTTTCTTTTTTTCTTTTTTGCAAAGGTAGCTATACATGGAATTCAGATTGATAGGGATAGACCCTGGCATTAATAACTGCGGTGTAGCTATGTGTACATATAACACAGATACTAGTGTATTAACAGTACATGACTTTCTAACTATAAAGTCAAATGAAACCGCTATGAAAACAAATAGAAAAGAAAGTAAAACATACGGAAGTATCATTCCTTTATTCATGCTAGAACGTGAAATAAATAATGTAGTAACTGAATGGGCACCTGAATTCATAGCCTGTGAAGATGCATTCTATAATCCCCGTACTCCTAACGCGTTCGTTAGTCTGAAGAACTGTATCACCAGTATACGTAGAGTACTCTATCAGCATCAGAAGATATTATACTTAATAGCTCCTAAACTATCTAAGATGACTGTAGTGAAAGCTACTGCTGATAAAAATGACATGATTAATGCTATCACACATCTCTCCGACATTACCATTGTTCCCTCTACTGATGACATTGTGGAACATGAGGCTGATGCGATAGGTATCGCTTATACCTTTATAAAACAATTTTATAATCAAGACAAATTATAAATAAAATGTGTGTTGGTATATTATAGAACAGACACTGGTTGATAGAGACTTCTCCACCTCGAAGGTTATTTTAGTCACCTCGAATCCCAAGCTAAAATAACACATTAATCAGCTCTGGTCTCCTTAATCGTTCATACAAAAACTCCTATGTTGACTACCTTACCAGCTTATGCTGGTAAGGTAGTCTCTTTTAGGCATATTTTATGACTAGCTGCTACTGTATTAATAAGGAGCAATGAAATATGACTGATTCAACTACAGGTCACGTATCCCCGTATCATCCGGGATGCAAACACCGTTATAGCGAACACATGGATCACAATGCACTTATCGCTAGATTAAACGATATAGCTGACCAACAGTATAAACTGCTACAGTTATGTAATCAATTAGAATCAAATCTTAATGAGCATGATAATTCAGAAACTGCACATGCTTACATTAGAACAATAATAAACAATACTAGCACTAGACTAGGTGTTATTAAAGCACAGATAGATGCTGATTTAGCAACTCTTAGAAACACACATACTAACGACATCAGTACACTCACTGCAGCTGATGCTGCTATACAGTCTCGTATAGATAGTCTGGATGATGAATTAGACCGTGTTGAGCGAGAATTTACAGTTAATCTTACCAATATAGATCATGCTATCAATAGTAATGTTAGTTCGGGTAATCTAACTAATGCTAATAGTGGTACTGCTATAATCAACGGTACTGCAGCAGCTGGTTACAACATGCTTTACAAAGGTAAGTCTACACATGGTAAATTCACTACTGGTATAGATAATACCAGTTATGTAGTAAACTATTCTGCCGATGCCAACAACACTAACACACCTACTTACAAAGCTACTCTATTGGACGAGAATGGTAATGCATCATTCCCTAACACTGTGACTGCAACTACATTCTCCGGCAATGCTACGTCTGCTACAGTAGCTAATACCGCAGGTAAACTTACCAATAGCTTTAATCTGTCTATACAGGATGCTTCCGGTAATAATAGCGGAGCTGCTGTTGCTGTGGATGGTAGTAGAAATGTAGTATTGAAGATGCCCGATACTCTTAGCAATACCAACATAACAGGTACTGCTAATCGTGCCTATGCTGATGGTAATGGTGCTAATATAGCAGATACTTATGTACATAAGACTAATGTAGATGAAACTGTAGCAGGTACTAAGAGTTTCAGTGGTACTGTTAAAGGTAACACTATCGTACCTGTAACTCATGCAGGTGCTACTGTAGGAACTAATGCTACTCCGTATGAAAATGTATACAGTACTAACTTCAAAGGTACCAATGCTAACATCAACAACATCACTGGTAATCTAACTGGTAATGCTACTAGTGCTACTAAACTACAGACAGCTAGAGCTATCAACGGTACTAACTTTGATGGTACTGGTGCTATCACCACTGAGAAATGGGGAACTGCTAGAAACATAAACGTAGCTGATGCTTCAGGTACTAACAGCGGCGCAGCTTCTAGTATAGATGGTTCAGGTAATGTTACATTAAAGCTACCTGCAACTATAAAGGCAAATGTAACTGGTAACGCATCTACCGCTACTCAACTATCTGGTAGTAAGAAAGTTAATGGTACAGTATTTAACGGTACAAGTGACATTACTACTGAGAAATGGGGAACCGCCAGAAATCTAAGTATAGCTGATGCTTCTGGTACCAATACTGGAGCTGCTACTAGTGTTAATGGTGGTGCTAATGTTACATTGAAACTACCAGCTACTATAAAAGGTACATTAACCGGCAATGCAGACAGCGCTACAGAATTTAGCTCTAATGCTACTGTAGCTATCACTGGTGATGCTACGGGTACATCTGCAGGTAGTAAGAAAGGTTGGAGTGTACCCATTACTCTTGCTAACAGTGGTGTAGTTGC